>WNFR01006293.1_pt1 | contig 12133 bp, 10 predicted proteins | sample 5400221 | NCBI WGS metagenome assembly WNFR01 (sample SAMN13153357, study PRJNA577476) | soil metagenome | isolation source: 40 cm soil under Madrone tree | place: USA:California | collected 2016-06-14 | reverse complement strand
CCGCGGTTCGCGCAGCGCGGCTCGGGCAACAGCGAGCGCGTCGATCGGGTCCGATTTGCCGCGCTCTCTGCCCGTGCGCCGCTCCGGTGCCATCAGCTTCGGCGGCACCCGCACCAGCTGTTCGTTTGCCGCGATAAGTTCCCGTTCAAGGCTGCGTGTCAGCTGCCGGCAATCCTCGAGCGCCCACAGCCGCTCGCTGCCAAGCCCGGCAGCCCACGCCACAAGCTCGTGTTGTGTGACCGCGGCAGTCCGCTCGTCGAGCATCCGCCCGGCCTGATCGACGGCGACGGCCGTCAACGACTGCTTGTGTACGTCCACTCCGATCACGATCATTCAGATCGCCTCCTCCGACATTGGGGGCGACCGGCGAGCGGACAGACCTCAATTGAGGCAGCAGCCAAGCTCCTATCAGGTCACGCTCGGCGGTCTCGGGACGGCGGCGGCGACACAACGCTGGCAAGTCAGCCTCACACGGCGACATGCGGGAATGGAGTCAGCCGCCGCCGAACCGAGTCTGTAAACCGCGCCGGACGCCACCACCACGCACCGAGAGTGACATTGAGTGCGGGAAAGTCCCCCGACGCTACGGCGAAGGTGGCCGCAAGCTGCGTTCGCGCTGCACGCCCTTTACCCAATCGCTGATCAGTCCGTTTTCCGTGGACCCCGGCCAAAGGTTGGAGGCGCGCGACCGGATCAGCTGAGCGGCCTCCTTCGCGCGTGGGACATGAACCCACTCCTCGTGCCAGTCGACCATCAGAATGTAGATCCCACCGGCGATCGATGCGTTGTCCCGGAGGTGGGCGTAATTCGGGCCGGCATCCCACCCGCCGTCGACGTCGACAACGTCTTCATAGGGAATCGAGGTGTGCCCGAACCGGCTGACGATGATGCGCTTGTCGGTAAGAGTGACGCGCGCACGAAGCCCTTCGAACATCGCCACGAGCGACTCGGATTCGTCCAACGTCGGCTCCGCCGGATATGCGAATGACCCCAGTTTCATCGGTCGAAGCGTTCCACGTCGCTCTGTCGCGTGCAAGACCGTCCGCTGCGCAGGCCAAGCAGTTCCGACGCGGCGCGAGAGTAGAGCGTCGCTTGCGCCAGCGTCATCTCGCCTGAATGCTCAAGACGGAGACCGGCGTAGACGCCGATCGGAGAGCCGGGAGCCCGAGCGAGTTGAAACTCGCCAACTTTCTGCCTAGTCGTCCGAGCTGCGGGACAGGGATTCGAACCCCAACTTCCGGTTCCAGAGACCGGCGTCCTACCGTTAGACGATCCCGCAAGGATCGGCCCCGATTGTAGCGGGGACTCGGCCGGGATTCAGACCTCGAGCTTGTAGACCTGGACGAGCCGCTGCTCGGTTTCGGTGTCGATGTGCGCGACCACCTCGACGTACGGTTCGAGGCCCGAGCCTTTTAGCTTCGCCTTCAGGAGGCCGTCGACCTGGAAGAGGCCGGACGAGTTGTTCATGAGGATCTCGATCAGCACCGGGCGCTCCTCGCCGTCGCTGATCGTGACGTCCTCGATCGCTGCCGCCGAGAGCGAATGCATCGAGACGCGGCCGCGCTCGAACGGGATCCGCGAGCGGCCCTTCGCCATGTCGAGCGCGTCCGCCACGCGCACGATGCCCGACTCGATCGTCAGCGGCTGGCCATCGGCGCGGTGGCTGATGATCGCCTGCAGCACCTCGGAGACGATCACGGTGCGGTCGGGCTCGTCGTAGATCCCGGTCAGCAGCTCGCGCAGCTTCGGCTCGGCAAGGAAGAGGCTGAAATCCTCGTGGCCATGGCGGTGGATCGACATGCCGATGCAGTGCGTCAGCGCCGCGAGTGTGACGACGACCTCCGCGTCGTCCCGCGTCATGCCGAAGTCGCGCACGAGCCCGGGCTCGACGTGATGCTTCGTCAGCTGGCGGAGCAGCTTCAGCGCGATGTTCGCGACGATCTGGATGTGCACCCAGGAGTGGTCGTTGATCTCCATGCGCGCGACCGCGTTTACGTTCGAGACGTGCCACCAACCCTTCAGCTGCGCATCGTCGTTGACCCGGTCGATGATCTGGCGGAGCTTGCGGTTGCCGCGGACGGGCACGTTGATCTTCATCCGTCCGATCGCCTCGGACGGCGTCAGGCGCGCCTCGGCCTCCGCCTCGGCCGGGACCGGCTGGTCGATCCGTTCGGCGGTCTCTTTGTCTATCGCCACGAAAGGGATTGTACGTCCGCCCGATCGGTCATTAATGGCGTATGCACGTCGAGCACCCCGTCAGGCTCGTCGTCGAAGACGACCTCCGGCGCAGCCGCCTGACCGTCTTCTTCCGGATCATCCTCGCGATCCCGCACTTCATCTGGATCTTCCTCTGGACGATCGCGATCCTCGTCGTCTCGATCGTGAACTGGGTCGCGACGCTCGTCATGGGCAGGCCGCCCGCGGGCATCCACCGCTTCATGTGCTCGTACGTGCGCTACCTCACGCACGTGAACGCGTACGTCGGGCTCGTCGGGAACCCGTATCCGGGCTTCGTCGGCGAGGAGGGCGAGTACCCGATCGACCTGAGGCTGCCCGAGCCGGCGCCGCAGCCGCGCTGGAAGACGTTCTTCCGCATCTTCCTCGCGATCCCGACACTGCTCCTCTCGGTGGCGCTCGGCGGCGGCGGGAACATCCGCTTCACGACCGGCAGCAGCAAGTCCGGCCGGTACACGAGCGGGGGTGTCGGCGGCGCGCTCGGCAGCGTCTGCGCGTTCCTCGGCTGGTTCGCGAGCATGGCGAAGGGCCGGATGCCGAAGGGCCTGCGCGACGCCGGCGCCTACAGCGTCGGCTACACGGCGCAGATGCTCGCGTATCTGCTGCTCGTCACCGACCGGTATCCCAATGCGGATCCGACGGCGATGCTCGCCGACGTCCCACGGCCGCCGCAGCATCCGGTGCACCTGGTCGGCGATGCGGACGACCTCCGCTTCTCGCGCGTGACGGTGTTCTTCCGGCTGCCGCTCGCGATCCCGCACATCGTCTGGTTCATCCTCTGGTCGATCGTCGCGTGGCTCGCCGCGATCGTGACCTGGTTCGCGATGCTCGTAATCGGGAGGCCGCCGGCGGCCCTGCACCGGTTCCTCTCGCGCTACGTGCGCTATGAGCTCCACCTCTACTCGTTCCTCTTCCTTGCCGCGAATCCGTTCCCGGGCTTCGCGGGTGCCCGGGGCAGCTATCCGCTCGACGTGGAGCTGCCGGCGCCCGCACGGCAGAGCCGCTGGCTGACGTTCTTCCGCTTCTTCGTCGCGATCCCGGCGATCCTCGTCAACAGTGCGCTCGGCGGCGCGCTCTTCTTCGCAGCGTTCCTCACGTGGTTCGTGGCGCTTGCTCGAGGCGCGGCGCCGTGGGGGCTGCGCAACCTGTCGGCGTACGCGTTGCGCTACGCGGCGCAGCAGAACGCGTATCTGTTGCTCCTGACCGACGCGTATCCGCACGCGAGCCCACTCGAAGGCTCGGCGGCGATGCAGGAGCCGGCGTTCGACGAGACGGCGTGAGCCTGCGCGCGCTCGCGCGCGCAATGCTCCTGCTCGCGCTCGCCGGCGGCTGGTCGCTCGCGGCGTGGCTGCTCTGGAGCTCGAGCGTCGTGCCGCCGCTCCATCTCGCGCACCTCGACGAGCACGTGTACTTCTCCGCCGCGCAGTTGCGCGCGGCCGCGTCGTTCGGTCGCTTCCAGAACGCCGACTGGGCGCTCTCGACACTGGCCGAGCTCGCGGCGCTCGCGGCGTACGCCCGCTGGGGCGTCCGCTTCGCCCGCGAGTCCGCGGCGGGCCGGCTCGGCACCGGGATGTTGCTCGGGATGATCGGATTCGCGCTCGTCTGGGCGGCGCAAGTCCCGTTCAGCGTCGCGGAGCTCTGGTGGGAGCGTCGGCACCACCTGACGCACGTCGGCTACTTCAGCGACGTCTTCGGCAACTGGCTCGCGCTCGGCTTCCAGTTCGTCTTCCTCTGTGTCGCGCTCGCGATCGTGATGGGCTTCGCGCGCGTGCTGCGCGAGTACTGGTGGATCGCAGGTGCGCCGGCCTTCATCGGGCTCGCGCTGCTCTTCGCGTTCATCAGTCCGTATCTGATCTCGACCGACCGCCTGCAGGATCCGGAGCTGCGCGCGGCCGCGGCCCGGCTCGAGCGGATCGAGCATGTTCGGCACGTGCCGATCGTGGTCGAGTCGGTGCACGACGTCACCTCGCTCCCGAACGCGGAGGCGACGGGCATCGGCCCGAGCCGTCGCGTCGTGCTCTGGGACACGCTCGTCGATCAGTTCACGCCACGCGAGGTCACGGTCGTGATCGCGCACGAGCTGGGTCATCTCCACCACAACCACATCTGGAAGGACGTCGGCTGGTACGCGCTCTTCGCGGTCCCGGGCACCTTCCTGATCGCCCGCCTGACGCGCCGGCGCGGCGGGATGGCGGAGCCGCTCGCGATTCCGTTGTCGCTGCTGATCCTCGTCGTCCTCAACCTGATCGCGCTGCCGTTACAGAACGCGGTGTCACGGCACATGGAGGCGGAGGCCGACTGGTCGGCGCTCGAGGCAACGCACGATCCGGCGGGCGCGATCGCGCTCTTCCGCCGCTTCGTGCCGACGACGCTGAGCGAGCCGAACTCTGCGACCTTCGAATACGTGATGCTCGAGAACCATCCGACGATCATGCAGCGGATCGCCATGGCGCAGGCCTGGCGGTCGCGGCAGGGACATTGATTCCTCCAACCGAAGGAGAGCCATGGCCGAACCATCCGGACCGCGCGCGACGTTCTTCCAACGATTCGGCGCACTGCTCATCGACGCGATCCTCGTCGGGATCGTGATCGCAATCGTCCAGTCCGCCGTGAGCCGGTCGTTCGGATCGCTCCTCGGGCTCGCGCTCGGCATCCTCTACTACGGCTGGCTCGAGGGCAGCGCGTCGGGCCAGACGATCGGCAAGCGTGCGCTCGGGATCCGCGTCTACGACTTCCGCGACGGCGGCGGTCCGATCGGCACGAGCCGCGGAATCCTCCGGTACTTCGCGCGGATTCTCTCGGCGCTGCCGATCCTGCTCGGCTACTTCTGGATGCTCTGGGACGACGAGAAGCAGACCTGGCACGACAAGATCGCCGGCAGCGTCGTCGTGCCGGCGAGCGCCTATCCCGTCGAGAAATGGCCGGGCTGATCTACGCGGCGTCGGTGGCCCAGTCGCCGTAGAGCGACGTGTAGAGGCCGCGTCGTGCGAGCAGCTCCTCGTGGGAGCCCTGCTCCACGACGCGGCCGTGCTCGAGCACGACGATCAGGTCGGCGTCGCGGATCGTGGAGAGCCGGTGCGCGATGATGAACGCGGTCCGCTCGGCGAGCAGCACGCGCAGCGCCTGCTCGATCTTCCGCTCCGTCCCGATGTCGACGGACGAGGTCGCCTCGTCGAGGATGAGGATGCGTGGGTCGGCGAGCAGGGCACGCGCGAACGCGATCAACTGCCGCTGCCCGAGCGAGAGCCGTGAGCCGCGCTCGCCGAGCTGCGTCTCGTAGCCGTCCTCGAGGCGCAGGATGAAATCGTTCGCGCCGACGGTCTGCGCCGCGCGCACGATCTGTTCCGCGGTCGCGTCAGGCTTGCCGAACGCGATGTTCTCCGCGACCGTGCCGGCAAACAGGAAGCCCTCCTGCGGTACGACGCCGAGCTGCCGGCGCAACGACGACTGGGTCACCTCGTTCAGGTCGAGCCCGTCGATCAGGATGCGACCGTCGCGCGGCTCGTAGAAGCGCGCGAGGAGCTTCGCGATCGTCGACTTGCCGGCGCCTGTATGTCCGACAAGAGCGACCGTCGTGCCGGCGGGCACGTCGAGATCGAGATCGTGGAGCACGTCCGCGCCGGTGCCGTACCCGAAGCGCACGTGGTCGAACTGCACGTGACCCTCGATGTGCGCGAGCTCGCGGGCTTCGGCGTGGTCGCGCACCTGCGGTTCTTCGTCGAGCAGCTCGGTGATCTTGTCGAGCGCAGCCGTCGCGGAGAGGAACGTGTTGTACAGCTGCGACAGCTGCTGCACCGGGTCGAAGAAGTTCTGCACGTAGAGCATGAAGGCGAAGAGCGTCCCGATCGTCGCCTGGCCGCCGAAGTACAGGTGGCCGCCGTAGCCGACGACGACGGCGAGCGCGACCGACGAGAGCAGGTCGACGAACGGAAAGTAGAGGCCGTTCAGCACGACCGTCTGGTGGTTCGACTCGCGATAGCGGCCGTTGATCTCCTGGAAGCGCTCGATGTTGGCGCTCTCGCGCGTGAACGCCTGGACGACGCGCATCCCGGCGATGTCCTCGGCAAGCGTCGCGGTGACGAGCCCGAGCCGTTCGCGCACCGCGCGGTAGGCCCGCGTCGATCGCACGCGGAAGATCGCGGTCGCGATCGACATCAGCGGAATGACCGCCAGCGTCGCGAGCGCCAGCCGCCAGTCGAGGACGAAGAGGATGATCGCGGTGCCCACGAGCGTGAGCGTGTTCTGGACGAGGCTGGACACGCCGTCCGTCACGAGCTGGTCGAGCGCCTCGACGTCGTTCGTGATCCGGCTGATCAGCACCCCGGCTCGGTTGCGCTCGTAGAAGCCGAGCGACAGACGCTGGAGGTGCGCGAACAGCTCGATGCGAAGGTCGGCGAGCATGCGTTCGCCGACCCAGCCGGTGAGATAGGTCTGCACGTAGCTCATGCCCCAATACGCGAGGCCGGCCGCCAGGAAGCCGGCGACGATCACCAGCAGGAAGTTGAAATCGTGGCTGTGGAGCGCGTCGTCGAGCGCGTACTTCGCGAGGAACGGCGGCGCCAGCGCAGTCGCCGTCGCGAGTAGGAGGGAGACCGCCGACAACGCGGTGCGCCGCTTGTACGGACGCGTCAGCCGCGCGAGCGCACCGAGCCGGCGTCGCGTCCGACGCCACGACCAGTCGCGGGGACCCGAGGCGCGCTCCTCCGTCAGCGTCCCGCCGGGCTGCCAGATCTTCATGCCACGTCCTCCATCTCTGCGCGCGCCTCGACCGCGTCGGCGAACTGGCGCTCGAGCAGCCCGTGGTCGTAGATCTCGCGATAGACGGCGCTCGTCAGCAGCAGCTCGTCGTGCGTGCCGCGCGCGGCGATCCGGCCCGAGTCGAGGACGACGATCTCGTCCGCGAGCGCGATCGTCGACAGGCGGTGCGCGATGATCAGCGTCGTCCGGTTGCGCATCGCCTCGCGCAGGCCGACGCGGATGCGTGCCTCGGTGGATGCGTCGACGGACGCCGTCGCGTCGTCGAGGATCAAGACGCGCGGGTCGACGGCGAGCGCACGGGCGATCGCGAGACGCTGCCGTTGGCCGCCTGAGAGCGTGATCCCGCGCTCGCCGAGCACGGTCTCGTATCCGTCCGGCAGGCGCTCGATGAACTCGTGCGCCTGCGCGAGCCGGGCCACACGCTCGACGTCGGCGTCGCTCAGGAGCGGCGCGCCGAACGTGATGTTCTCGCGCACCGTCGCAGAGAAGAGGAACGGATCCTGCGAGATGACGCCGATCTCGCGCCGGAGCGACGTGAGCTTCACGTCGCGCACGTCGACGCCGTCGAGCGTCACTCGGCCGGCGGTCACGTCGTAGAACCGCGGTACGAGCGACGTCAGCGTCGTCTTGCCCGAGCCGGTGTGTCCGATCAGCGCGACGACGCGGCCGGCGGCGACCTCGAGGTCGACGTTCTGGAGGACTGCGCGGTCTTCGAGGTACTCGAAGCCGACGTGCTCGAAGCGGATCGCGCCCGGGCCCGGCGGCAGGTCGACGGCGCCGGGGCGGTCTGCGACGTCCTCGGGCTCGTCCATCACCTCGAAGATGCGCTCGCCGGCGGCGGTTGCGCGCTGCGCCTGGCCGATCCACATCCCGAGCGAGCGCAACGGCGTCACGAGCATCGCGAGGTAGAGGTTGAACGCGACAAACGCGCCGGGCGAGAGCGTGTGGTGGGTGACCATGCGCGCGCCGGCGAGCAGTACCGCAGCCTGCGCGAGCAGCGGAATGAAGGAGATCAGCGGCACATAGAACGCGCGCTGCCGGTTCGCCTCGAGCGTTCGCGTGAACACCGCCTCGGAGCGGACGCGGAACTTCTCCTCCTCCGCGGGCTCCTGCGCGAATGCCTTGACGACGTGGACGCCGACGATGTTCTCCTCGGCGACGGTCGCGACGTCGGCGAGCCGCTGCTGGACGTCGCGGAGCGTCGGGTGCGACACATGGCTGTAGCGGTACGCGAGCACGACGAGCACGGGCGTGATCGCGACCGCGATGAGCGCGAGCTTCCACTGGAAGAAGAAGAGGACGCCGGTCACCGAGACGACGGTGAGCACGTTCTGGAAGAAGAAGATGAGGCCGTAACCGAGGAAGAAGCGCACGCCCTGCAGGTCCACGGTGGCGCGCGACATCAGCTGGCCGGTCTGGTGGCGGTCGAAGAAGCCGAACGAGAGCCGGACGAGGTGGGAGTAGAGCCCGTTGCGGATGTCGAACTCGACGGCGAGCGCCTGCTTGCCGGAGAGCAGGCGGCGCCCGGCCATCAACACGGCGCGCACGAAGCCGAAGGCGACGATCAGCCAGACCGACACCCAGAGCGCGTGGTGGCTGCGCGCCGTGAGCCCGGCGTCGATCACGTGCTTCGTCACCCAGACGAGCGCGATCTGCGCCGCCTGCGAGCCGACCGCGAGCACGATCGAGACGATGAGCCCAACCCGGTACGGCCTGAGGAATCCGAGCAGCCGGACGAAGGTCGTGCGATACGGAACCGCGCTCACCGTCCCAGGTTAGAGGCGGCCGAGCTCCGTTCGCACGAGCCCGAGCGCGCGGTCGAGCCGCGCGCGGTTCTCCGGCACGTGCGGCCAGCTGCTCGCGCCCGACGGATGGGGCAGCGGGAGGACGGTGATGCCGCCGCGCTCGAAGCGCTCGCCGACGCACGGCGTCAGCTCCGCGAAGCCGAGCATGCGCCGCAGCGCGAGCCCGCCGACGGTGACGATCAGCTGCGGGCGCAGCAGCTCGAGCTCGCGGTCGCGCCAGCGCTCGCAGAGATCCTGTTCCTGCGGCGTCGGTGCGCGGTCGCCGCGGCCCGACGCCGTGCGGCCGGGGTAGCAGCGGGTGACCGACGCGCAGTAGAACGTCGCGTAGAACGTCTCCTCGTCGAGCTCGAGCCAGCGCCGCAACGCCTGCCCGGCGCGCCCGCGCCACGGCAGCCGCTCCGCGCCCTCGACGATGCCGGGCGCCTGCCCGAAGAGGTACGCGCGCTGGCCTACGAACGGCGCGCGCACCGGCAGCGACTCGATCTGGTAGCCGGCCTCGACGCAGCGGCGGCAGCGGGCCGTTTCGCGCTGGAGTGCGGGGATCGGCGTACGGACCGTCACGCTGGGTACCGTGATCCGCAGATGCGCGCGTTCTTCTCGTTCCCGAATCCCGTCAATGAGACCTCCGCCCGGCTCGTCGCGGGTGTCGTGGCTGTGCTGGCGGTGGTCACGGTCGCATTCCAGCAGGGCTGGCTCATCCCTGTGCTCGCGTACGGCTTCCTCGCGCGCGTCGCGACCGGTCCGAAGCTCAGCCCGCTCGCGCTCGTCGCGACGAAGCTCGTCACGCCGCGCCTCCCGGTGCGGCACCGCTACTCGCCTGGGCCGGCGAAGCGCTTCGCGCAGGCGATCGGCGCGCTCTTCACCGTGACGGCGACGCTCCTCTATTACGCGGCCGGTGAGCACACCGCCGCGTTTGCGCTCGTCGGCGTGATCGCCGTCTTCGCGTCGCTCGAGTCGGCATTCGGGCTCTGCATCGGCTGCCAGGCGTTCTATCTCGGCATGCGGCTCGGCCTCGTGCCGCCGTCCGTGTGCGAGGACTTCAACCGCGTCCTCAGCTCAAACGCGCTTTAGAGGTAGCCCACTCGACGAACCAGTCGAGCGCGGCGGGATCCTGGAGCGAGTCGCGGCTCGCGACCTTTGGTGGATCGGCGCCGAGGAGGATCCGCTTGACGGGGACCTCGAGGATCTTCCCCGACAGCGTGCGCGGGACTGCGGGCACGGCGTGGATCTCCGTCGGCAAGTGGCGCGGCGAACAGTCTTCGCGGATCCGGCGCGCGATCTCGGCGCGCAGCGCGTCGTCGAGCTTTGCGCCGTCGCGCAGCACGACGAAGAGCGGCATGAAGCCGTCCGCGTCGACGACGAGCGCGTCGACGACCTCGTCCACGCCGAGCACGACACGGTAGATCTCGCTCGTGCCCATGCGGACGCCGCCGCGGTTGATCGTCGAGTCGCTGCGGCCGTAGATGATCGCCGTGCCGCGGCTCGTGATCTCGATCCAGTCGCCGTGGCGCCAGACACCCGGATACATCGAGAAGTACGCGTCGTGGTAGCGCGAGCCGTCCTCGTCGTTCCAGAAATAGATCGGCATCGACGGCATCGGCTCCGCGACGACGAGCTCGCCGACCTCGTCGATCAGCGAGTTCCCGTCCTCGTCGTACGCCTCGACCTTCGCGCCGAGCGAGCGCGCCTGCAGCTCGCCCTCGTACACGGGCAACGTCGGCACGCCGCCGACGAAGGCGGAGGCGACGTCGGTGCCGCCGCTCGTGGAGAAGAGCCACGTGTCGGCGCCGACGTGCTCGTAGACCCAACGGAAGCCCTCGGGTGAGAGCGGCGAGCCGGTCGAGCCGACCGAGCGCAGGCGCGAGAGGTCGCGGCCGCGTGAGGGCTCGACGCCGGCCTTCATGCAGGCGGCGATGAACGCGGCGCTCGTGCCGAACGACGTGATCCCGGTCTCTTCCGCGAGATCCCAGAGCCGGTCGAGAGACGGCGTCGCCGGGTTGCCGTCGTAGAGCACGATCGCCGCGTCCTCGGTGAGCAGTCCGCCGAGCAGCAGGTTCCACATCATCCAGCCGGTGGTCGTGAACCAGAACAGGCGGTCGCCGCCGCGGACGTCGAGATGGAGGTGCATCTTCTTCGCGTGCTCGAGGAGCATCCCGCCCTGGCTGTGCACGATCGGCTTCGGTAGCCCGGTGGTGCCCGACGAATAGAGCACCCAGAGCGGGTGCGCGAACGGGAGCTGCTCGAACTCGAGCTCCGAGCCGGGGCGCAGCAGCTCGTGCCAGTTGCCCTCGCGGCCGAGGTACGGCAGCACGAAGGTGTGCTCGAGCGACGGCAGCTCGCGCTGCAGTTGCGCGATCGTGTCGCTTCGGTCGTGATCCTTGCCGCCGTAGCGGTAGCCGTCGACGGCGAGCAGCACCTTCGGATCGATCTGCGCGAACCGGTCGACGACGCTGCGTGCGCCGAAGTCGGGCGATGCGCTCGACCAGATCGCCCCGATCGACGCGACGGCGAAAAACGCGGCGACGGTCTCGGCGATGTTCGGCATGTACGCAACGACGCGATCGCCCCGCTCGACGCCGAGCTCGACCAGCCCGGCGCGGATCGCCGAGGTCTGCGCGCGCAGCTCGCCCCACGTCTGCTCCGCGACGGGGCGGAGCTCCGAGGCGTGCACGAGCGCGACCGCCGCGTCCGCTTTCCCGCGGAACATGTGCTCGACGTACGACAGCTCGGCGCCCGGGAACCATTCGGTCCCGGGCATCTCGCGCCGGCCGAGTACGCGGACGTACGGCTTCGACGCGGCGATGTCGAAGTACTCCCAGAGCGACCTCCAGAACGCCTCGATGTCCTCGACCGACCAGCGCCAGAGCTCGTCGTACGTCTCGAAGCCGCGGCCGAGCGAGCGCATGTAGCGCGTCAGCCCGCTCGATTCGATCGTGGCTTCGGACGGCTGCCAGAGGAGCGTCGCCGTGTGCGGCTCGAGCTCGGTCATCGTGCCGACAGCGTAGGCTTTCGCCCGTGCGGCTGCCGCTCGAGTCCGTTCCCAATTTCTCCGAGGGGCGTGACGGCGCGGTGATCGACGCGATCGGCGCCGCGTTGGGCGCGCATGCACGCGTGCTCGACGTGCACACCGACGTCGACCACAACCGTTCGGTGTTCACGCTCGTCGGCGAGGAGCAGGAGCTGGTGGACGCGCTCGTCGCGGGGATCGCCTGCGCACGCGATCGCATCGACCTTCGCGACCACCTCGGTGCGCACCCGCGGATCGGCGCGGCCGACGTCGTGCCGATCGTCCCCGTGCGGCCGGAGGACATGGGGCGCGCGCGCGAGACGGCGCT
>WNFR01006290.1_pt1 | contig 12135 bp, 9 predicted proteins | sample 5400221 | NCBI WGS metagenome assembly WNFR01 (sample SAMN13153357, study PRJNA577476) | soil metagenome | isolation source: 40 cm soil under Madrone tree | place: USA:California | collected 2016-06-14 | reverse complement strand
AAGCATATCGTTTACATCGGTCTGAGCGTTTAGTGTTTTTATCCGCTCTGCGAGAAGGCTATCTGCTGCATCGCGCGTTGGAGCCTGTTTTTGCATTTGCAGGGGACTACTGCCCATGATGGTAAGTATATAGTTTGCGGTTGTAATGCTTCCCGGCTGGCGTTTGTATTCGCCGTGCATCCAATCCGGGTCGTTTCTGATAGCATCGATAACCATTCGGCGCTGCATGCGGTTGCGGCCTGCAATCTGCACCGGCAGGCTTGCCAGCGGCATCAGGGCATCCATGAAATCGGGATAAGTTTCACCCCAAACCCAACTTTGCATGCCGCCCATCGAGGTTCCCATAACCAATCGCAGATGATTGACACCTAACTTTTCCGTCAGTAGCCGATAGTGTGCAAGGACCATATCGTCGTAAGTGTAGGAAGGAAAGCGCGCGTGAAGTCCATCACTTGGCTTGCTGGATTTACCGTGCCCGATCCCATCCGGGAGAATGATGAAGTATTTGGCGGCGTCAAGTAACTGCCCCGGGCCGAACAAAACATCGGCGAACTGTTCACGCAGAAACTGCTGACCAGAGCCGCCGGTTCCATGGAGAATCAATACGGCGTTACGCGTGACGCCGGCACCGTCCTTAACGGGTGTCCCAATGGTCATGTAGTGAAGGCGCAGGTCAGGCAATGTTTCGCCGCTTTGGAATTTGAAGTCGCCGACCGTGTAATCTCCCTGAACCGGCGGAGGATAGTTGGCGGCGTATACAAAAAGAACCTCCGCCAGGACTAAGGCGGTGAATAACACAGACTTTTTAAGCATGGTGAATCCTCGTGAATTGGTAATGACGTAGCATTCGAATAACACAGTTCGGCCCTCATGCGCGAGGGCTTTTTATCGAACAGGGTCGGCTTAAACCGCCGGAGAAAGGAAAAATGTTACGAAATGAGCTATCCTTTGCCAAAGAGGAATAAGAAAAATGTCAACTCCATCGGTTAGCCCAACAATAAAACTCCTGGATAAATTGTATATAAACGGTTCGTGGGTCGAATCCAGCGGAACTACGATGTTCGACGTGATAAACCCGACGTCGGAAGAGGTCTTTGCCAGAATTCCGGCAGGGACACCCGACGATGTGAATCTGGCTGTGGCCGCCGCTAAGGCGGCTTTCCCTTCGTGGTCGACAACGCCAGCCTCGGAAAGGGCTGCCCTGCTGGGTCTGGTCGTGGAAAAGTTGAGTGCGCGGCGGGAAGAGATTGCCAACGTAATCGCCGACGAGATTGGGACGCCGATAGCGATAGCGACCGCGGTTCAGGCGGGTCTTCCGATCGCAGTGTTGAATTCGTTCGTCAAACTCCTGGAAGATTTTCAGTTTGAAGAACAGATAGGGAACTCGCTGATTGTGCGCGAACCGGTCGGTGTGGTCGGATGCATAACCCCATGGAACTATCCTCTTCATCAGGTCATTGCGAAGGTTGGAGCTGCGCTGGCAGCTGGGTGCACCGTTGTCCTTAAACCTAGCGAGGTTGCGCCACTGACAGCATTTATTCTTGCGGAAACAATTCACGAAGCGGGAATCCCCGCCGGTGTTTTCAACCTGGTCACAGGCTTGGGGCTGATCGTGGGCGAGGAACTGGCAAGCCATTCGGATATCGACATGATCTCGCTGACGGGTTCAACTCGAGCCGGGCGCCAGGTCAGTGCCGCTGCAGCAGTAACGCTTAAGCGAGTTGCGTTGGAACTTGGTGGTAAATCCGCAAACATTATTCTCGATGACGCGGATTTGGCAAGAGCCGTCAGCAATGGGGTTGGAAATTGCTTTTTCAACTCAGGACAAACCTGTTCAGCGCAAACCAGGATGCTTGTTCCTCGCAGTCGATATGAAGAGGCAGTGCAGATTGCAAAGACGGCTGCGGAAAAATACACGCCGGGAGATCCGCGCGATAACAGTGTCAGGCTGGGGCCCCTGGCGTCGCAATCTCAACGGGAACGAGTAAGAATTTACATACGTAAGGGTATTGAAGAAGGCGCAACCCTTGTAACCGGTGGAACCGAACCCCCCGCAGGTCTGGAAATAGGCTATTTCGTCAGGCCGACCATCTTTGCAAATGTTGATAACTCAATGACGATAGCCCAGGAAGAGATCTTCGGTCCGGTGTTATGCATTATTCCATACGAAGACGATGATGATGCCGTGCGGATTGCGAATGATTGTATTTATGGCCTTGCGGGCGGGGTTTGGTCCGGAGATCCGGAGCGCGCAAAACGCGTCGCGAGGCGTCTGCGCACAGGTCAGGTTGATATAAATGGCGGAAAGTTTAATCCGGTTGCGCCGTTTGGCGGATACAAGCAATCGGGGCATGGCAGGGAATTCGGTAAATACGGGCTCGAAGAGTTCCTCGAAGTAAAATCGCTTCAACTTTAATGGATATCTTCAAAATGAGTACCTACCTGGTGTTGGAGGACGACCGGTGGGACCCGGAGCCAAGGTGGCCGGCAATCATCGCAATCCTGGCTGTTGCCGGGCTGTATACGGCGTTGCCTCAATACCTCGTGTTGGGGCCGAAGTGGATCTTCACTGCAATCGTACTAATTCTGCTGATTCCCACACTCATCACTCATGTCAAAGAATATCATTCACTGAACAGGTTACTTGGCTTTATCGTGTCCGGCGTTGTTACGGTGGGAATGATTGCTTCTCTTGTATTGCTGATAGTCGCCCTTCCGTCGCACAAAGAATCCCCAGGCGATTTGCTGGTATCCGCCTCTGCGCTTTGGTGTACGAATGTGCTTGTATTTGCTCTATGGTATTGGCGTCTGGACGCAGGCGGACCGCATGGACGAGACAGGCGACCCGGGCATAATGACGGAGCATTTCTGTTTCCACAGATGACGATGCCGCCGGAGATAAAAGAAGTGGCAGGAGAGGTTTATTGGTCACCAAATTTTGTCGACTATTTATTTCTTGCCTTCAATACAAGCACAGCGTTCTCTCCGACCGATGTGCCGGTGCTGGCGCGGTGGGCCAAATTGATGATGATGCTCCAGTCGGTCATATCGTTAACCATTTTGGTGCTGCTTGCAGCCCGAGCCGTGAATATTCTGTAGGAGAGTAAACATTTCTCTAAGCCAGGCCGTAGTAAAATCGACCATTACACAAATCGTCGCTCATGAAGGATCAAATGAAGAGTAAATATTTAAAGAATCTGCCTAAGAGGGTTTTAGGCCTGGCATTAATGCTGGTGATCTGGGCACCAGCTCTGGCAATTGCACGACCTGTGCGACATGCGGAGAATACCCAGGTGCCGGCGCAGAAGGTAAACGCCCTGCCGCCGACCCAGTACATCCCGAGTCATGACTATGACACACGCAATATCTCGATAGATTTGCATTTTGATTGGGAGAAAGAGCAGGCCATCGGCACTGCCACAATCACTTTTGCGCCTTTAGTTGTAAATCTGCGGAGCATCGAGCTGGATGCCGCAAATATGACGTTCAATTCCGTGAAACTGACAACCGGGTCAGTTCTTCATTTTGAGTCGGACGCTGCGCAGCAGAAACTGCGGGTTGACCTGGATCATGCCTATCAACCGGCAGATGTGATATCGATCGTGATCGACTATCACACAAACGGCCACGCAAAAGGATCTGGACTTCAGGGTTTCGGCAAGGGCCTGACGTACATAAAGCCGGGTCCGGATGATTTATTTAAACGTCGCCAAATTTGGTCGCAGGGCGAAACTGAATTTAACCATTATTGGTTTCCGTGTTACGACCATCCTAATGATTTCGCAACCACGGAACTGACGGCGACGGTCGAAAAGCCTTACATGGTGATTTCGAATGGAAAATTGATCGACGTTAAGAATAATCTTGATGGAACGCGGACATTTCACTGGAAAATAGAAGCATCACATGCAAGCTATCTGACCTCGATCGTCGTTGGCGAATTCACCCCGATCGAGCAGAATTATGCAGGCATTCCGGTTATTTCGTATGTATACCCCGATGAAGTTGAGGAGGGACAAATCACCGTAAAACGTATGGCGGAGATGGTCAAGTTCTTCTCAGAAAAGACCGGTGTGAAGTATCCATACGAGAAATACGCCCAGACAATGGTGCACAACTTTCCGGGCGGAATGGAGAACATCTCTGCTACCACGCAAACCGACTCGATGATTCACGACGCGCGGTCGGAAATTGACGCAACAAGTGACTCTCTGCAATCCCACGAACTTGCGCACCAGTGGTTTGGCGACTTTGTTACCACGCGATCGTGGACACATGGCTGGCTGAATGAGAGCTTTGCCACCTATTTCCAGGCGATGTGGGACGAGCACAGCAGGGGCTACGACGACTTTCTATACGACGACGTGAAGTCCAACCAGGATCAGTATTTTCAGGCGTGGGCGCAAGGTAACAGGCGGCCAATCGTCACGCCAAATTACGAAGACAAGGACAGGTTGTTCGACACATATTTCTATCCAAGGGGCGGGGCCGTCCTGCATATGATGCGCAAGACTCTTGGGGAAGAAAACTGGTGGCGCGCAATCAACCACTACCTGACAAAGTATCCGCATCAACCCGTTGAAACCGAACAGTTCAGGATCGCTGTCGAAGAGGCCACTGGTCAGTCGATGGACCGGTTCTTCGACGAATGGCTTTATCGTATGGGCCATCCTGTACTCCGAGTAACAAAAAGCTATGATCCAGGCACCAGGAAACTTACTCTGACCGTCCGGCAGGAGCAGAAACCGGATCCTTCTTCTGCGTATCCGCAGGTCGATTATTTCCAGATGCCTGTCGAGGTTGAAGTTGGCAGCGGGAACAACACCCGGATTGAAACGATTCAACTCGAACCGAAAGCGGAGCAAACGTTTACTTTCACATCGGATTCAGAGCCACAACTTGTTAACTTTGATTACCAGGGGACCTTAATTAAGGAACTGCATTTTGATAAACCGACGAATGAGCTGGTATATCAACTTGCACAGGACAAAGATGTTTTGGGTCGCGTCTGGGCGCTGAACCAGCTTTCAGCACGGGCAAAAGACAAGGCAACGGCCGACGCGGAAAAGCAACAGATATATTCGACCCTCGCTTCTTCCCTTACTGCAGATAAATTCTGGGCAGTTCGGTTGGAAGCTGCAACCGCACTCAATGGGGTTAATACTCCGGAGGTTCGCACCGCTCTCGTTGCGGAGGCAAAGGACCCTAATGCTCGAGTGCGCGCACGTGCTATTGCGACGCTTGGCGCGCTAAAGGATCCCACACTTGCTCCGGTGTTTCTCGAGCATTTGAACGATCCGAGCTATGCGACGGTGCGTGCCGCCGCCACTGGATTGGGGGCCACAAAGAGCCCTGCGGCGTTTGATGCACTGACGAAACTCATGGAAACGAAGTCGTGGCGTGACACCGTGAAAGCGGCAGCGCTCAGCGGCCTTGCGGGGCTCGGAGACAAGCGTGCACTTGACCTTGCAATGCGACTTGTCGGAAAAGATAACGAGACACCGGTTCGGGCCGCAGCTCTTAACGTGATCGGAACTGTTGGAAAGGACGACCCGAGATCGTTTGACGTGGTCGCGGATACCTTTAAAAAAGCGGTCGAAACAAGCAGCTTTCAGCTAATTATACCTGCTGGCAACGCATTGCTTTCGCTTGGGGATCAACGAGGGGTAGTGGTGCTGGAAGATGCCGCGAAGAAAACCGAGGTGCCACAGTTGAAGGGATTTTTGGTCCAATTGCAAAACCGATTAAAGCAGGCGGCACAGGCAACGCCCGCAAAACCTGCGACTTAGACGATGGGTAAACGGTGACAGGTAACAGGTAACAGGAAAAAGCGAGCTTAATCCGATTCTTGTACGAAATCCCGGGAACTGTGGTGAGTTTGATCTCCGCTTTGTTCGCTAACCGAATGTGGTGATTTAGCAACAGAGCGGCCCTTAGCACCCGAGTTTCTTGTCACCTGTCACTTGTCACCTGTCACGTTCGAGAGATTAATAACTAACCCAATCCTTTCTGTCCCCACTTCGCGAATATAGCGCTGGGAAGGCCAATTAGTATTGCATGGCCCAGCAGGCCATTAAGCAGAGCCGGCAATGGAAAATGCGGCGTGCCTGTTCCCGCCCCTGAGAGCGGAACGACGACGTAACTCATGATGCCGAAAACCACCAATCCGTAAAGGAGGCCGTAAATTAGTACGTTGCGAGTCAGGGCGTCGACTCTCAGACCGACAAAGTAATAGACGGCAACGATTCCGAACGCAATAAAGTAATGGAGAAACGCGCCAAGTAAGGCCGACTTCAGCCCCAGGCTAAAAGCGGCTTCTCTGCCAAGAAGTCCGGAGGCAATCGAATGAAAAATCCGAATTGGCTTGATTCCAAGCGAGCCGAAAAAGATGATCGCGTCCAGAATATCAAGCGTTCCGACAACGATCGTGCCATATACAATCGCTCGGATCGCACCCAGGGGGCGTTTTAATCCAGAGAAACCTTCCTTAGTCATTCATCGACTCCATACGAAAAGTTTTGTACTCAGTCATTCCACATCAATATAGCCACTCAACCACAGAAACCCGACTGTGACTTCAGCAATTCAAAATTCAAAATTCGTAATTCAAAATTTCTAGAAAGGCGTGTCCGCGGACGGGCCGTAAATACTCGGCAGTGGCACATCCAAGAGGCGTAAGTAGACACTCAGCTGTCCTCGATGGTGAATGAGGTGATTCATGACAACCGATCGAATCACCGCGACACGGGGCATTGTAAATATTGTTGCACCGCCGTTTTTCAGCGACCAACCAATCATTAATTCGGCATCGGAGGCATTCGAAAGTGCTTCCCGGACGTCGGATTCGTTTTTATCAAAGATCTCCAGCGTCTTGCCAAGATTCTCGAAACTCGGCGGCACAAAAGCCGGCCCGCCTGGTGGGTTCATATCCATCTCAGTTGCACTCAAAGTCCTAATTGCCAGTGAGGGTAGTGTCGCCAGGTGGATTGAAAGCTTGCCGAGAGACATGGATTTTCGGTGTGGTTGCCAATCCGCTTTGTCTTCGGGAACGCGTTCCAGAAGTGTGCGAGTGGTTTTCATTTCGTTATCGAACTCAGGGATCAAGGATTCAGCTATCGCCATCAGGTGCCTCCAGTAGGAATTACAGTATTAGGAATTTTGGTAGAGTATAATAGTTCGGGCTGAATTGTTCTATAATAAAAGTATCAAAACCTTAAGGCAGTCGAGCAAAGCAGAATGTTTCTTTTAGCGGTCGTAATAGTTATTAGCACGATTTTCGTCATCGGCGTTCACCAGTTGATGCTCAATAAGTTCTATTGGGGACCAAGAGGTGACCCCGCGAGTAGAAAGCGAAACTCGCGGAACAAGTGAAATGCCGGGTGACGAATCGGACCTAAAAATCTGCAGTTTGCATTTAGAGGATTTCCTCAGGGTAAGTCGATTGAAGGACGTTTTTGCTGTGAGTCGAAGCAATGACGATAAAATATGATAGGCAGATTGGTAGGGTGCTGGGCAGGGCCATCAGGCTGAAATGTCCGTCCTGTGGACAGATGGCAATCTTCAAGTCTTTCCTGGCGATTAATAAATCATGCGCGAACTGCGGCCTTGCTTTTCAACCGGAACCGGGCTTTTACGTCGGAGCTATTTATATAAATGTAGCAATAACGTATTTTCTGATTCTCGGCGCTTTTTTTATTTCTCTGATTTTCTCGTGGGCGATAACAGACTTCACATTTTTTACAATGGTCGCTCTTGCCGCAATCGTACCCGTCAGTTGTTTCCGATGGAGCCGAAGCTTTTGGCTCGCGCTCAACTTTCTGGTCTTTAAGCCGGATCGCACCTTAAATTCAAGATAAACCCCCACCCTCGCAGCCCCGGTTCAGATGCACAACTAATCTAAACGGGCCTATTGGAGATCCGTATCGCACAGCATTTAGCCTCTAAATCACGCCACGGAAGATTGGTACACGGGAAGAAATTTAGCCGCAGAAGGACGCAGAAAAACGCAGATAAAAACCCGATCAGTATTGGACATTGTGCCAATCGAAGGATAATCTGCGCCAGTTCGCCCTTCAAAAGAATGTGCCATTCTCACTTGTTTTGATTTAGGATGAGTTATTGATTTTCTGCCGAGACGTTCCCGTTTCAGTTGGTTTTCATCCGCGTTAATCCGTGGCTGATTTTCCTTCGTGTACCAATCCACGCTCAATTGCACCCTCCAGGGCTGATAGCGCTATCCGGGTCGCAGGGCAGTACCTCGCCCAAATTGCCATAATTGGCCTTTGCGGAGGTTGCGCACTCGATGGTTGTGCTTGACCTTTTTGTGCCCGGCGGGGTAACGATCAATCCCTGTGAATGTGTCGCCGGCTTCTCTTCGCCCTGGTAATAATCAAAGATCCTGTAGTTGTAGTCGCCGTTGTTAAAGCTGATCTCTGTCTGGTCAAACTGTGCGCGGAAATAGTGCGCATAATAGAACTCTTTCTGTGACCCCTCTCTGTTCTTCGGAAACTCAAGTTCGGTTTTGGCGGGCAAGCCATAGCGATACTGTATATAGCCCTGGTTCTTATCAAGATCGTTTGAACCACATAATGAAATGATCTTTGCCGTGCGCTTTGCCGGGCAACTGAAAACCACTGTTTCATCCTTCGAGCATAGCGTGCCTCGCTGCAATTCGGGTTGTGTCGCTGACTCGACCACACTATTTACTGGGTCCGAATTTGAGCGGCGAGTTACACCTGAACCCGCGAGGGCGAAAACAGCAATACACAGCATTGAAACGCTTGCGGAAAAAAACTTCATCTAGAGCTCCTTCTTTTGACATGGCTATGGGCTAGCGCAAAACTTAACATTGGAACAACGAATGCGTTCAGCAACGAGTACCGATCCCCGCCAAAGCATTCTCAGTTCGCCATTCTACGATAACCCAAGAACCCTCCGGACAGCGTGGTCTTTTCGGAAATTATTTCTAATCCGGATGCCTGGCGCTATTGTGATCTTCTAAAGCACTCAAATCACGCACAATGCCAATTCACCAAACACCAACTTCCATCCCCCTATCTAACCGCATTTTATCTGCGTCCTTCCGTGGCTAATCTTTTCTGAAGATGCCATTCTTCACCTCCAGTAGATGCAATACATAATCGCGAAAAAAAAATCTTAACCGTCGTGACCATTTCCATTCGTACATTACGCGTTATAGTAATTGACGGGCTAATTTGCTGAGGGGGCCGGAAACAAAGGCATCTCCGCAAGGCCAGTCAACGAACAGGGGACCTCTTCCATCATTAATTCCCCAACAAATTAATAACATTTGCGCGATCCGTCAGGTGTGGTCCTGTAAGGCCGAAGGTCTATCTCTCAATCTCTGAGGGATGGTCCTCGGGGCCGTCGGGGGTGCCACAGCGTTTGTAAGCCTGCGGGGACCCGTGCAAATAAATCATTCAGACTCGAAGAAACGGAAGGATACAAACATTTATGCGTAGAGTATTAATGTTGTCATTGTTAATTGCTGCTTGCAGCGCCGCTGTATTTTCACAGGAGAGGTCGAAGTTTGAAGCGGCCGTCGGATTCTCGATCAGTAGTATCGACACAGGCCAGCAGGATAGCGGTTTCATCAATGCCGGAAATCGCGAGACCGGCTACGCATTCGACACCTCGCTGACGGGTTATCTGACTCGTAATGATGTGATGTTCAATGTCGGCATCGTGTTTAAGTAAGAGGTAATCGGCAGGTCGCCATTTGAGATTGTTTTCATGAAAGAATTTTTTACCGCAGAGGCCTGAGAGAGTTGAAGAAGCAGAGGAACGCATAGGCAAAATTTGTATTCCTCCGCGTTCCTCTGCGTAATCTCGGCGCCTCTGCGGTAAGATTCTTGTATCAATATTTTCATGTCGCGATTTAGCAAGTCTATCGCTCCCATTCCGGGGGCCAGGAATCATTTCTGACACGGACCAGGGGTTCCCCGGGGTCACGCCCTGGCTTTACACTATCGCCCTGTCCGGGGATAAAAATCACAGAGCAGCATCTTTCCGTTGATCGCTGGCATGTTCAAGCTCGCGCATTGATACAAAAGGAGGGATGTACATGTGTACCACCTCCAAGCTCCTACGCTTTTCCTTCCGGAGCTACACGAGCATGAAGGACGCGGTGTACTTCTTCCAAATCCTTCTTTGTGAATGGTGCGCTTTTGTCGCCGTTTTGTCCTAATCGTTGTCCTCATCGTCGTTGTCGTTGCAGTTGTTCTTGCGTTTATTGTTGTCGCTGTCGTCATTGTTATTGATGCTGCAGATCCTCAAATTTTAAGACAAAGGCGTCCCCAAAAGAGCTGCCATTTGGTTGCAGCGCATTGATGGTCGGGAAGTCGGTGGAAAGGGTCTCGCCCGTGACGTAGGCTATGCCGGATTTGTCGATAGCGATGCCGTTGCCAGTATCAGCGCCGCTACCACCGAGATAGGTGGAGAAGATCAGAGAGGCGTCACCAGCCGCCTTCGTGTCCAGCACAATGACGAAGGCGTCAAGCTCGCCACCTTGGAAGTTGCCCTGAATTGCATTGCGCGTCGGGAAGTCGGTGGAAGCTGTAAAGCCTGTGACGTAGGCGCGGCCGGATTTGTCGACCGCGATGTCGTCGCCAAATTCACTGCCGTTACCGCCCAAGTAGGTGGAGAAGATCAGAGAAGCGTCTCCTGCCACCGTCGTGTCCAGCACAGTGACGAAGGCATCACTAGACTGGGCATGAAATTGGAATGCGTTGCGCATCGGGAAGTCGGTGGAAACGGTCTGGCCTGTGACATAGGCGCGGCCGGATCTGTCAACCGCGATGCCGAGGCCATTGTCATTGCCGCTACCGCCCAGATATGTGGAGGAGACCAGAGATGCGTCACCAGCCTTCCTCGTGTCCAGCACAGTGACGAAGGCGTCTAAATCAGGCTGGTCGCCCTGCAGTTGGTTGCGCGTCGGGAAGTCGGTGGAAGCTGTAGAGCCTGTGACGTAGGCGCGGCCGAATTTATCGACCGCGATGCCGCCGCCACTGTCATTGCCGCTACCGCCCAGATATGTGGAGGAGACCAGAGAGGCGTCACCAGCCTTCCTCGTGTCCAGCACCGTGACGAAGGCGTCGAAATCAGGCTGGTCGCCCTGCAGTTGGTGGCGCGTCGGGAAGTCGGTGGAACCGGTATTGCCTGTGACGTAGGCTAGGCCGGAATCGTCGACCGCGATGTCGGTACCACCGTCAAAGTCGTTACCGCCCAGATATGTGGAGTAGATCAGAGAGGCATCTCCTGCCGCCGTCGTGTCCAGCACCGTCACGAAGGCGTCGAAATCAAGCTGGTGGCCCTGCAGTTGGTTGCGCGTCGGGAAGTCGGTGGAATCTGTAAGGCCTGTGACGTAGGCGCGGCCGGATTTGTCGACCGCGATGCCGTCGCCAATTTCAAAGCTGTTACCACCGAGGTATGTGGAGTAGAGGAGCACCGGGTCAATAACCAGTTCCTTTCCGCGGTCATACTCTCCCACCTCAAAACTCACCTCCCCAGCGCCTCCGACGACGTACCGGCCCTCAACCTCCCGCCTCACGCCAACTTCCTCCTGGTACAGCAAGGGCTTCTTCTGCTGCACCTCGCCGAGGGGCGTGTGCAGCACCAACTCGCCATCGGCGTTGATCTCGGGCTTATCCGCACCTTCGAACGCGAACCTGATCTGCCTGGGGTCAGCCCCCGCACTAACCACGAAGTCGTACTCGAGCTGCTGTTGATTTCCGTAGTAGATGAGATCTACCCCTGGATAAACCCCCTTGTACTTCACCCTTGAATAGGTCGGCACATTGGTGCGCCACTTGGCAGGGTCATTCCCCTTGAAGTAGTTGACTCGACACGGCAACTCTTGCTCGCCTTTGACTTCTGCTGCCGAATCTGAACCCAGGAACCGCATCGAGATCGCAGCCCGCTCTGTGCTCGAGGTCGGAGTAGATCTATCTCTGCGGCTGAGGAGGTTCGGTTGCTTGCCCTCTGGTCTGACATGCCTGGATAGAGCAAGCACCGCCTCACCCGAGGTCAGGTACAGGCTGTAGCCCGTCCCGCGGGAGATGTACTTGACTGGCTGGTCGGTCTGTCCCTGATTGGCCTCAAACCGTAGCGGCAGCT
>WNFR01010336.1_pt1 | contig 12137 bp, 8 predicted proteins | sample 5400221 | NCBI WGS metagenome assembly WNFR01 (sample SAMN13153357, study PRJNA577476) | soil metagenome | isolation source: 40 cm soil under Madrone tree | place: USA:California | collected 2016-06-14 | reverse complement strand
GTCGCGGGGCCCTCGACCCCGAACCACCTGATGCTGATCTGCGCCGACGCTCCGGTCATCAATAATCCGCAACATCAATACAATCCCAGGCCGGGCCAGGGCTACAATCTGCCGTCATTGCCGGCCCAGCTGGAGCGTGCTGGACTTCCGTGGGGTAATTACGGGGGTTACGCGTTTCATTACATAAACGAGCTCGCCGGTCACCGCGGCAATCACACCCGCGATCTGTTTATGCATGATGCGTCCTCCGGCCGGCTGCCGGCGGTATCCTGGGTCTATGGCGACGGCCGGCCCGATCTCAGCGAGCACCCCCGGCAAAACGTCACCGACGGCATGCATTGGACGGTCGATCAGGTCAACGCGATCGTCGCCGGTGGGCTCTGGAACAAGACGGCGATCTTCATCACCTGGGACGATTGGGGCGGCTGGTTCGATCATGTCGATCCACCAGTCGTCGAAAAGTGGAACAGCGCCCATGCGCAACGCCCGGCGGACGCGCACCCGGAATTCAATGGTGACCCGTTCCGCTACGGTTCGCGCGTTCCCTGCCTGGCGCTGAGCCCCTATGCGAAAGCCGGCCACATCTCTCACCAGCTGAACTCGCATGTCAGCCTGGTGCGCTTCTGTCAGAAGATCTTCAACTTGCCGGCGCTGACCCAGCGCGACGGCACGTCGAACGCGATGTCCGACTGCTTCGATCTCACTCAGAACCCGTTGCCGCCTCCCCGATGAGGCTTTCCCGTCTGTTAAGGCGCCTCGTTGGACATGATGATGGTGCCGGAGGCGGCGAACATGCCGCCCACACCATGGCAGACCGAGATCTTGGCGTCGGGGATCTGCGCGGGGGCGGTGCCGCGCATCTGGCGCACGCTCTCCTGCAGCGCATACATGCCGTACATGCCGGAATGCATGTGCGAAAGGCCGCCGCCATTGGTGTTGAGCGGCAGCTTGCCGCCGGGGCGGTGTCATGCCCGGCGACGAAGGCGCCGGCCTCGCCGCGCGGCAATAGACTATCGTCACCCCCGCGGAGGCGGGGGTCCAGGGGCGACGGCTAAAACCCTTGCGGCCCTGGATTCCCGCTTTCGCGGGAATGCCGGCAAGGCTCACGATCGGCGTCTCGACACTCTCGCCGTGCCGATGAGGTAGACCGGCCCCTGTTCGCTGCCAGGGGCAAGCTTTGCGGGAAGTCGCGGGCGCGCTCGGTCGACACCGGATCAAGGCGCCGCCGCCATCGGTCACCAGACAACACTGCAATAGCCGGAACGGGTAGGCGATCATCCGCGAGTTCAGCACGTCCTCGACGGTGATCGGCGCCTTGAAGGTGGCGCGCGGGTTCTTGCCGGCCTATTGGCGCTGCACAACCGAGACCATCGCCAGTTGCTCGTGCGTCAGGCCATAGGTCTTCATGTATCGCAATACGGGAACCGTGAACAAAGTCGGCGGCTCCATCGGCCCACAGGGCTGCTCGAACTGGCCGGCGAGGCTCGTCGGTGCGACGACATTGCGGGTGCGCCCGACGCCGGAGCGGCCGCTCTCGCCATGCGTGATCAGCACCGTCTCGCAGAGGCCCGAGGCGATCGCCGCGGCGGCGTGGCGGACATGGATCATGAAGGAGCAGCCGCCGACTGCGGTGCCGTCGACCCATGTGGGGGTCAAGCCTAGGTAATGCGCCACCGTCACCGGCGTCTCGCCGGCGGTCGCGATGCCATCGATGTCGGCAGGCTTGAGCCCGGCATCGGCCATCGCGTTGAGTGCGGCGTCGGCATGCAACTGGATTTGCGAGGTGTCGGGGATGACGCCGAGGCCGGTGGTCTCGGCGGCGCCGACAATGGCGATCGATTTCGGCTGCATCGCGATTACCTCCGCTCGCGCGCTGTCAACGAGGCCAACACGCGCGTCGTTGTCTCGCGCAGATTTGCCTGGATCGCCGCATCGAGCGGCAACAACACCGGACGGAAGAGGGGGAGGGTGATCTCGTCGTCGAGCTTCTCGAAGGCGACTTCGACCGGCATGTCGAGCTGCAATGCCTCGGGGGTCTGCGGGCATTGGGTGATGTTGGTCATCAGGCGCGGCCCCTCGTCGAGCTCGACGACGGCGATCGCATAGGGCGGCGTGAAGCCCGGCACCGGGCGGTGGTGGATCACATACGAGTAGAGCCGGCCCTTGCCGCTCGCGGCAAACACAGCGACATCGCGCGCCGCGCATGCAGGGCAGAACGGCCGCGGCGGGAAATAGACCTTGCCGCAGGCGTTGCAGCGCTGCAGGCGCAACTCGCCCGCCCGCGTGCCGTCCCAGAAATGCTGCGTCTCCGGTGTCGGCACCGGTCGCGCGCGTCTTCCTTCGGACATCCTTCCCACCTCCGTGAGGGCTTTCTGAACAGGACTTTGCCGCCTGCCACGAATAGGAGCAAACGGAATGGGAAAGCGGACGTCTTGCTCTCTTGGGTATTAACTAATTGACAAATTATAAATTAATGCTATAAAGCAAATCGCTGATCCCGCCGCCTGGCGCGGGCGCCTCGGGTATCAGCGGGGCCGGCCCGCTGTTTTGGGATGCCGCGGTCGAGGATTCCTGCGGCGAATAAGCGCCTCCCGTTGTTATTTTTCTGTAAATAACAGCAAAAACAGCGGGCCGTCCTGGAAGGAACGGTCTCAACGCGGAACCACCTCGCCCCGCTTGCGGGGAGAGGTCGGAAGCCGCGCATAGTGCGGATTCCGGGTGAGGGGGACGGCGGCGGCAATCAACAGGATCAGTCGTGCCGCTGGCGGAACCGCCTCAGTGCCGGCGGCGAGATCGCCATCGTCGACGCCCGCGAGGAAGGGAGCTTTCACGAGCGGCATCTGCTTATGGCGTCGTGCCTGCCGCTCTCCCGGCTCGAGCTCATGGCACCGGGGCTGCTGCCGCGTTTCGGGGCGCCTGTCGTTGTCTGCGATGCCGGCGAGGGGCTCGCCGAGCGCGCGGCCACGCGGCTGATCGAAGGCGGCTACACCGACGTCTCGGTTCTGGCCGGCGGCGTCGCGGCGTGGGAGGCGGCCGGGTTCCCGGTCTATAGCGGCGTCCATGTGCCGAGCAAGGCGTTCGCCGAGGTCGTCGAGCACGAATACGGCACGCCCTGGATCAGCGCCGAGGAGCTCGCCGAGCGGCAGAAGAGCGGCGAGAGGCTGGCGATCTTCGACAGCCGGTCCTACGAGGAGTATCACTCGAACAGCATCCCCGGTGCCGTCAGCGTCCCCGGCGCCGAGCTCGTCTATCGCTTCCAGGAGATGGTGCCGTCGCCCGACACCTTTGTCGTCGTCAATTGCGGCGGGCGCACGCGCAGCATCATAGGCGCGCAGTCGCTGATCGATGCCGGTGTGCCGAACCACGTCGTCTCCTTGAAGGACGGCACGATGGCGTGGCACCTCGCCGGGCTTGGGGTCGTGGCCGGCGCCACCGGGCGTGCGCCCGAGGTTTCGGCCGAAGGTGTCGCGGCAGCGCGGCAGCGGGCTGAGGCCGTTGCCCGGCGCTATGGCGTGCCGGTGATCGATCGCATCACACTCGCCCAATGGCAGCGCGAGACCGACCGGCGCACCCTTTACGTGCTTGATGTCCGCGACCCGGCCGAATACCGCGCCGGCCACCTGCCCGGAGCCGTCATGATCCCGGGCGGGCAATTGGTGCAGGAGACCGACAGCTGGCTCGGTGTGTGGGGCGCGCGGGTGGTGCTGGTCGACGACACCGGGGTCAGGGCGCGCATGACCGCCTCCTGGCTGCGCCGGATGGGCTGGGATGCCGTCGTGCTCGATAACGGGCTTGGGGGCGGGCTCGACGGCGTCGAGCTCGAACGCGGCACACCGGCCGCGAAGGGCGACATCTTCCCGCTCGCTGATCCCGAACCGGCGACCGTGCTGCCTTCGGAATTGCAGGCGAGCCCGGCCGTCGTCGTCGATCTGGCGCTAAGCCGGCACCATCGCCAGGGCCACATCCCCGGCGCGTGGTTCGCGATCCGCGCGCGGCTCGCCGAGGCGTTCGACAAGCTGCCGGCGCAGGGCGAGCTGGTGCTGACGAGCGAAGACGGCACGATCGCCCGCTTTGCCGCCGCCGAGCTGCGCACCCGCCGGCCGGTCAAGGTGCTCGCCGGCGGAACGGCGGCGTGGAAAGCAGCGGGGCTGCCGCTCGACACCGGCATGGGCCCGCTCGCCAGCGAGCCCGACGATGTCTCGGTCTCGGCCCGCGACCGGCCCCCGGCCGAACGCGAGCGCTATATGCGCGAGTACCTCGCCTGGGAAATCGACCTCGTCAACCAGATCGCCCGCGACCCCGACTGCCGCTTCCGTTTGATGCCGGTGGGATGAACATCCTTCGGGTATCGCCTCGGCGCGAAGCCCTCACCGCAGCAGCCAGGGCGTGCTCACCAAAAGGATAGCCGCGACGATCGCCGTTATCACAGCAGCGTCGATCGCGACGTTTATTGCGATCTCGACCGGCGCTCGAGCGCTCCTGGAAAATTTCCGCATCGGCGCATCCGGGTAGGACGCGTCTCCTTCGTATGAGTCCGAGCCTGGCTCGACTGAGCAATTGGACCGACTTGGCGCGTTCATTACCTTGTTCTCCCCCGGGTGCTTCTCCGCGGTCTGATCGGCCCGTCCGATCCAACCATAACGATGGTTAACCGGGGAAGCGGCCGGTCGTATGTGAACTTGCTCACATCCATTAGAAATAAAACTGCGCGGCAAACGGCTCAGAAATAAGATCGCGCAGCAAGCTCCGCGGCGCGGCAAGCGCTGGTTGTTTTTCGTCGTTTCGCCTCGTAAGCTCGGATGATTGCCCCGCGCAAGGGAGCCGAGAGATGCGCTTGTCCCATCTAATCGCCGGGGTGGCGGCGCTACTGCTCGCAACAATGCAGCCCATAAACGCGGAGGATGCGGTGAATACCTCGGTCTATGTCGTCACCTACTTCGAGGTCGCCCCGCCTGCGGCAGCGCAGAGCGCTACGCTCGCTCAGTACTACGCCGATGTGAGCCGCAAGGAAGCCGGCAGTGCGGCTTATGAGGTGTTGGCGGAGATCGGGCGGCGGAACCGGCTCGCGATTGTGGAGGCCTGGCGCGACGAGCACGCTTATGAGACGCATGACGTCGCCGCCTCAACGACGGCATTCCGCGAAAAGCTTCGGCCGCTGCTGATCAGCGGCGCCGGGGGGCGCGTCCTCAGCGGCTTCTCGGTTGCAGCACCGATCGGGCGGCCCGGCCGTCAGGCGGTCTATGTCCTCACTCATGTCGATGTCCCGCCGCCGCAAAAGGATCAAGCCATCGAGCTTCTCAAGGCGCTATCCGCGGCCGCTCGAAAGGATAACGGCAATCTGTGGTTCGACGTGCTGCAGCAGAACGACCGCCCGAACCACTTCACATTGTTCGAGGGCTGGCACAACCGCAGGACCTTCGATGCCAGCATCATGGCGGCGCACACCAAGGAGTTCCGGCAGAAGCTGAACCCGCTCGAGGGTGCGCTCTATGACGAGCGGCTCTACCAGGCGGTCCGCTGAAGGCTCGCCATACTGGCGACAAAGTCCGGGGATACTCTCCGTCGCGGATGAGGAGCCCCCAACCATGCCTGTTGTGCTTTAGTGTCAAAAGCGCGTCAAACTCTCCCTGCTAGCTGGTGTTTCGGCACCCGCCATCGTCTCGCAAAAGGTTGATCTATAATGCGTTTCGGTGCCGGGCCACGACCGACCGCGATGTTTCTCCCTGGTTTCTCCCTGCTAGCAGGGAGAAACGCGATGATGCGGGCATGCCTGCTGTTGCCGCTGGTCTTGCTTGCGGCGCTGCTCGGCGAGGCCGCGGCGGCGGTCGAGGCCGCGCACGGCATGGTGGTCTCGGCACAGCGCTACGCCTCCGAGGTCGGGGTGCGGATCCTCGCCCAGGGCGGCAACGCGATCGATGCCGCTGTTGCCGTCGGCTATGCGCTCGCCGTCGTCGACCCGTGCTGCGGCAATATCGGCGGCGGCGGGTTCATGACCATCCACCTGAAGGACGGGCGCGACACCTTCATCAATTTCCGCGAGACCGCACCCGGGGCGGCGACCGCCGCGATGTATCTCGACGCCGCCGGCAAGCCGATCGACGAGCTCAGCCGCCGGGGCTACCGCGCGGCCGGAGTGCCCGGCACGGTGATGGGGCTCGAGCGCGCGGCGGCAGAATACGGCCGTCTCGCGCGCGCGGCACTGCTGGCACCGGCGATCGCTTTGGCGCGCGACGGCTTTGTGTTGGGGCGGGCCGACGCCGACATCCTCGACAGCAAGCGGCTCGGCATGGATCCAGTCGCCGCCAAGATCTTTCTGGGGCCCGACGGCAGCCGCCTCGAGCCAGGCGACCGACTCGTCCAATCGGACCTCGCGGCGAGCCTCGAAGCGATCGCGCAACGTGGCCCCGATGCCTTCTACAAGGGCCCGCTCGCCGCCGCGGTCGCGACGGCGAGTGCGGCCAATGGCGGGATCCTGACGGCGGAGGATTTCGCCGATTATCGGGTGACCGAGGGGCCGCCGCTCACCTGCTCCTATCGCGGCCACCGCATCCTCTCGGCACCGCCGCCGAGCTCCGGCGGTACGACGATCTGCGAGATCCTCAACATCCTCGAAGGCTACGATCTGAAGGCGCTCGGCTTCCGCTCGGCACAGTCGGTGCGCCTGCTGGTCGAGGCCATGCGCTACACCTACCGCGACCGCAACACCCACCTCGGCGACCCGGCCTTTGTGCAGAACCCGCTGGACCGCCTGTTGTCGAAGGACTACGCCGCCGGCATCCGCACCGCGATCGACACGCAACAGGCGATGGCCCCCGCCGCACTCCCCGCTCGCGAAAAAGCCGAGACGACCCATTATTCGGTCGTCGACGGCGAGGGCAACGCGGTGGCGGTGACCTACACGATCAACGGCAGTTTTGGGGCCGCGGTAATCGCGCCGGGCACCGGGTTTTTCCTCAACAACGAGATGGACGACTTCGCCATCAAGCCCGGCATGCCGAACCTCTATGGCCTGGTCCAGGGCGAAGCGAATGCGATCATGCCCGGTAAGCGGCCGCTCTCCTCGATGTCCCCGACCCTGGTCGAGAAGGACGGCCGAATATTTCTTGTGCTCGGCAGCCCGGGCGGTTCGCGGATCATCACGACGGTGCTCGAGACGATCCTCGACATCATCGATTACGGCATGTCTCCGCAGGAGGCAGTCGAGGCACCACGTCTCCACCACCAATCGCTGCCCGACGAAGTCGCATATGAGCGAGCGGGCTTGATGCCCGATGCGATCACGACATTGACCGAGATGGGCTACAAGCTCGTCGAGCACAGATCCTGGGGTGCCGTCGAATTGATCGCGATCGCCGACGGCCGTTTCTACGGCGTCAGCGACCCCCGGCGACCGGCCGGCGCCGCCGTCGGATACTGAGTATGCGGCCGTGCATGGCTAGAGCGTTTCGAGCTCGTAAATGAACAGAGACTCGATGAAGATCGAGCGTTCGGCGACCAGACGAGCTCGGAAGCGCGCTCTGATGATCAGCGCACTGAGCAAATCGAGGTCGGAGTCGGACGAAACCAAGAGGTAGACACGTCCGCCCGGGGCCAGCCGCTCGCGCGCCTGCTCGAACAGCGGAGCGATGTCGCGGTAGTTCGGGCCGGCATGCCATGAGCGATCGGCAATATCGCGGGGCTCGCCCGGGAACGACGGCGGGCTCGATATGACCGCGTCGAACAGCGCACCGGGGGCAAGGGCGCCAAGCAGGTCCGCGCACACGGCCATGAAGCGATCGCCGTAGCCGTTTGCGCGCGCGTTTTCGGCCGCCGTCAGGGCCGCGTTCGGGTTCACGTCGACAGCCGTGACGCTCGCCGCACCGGCCCGGGCCGCGGCGAGACCGAGGATTCCTGACCCCGTCCCGACGTCTGCCACCCGCTTGCCGTTCAGATCCTGCCGACCGATAAAGGATGCGAAGAATTCGCTCGTTATGAAGCAACGCGGGTGAAAGACCGTCGGTCGAAGGATGAGCCGAAACCCGGCCGCCCGCGTCATTCGCGACGTGCGTCGTTTTAAGATCAAATGATACGAAAAAAAGTGAATCGCTTTGCGCAGCAGACGGCGCCAGAGGCTCGGCCGAACGGTTCGGTGGTCGAGCCCATAGGCGACTTCGACCAGTTCGGTGACGTCGTTCATCTCCCCCCGTAAACGAGCGTAACCCCCAAAGGTCCGATTTGCGCATGCAAACGGTCCGTCGGTCAACGTTCGCGCGAAACCGAGGGCGTTGGCCGCACCTTGATGCGGATCGCCCTCGGGAACCAAAGGGTTTCGTTAGTAGTTTGCTTGTAGCACGCAGCGAAGGGGGCCGGCCGCGATCGCTCCCGTCGTGTGCGGAGCGAGGCGGGTCGGCCGACAATGGGCGACGCCATGCTCAGATCATCGGTTTTTCGCACGGTCGACTTCTGCACTCGACATGCATGGTGGGTGATCGTGTTTGCCGTCGCGCTGGCGACGGCATCCACCGTTTACGCAGCCCGCCACTTTGCAATCAAGACCGACGTAACCGATCTCTTTCCACCCGATCTGCCCTGGACGCAGCAGGCATTCGAATACATGCGGTCTTTTCCGCAACCGGATATACTCGTCGTCATCGACGCGCCGACACCAGAGCTGGTCGAAGAGGCGACGACTAAACTGGTCGAAGCGCTCACCGCACGTCGGGACGTCATTCGCGCTGTCCACCAGCCGCAAAGCGGCGAGTTTTTCGAGCGCAATGGGCTGCTATACCTGCCGACCGGTGAGGTCGCACGGGTGACCAACGGCCTCCTCAATGCCGATCCCCTCCTCCAGAAGCTCGCCGCGGATCCGAGCCTCAGAGGAAGCCTCAGCGCGCTCTCGTTCGGGCTGATGGGTGTGCAGTACGGGCACATCAAACTCGACGATCTGACCCGGCCGCTGACAATGGCCGCCGACACCGTAAGCGAGGCCCTCGCCGGTCGACCCGCAAGTTTTTCGTGGCATGTCCTGGCAAGCGGCAAGCCAGCCGATCCGCAGGAGTTGCGCCGCTTTATTGCGGTCGAGCCGGTGCTCGATTTCAGCGCGCTCGAGCCCGGGCACGCAGCGACGGACGCGATCGCGCTAACGGTTCGGGATCTCGAACTCACCAGCAATTATCAGGCGCGGGTCCGCCTGACCGGGATCGTGCCGATCAATGATGACGGGTTTGCGACCCTCAAACAGAATGCGGCGCTCAATGCTGCCGTTTCGGTCCTTGCCGTCCTCGTCATCCTGTGGCTGGCGCTGCATTCGCTGCGCATCATCCTCGCGGTGGCTGTAAGTTTGATCGTCGGTCTGGCGGTCGCCGCAGCCACTGGTCTGTTGCTGGTCGGCGCATTGAATTTGATCTCAGTGGCGTTCTTCGTCTTGTTCATCGGCCTCGGCGTCGATTTCGGGCTCCAGTTCTGCGTGCGTTACCGCGCCGAACGGCACGATTTCGGGGATCTGCGCGCCGGGCTCAGAAGTGCCGCCAGAAAAGCCGGAGTGCCTTTGGCCCTTGCCGCGGCGGCCACAGCACTCGGATTCGCCGCTTTCGTGCCGACCGAATACCGGGGCCTGTCCGAGCTCGGGCAGATCGCCGGCTGCGGCATGATCATTGCGTTTCTCACTTCGATCACGCTGTTGCCGGCACTGTTGATGGTGCTGCATCCGCCGGGCGAGCCGCACCCGATGGGGTTCGCCGCGCTCGCCCCGGTGGACCGGTTTCTGCAGCGGCATCGGATGCCGATCGTGGTGACGACAATCCTCGTGGTAGTGCTCGCCTCGCCGCTGCTCTTGTTCCTGCCGTTCGATTTCAATCCACTGCATCTGCGAAACCCAAAGGTCGAATCGGTTGCGACGTTCCTCGAGCTGAGAAAGGACCCGCAGACGGGGGCCAACGCGATCGAGATCATCGCGCCGGATCTCGCTGCCGCGGAAGCCACAGCGACGCGGCTCGCATCCCTGCCCCAAGTTTCCCAGACGAACACGCTCAACCGGCTCGTCCCCGTCGACCAGGACCAAAAACTCGGGCTAATTCAAGAAGCAGCGGATGCCCTCAAAACATCGATCAACCCGAAGGAGTTGTCCCCGCCCCCGACCGACCAGGAGAACATCGCAGCGCTGACGTCGACTGCCGACACCTTGACGACAGCCGCCAATGGCGCAGACGGACCAGGGGCAGAGGCCGCGCGGCGCCTCGCCAGGCTCTTGCGCCAGCTGGCACAGTCGGAGCCGGCGGTTCGCAAGTCAGTCGAGGTAGCGGTGGTCGAGCCGCTGCGGGTCTCGCTCAACCAGCTGCGGCAAGAGCTCGACCCCCAGCCCGTCACGCCCGACACCATCCCAGTCGATCTCAAAAGAGACTGGGTGACACCGGACGGGCGGGCGCGCGTCCAGGTTCTGCCGAAGGGTGATCCTGACGACACCAAGGTGTTGCGCAGCTTCGTGTCGGCCGTATTGGCGATCGAGCCCGCTGCAACGGGCCCCGCGGTAATGTTGTTTGAGGCCGGAAATACGGTCGTGCGGGCGTTCATCGAGGCCGGTATCTTCGCGCTCGCCGCAATCGCCCTTCTGTTGTGGATTACCTTGCGCCGGCTAGCCGACGTATTTCTGACTCTGGCGCCATTGCTCGTCGCTATTGTCGTGACGCTGGAGCTTTCCGTCGCTCTCGATATCCCGCTAAACTTTGCCAACATTATTGCGCTGCCGCTGCTGCTCGGCGTCGGAGTCGCTTTTAAAATCTATTACATCATGGCGTGGCGCAGCGGAAAAACAGCGCTCGTGCAATCGACCCTGACGCGAGCTGTGATCTTTAGCGCCATGACCCAGGCCACCGCGTTCGGTAGCCTTTGGCTATCGAGCGACCCGGGTACCTCGAGCATGGGGAAACTGATGGCTCTGTCGCTGCTTTGCACGATGGCAGCCGCAGTGTTGTTCCAACCGGCCCTGATGGGCCGGCCGCGGCCTCGCGCAGTGCCGCTCGAGCCGGTGCTCGAGCCCGAGCCGCAGTTCGAATTTGACGAGACCAGCCACACCGCCGAGCATCCGGCCGACGAATTGGTCGACCGATGAGTCCTGCCCCTCGATCCGGCCCGCTGGTGCCGAGGGGCAGCTGGGCGCTCGACAATCTTCGGGCGTTTGTCATCCTTCTCGTGCTGTCGTTTCATTCCATCTTGGCCTACCTGAATTTTTTGCCTGCCGCGCCATTCCCGTTCGACGATCCCCCTTATCTTTGGCGCGCCTTTCCCGTGGTCGATCACGCGCGCTGGTTCGGCTTCGACCTATTTTGTGCGTGGCAAGACGTCTTCCTGATGTCGCTGTTCTTTCTTCTCTCCGGCCTCTTCGTATGGCCGAGCCTGGAGCGCAAGGGAGCCCGGATATTTCTCCACGATCGAGTGCTCCGACTTGGCGTACCGTTTGCTCTGGTCGTCGCATTGTTGATGCCGCTGGCCAACTACCCGACCTACCTGCAGACCACGGCCGATCCCAGCTTCACCGGCTTTTGGCGGCATTGGCTCGCATTGCCGTTCTGGCCGTGTGGGCCGATGTGGTTCCTGTGGCTGCTGCTGGCAGCCGATTTTGTCGCGGCCGGACTCCACCATTACGCACCCGGTTGGGTTGACGCGCTGATCCGGTTTTCGTCAACCGCTGGTCCCCGCCCGACTCGGTACCTTGCCGCCCTCGTGATTGCCTCAGCTATCGCATACGTCCCACTGGCCGTCGTCTTCACGCCATCGGCATGGGCGGCTTTCGGGCCCTTTGGCTTCCAGCTCAGCCGGCCCTTGCATTACGCGGTTTATTTCTTCGCTGGCATCGGCGTCGGGGCGTGCGGCATAGAGCGCGGTCTGTTTGCACCCGAAGGTGCGCTGGTGCGGCGCTGGGCAGTCTGGCTGGTTGCGGCCGTAGGACTATTGCTCCTGTGGATGGGGCTCACCGCGCTGACGATGACGGATGGCGGCCCGACTTCCCTCGGGTTGCAAGCCCTCGCCGATCTCAGCTTTGTGCTCGCCTGCTTCGGCAGCTGCTTTGCGGTGCTGGCGCTGTTCTTGCGGTTCGCGGGGAGACGACTACCGGCGTTGGCGGGCCTGAGGCGCGACGCCTTTGGCCTATATCTGGTGCACTA
>WNFR01007564.1_pt1 | contig 12137 bp, 10 predicted proteins | sample 5400221 | NCBI WGS metagenome assembly WNFR01 (sample SAMN13153357, study PRJNA577476) | soil metagenome | isolation source: 40 cm soil under Madrone tree | place: USA:California | collected 2016-06-14 | reverse complement strand
CTTTCCGGGCACGATTGTAAGAAAGGATGCGGAGACAAGGGGACGCGGAGACAGGGTGGGCCTGAATCCAACCAGCCGTTGGTATGCGGACGTCCTCTTGTTTGCACAAACAAATCTCCGCGTCTCCGCGTCTCCCCATCCCCGCGTCCTAGTTTTGTCCAGTGAACACTTTCGCGTCACCTATCCCGCTGGCGTCGATCGCCGCGATGCCGATCAGGTCTTGAATACCCTGGAAACTGCTCGCAGTGATTTCCTTCATCGAGCATCAGCTGCCTCTGTTTCGACCAACATACCTCTGCTTGAAATTCGTCTTAACGAAAGCACCGGCGATTTTACCTCTCGCACCGGCCAACCCTGGTGGGCGGCGGCGGCCACAAAAGGCAATCGCATTGAACTGCAACCCGTCGGATTACTAAAGCGCCGAGGCGTGCTCACAAATACCCTGCGTCACGAATTGGCGCACACAGTGATCGATGCTGTCAGCCGGAATCGCGCGCCGCGCTGGTTGGAAGAAGGCTTTGCGCTTTACCTTGCTGGTGAGGGCGCGACGATTTCGCGCTATCTAAGCCGTAGCGCGCACTCGACCGAAGAACTTGAGCAGAGACTCGCCCGCCCGGGCTCGCAGGAAGCGATGCGCGCTCTGTATGCAGAGGCCTACAGCAAAGTTGCCGAACTCATCCGGAACAATGGTGAAGCGAGTGTCTGGAAGAGATTGGTCAACTTACCTTAGGGCAGGTATGGACAGAGTCACCAGTACTGTCTTGATGGGTTTGTTATGTAGTCTAGCGATGTTGTGGACTGGATGTACGGGATCGACAAAAAGGCGATCTCATGAGACGCAAAAAAGTGCCAGCCCTGAGCCCACGCCGTCTCCCGAAATCTCTGATCCTACTTGCTGTGGGTTTACAACTTACCATCAAGGCATTGATGAAGCTTGGCGTCTCTTTACGCGAGACGGTCAGTTCAGGCTAGTGCTTGAGAAAGATATGCGATTCTCCGGAGCCGCAAGGAATGAGATTGTCAGACGACGGGAAGCACTTGGTCTCCGCTGAATCAGGTCTTTGCCTATTCATGGGGTCATCTTGGATATGACACTGACCAAGATCTTCTTGCCGTCATTGTGCTCTTGCGTCGCCGGCTCACAAATGGATTGTCCTTGATCCAAAACCGCCACGGCTTCTTAATCCACTCTTCAGCATACTCAATTCCAATTCGCGGCCCGCGGGTGATCTCACGTGGCGAGATCGAGATACCTTCTTCGATCCAAACCCGGTCGCCGAGCAAATCTGCTTTGTCTAACTTGCGATCAATTCCCAAGGCCAGACACAAGCGGCCCGGACCGCTGGTCAATTCATATTCAGATCGGCCCCGCCGGCGACGACGCATGATATCCAACCCTTCAGACGGTTCGACCGCGCGCACTAGGATCGCGTGCGGCACATCCTTGACGTTGGTCACCACATTGAACTGGTGGTACATGCCATAAACGAAATAGACGTAAGCCGTGCCGCCGCGGCCGTACATGGTCTCTGTGCGGTTAGTGCGACGACTGTTGTAGGCGTGAGACGCGCGATCTTCCGGGCCGCGATAGGCTTCAGTCTCTACGATAAGTCCCGCGACGCGCGCACCATTTCTATTGGGAACAACCAGTTTTTTGCCGAGCAGATCACGAGCCACTTCGAGCACGTCTGAGCGCGTGTAGAATTCGCGGGGTAGCTTTTTCATTGTGGCAAACGATAAAAAGTTACAGAACCGCGAGCGGTAGCGACCGGATGTGAACACTCAACTCGCGCCGAGGTTCCTTCTTCAGACTTCCCAAAATTGAAAGCCGACTCACCCTGTCTGAATGAAATACCATTCGTTAGTTGATTCTGGCATCCGCTCGCTACCGCTCGCGGTTCTGTAACTGCTCACCTCATGCGCCAGAGCAGGACGATTGTTATCGCAAAGCCAATCACCACAATCGCGCGGCGAATAAATACGCGGCCGACACGTTGCGCCGTGCGCGATCCGAAATAGCCGCCCGCCAGGGCCGCGACGGCCATCAACAGAGACTTGGGCCAGTCCACCAGGTGCATAATCGAAAAGCTGACCACGGCCACACAGTTAATGCAGACGCCCAGAAAATTCTTGATGCCGTTGGCGCGATGTATGTCGTGCATGCCCAACAGTCCCATCGCCGCCAGCATCCAAATGCCGTTGCCTGCTCCGAAGTAACCGCCGTACACGGCCGAGAAAAACTGGACCACTATCGCAAAACTCCACCAGGCTTTCATTGATTCGCCGCCTTCGGTGGGCAGACGCAGCCAACGATTCACCGGCCCCTGACTCATGAACAGAAGGGTTGCGAACAGAATCAGAAATGGAACCAGCCGCGCAAACGTCGGTGAGGGTGTAGCAATCAAGAGCCAGGCGCCCAGGCCGCCACCAATCACGCTAATCACGCCCAACCGCAACAGGATCTGCGAGCTGTCGTTCATCTCGCGGCGATAGCCGAACAAACCACCGAACAATCCCGGCCACAAGGCGACGGTGCTGGTAGCATTCGCGACTTTGGGATCAAGTCCTAACCAGATCAGCAGCGGAAAGGTCAGCAACGTGCCGCCCCCGGCGATCGAGTTCACTATGCCTGCGAGAAAGGCGGCGATGAACATCGCGGCGGCGTGGATGAAGGGCATGCCCGCCTAGTCTAAAGGAAAAGTCCGAGGGACGCAGCTAGTTGTTTGGAGTACCGCCTTCAGGCGGAACGCACAAATCAAACTGCAAAGCCGCCTGAAGGCGGTACTCCAAACATTTCACGTGCTAGAATGAGTTCGCAATTCAAACAAATCAAAGGGAGAGAATAGATGGCAGACGTATCCATTCGTCCGAAACCAAACGGACCTTATCTGGTTGAGGGTCCGGTAGACATTTACGACACCGCGGGAAACAAGATTGCCACCGATGGCCGGCCAAAGATCGCTCTGTGCCGGTGTGGCGCTTCATCAAACAAGCCTTTCTGTGACGGCACACATAGCAAGATAGGATTTCAGGCGGCTGAAACCGTCAACCCTGAAAGCGCCGAACCGCAAAATCAGTAATCGAAGCCTCCCTCTCTCTTTTGGGAGAGGGCTGGGGAGAGAGGGGTTAGAGCCATGCTGAACTCACGCCCTCTCCCTAACCCTCTCACAAATGGAGAGGGAAAAATTGCCCTCTCTCAAACAGTTGAAGCCTCGACGTATCAGAAGCCCCTGCGGTAGCGGGCGGTTCTGACTCCAATCGCATGCCGCTCCTTTCGCTCAACAATATCTCCAAACGTTTCGGCGCTACGAATGCCGTCGATGACGTTTCAATTTCCGTCGAACGCGGCGAGTTCTTCGGCTTGCTCGGCGCCTCCGGCTGTGGCAAGACCACCACCTTGCGAGTGATCGCGGGTTTGGAAACGCCAGACTCGGGCGCGGTGGAGTTCGACGGCCGCGAGGTCACGACTCTTCCGGCAGAGCACCGCGGCTTTGGAATGGTGTTTCAGAACTACGCGCTCTTCCCCCATCTGAACGTGTTTGAAAACGTGGCGTTCGGTCTGCGCGCTCGGGGCGGCAGCCGGGTCACTAGCCCGACCGTCAGGGAGGGCTCCTTAACCGAGAGCTTCAGGCAGAAAGTTCACCGCGCCCTCGACCTGGTGCAGTTGCCGGGATTCGATGCCCGTCGCGTTGATGAACTATCCGGCGGCCAGCAGCAACGTGTTGCCATCGCCCGGGCGATTGCGATTGAACCCGCGCTCTTGCTGTTTGATGAGCCGCTTTCGAATCTTGACGTCGCGCTGCGCGAAGAAACTCGCCGCGAGCTGCGCGCGCTGGTCAAGCGTTTGAATTTGACCGCTGTCTATGTTACGCACGATCAGGAAGAGGCGTTCGCGCTTTGCGATCGCATCGCGGTGATGAGTGAGGGGCGCGTGCTGCAAATCGGTCAGCCGCGCGAACTTTATCACCAGCCAACGAGCGTTGAGGTCGCAAAGTTTCTGGGCCGCAACAATCTGATTCGCGCCATGCGCCTGACTTCAAGCAATGACCCATTGACCAGGTTCAAGACTCTGGAAGGCGGCCATACTCTGGCTGTCCATGCTACCTACGAACAGTTAATGGGTCTGCCGGTAAACAGGCCATGCCTGCTGGCCATACGACCGGAGGCAATCAGCATTTCAAAGAGTCAGACTATCGGCGAGAACCGCATCAGCGCGCGCATTGAACAGATCGAATTTGGCGGCGCGACAACTGCTGTCGAACTCGGCGCTAATGGTTTGAAGTTGGAAGCTTTGGTTTTGCGAGCCGATGATTTTAAGATTGGTGACGAATGCGTGGTGACGTTAGCGCCGGATCAAATTAGGCTGCTGCCGCAGGGCTGAATTTGGAGTGCGGCGGTCAAGCGAAGTGCGACACCGCTTGGATTGTTCTTTGCATCCTTCGAAATTCGAAACTATGAAAAAGCCAGATCCAAAGCGCCGTCGCCGCTTCGCTTTGCCGGCGCACTCCAAATTCTTTCTCCTGCTGATCGTCGCCGTGGTTCTGCTCTACGGAGTGATCTACCCCAACGCGCGAGTGTTCATAGGGGCCTTACAGGTTGACGGACACTGGTCACTGGCAAGATTCATCGAATTGCTGTCACAGCGCTCTGTGATCGAGTCAGCACTGACCAGCATCGCGGTTTCTATCCTGACTGTCTTTTTCTGCGCTTTGGCCGGCGTACCGTTGGCGTTTCTCTTCGAACGCTATTCGTTTCCCGGGCGTCGTTTGTTTGCCACGCTCGCGGCGCTCCCTCTCGTGCTGCCGCCGTTAGTGGGCACCGTGGCTTTCATCTTTCTTTGCGGCGAATCGGGAATTCTCGCGCGCGTAATCCAGAATAATTTTCATCTATCAACCGCACCGTGGACGCTGCGAGGCTGGGGCGCTCTGCTTTTGTTCCACACCTACACGATGTACCCGTTCTTCTATGTCCTGACCGGCGCCGGACTGCAGCGAATCGACGCGGGATTATCAGAGGCTGCGCGCAGTCTGGGCGCATCCCGTCTGCGGGTTTTGTCCCGGGTAACGTTGCCACAACTCACGCCGTCGCTAATCGCTGCGGCCCTGCTCACTTTCATGACTTCAATGGCCAGCTTTAGCGCTCCACTTTTGTTTGGCGGTAACGTGCGGGTGCTGACGCTGGAAATCTTCAGCGCTCGCCAACGCGGCGATGCCGGCGTCGCGCTCACGGAAACGGTTTTGCTGGCGGTGATTTCGCTGGCGGCTTTGATTTTCTTTCAGAGATACGAAGGCACGCGCCGCTTTGTCGCTGCCGCGATGAAAGGAGCCACGCGACGACGCGCACCCTTGAAGACCGGTAAAGCCCGATTGCTGGCCGCCGTCTGCGGAATCGTTTTCAGTGTCGCGCTGGCGCTGCCGATCGTCACCCTGGTGCTGGTAAGTTTTTCTCGCGATGGTTCGTGGACGACGCAGACCTTGCCGCCCAGCTACACCGTGTCGAACTTTGCTCGCCTGGCCGGGAACGCTGATGCTCGTTCAGTTTTCGTTAATAGCCTGCTAATGGCTGGCATCGCCGCGGTGGCGGCCCTGGTCTGGAGCTTCTGCGTCACCGCCGTGACCGCGACGGGAACGTCAAAAAGATGGAAGCGTCTGGTTAACTTATTAGTGCTGATACCGTGGGCGCTGCCGGGCACGGTCGTCGCGCTTTCCATAGCCGAGGCTTACGGACAAACGAACCCACTGACCGGCTCTTTCATTCTAGTCGGCACGTTTTGGATTCTGCCGGTTGTTTACTTTCTCCGCTTCATGCCACTTGTAGTACGCGCGGTGCAAGCCAGCATGGAACAATTGGATCGCGCTCTGGAAGAAGCGGCAAGTGTGCTGGGCGCTGGTTGGTGGCGGCGTTTTTGGCGAGTCCGTCTGCCATTAATAGCACCGGGCGCCCTGGCTGGTGCGTTGTTGGCATTCGTGATTGGACTCGGCGAATATGTCGCGTCGGTTTTGGTATTCACGCCGAATAACCGGCCGGTTTCGATCGCGATCGCCTCGGCGATGCGCGATTTTAATTTGGGAACAGCGGCGGTCTATGGAGTGATCCTGATCATGATGATTGCGATTGCGATGATAGTGGCGGGAAAATTGGAACGAAAGGCTTGATGTGTCAGAACCGGGAGCAGTAGCGACCGGATCATTAGCGCCGCGGCAGTAGCCCGACCGTTAGGGAGGGCGTAATGAATCTCGATCCACATAAAGCAAGTTCCGTCACAAGTTCGCGAGGGCGAACGCACTAACGCCCTCCCTAACGGTCGGGCTACTGCCCCGCTCTGCGTGACCCTCTGCGTCCTTTTCGGTTAAACTGACTCTGGTAACACGAAACTCAAAATGAACCAGAAAATTGTCCGCGTCACACTGGCGCTTCTCTTCGTTTCGCTTCTAATAACTGCGCCCCGCGCGCAACAAACAGTCACCACCAAACAGTCGCCCGAAGATCGCGTCGCGCTTTACCAGGCGCTGCTCGATCTAACCAATCCCTGGACGGTGATGTGCATTGCCGCGCATCCGGACGACGAAGACGGAACTTCTTTGATCGTCATGCGCCGCAAGTACGGCGCGCATACTGTCAGCCTCTTCTCAACTTTCGGTGAAGGCGGACAGAATGCGATCGGGCCTGAGCTTTATGAAGAGCTGGGCGCGATCCGCGCGCGCGAGACAATGGCCGCGGCTGAGGTCCAGGGTTCCGAAGCGTACTTCCTTGGCTTAAAGGATTTCGGCTATTCAAAATCCGCTGATGAAGCTTTCAAGATTTGGGGTCACGAAGAAGCTCTGCGCCGGATGGTTTTGCAGATTAGAAAGCTGCGGCCCGATGTCATAATCACGAACCACTCAGTTACCAACAACGATCACGGCCATCATCAGGCGACCGCCCGCCTTGAGCTCGAAGCCTTTGATGCCGCCGCTGATCCTGCGCGGTTTCCTGAACAGCTGAAGGATGGCGTCACTGTTTGGCAAGTCCAACGGCTCTTCGTGCGCGTCGGCAGATCCAATCAAGCGCAAGCCGAAACTTCACCGATGGTTACTATCGATCCCAACGAACGCGATCAAATTCGCAACACGATTTACGCGGAAGAAGCCTTGCGCGGTTTGCAGAAACACGCCACGCAAGGACCCTGGCCGAAGACATTCGCAGAATTCGCTGCGCGCTTTCGTTCTTTCACCGGGCAAAGCGCCGCGCCGGGCCAACTTCCGCTGACTCGTTACATGCTCGTGCGGGAAGCGAAAGGTGCGAATGCGCTCACAAAGGACTCGCACAACTTTGTTGACGGATTGCAATTACCCGCAGAATTTGTGAGCGCGCTTGCTTTGTTTAAGATTGGCGGACGGCCACTAATCGATTTTGTCGATCAGCCTGACAGAGTACTTGCCACGTTGATTAGTGCATCGAAGTCGGCCGATTCTTCCACAGCAAGTCAACACACCGCGTCGGTGAACATCAGAACCCCCCTCCAGCTATTTATGGAACGCATGAATCTGGCGGTTGCTCGGGCAGCTGGCATTGAAGCGGATTTAAGATCCAGCGACGGGAGTCTGGTTGTTCGGGATGAGCGTGCGCCGTTGATCATTCGGGTCACGAACCACGGAACGAGGGCGGCTCAACTTGAAAACGCGGAGGTGCATTATCCCGCGCCGTTACAAATTGGCCCACCAGGAAGCTTTGTCAGGATTTCACAACTGCTAAATGGCGGCGAAACGAGAAACGTCAAGACTCTGACTCCTTTCTATCTGGAAAATTTACTTCCAAGCTATCTAAAATCGCCGTGGCCTAAAGGGATTTCACCGTTACCATTGCATAACAACGCAATCACTGTAGGCGTCCTTTTGGAAGGCATTAGTATTTCCGTTCCCGTTAATTCCCGCGTGGAGCTGATTCCGGATGTGGAGATTGTCGACGTTACGCCTGGAACATTCGTGTCGCCATCACCCGGCACAAGCCGCGCTAACTTTTCGATGCGTCTTGTCAACAATCGCCAGGGCCAATTCGCAGGACGCTTGGTTGGGTACCTTCTTGATTGTCGAGGAGCTTCCTGCTCGCATGGAATCCTTGCCAGCGAACGGATTTTCTTGAATCCTAGTGAGACGCGATCGATTACAATTGGCCTGCCTGCCGGTCCGACTGAGGTCAAAAATCCATGGGTTAAGGCAGGAGATTTAAGGATGAGGCTGCCCTACGAAGCATCCTTCCTTATTGAAGAAAACGTCACCGATTCTAATCCGCATTGGGTCACACTTAGCAAGTCTTCCAGCGTGATCGTAGGGTTGACCGATGCTCGCGTCGCGCCAAATCTCAACGTTGGCTACATCCGCGGTTTTGACTACAGCCTACCGAACGCGCTCAACGCACTTGGAGTCGAATCTAAAGAACTGAGCGTTGATGAAGTGAAGACGGCTGACTTGTCAAAGTACACATCGATCATCGTCGATAATCGCGTCTATGAATCAACGCCGGGATTGATCGAGTCGAATCAGAAGCTGCTCGACTATGCGAAGAATGGCGGAACCTTGATCGTTTTCTATCACAAGTCGTTTGAGTGGAATCCTGACGAGCGACGCAAGCGGCCGCAACTCGCTCCTTATAAATTGATTCTGGGTGACGAACGGATCACGGACGAGAATGCGCCGATCACTTTCCTGGAGCCACAGCATCCGCTGCTCAACTTGCCCAACAAGTTGGGACAGGAAGATTTCGCCAACTGGATTCAGGAGCGCGGGCTTTACTATCCGAAAGAATGGGACCCGCAGTTTCATGCGCTGCTGCAGTCGCACGATCCCGGCGAGGCGCCGCTGAAGGGCGGCCTGCTGGTGGCCGATTATGGCCGCGGCCGATACATCTACACCAGCATGGTTTGGTATCGTGAGTTACGTGCGGGCGTGCCGGGCGCATATCGCATGTTGGCGAACATGATTAGTTACGGAGCCAAGACGTAAGAACGGAAAGTCTCACAATAAAACTCTCCTTGCGCTTGGGCATGATTTCTCTAAGCCGAAGTAAAACAAGTAAGGCCCACGACCTCAGTCGCGGGCCTCACTTTTTGGCAACGCGATATCAGCATTTTCGGCCGAGATATTTAACGGCGGGACAGTGGATGAAAGGCGGGCCTTCGTCGCAGACTTGCGCCCAATGGACACGGAACCGCGGAGGTAGGATCGGTAATTTGAGAGATGACGATGCGAATTCGAAAAGCGATTACGCAATCGGCTGGACGCCGTCTTGCGAAGTCAATTGCTGCCGATGTGCGAGGGCGTTAGTAACAGCGTCCTCAAGCTCATCCAAAGGAAACGGCTTTGAGAAGCAAGCGAATGCGCCCATTTTCAGCACAATATCCTTGTATTGATCGGCCCTGCCTGAAATGACGATCACGGGAATCGCGCGGCGCAGCTTGATGTGTTTCAGGATTTCGACGCCACCGAGGCCGGGCATTGAAATATCAGTAATGACTACGTCGTAAGTTTGGAACTCCAAGAGTTCAAGCGCTTGTTCGGCCCGATCGGCGGTGTGACATTCGTGTGTCCCGGAAAAGAGCATATCCAGCATCTGTCGAACGGCTTGGTCGTCATCGATTAGTAGGAGGGTGGCCATAGCTTAGCTTCTCCGAATTGTTTCTGAATGTTTCATTCTACCTTGAACCGAGATTAATGCTGCACCATCGGTGGGCGAACTGCCACCATGGTCAAGAACTTCTCGCACTTTGAGGGCCAGCGAATCTGGCGAAAATGGTTTTTGAATGAAAAAGAGGCCGTCGTCGATGACTCCGTGTCGCACCACTGCGTCATCCGTAAATCCCGACATATAGAGTACTCGGGTGTCAGGCCGAAGGGCAGATACGTTCTCAGCTAATTCTCGCCCGCCCATTTGCGGCATCACCACATCCGTGATCATCAGGTTGATGTGGCCCTCAAACTCCTTGCAGATCCGCAACCCTTCTTTACCATCGGGCGCGGTGATCACCGCGTAGCCAAACTCTTCCAGAATCTCTTTTGACAGGTCGCGCACCATCGCTTCATCTTCGACCAGCAAAATGGTCTCAGATCCTCGCGGCGCTGAACGTGACTTATCCGCCGACTCTTTAGTTTCTACCACCTCATCGACTCTGGGAAGATAGATCTTAAAGATCGTGCCTCGTCCCACTTCGCTGTAAACCCAGATGTTTCCTCCGCTCTGTTTCACAATTCCGTACACCGTTGAGAGACCCAGGCCGGTGCCCTTGCCCACCTCCTTCGTCGTGAAGAACGGTTCGAAAATGTGTGTCCGCGTCTCGGAATCCATTCCGCATCCGTTATCTGACACTGACAGAATTACATAATTTCCGGGCTCGACGACCAAACGCCGTTTGGCGAGCTTCCCGTCCATCTGAACATTCTCGGTCTTAATGGTTAGACGTCCGCCCCCGGGCATAGCGTCGCGCGCATTGACTGCCAGGTTCATTAGCACTTGCTCGACCTGACCCGGATCGGCCTCGACCTGACCCAGCGAGGTGTCCAGCTCGATGCGCAGGTCGATGTCTTCACCAATCATCCGCTGGAGCATCTTGCCCATCCCGCTTACCACGGTGTTGAGGTCGAGCACTCTGGGTTGCAATATCTGTTTGCGGCTGAACGCGAGCAACTGACGGGTTAGAGTAGCTGCCCGCTCGCCGGCTTTCTTGATTTCCTCGATCCTGGGACGAAGCGGATCACCCGCCTCGAGATGTCTGAGCGCCAATTCGCTGTAACCAGTAACGGCAGTCATCAGATTATTGAAGTCGTGAGCGATTCCGCCCGCTAGCGTGCCAATGCCTTCCATCTTTTGCGATTGCCGAAGTTGGTCTTCAGTCTTACGCAGATTCGTCTCGGCACGTTTGCGTTCGATCGCGAGAGCGATCTGGCTGCCGACCGACGTCAGGAATTCCAGATCGCGTTCGTCATAGGCGTTCTCGTCTTCGTAATGTTGCACCACCAGCACGCCCCGCTCTTCTCGACTTCGCCGCTTCGATGCATTTGCTCAGTGAGTTCTCGATCAACCAACATTGGCTGACCGGTTCGCAGCACGTAGCTGCTGAAGCCTAGGCCAACGGGACGCGGCGCCGGGCAGGGATCGAACTCGTCAACCCAAAACGGAAAATGCATTAATTCAGTGTCCTCATCGCAAAGCGCTACAAAGCAGTTCTCCGCGTAAAGGCATTTGCTAATTGACTGATGGGCGAGTTTGAGAAACTCATCCAGATCAGATGTCGCAATCACGCCCTGAATGATCTCAGAGATAGTGTGTCGTTCATCTTCCATTCGCTTGCGCTCGGTGATGTCCCGACCAAGGCCGATCAGGCCGATGATCTGGTCGTTCTCATCATGCAATGGAATCTTGGTGGTAAGTAACCAGGTTTTCTGACCTTGCTTACCAATCACATACTCTTCCCTATTGATCACGGGTTGACCGGTTTGGAGAACCACTTGGTCATCAGCCAGGTACTTTTCCGCTAATTCCTTCGGGTGAAATGCAAAATCATCCTTACCTAATATCTCGGCCTCTGACTGCAGACCGGAAAAACGCACTTCGGCTAAATTCGCGATCAACTTCCGGGAGGCCATGTCCTTTACATAGACTGAATCAGGAAGATGATCGATGAGAGTACGCAGGAAGGCACGTTCCTGCCGGAGCGTGTTCTCCAGTTGCTTGCGCTCGGTGATGTCGCGGCAGAGCGAGATGATGCAGGTGTTTGCTCCTATCTTCGCGGTTGAAACTGAAGCCTCGAGATCAACCGTCGTTTGATCTTTCCGGGTTCCCTTAAACTCGTACAGCGAGGGTGCCTTTTCGCCGCGCAGGCGTTTCCTGGTGTATTCCAGCATGCGCTGGCTCGGTTCTTGTTCGGAGACAAGCCAAACTGGCTGTCCCATTAATTCGTCCGGTTCGTAACCGAACAAATGCGCATACGACTGATTCACATACACTATGCACTCATTCTCTTCGACAATGATCCCGTCGCGCGATGAATCGAATATAGCGGTGAGCCATTGCTGACTTTCATGTAGCGCTTTCTCAGCGCGCTTTCTCTCTAAGTTGTCGGCCTTTAGGACTTCGTTGACTTCGGCCAGCTCGGTCGTGCGTTC
>WNFR01020229.1_pt1 | contig 12138 bp, 7 predicted proteins | sample 5400221 | NCBI WGS metagenome assembly WNFR01 (sample SAMN13153357, study PRJNA577476) | soil metagenome | isolation source: 40 cm soil under Madrone tree | place: USA:California | collected 2016-06-14 | reverse complement strand
GAACCGCTGCTGGGCGTGGGCGTCATCGTTTGCGTCGGCCTGCTGAATGTTTATGGAGGCACTCTAGCACCTTCCGGGACAGCACAACAGCAGCAACAAACAGGGAGCAAACCCCAGCCGTTTACTGCATCAGTACGGACAACTGACAATAAGTTTACGGCTACACTGACGGTCAATCCTAATCGTTTTGGCACCAACGTGTTTACAGTGAGCGTGGTAGACAATAGCACAGGTAAGGCTGATACAAACATAGGTGTTTCGCTCTACACGACGATGCTCGATATGGATATGGGGACCGACACGGTAAATTTGCTACCTGATGGCAAGGGCCATTTCAGCGCGAGTGGCGATTTAGCTATGGCCGGTGACTGGGAGATACGCATCCAGATACGTACTCCTGATAATACGCTGCACGAGGCAAAGGTTCATCTGTTGACGCCATTCTAAGGGAAGGTATATGTAATGATTCGCTCTTTCTGCAAATCCAGATTCGCGTTGCTTTTTGCGCGTACTATGCTAGTAAGTTTGGTCGCGCTGCTGATTGTTGCCTGTAGCAATACCTCAACTGGCCCTCAGGCAGCGGCGAGTCCGACACCAGCGCCCGTCAATGGTTTTGGCGTTGCAGCCAATCATGTGCATTCCTTGCTTGTATTCCCATCACACGTGTTAATCCTGGCAACGCATTACGGGCTTTTTCGATCGCAAGACGACGGCGCTTCCTGGCAGGAGGTGGCTGGTGGCCCTCATCAACTCATGGATGGGCTAATGACATATGCGCTGGTGGCCAACCCGCTCAATCCACAGAGGCTCTACGTACTGACATTGCCAGCAGTCATTCCTTACGCGGGGCCTGTTGGACTCTATACCAGCGCTGACGAGGGGCGCACCTGGAAGCTCTCCATTCCTGCAGCTAGCCTGACCTCCAAGAGCATCTTCGTGGTCGCGCCCGGTAACGAAACTCCTGACGAGGTTTATGTATATGTGCCGGATCTTGGACCCCTGGGCCTGGAAATCAGCCTGGACAATGGGCAACACTTCTCTAAAACAGGCACACTCCCCTTTGGTTCCATCTTTGGCCTGCTTGCAATCCCAGGCGTACCGGGGCATGTAATAGCCTATGGAAGCGATGGTATGGCGAGCAGCACAGATGGGGGGATTTACTGGCAGGTATACAATACTATTAACGGTGGCATCGATAATATGACCACTGCTGGACCTCACAGCCCAATCTATGCTTCAGGTGATGCAGGTATCTACTCCTCGCTCGATGGCGGCAAGACCTTTAAACTGGTGTACACACAGGCTTCTTTTACCTCGCTCGCCGTCTCGCCGGTACAGCCACAGGTGGTCTACGGCAAGACTGGAACGAGCACCTACCGCAGCAACGATGGCGGTCATAGCTGGAATGCCCTGCCACATATTAGCGGTAACCTGGCAGTGCTGGCAGTCGATCCTACGAATGCTGCTGATGTCTTTCTCTCGCTCTCCTACCCGACAGAGCTTTATCGCCTCAAGCAGGATAGCAGTGGATGGTTGTCGCTCACACCGCAAGCATAACAGCTGGTAGCGAAGGATTCTCATCGATGAAGATAGTAAATATGTATAGGCGGGTTGCTTTAGTAGTGTGCACACTTGCCCTGCTGCTGTTGCTTTTTCCTGGTCCGCAACAGGCATACGCCGATGGAGGAGCGCCCAACCTGGCTTATGTAGTGGGCGCATCAAATGGCATCAGTGTAATAGATATAGGACAACAAAAAGTTACGGGTACATTTGCCCTGGGTGGCGATCCTCATACAGTCTACCTTAGCCTGGATGGGCGCTTTCTGTACATCACTCAACCGGCATTGGGACGGGTGACTATGCTCTCCGCTAAAACAGGGCAGACGAATTGCAGCGCAAAAAACGTGCCGGGCCAACCTTCGCTGCTGGCGTTTGATCCGGGAACAAATACCCTTTACACCGCAGGCAACGGCGCAGCAGTTGTTACCGCGATCGACTCGACGAGCTGCGCAATCAAGCAAACGATCAAGACCAATGGCCCGGTCTATGGTCTGGCCGTGGCCGTGGTAGGATCGGGGGTTTCGGGAGGCGCCGGTAACCAGTTGTGGGTCACCGATGCTACTTCACTTGAGGTTTTTACCCAGACAGGGCTGCTTACCAGTATCCCTATACCAGGTGGGCCGCAATACATTACCATTCCTCCAGGTTTTACAGCGTATGTAACAACACGCCAGGGGAGCGTCTATGCTGTCGACCTCGCTACACATAAGCTTTCTCCTCCGCTCTTCAGCGGCGGGTCATTCGGCCCGATGGATTATAACGCATTCACAAGCGAGGTCTACATTCCCGACATGCAGAACAAGCTGGTCGATGTGCTTAGCCCGATAGACTCAGGGACGAGCAAGCTCCCTCACGAACCAGCTTATACGATTCGCCTTGGCGTTGCGCCACAGTCGATTGCGATTACCAGCGATGGAGCACTAGGTTTTATCGCACTCGCCGGAGGACACGTGGCTATGCTGGATATTCAGGGCAAGCAGATTGTCAACACGATCTTCGTTGGTGGCAACCCGCAGTTTATCATCACGGGCCTTTACCCGCCTCTGATCGGCACCACTCCCCAGCAGGCATCTATTTGGGGAACGGTAATCAACGTCGCGGCCTATGTGCTGGTGATTGCGCTCCTGATAGTGCCGATTGTACTATTCGGCAGGTATGCACGTGCTGGCGCTGCTAGTAAGAAGAAAGAGAAGTGACCTTATTCACGCGTTGTAATCGCCAGAATTTCGGGAGCCCTTTCAAGTATGCGTGGGGCTACCAGGCGTGTCACCAACTGGTGAAAGGCAATGCCGTAAGCCAGGGATAGAGGTATGGTAATGCTCCATATCCATTCCACCTGGAAGTAATAAGGTAACCACAATGCCAGCGCAACCGGGATCAGCAAAATCGCCGTCACTATGAGCATTAAGAGCGACATCACTGCGCGTAAACACCCTGCTTGCGAAGTTTGACCAGTTGCACGAAAGCCCCGCTGCATCTGGCGCACATACTGCGGGAAGTAGACCGAGGTGAAGTTGCCACAGCCCAGTGTGACTCCCATGCCAGCTAACCCGACGACGAGCACAGGCAGCGCAAGATTCCAATTTTGAGTAAAAAATGCCCCCAGGGCGATGAGCACAAGCAACTCTACTAAGCCCAGAGCAAACACCGCGAGATTCTTGCCCCAGAGAATGCGTTGAGGCGGGACCGGGAACAGGAAGAGCGTGGTGAGGCTCTCGCGCTCTAAGCCGAGCGTATTGAGCGAAAGTGTCAGTAGGAACAGTAGCACAACCGCGGGCGCGATGAACAGCACGTAGCTACTGCCGCCGAAGCGCGAGGAGCTGGGATTAAGCAGCGGCCCTACCAGAAAAATGGCTACATAGATCACCGATTGAAACATCATGGCTTTGAGCTGCGGATCACGCCAGAAGTACTTTAGATCTTTGCGGGTAATAGCAGTGACCTGCGGGGATAGGATACGTCCCCAGATGCTCTCGCTCGTGTCAGCAGGCCGAGCACCGGCGCTACCAGCCGGAATTCCAGGCTGCTGACGGCGTTGAGCACGAACGCGGGGTGAGCCACTAACCTCAGGCCTGCTGAGACTGCGCTCCAGTACGACCTGCCAGAGGTATAGCACGAGCAGACCTACGACCAGCAGCACGCCTAACCAGGCTAAGCTGGCGCCCCAATTCCCCTGTATGGCCAGCAGGATCGATCGCGCTGCAACGCCCGAAGGCAGCCATTGCAGGTAAGGAGAATAACTGCCACTCTGTAGACTTGCAGTGAAGTGCAGAAATCTCGTACCACCGAAGACGAACTGCTGCAAAAGATAAAAGGACGAACCAAAAAGGGCCAGAATGATGATGCTGAGATCGCGGAAACGGCGACTCTGCAAGGTGCTCATAAAGATTGCCAGCACTAACTGGCTAACGCCCACAACCAGCATGTAGAAGATGAGCATGGTGAAGAAAGCCAGAATAGCCACAGGCACAGACACGGCCCAGCCAGCAATGACGGCAGCGAGTACAAGCACAAGGCCCAGGGTCGGGATATCGAGCAGCGTCGAGAATAACAGGCTCGCCATCAACTCTGCCCGCGTGAGCGGAAAGAGGGTCAACTTCGAGACATCCAGTCCCTCGTTGCCTGTAAATTCTAATAAGGGCAGCACAATCCAGACGAGGAGCACTCCTGTCAATACCAGGTATAATACCTCCGAATTGGCAGGAGGAGTGAGGTTACGATAGGCAAAGAATGTAGCCACACCAATTGAACCACCGATCCATAGCACAACCAGCAGCAGCACAATGGCCCCCACCAGGCTAGCTGGCCTGCGAGAGAATCCACGAGTGAGGGTTTTCCAGCGCAGCCAGAGAAGCCAGCGCAATTTATCAGCGTGTATGGTCATGATTATTTCTCTCCCTCTTACTCCAGCCAGTTCAGATTGTGGGCTTCTTCGGTGGCGCCAATGACGTTGAGGAAGATGTCCTCAAGCGTTGCATCTTTATTCTCCCCGCTCGCTTTCTCGCGCAACTCTTTTAGCGAACCCTCGGCTACCAGAACACCCTGATTGATAATGCCGACGCGGGTGGAGAGGCGTTCCACTACTTCCAGAATATGTGAAGAGAAGAAGACGGTGGTACCGTGCTGTGTCAGGTCGTGCAGGATTTCCCGTATGGTGCGGGAACTGACGGGATCGATGCCTTCGAACGGCTCATCCAGGAAGAGCACCTGGGGACGATGAATGAGGGCAGCGGCCAGTGCAATCTTCTTACGCATACCCACTGAGTAATCCACGATCAGTTTATTGGCATCCTCAGTAAGTGTCAGGATGTGGAGTAGGTCTTCCGCTCTACGCCTGATGTCGGCCTCCGGCAGGCCATACATGTGCCCGGCGAAAAGTAAAAACTCCCTGCCACTCAGCCGCTCATAGAGATTCAGGTATTCGGGAAGTACGCCCATCAAAGCACGAGCTTGCAGGGGGTCTTGCCATACATTGACCCCTCCGACGTATGCTGTTCCGGCTGTAGGACGCAAAAGACCGGTAAGCATTTTTATGGTTGTCGATTTCCCGGCTCCATTAGGACCGAGAAAGCCGTAGAACTCCCCGCGCTGCACAGTCAGGTTGAGATGATTTACTGCTGCTTTCTGTCCAAAAACGCGCAGCAAATCGTGGGTTTCGATGGCAAGCGACTTATTTGTATAGGCTGAGGGCATAGGTCGCGGGATTACCGGACTTGTGAAAGGTGATATGTTATGCTCTGGAGTCATAAGCGTTTTTCTCCCCATTCTCTAAACCTTGCAATACTCTCGTTCCCAGGTTAATTGATATAGCCTTACCATCCCAGTACCTGATTGTCAAGGTTCTAGACGCAATAATAGCCTATGAATCCAGCCATACCAATTATCTGATGGCGTAAGTGATAATGTGGGTAAAGCAGTGAAAGAGTACTAATTCAGCCACTCGCCCGGGGCACTGTTGCGGACGTGCACGCTGCTATCTCGCTGTTTCAAAACTTGGGCCGCTCCAAATTCAGTGCGAGTGAAAGGCAGACTTGACGGCAGATGGTAAGGAATGTGGGTAAGTATATGGAGGCGAAGCAACAACACAAATACAAAAAGGATCAGTTCGAACAGGCCAGCAGCAGTATAAGACAAGATTTCAGCGATACGCCTTTTGCGAAAGATTACAGCAAAAACTGCATTCGCTATGCATAATGAGGCAGTGATTACAAGCGTGAGGTAAATCAAAATAGTTGTCAATGGGTGCCTCCGATTGGGTCTTAGCTATGCGTCAGTTTCAGATTTGAGAAGGCAACTTCGGTCCCCTTCAGGTTAACCAGCATTCCGACTCCGCCACTTGAAAACGAGCCATCTTGAACAGTTCCAACCTGCTTCCCATTTACAATTAACGTAAAAGTCTTGCCATCCGCTATGATTTTGAAGGTATTGATACTTTTTGGCCCTTGCCCTTCGTGAAATTCGCTGTTAAAAGCATGATGCCAGAGTTCAGTCCAGGGATTGGCACCCGATCGCTGGCTGTCGTCGTACTTCCAGAACTGATACTCTCCACCTGGTTTGTTCAAGATTTCGAAGGTATAGAACGTGGTAATCGCTTTGCCATTGTTGTTCTGTACACCGGCATGGATAATCATACCGAACTCGTTATTGATCGATGTATCGTCCCCTTTGACCTCTTCCATCGTTAAAGTATAGACAAAGTGTCCGCTCAACGTCAGACCCGGCAGCATAGCGGGCGCCTCCCTGGCTGGATCGTTATTAGTGATATGGTACGCTCCATCTACGAATGCATAAGTCATTGAGCCACTGGTGGAAACAGGCCAATTATGGATATTCCGACTTAAAGAATCCGAGAGAATGATATTGGCATTGACTGTTGCGACGGCCTGCGCAGTGAAAGTAGCTTTCACATCAGGAGTTCCGGCGACAGATGTGCTTTTGGGGGTGTGGCCAGCCGAACTCGAGCGCATATGTGCAAACCAGATCGTTGAGGTGCCAAATACTAATAGGGCAACCATAAGCAACCCGATGATCTTCAAGCGCTTTTGCAGGCGAGATCTCGTACTTGCTCGTGTAGATGGCTCTTGCCGATCAGTGGAAAGCACGGGCAGCAATCCTGTCATATAGCGACCAGGTTGGCCAGCAACAGGCACACTGACGATTTTTGCAGGGCCTGTCAATTTAACAATAGTGCCCGAGGTTCCCTGTTCAGCGGATGAAGGTGGTAATATATCCGAGGAATTCGTGGCCAGCGACAAGGATGTATCTTGCACAGGCGTGGTCGGACCGGTCACTTGCAGAGAGGGCGTCGACTGCTCTACTTCCATTGGTTGTTCCGGGTGCAGTGCATGCTTTTTAAAGGTAGCTACTATAGCGGGCGATGGGGATGATGCAGTGGCAGTGGTAGACCAGGTAGGAGAAGGTGTTCTCGAGGCCTGCTCGCTCTTGACTGCTGGTGCTGTGTCCTGGCGCTTCTTTGGATCAAAGAGGCCTGCACCGGTCAGGCCACTCGACAAAGTTGCACCGGGTTGCTGTGCGTGCTTTCTCCCGGTATCAGCGGTGGCCAGGGCTAAACGAAAGGCAGTGGCCATGTCCCGGGCATTGGTATAACGGTCCTCGGGGCGCTTTGCCAATGCTCGCATCATCACCTGTTCTGCTGTAATGGGCAACCCCACGCGCCTTACACCGGGTGAGGGTGGGGGTTCCTGGAGATGTTTTTTGGCTACTTCTATGGGCGACTCTCCCCGGAAAGGTGCGCTTCCTGTGACCATGTGATACAGTACGGCGCCAAGCGAATAGAGGTCTGATCTCTTGTCTACTTCTTTTCCCATGACCTGTTCCGGGGAGAGGTAATCCAGCATTCCTGCCGTGAACCGGCGTATGCGTGCTGCAACCTCCTCTGAGATGACCTTTGTTACTGCAAAATCTGTAAGCACCAGTCTGTCGTCGTGGGTGACCAGAATATTGGCAGGTTTGATATCCCTGTGGATCACACCACGCTGATGCGCGTAATCTAATGCAGTTGCTAACTGCTCCATATGATGCATGACGTTGGGGAAAGGTAGCATTCCCTGGAGCGTTAGCACGTTGCGCAGTGTTTCGCCAGCTACATAAGGCATGACGAGGTAGACGAAACCGTCATGCTCGCCATAGTCATGTACCGGTAGAATGTGGGGGTGGTCCAGCGCGGCAACCGCGTCCATCTCATGCCGGAAGCGCACCAGAAAATCCATGTACTGCAGAGGTTCCAGGGTGGATGCTTCTAAAAATACTTTGACAGCAACCTGACCCTGGTCGTGAGCGTGTGTCTGTTGAGCCAGGTACACTGCACCCATACTACCCCGGCCAATTACTTTTAGAAGCCTACAATTTCCCAGCACTTTTCCGACTAAAGCTTGAGCATTCATCTAGACCTACCTCCCATTGCTGCTTATCAGCGCTGCTTAGAGAATTCCCCATGATCTTATCTTACTCATAACGAGGTAGGTCTGACAATGTATTCTGCTTGAAGGCGGGACTAAGGTAATGGTCTCTCAATTGTTAGTGAGCATCATATTGGAGAATGCAACCTCGGTACCTTTCAGGTTGACCAGCATACCAACGGTGCCGCTTGAGAACGAGCTATCCTTGGCGCTTCCTACAGTTTTCCCATTGACAGTAAAGGTAAAGGTGCTGCCATTGGCAAAGATTTTGATGGTGTTGATAGCGTTAGAGCCATGTCCCTGGTGAAACTCATGCCCAAACGCTTGATACCAGACCTCTGTCCAGGGGTTGGCCGATGGTCCTTTGCTATTATCGTACTTGTAGAATCTGTACTGCCCGTCAGCGGAATTGACTACTTCAAAGCTATAGAAGGTGTTAATGGCCTGATTCCCTTTGGTCTGATGGCTATAGCGCAGAATCATGCCAAAAGAATTGTTGATGCTGTTATCATCCCCCTGGATTTCTTTCATCGTCAACGTATAGCCAAGGGGACCGCCAGGAAGAGTTTCTTCCAAAACAACGGCAATACCGCTATCTCCGTTGTTGGTAATATGGTAAGCTCCATCCTTAAATACGTAGACCTTTGTGCCACTAGTGGAAATGGGGAAATTGTGGATATTCGTGGCCAAGGGATCTGAGAGAATAATATGTGATAGTGCAATAGCCGTAGCTTTCGCAGCCATAGTAGCCTGCGCATTGGGAGTCGTCGCTACTCCGGCCGGCACGGTTGCTGTAGGTGTAGAGGATGGCTGCCTGCTATGCGTTCGCAGGTACAAAATGCCTAGAGTACTACCAAGGAGGAGTATGATCATAACCACTGCCAGCACTATTTTCTGAAGCTTTGGTGTGTTAGCTGCCGGGGGAGGTGATTGCGGATTTGGGAGCACCGGTAGTAATCCAGTAATGTACTGGCCCGGTTGGCCTGCAACAGGCACCTGTACAACTTTCACGGGTCCCGTCAGCTTGATCGTGCCAGTGCTGGTCTGTTCGTAATTCGGTACAGTCAAAGAGCCCGTCGTGATTTTCAGCGAAGGTGACATTTGGGGCGGGACAGTCGGCTGAACACCGATTGACGAGGCAGGCATGCCATTACCCATGAAGGGGTTGAGCGAAGGAGACATTTCATTGAATCCCGGCTGGCGCATTGCTGGCTGCGTACCCGTAGCTGTTGGCAACGCCTCGCCAGGAGTATTTGGATTATTGGCCGTCGCTGCTGGAAGTTCGCCGCTACCAACTTTAGGAAACATGCCTGTTCGAGAAAGCAGGCCAGTAGAGCGGGTTGGGGCATTGGCAACAGGAAGCGTGCCTGTTTGCCATTTGGGATCGAAGAGCCCGCGAGGAGCGAACAATCCTGAAGAAGTGAGACCGCTCGCGTTTGATGACGCAAATGACCCAGTTTGAGCGGAGTGTTGTTGCACCTCGGGTGCTTGCACGGCCAGGCGGAAGGCCATTGCAAGTTCTTGCGCATACGTATATCGATCTGCCGGGCGCTTCGCCAAAGCTTTTAATATGACCTGTTCAGCCGCGAAAGGCAAACCTGGGCGGTACTGGCGAGGAGAGGGAGGCTGCACGTGCAACTGCTGTGCTGCTATCTGCATAGGTGTCTCTCCCTGGAACGGCGTCGTCCCGGTCAGCATCTGATAGAGAATAATGCCCAGTGAATACTGATCTGCACGTCCATCTACCTCTATGCCCATTACCTGTTCTGGGGACATATAGTCGGGTGTTCCCACCGGCGCACCGGCTCCTGTCAGGCGCACGCGCGCTACCTGTCCTTCGGAGATGACCTTGACCAGCCCAAAATCGGTGAGTAACAATCGTCCTTCGGGAGTGAGTAAAATATTAGCGGGCTTGATGTCACGGTGAATGACCCCACGCGAGTGAGCAAAATCCAGCGCAGCGGCCAGTTGCTCGAGGTAATTGACTACCGTGGGCAACGCCAGTGCACCCTCGCGTTCCATCACATCGCGTAGTGTACCGCCGCTCACGTAGGGCATGACAAGGTAGGCCAGGCCATCACGCTCGCCATATTCGTAAACGGGCATAATATTTGGGTGTTCCAACGAGGCAGCAGCGTCGGTCTCACGCCGAAAGCGTTCCAGGAAAGCTGCCAGGTGGTGTGGTTTCAACGTGGTTGCCGGTAACAAGACCTTTACGGCCACTTGACGGCGAGGTCGAGATTGTTGAGCCAGGTACACCGCTCCCATGCCTCCCTGCCCTACCAGTTGTTGAAGTGTACAGGTGCCCAGCACCGACCCTATCAATGCTTCAGCGTTCATCAAAAACTCTACCTCTTCTTTTGTGGTATGTCTATCTCGTGCCCGCCTATCCATCTGCAAACGTGTTTTACCCATTGAGATATCCCTTCGCTTGTACATGTTAGTCAATTTCCTCGCTTCTGGCAATGCACGAGCCTCATTAGCATGACCAAAGTAATGGTAACCGGTGAATATTTAGCATGCAGAGACGGCTCGCACGGGCGAGACTTTCACGCCCCTATGGTCCTGATATCAATGGCAATAAACGAGGTAGCGGTGTTGATTTGATGTTTTGTAGGAAAAGAGGTTACACGCCCTCGATCACATCTTTGGGGTCGATGTCCTCTTCAGTATCGAGGGGTAGTTCTTCGCTGCCTATATAGGTGGCCATTGAGGGTACAGTCCGGCTTTGAATGATGATCCCGCGCAGCAACAAAGAAGAGGCTTGCGCGAGCTGGGGACGCAAGCGTTCCAGGCGCTCTCGATAGACATTCAGCTGATTGGCAAGCCCAGTGGTCCGAGATCTGGCGCGTTTGTGAGGGTTTAGATCAGATGCGGCGCTATCTGGTACGAATGATTCAGGCGTCCAGATATCGCTGGCATCGAGTACCTGGCCTACAGCCGACTGCACCTGCTGTAACAGGTCAATTGTTTGATTGAGCAGCATTAAAAGATCACCCTCTGCAAGGTCGATACGACGTAAGAGGCCACTAAGGGACATGCCACGCGCCCATGAAAGCGCTACGCTATGAAAGTCAGGGACGATGTCAGGAGTAAAATTGATGCTGGCCTGTTGCTCAATGTTATGGACGCGTTGTACAGTACCTCTGAGTTCGCGGCGCACCTGTGAGAGGTGTGTGTTGAGTATGCTGTGATTATAAAGCCGGCGGTCGTTATCGTAGGTGAACCAGCTACAGACTTCAGCCAGTTCCGCAGCCGAGAGTTCGTCAAGCGCTCCCATCAGCAATGTCTCGACGACCAAGGTACCTGCGGGATGGAAGATGCTGCGCAGCAAGCGTCCTCGCAGCGTCAGTTCATCATGCTCATCGATGTAGCCAAGCGCACGGAGGGCAAAAATTGTGCCGTCGAGTTCGGCTGCCCCTGCGCGACTGAGCGGGTAGGCGCCGATCTTCTGGCGGCGTTTTTCCAAGGCCTGCGCTGCTGCTTCGGAGGCTATACCTTTCTTCTTGCCGACCTTCTTGCCTTTCTGGTAGCGCTGTTCCAGCTTCTCCAGGCGCGTCAACTCACGGCGCTCCCACAATACGTAACGCTGGTATTCGCGCAGGCTCGAAGCGCAAATGCGACGGAGCTGACGGACATCACCGGGACGCCAGAGATTCAGCACGGAGTTATAGCGAATGACAAAGGAGCTGGTTACAGGCAATAATTCAGCCGTGATGCGCTGGAAGGACTCTTCAAACGGCTCCCAGGGTGAATAGGGAATGACTGCTGCTCCACGCACATCCATACCACGCCTGCCAGCCCGCCCGGTCAACTGGAGGTATTCATTGGGAGTGAGCAAACGCATTTCTTGCCCATCAAACTTGCTCAGGCTGCCTACGACGACGGCACGTGCAGGCATATTGATACCGAGCGCCAGCGTGTCGGTTGCAAAGACTGCGCGCAGATGTCCGCGCGCAAAGAGGGTCTCCACTAAGACCTTCAAGCCCGGCAGAAGGCCAGCATGGTGGAAGGCCAGCCCACGCGGCAGGATCTGTGCAAGGTCATGTACCTGTTGTAGATTGCGATCTTCTTTAGGCAGGTGCTCAAGCCATACACCAACCTCTTCTTTGATAAATGCCTGCTCTTCGGAGGTGGTAAACAGGTGAAGTGAAGCGCT
>WNFR01006288.1_pt1 | contig 12140 bp, 13 predicted proteins | sample 5400221 | NCBI WGS metagenome assembly WNFR01 (sample SAMN13153357, study PRJNA577476) | soil metagenome | isolation source: 40 cm soil under Madrone tree | place: USA:California | collected 2016-06-14 | reverse complement strand
TGACGTTTTCGCTGCAGGGCTTCGATCTCGTCGCCGACCCAGCGCGCTTCTTCCTCGGCGTCCCATACGGCGCGCACGACGACCTTGTCCCCTTCGCTCGCCTCGGTCCACAAGGTCTTGCCGAGTCGGCCGCGGTTCTGCGCGATCATCCCGCCCGCGGCGCCGAGGATGTGCGATGTCGAGCGATAATTCTGCTCGAGCCGCGCGATCGTGGCGCCCGGAAAATCCTTTTCGAAACGCAGGATGTTGCCGATCTCGGCGCCGCGCCAGCTGTAGATCGACTGGTCGTCGTCGCCGACGCAGCACAAATTGCGGCGCTTCTGGGCCAGCAGTCGCAGCCACAGATATTGGGCGACGTTGGTGTCCTGGTATTCGTCGACGAGCAGGTAGCGGAAGCGCCGCTGGTAGTCGGCGAGGATGTCGGGATTGCTGGTGAAAAGGGACAGGTTGTGGAGCATAAGATCGCCAAAATCGACAGCGTTCACGGTCGTCAGGCGCTCTTGGTACTGGCGATAAAGATCGATCGCTCGGCCGTGGGCGAAACCGCCGGGATCGGCGGCGGGCACCTTTTCGGGGCCAAGGCCGCGGTCTTTCCATCGCTGGATTTGCGCTAGCAGGAAGCGGGCGGGCCAGCGCCGCTCGTCGATGTTTTCCGCCTGTAGGATTTGTTTCAAGAGGCGGATCTGGTCGTCGGTGTCGAGGATCGTGAAGCTGGGCTTCAGTCCGATTGCCTCGGCGTGACGGCGCAGGATGCGCGAGGCGATTGCATGGAAGGTGCCGAGCCACACCCCTTCGGCGGCGCGGCCGATCATCGCCTCGAGACGCTCGCGCATCTCGCGCGCCGCCTTGTTGGTAAAGGTGACGGCGAGAAGCTCGGCCGGCAGCGCGCCGCCGGTGGCGAGGGTGTAGGCCAGCCGAGTGGTCAATACCCGGGTCTTGCCGGTACCCGCGCCGGCGAGCACCAGCACCGGCCCGTCGATCGCTTCGACGGCGCGACGTTGCGCGTCGTTCAGGCCGCTGAGGTCAACGGCTTCGGCGCGTGAGGGTCGGGTGATTACAGCGGGTTCGGACATGGACTGCATGATATAGCAACAAGTCGGAGAAGGTGCAGACCGGATCACATCGACGAGAGAAGCTACGCTTTGCCACGAGACCGTGGTTAACGTCTCCGCATGCACGCCGCGATCGTCCTCCTGATTCTGATCCTGACCTATATCGGCATGGCCGCCGGGAGAATTGCCTGGTTGCAGGTCGACCGCACCGGGATCGCGCTGCTCGCGGTCATCGCGCTGCTGGCCAGCGGGCAGATGACCCTGGATGATTTCGGCGGCGCGGTCGACCTGCCGACCTTGGCCTTTCTCTTTGCCATGATGATCATCTCGGCCCAGTTCGCCGAATCGGGCTTTATCGATCTCTGTGCTCGCACGATTACCGAGAGCCGGCACGGCGTGGCGACTCTGCTGGCGTTGACGGTCGCGATCGGCGGCGGGCTCTCGGCCGTGCTCGCGACCGATATTTTGATCATAGCGATCTCGCCCCTTTTGATTGCTGGAGCGCAGAGCCGAGGCTTTGATCCGCGCCCGCTGGTGATCGCGCTGGCGGCGGCAACCAATGCCGGTTCGGCTGCAACCTTGATCGGGAACCCTCAGAACATCCTGATCGGGGCGCTCGGCCGCCTCGATTTTTGGACTTTTCTCGAGATTTGCGCCCTGCCGGCGATCTTTACTCTGGGGGTCGTCTTCGCCGTCGTCTGGCTACAATGGCACAAGCGCATCACCCAGACGGTGCTCGCGGCGACCCTCGATGCGCCGGCTGTCACCGTCCACCCTCTCGACCGCAATCAGACGATCAAGGGTGCGGTTGCCTTGCTGGCGCTGCTCGTACTCTTCGCGACGCCGCTGCCGCGAGAAATCGGCGCGCTGATCATCGCCGCCCTGTTGCTGGCGAGCCGTAAGATCACCAGCCGAAGGATGATCGCGGCGGTCGACTGGCCGCTGTTGCTTCTCGTCGCCTGCCTGTTCGGAATCACCGGGGCGCTCAACCAGTCCGGCTTCGCCGCCCAGCTCCTCGAATTCCTGACCGACCACGGGCTGTTGCCGGACAGTCTCCTGCTGTTGACCCCCTACAGCGTGCTGGCGAGCAACACGATCGGGGCGGTGCCCGCCGCGATGCTCTTCCTGCAGCTGTGGCCGAGCGCGCCCCCGGGCGTCCTCTACTCCCTGGCGCTGTTGTCGAGCCTCGCCGGCAATCTGCTGCTGACGGGGAGCCTGACCAATGTCCTGATCGCCGAGCACGCAGAGCGCATGGGGGCAAGGCTCACCTTCGCCGAGCACGCCCGCGCCGGGGTTCCGATCACGATTGTATCGATCGGCTTTGCCGTGTTTTGGTTGGCGTTGACACAAACTCTGCAACCACTGCCGGAGAGGTGAGCTTCGCTCGATCCGGCTAGAAGGGGCCCCCAGTAGAATGCCCGTGCCGTCTCGCCCCCTCCGCATTGGTACGCGCGGCAGCCCGATGGCGCTGCGCCAAACCGCTCTCGTCCGCGAGCGCCTGGTCGCAGCCCACCCTGATCTCGCGCTGGCCGGAGCGGTCGAGATCGTGACCATTCGTACGACCGGTGACCGGGTGCAGGATCGCCTGTTGGCCGAGATCGGCGGCAAGGGTCTCTTCGCCAAGGAGATCGAAGAGGCGCTGATCGCCGAGCGTATCGATTTGGCCGTGCACTCGCTCAAGGATTTGGAGACTTGGCTTCCGGACGGGCTCGCAATCGCCTGCGTGCTGCCGCGCGACGATCCGCACGATGCGCTTATATCGGCGACAGCGACGAGCCTCGTGTCATTACCCAAGAGTGCGAGAGTGGGCACCGCTTCGCTGCGGCGCCAAGCCCAGCTGTTGCGGCAGCGCCCGGACCTCGCGATCGTGCCGGTCCGCGGCAATGTGAATACGCGGATACGCAAGCTCGATGACGGTGAGGTCGATGCGCTCGTGCTCGCGCTATGCGGCCTCGAGCGGCTCGGCAAGATGGGGCTAGCGACCGAGATCCTGACGCGCGAGGCGATGCTGCCGGCAGTCGGCCAGGGCGCCCTCGCCATCGAATGTCGTGCTTCGGATGAAGGCTTGCGGCGGCTACTCGAGCCGCTTCACGACCAAATAAGCGGCGCCTGCGTGACCGCCGAGCGCGCGATGCTCGCAGCCCTGGACGGCTCGTGCCGCACCCCAATAGCCGGCCTTGCCGAACTGGTAGGCGACCGCCTCCTACTCGAAGGATTGCTACTGAAACCGGACGGCAGCAACGAGATACGGGGTACTCGCGAAGGCGGCATCGACGACGCCGAGGCGATCGGCACCGAGCTGGGCCGAGAATTGCGGCGCCGCGCCGGACCCGGTTTCGGCCTCGACTAACCCGGAATGGTTTTCGGCCCGAGCTTGCCGCCCCCCTCGCACGCCTGCGCCCGCAGCCAGTCTTGTGCGGACAAGTGGCCCTGGAAGACCTCCGCGTACAAGCCTACCGGCCAAGTCAACACGAAGATGACGTTGTTGACGACGTCGGTGTTCCGGTTCGGGCAAGGGCCAGGAAGCAGAAAGCCGATCGCCGCCAACGCTATGCCGATCGCAAGATAAAGCCCGGCAATTGCCCGCATAACCCGCTACGAGAGGGATCCGAAGAGGATCGGCACGTCAGAAATGCTTATTGTCGCCCCGCTTCTCGCCGAGGTCACGAAAATACCTTGGCCGGCACGGATGATGATTTGGGCGAAACGACCGCGCGACCGATCAGACGACTTCGCGCGACCGCAGATCGGCTATCGCGGCATCGTTATACCCAAGCTCGCGCAGGACCTGGTCGGTATGCTGACCGAGGCCGGGGGTCGGGCGGAGCTTTTCAGGCTCGGGTGTCCGGGTCATGTTGATCGCCTGGCCCACCACCTTGATCGCGCCGAGCTTCGGGTGATCGACCGGCCGCGCCATCTCGAGATGCTGCACCTGCGGATCGGCGAAGGTCTGGTCGATCGTGTAGACCGGCCCGCACGGCACACCGACCTCGTTCATCAGCTCGACCCAATAGGCGCTCGGACGCCGCCTGGTGATTTCGGCGATCCTTTCGTTGAGCGCTTTGCGGTTCTTCGAGCGCTGCGGTCCGGTCGCGTAATCCGGATCGTCGAGCAGCGCCATCGCATCGGCCGCCTCGCAGAAGCGGCGAAACATATGGTCGCCCGAAGCAGCGATGTTGATCTGTCCGTCCGAGGCAGGAAACAGCCCGGTCGGGATGCCGGTCGGATGGTCATTGCCCGCTTGCTTGGCGACCTCGCCGGCGATCAGCCAGCGCGAAGCCTGGAAATCGAGCATGAAGATCTGTGCTTCGAGAAGCGAGGTGTGGACCCATTGCCCCTCGCCGCTCGTCTCGCGCTCGATCAGCGCCATCAACATCGCCTGGGCGAGCAGGAGGCCGGCGCAAAGATCGTCGATCGGGATGCCGACCCGCACCGGACCCTGGCCCGGCAGGCCGGTAATCGACATCAGCCCGCCCATGCCCTGGGCGATCTGGTCGACCCCCGGCCGTTTGGAGTAGGGCCCGGTCTGGCCGAACCCGGAGATGCTGCCATAGACGATGCGCGGGTTGAACTTCTTCACCGACTCGTAATCAACGCCCAGCCTGTATTTTACCTCCGACCGGAAATTCTCGACGATAACGTCGGCCTTCTCCGCCAATTTGAAAAAGATCGCCTTCCCTTCCTCGCTCTTCAGGTTGAGCGTCAGGCTGCGCTTGTTGCGGTGCAGGTTCTGGAAATCGAAGCCCTCGCGCCGCGAACCGGTCACATCGCTCCTCGCCTCGCCCGGCGGCTCGATCTTGATGACGTTGGCGCCCCAATCGGCGAGCTGGCGAACCGCGGTCGGGCCGGCGCGGGCATGACACAGATCGAGAACGGTGAAACGGGCGAGAGGCAGCGATCTGATGCTCACGATAAGGGATCCTCCAATTTGAGCGAGAGCCGTCAGAGAACTTACACCCCAGGGCCGCAACAGCGTCAAGCTTCTGCGCCGATTGCGCGGCGGAAGCGGGTTTTCAGCAACGCACCGTCGCGCGGCGGCAGCACGCGCGGGGGCTCATCAGCGCGAATGGCGACCCGGGCGAACAGCGTGGTCGCGGCGTCATCGATGTGGCCGGCAAACTCGCGCAACCCGAGCTCGTTGGTGACGTCGAAGGTTTCCTTAAACCCGCAGGCCTGCGCCACGCCGAGCAGTTCTACTGCCTCGGCGGTGTGGCTCGCCTGCATGCCGGTCTCGCCGTAATGACTATTGTCGAAGACTGCGATCGCGAGATTCGGGGGCCGCTGCACGCCGATCGTCGCAAGCGAGCCGAGCCCCATCAGCATCTCGCCGTCGCCGGTGACGACGAGGACGCGCCGCTCGGGCCGCGCTATTGCCAACCCCAGCCCGACCATTGCCGCCGCCCCCATCGCGCCCCAAAGATAAAAATTGCGCTCGTCGTCACCGACCGAGGCCGCGTCCCAGGTCGTCGAGCCGAGCCCGGTGACGAGCAGAAGCTCGCCGCGTTTTTCGAGCAAAATGCGGATCGCGGCGCGTCGGTCGAGCCGATGGTCGTTCGAGATCATTTCACCCACCGTTTTGCGCCGATCATCCGCTGAGACAGCAGGACGGCAGTCGCGAGGTCGCCGTTGAATGCGATATCCAGCGCGGCAGCGACGGTCTCGGCCGCGTCCTCGGGCCGCTCGACGCGGTAGACGAGGACATCGCACAGTTCGAGCGCGGCCTCGGTATGCGACCCCATCGGCACCTGCCAGGGATTGAACTCGGCCCATTCGCCGCGCATCGTCACCAGCATCGTCAACGGGAAGCGGCAGGTTTTCGTCATCGCGAGCATGTTGATGCAATTGCCGACGCCGCTCGATTGCATCAACAGCGCCCCGCGCTGGCCACCAAGCCACGCCCCGGCGAGAAGCGCCAACCCTTCCTCCTCGGTGGTCAGCGGGACGGCGCGGATCGCCGGGTCTCTACGGCCCAGTTCGATGAGCCGCGCATGCCCGGCATCGGGCACATAGCCCACCTGCCGGATCTCCGCCCTCTTCAGCACCGCGAAAATCTCGTCACGCCAATCGAGCGGATCTGTTGTCGTGAGATCGCCCACTCGTCATCTCCCGTCGCCGTCAGTCACCAGTGACCCTAACACGATCGGAGGCTTAAGGCAGACGAAGGCCGCGCCAGCCGCTCTTGAATTCACGGCAGGCATGATCCACAAACTACAGTGGTGAGCGAACAGCCTGATAATTCCGGAATTATGTAGCAGACGCACCTACGCGATCGGGAACGGGCGTCCGATTGACGGCGTTTGCGAACGATGGACAGCATGAGCTTTATTCGCTTATTGCGCATCGGATTGCATGGGGTCGCGCTCGTTCTCGGCTCCGTTGGAGTCTTCTGCTTCTATTGGAGCTGTATCGGCGTACCGGTCGCGGCGGCGTATGCGATCGTCTGCCTCGGTGCCGCGACGGCCATCATCCTCGCCTCTGATAACGAAACGAGAGTCGGGCGTTAGCGCCAGCGCAACACCTAGTCCGTCCCGCGCCCCCTGTTCCGCCTGTTTTATCTGGTCGAGATCAGGCATCACCAACTCCATTCAACGATTTCGCACCCGCCCAGAGCCGCTCGATGTCGCAATAGTACAATGCGACTATGGCAATAGCGTGGTTGTCGATGCCGCCTGCATGTAGGGTCAAGTAGGGTTTGTCCCCCCGAGGCAAACTCAGGACAGGACTCGGCGTCGGGCTCGCGCTCGGCGCCGCTTCTTATAGGCGGCCGGCCTGCGCCTGGATGGAAGCCGGCGCCCATCAATCGGCAGTCTGCTGACCGATTCGCGATATCGCAATCGAGGCAATCAGCCGGTCTGCGCACCAAATCGCCTGTTCGCGTAGGGTTCTGCGCCGACGCTTGACCGGGCTTCTGCGTGAGTCTGTCTTGCCGCGGTAGGTTCCCCCCAGAACCCAAGCGCGGAGCCGAGGCAATGGACAACGGACAGCCCTTACCAAGCGAGCCCGGTCGGTTCGATTCCGACTACCTCCACCGTTTCTCGCGGCTCCCAATCACCCCGCGAGGCAAGACCCGCGAGGCAAGTAAGGAGGTGCGCGATGTGGCAAGTCGCCCGGTTGTTAGCCTGAGCAGCCCGCCGCGGCGGGAATGTGACATCGTTCAAGACGAACTTGAATAGGCAGATCGGCCTAGCCGGAAAGCTATTGCCTGTCAGTATCTTCGCTTAGCCGAAGCCCTCGCGCGCCCATTGCTGTGAGGCATTGAACGAGGAAGGTCGCGGAGAATCGACCGCGCGCTACCTTGTTCCGAAGATTGACCGCTGTGTCATTGACCCCGATCGCCGCAAGCCGCTCCGACAGCTCCTCATAGGTCAGACCGCGACGGGTCATCTCTGCCCGAAGAAGTCGCTTCGTCTCTTCCGCCCATTCGGCTTCGGTCTTCATCCCATGCCGCCACTCACGATCGTTTTGCCACCATATACGTTACTTTTATCGTTACAAAGGCGGCCATTGCCGCCATATTCAATACGTTAGTAACGCCTATGATGGCAATCGATCGTGTCTCAACACTTCCTTCTCACCGCAGCCGCAAGGAGCCTGTCCCTAGCCGCGGCCAATTGCCCGACGCGATCGATCTCGGCGAACCGGACGAGCGGCCATGATCTCGGGAGACGCAGTCACGGGCTGGCTGCAGCTGCTCGCCGCCTCCGGGGCCCTGTGGCTCTCCGGGCACCTCCTCCCCGTCGCCAAGCGGGTGAGGCGACGACGGCGCGTGGCACTGGCGGCGCTGTGGGCGCGCGAAGCTCGCCCACTGATGCTGCTGCTGGCGTGGTGATGAGGGAGCCCCCGCCGCGTGGCGGAGCTTTCCGCGGCAGACGATCCCCTGACTATCGATCTGTATCTTCTGCTGATTAGCGCTCGAAAGGCGCCACCCCATTCTTTTCCTGGGGTATTGATATTGAGCCAGAGCCCCGACGCTTGTCGTCGGGGCTCCTTTTCATTGAGAATGGCGGTCGAAGTGATCGGCTCTCCGCTCGTAACGCGCGGCGAGATCAAGTAATTCCCGGCGAGCATTTGGGAAACGGCATTCGCGGGCAACCAGACGCAGCTTGCCGGCAAGGTCCCTGTAATGCCCGCCATTTGCGGCGGACGGTGGGGCGGGAGATTCGGCTGTTCGTTCATTTCAGTCTCATTACTTCTCTGATTGAGAATTTCCACTACCGTCGCGGAGATTTCAGTAAGAGTGCCTGCTGCGTTAGAACTGATGACAGCGCTATGCGTTGTGACCTCGTCGGAAGAGAGTGGGCTTTTTCTCCTGACATTGCTGCTTCGAAATGTGAACCAAGCGCCAGAAAACCATAGACGGCCAGCACCCCAGCCCGGTCGAGCTGGAGCGTGACCGCGCCACCGGGTAGTGGGTCAGTTTGAATTGTAACAGGGGAGCCTCGCCCTTGACGCCGGGTTTCCGCTCGGCGCTCGCCATGCCATATTACCAGTATGGCAACCCGTCGTCTCAAGCGCCCGCGCGACCCGATCCAACTCGGCAAGCTGATTGTCGATATCGCCACCGGCCAGGTTGAGGATAGGGCAGAGAGCGGCAAAAACGCCGCTGCCGTAGAATCGGGACGAAAGGGCGGTCTGAAAGGTGGACCCGCTCGCGCAACTACGCTGGATCACGCGAAGCGTCAGGAGATTGCAAAAAAGGCCGCATTAGTACGATGGAAAAAGGCACAGGAACCTGTCTAATCTAGTTTTATAACATCGTTCTGCCTCTGAATAAATTCGTGAAGTAGTGGCACGGCAAACGAGTACCGTCCATGACGATGCTTGAAAATTAACCCCATTTTTGTCAGCGACTCTAACATTTGATTGACCTGACTGGCACCAATTGGTCTCTCTAGACTCTCCTTAGCTTCCGCCACTATTTCTCTAACCGTGAACTCTGCTCCTGCCGTCGGAAGGATTGATATCACCTCCAACAACTCTCGCTGCCTATCGGTGGCCCTCTGCCAACGACCATGAAAGAAGTCGGCATCTAATTTCGCTATTATATTCTGCAGCTTCAGTGTATGTCTGGTCTTTGGGTTTGGATCATTTAGATAATCATCAAACACTTCACGGCAAATGAATTGAATGAAGTAAGGATATCCACCGGACTTATCGCAAATGATATCAACCGCGCCATCTGTAATCTTCACAGGACAACTTGCTTTCGCGATCGGCTGTTGTATGGCGTCCCTGCTGGCTGGGCGCGAAAGTTCGCGTAAAAATATTGTGTGAAACATTCTTTCTGTGTAAGTGCGCGTTTCAGAAAGTTTAATCATCAGTGGAGGCAGTCCCGTCAATATGAGCATGAGGGGAATATTTTTTCTTTGTATGGATTGGAATACATCTAGCAATAATGAGAAAGGATATTGGTCTCTAGGGGCATTATCGGCCAATGTTTGCGCCTCATCATACGCAAAGATCATTCCTTTGTAGGATTCGGTCTTTATGCATGACCACGCTACCTCTAACACTGCTTTGAGCTTATCCGCAATTAATCCGGGCGTCCCCTCAAAGATCTCCATTAGGGTAGCGTAAGTTAGAAGCCGCGGTGCCTTAACTTCATGAATGGCAAAACCAGCTGGAAAGCGTGTTTCCTCACCTAGCGAAATTGAAGAAGTGGCAGAGGCCAAATCGGCCAGGATACGAGCAGCTATTGTGTGTTCGGTGACACTCGTGGATTCCGATAAGTCTGTGCCTGACCATAACCAACGACTGTGTGATGCGATCGGCCGGAAACTCTCGAGGAGCACGGTCTTTCCAACTCCCCGCAAGCCGGTCAAAACCAGATTTTTCAGGATGACGGTCTGTTCAAGAAGCTTTTTGAATTCGTCCTCTTCAAACGTCCTGCCCGCTAGATAGGGAGGCATATGCCCTGCACCTGGTCGAAATGGGTTGGGGAAGGGAGGGGGTAGTGCTGGGACGCGCGGACGAGGCGATCGACGATTTATGGCCACTTAGGCACCCCACTAAATTTAGGCATGTCACTAAATTTAGTATAGAGGCTAAATTTCGGTTGTCAAGCGTACCATCCTCAAGCATAATAGTCAGTATGAACAGATTGACCACCGAACGCCGCGCTCAGATCCTCGGTATGATGGTCGAGGGCAACAGCATCCGCGCGATCGTTCGGATGACCGGGGCGAGCAAGAACACCATCGGCAAACTGCTCGAAGACGCTGGCGAGGCATTCTCTGCCTATCAGGATCGGACGTTCCACGATTTGCCGTGCAAACGCATCCAGCTAGATGAGATTTGGGCCTATTCCTACTGCAAACAGCGCAAGGTTCCCTTGGCTAAGAACGCCCCAGAAGACGCTGGGGATCTTTGGACCTGGGTTGCTCTCGACGCGGATACCAAGCTGGTGCCGTCATGGCGCGTCGGCGATCGGAGTGGTGCAACTGCAATCGAGTTTGTCTGCGATCTATCGAGGCGACTGGCGAGCCGCGTGCAGGTCACCAGCGATGGGCATCGCGCATACCTTGAAGCGGTTGAGGCTGGCTTCGGTGCCGATGTCGATTATGCCCAGCTCGTCAAACTGTATGGCGAAGTCCCGCACCCAGCCGGCCGCTACAGCCCGGCACAAATCCAGGGGACGAAGACGTCCTGCTGCACCGGCGATCCGGACCCGAAGTACATTTCGACCAGTTACGTTGAGCGGCAGAATTTGACCATGCGGATGTCGATGCGAAGGTTTACGCGATTGAGCAACGGCTTCTCTAAAAAGGCCGAGAACCACGCCCATTCTGTCGCGATCCACTTCATGCATTACAATTTTGTGCGAATTCATCAGAGTTTGCGGGTAACACCGGCAATGGAAGCCGGAGTAACGAGCAAACTGTGGTCGATGACCGACATGGTTCGGCTAATTGAGGAACGGGAAGATCGCCGATCCGGCGCGTTCATGGTCGGATAAATGATCAAAAATGAGCGAATAGGTCTTGACTCACAGACCATTTGCCCACATGTTCCCGGCGTACTGATTGGCTTGGGTGCGCCCGAGCCCGTAAAGCGGATGGGGGGCTTCGGCCCCCCGAATCGCGCCAAAGCACGATCCTCATAGTAATTTCGTTCTTGAGCTGGAAGCGCCATTGCGCCGACACTCAGTCACGAAGGAGGGTCAAGCTATGCGCGTTTGCGTTTTCGTTGATGGCGAAAATCTCCGCCATTCGATTGTCGAACTCTTTGATACTTTTGATCAGCGGGACTACCTGCCGAAAGCGGCGGAGTGGGGAACTCTTTTTGATTCCTTTGTCAATGTCGCAACCGATGCAAAGGGCGACCGCCTGCGCACGTATTGGTACGTCGTTCAAGATGTTGATCCGGTTCCTTGGAGGGTTCCCGACCCGACGAAAGGCGCTGAAGAACTCAGGCGACTCGCTTGGAAAAACGATTTGCTGAAGCAGCATCTTGGAATTTCCTCGCAGGCCGACCTCGACGCAAAGCTTGATCATGCGTATGAGTGGTTTAAACGCAGTTTTGATGGGATCAAACGACGCTTTGCCGGGTTTCACACCGTTCAAGATGGAATTCAACGAAAGCATCGCTCTATTGAATTCCGACGTTCCGGTACCATCGGCTTCGACCTTAGCAACGGGGCATTTGGCGACGAGAAAACCGTGGATGTTAATCTTGGGGTCGATATGGTACTTTTCCGCGATATTTATGATGTCGCAGTAATCGTTTCTGGCGATCAGGATTATGTGCCTGCGGTACAGGCAGTGAAGGATTCCGGGAAACACGTTGTCAATGTCGCGTTCCTGGCCCGCAATGGCGCGCTGCTTCCCGGAGGCGCACGTCGGCTGAATGTAGTGACAGATTGGAGCGTTGAGTACGATTACGAGCGCCTCCGCCAGCTCTTGCATGTGCCCGCGTGACTTTGCCGCTCTCTGTTACAATTCAAACTGACCCACTAGTGCGCCAGGAAGCTGGCGAGATCCAGCCGGCGAAAGTCCGGCCCAGGTAAGGTGTAGCGCCCGCCTGGTAGTGAGTGTTGCGCTGTGGAAGGCAACGACCACGGCGAAGCGTACACAGCAATCCTGCGGGGTG
>WNFR01006287.1_pt1 | contig 12140 bp, 12 predicted proteins | sample 5400221 | NCBI WGS metagenome assembly WNFR01 (sample SAMN13153357, study PRJNA577476) | soil metagenome | isolation source: 40 cm soil under Madrone tree | place: USA:California | collected 2016-06-14 | reverse complement strand
ATTTAGCGCCTGGCGTCGACCCAGCGATTGGTGGCGTCGAGCACCGCCAGTACCGCGCTGCGCTCCGCGGACTCGCGAATCTCGCAGGTACCGGTGAGTAATTGCGCCTCACGGCCACCGAGGCCGTGCACCGCGACCAACACGAATTTCCGGTCGAACGCTTCGATGATTTGTGCGCCCTCGAGCGCGATCGAATTGTCCGGCAGCAAATCGTCGAGACACGTGGCCGCCGCGCGCGCCGCCGCCTCTACGCGATTGCGCGTCGTATCGGTCCCGAGCTCCTCGGCGTGCGACTCCTTCTCGCCGAACGCGAGCGTCACGCGCACCTGCACGCGCTGCGGCCGCTCGCTCGGCCGAACCTCGAGATTCTTGAACACGACGACGCGCCGCTTGGAGCGCTCGCTGATCGCCTCTTCCTGCAGCGCCTCGATCGGCCGCACGTCCGCCGTCTGCGCGACGCTGATCTTGCGGTGATCGATCTTGAATCCGAGCTGCGCCATCAGCGCCGACTCGATGTTGCGCACCACCTGTTTGGGCTGGATGTCGCTCTTGGTGAGCACGTGCACCTCGCTCACCTCGCCCAGCGGCGTCGCCACCACGCGCGCCGACAGCACCCCCGTCAGCCCGGTGATCAGGTTCTCGAGCCGCTTCATCCCCCACGGATCGGGCGTTCCACCGCCGATTGGCAGCGGCTGATCCGACGCGGGCTCGGAACTGGAAGTCACGTGGCTTGCTCCTCTCCACCGGTGGCGACTTGATTGCGTCCCGCAGCCTTGGCGCGATAGAGCGCGCGATCCGCGGCGACCAGCACGTCCTCGTCCTTCTTCTCCGGCCGGTACTCGGCGACCCCAATGCTCACCGTCACGACCCCTGCCGGATAGCCCATCCCCACACCCGCCTCCTCCACCGCGGCGCGCACCTTCTCCGCGACGCCGAGCGCCCCCTCTTCCCCCGTCCCTACCAATACCACAACGAACTCGTCACCGCCATAGCGGCCCGCGACGTCGGTCGACCGGATGTGGGCGTTGCAGCGGCGTGCCGTCTCGCGCAACACCGCATTCCCCGCCTCGTGCCCGAACCGGTCGTTCACCTGCTTGAAGTTGTCGAGGTCCAGAAACAGCACCGCGAAGTGGTCGCTGCCGCGGTGGCAGCGCGCGACCTCGTTGGCCAGCCTGTCGCGCAACACGCGGAACGACGCCAGCCCCGTGAGCGCATCCACCGCGGCCTGCTGCTGCGCGAGCACCGCCTGACGCTCCAGATAGCGCGGGCACGACTTGAGCGACGTGCGCCCCTGCGCCGCCGCCACCGCGAACTCCTGGCACGTCTTGTAGCCACACGCCCCCGAATCCCAGTGCCGGCCGTTGGGCGCGAGGCCAATCTGCTCGAGGATCTCTTCCACAGCCTCGGTCGAGGGCTCGCTGCCATGGGCCTCGATCTCGAAGGCCGAGCCGAGCTCGATGTCGATGCCCTCGGCCAGCACCGGTCCCGGCGCTCGCGGCGGCTCGGTCGCCCCTACGATCGCCCGGCGCCGGAACAGCTCGTCCTTGGGGCCCAGCATCGGGTGGTCGAGACAGCCCTCACAGGGCAGGATGTCCACGAACCCCAGGTCGATGCGGTCCACGCCGACGGCCCGGGCGATTCCTTCCAGGGCGCCGAGCCCGCGGACCTTGCGGAAGCGACGGCTCGATTGCCGCTCTTCCTTTAATAACTCCATCGGCAGGCCGCCGGCCGTGCTCCAGTAGCGGCGCCGCTCCTCCGGGATCCGGCTGAAAAAGAGCGGCTGGTCCTCCACCCGGATGCCGCGTTTCTTGAAAATCCCCTCCAGCTCGGCGAGCGTGATGGCGGCATCGACGTCGTCGCCCCCCTCGGTGAGGCAGACGCCCGTGTACACGATCGGGGTGTCCTCGCCGTACATTGCCTTGAGATAGCGGGCCTCCGCCTCGATCGGCGTGGCGACCGGGGCGAGATACGGAATCAGCTCGGGATACTGGTTCTTGATCGTCTCGACGATCACGGGGCAGGTGCTGCGGATGACTGTGCCGCCCCGCCCCCACTCCTCCTCGGTCCAGAGGTCGAGGTACTGCTTGGCCACCAGCTCGTCCCCCAGCACGCCCCGGTGCACAGTGCCGAAACCGGCCGCATAGCAGGCGTTGACGACCTGCTCGGGCGTTGCAGGATAAAACCAGGCCGCCGACTCCACGGACAGGATGAGCACGGCCTTGCGGCCGAGCGCAAACTCCAGCGCCCGTGTCGCGTCACCGACGGCAATGATGGCCTCATGGGGGCATGCAGGCAGGCAGAGGCCGACACGCGTGCAGGCCTCGTCCACAATCCAGACTTTTTGATCTTCGACCGCTACAGCATCGGATGGGCAGACGCGCACACATGCCAGGCACGCGACGCACAGCTCCGGGTCGATCCGAAAATCCACGTGAGCTCCGGCAGGGCGCGAGAGACTCTTGGGTCGGGGTTTTTGGGGCGGGGCTAATCTATCGCGTATTCCTTGAGTTTGCGATAGAGCGTCCGCTCCCCGATCCCGAGCGTCTCGGCCGCCTTGCGGCGATTGCCGTGCGTCTCGCGCAACGCGGCGTCGATCGCCGCGCGCTCGACGTCCGACATCGACATGCCCGGTTTGTAAATGACTGCCAGGGGCTCGGGACTCGGTTCTAGGGGATCGACACTGGCCTCGATTGTCCGAGTCCCAAGCCCCGAATCCCGAGCCCCGACTTCAATCACCTCCACGCGCTCCGAAGGCCTCTCCTCGATGCGCCGCCTCATCTCCTCGATCTGCATTTTCAGCTCGACCAGAGTCCGGAAAATGAATTCGAGCTCCTGGCCGGCGATTTCGCGGGGGGGGGGCGCGGCGATGCGCATCGGCAAGGTGCGCGTGCGCTCCCGGATGTCGCGGGGGATATCGCTGGCGCGGATCTCGCCCTCGGGCGCGAGCACGACCATCGACTCGACGAGGTTTCTGAGCTGGCGCACGTTGCCCGGCCAGTCGGCGTCGACGAGGATCTGCAGCGCCTCGGGTGTGATGCCGCGGAAGTTGCGGTCGTGCTGCTTCGCGAACTCGGCGATGAACGTCCGGACCAGCAGCGGGATGTCGCTGCGCCGCTCGCGCAGCGGCGGCAGATACACCGAGAGCACGTTGAGCCGGTAGAACAGATCGTCGCGGAACGTCCCCCGGGAGACCGCTTCCTTGAGCGGTTTGTTCGACGCGGCGATCACCCGCACGTCGACATTGATCGGCTGCGTGCCGCCCACCCGGAAGAAGCTCTTGTCCTCGAGCACGCGCAGCAGTTTCACCTGCGTCGCCGGCGGCATCTCGGCGACTTCGTCGAGGAAGATCGTACCGCCGTTCGCCAGCTCGAACCGCCCCAGGCGGCGCTCAGCGGCTCCGGTGAAAGAACCCTTCTCGTGACCGAACAGCTCGCTCTCGAGCAGCGTCTCGGGCAGCCCCGCGGCGTTCACCGCGATGAACGCCTTGCCGCGTCGCGGCGAGAGGTCGTGAATCCCCCGCGCCACCAGCTCTTTGCCGGTTCCGGACTCCCCCTCGATCAACACGGTCGACGTCACGGGCGCCATCTGCTCGATCTTCACCAGCACTTCCTGGATCGGCGCCGATTCGCCGAGGATGCCGGTGCGCTGCTGCAGGTGCCGCCGCTGGATGAGCCGCCGTACCGTCGCGGTGACCTCGGCCGGATCGGTGGGTTTCACGAGCCACGCCGTCAGCCCCAGCTCGCGGCCGATCTGACTGGGATCCTCGTCCGTCGCCTCGACCAGGCCGAGCGTCGAGACGGCGTGCTCACGCGCGGCGGCGAGCAGGCGCTGGGCGGTCGATTCGTGCAGCCCGCCGGTAAGGACAATCGCGTCGGGCTCTCGTCCCCCCTCCCCCGTCCCGCGTCCCCTCACCGCCTGCCGGACATCATCCAATGACGAAACCATCGCGGTGTCGAAGCCCGCCTGCTCCAGGCTCGCATTGACCCGGACGGCTTGCTCGAGATCGTCGGTGGTGATGAGGACGCGGTCAGCCATGAACGTGCGTCGTGCGTCGTTCGTCGTGCGTGGTGTTCGTGCCTGAAATCAAATCCACGGCATGATCGAGGAATTGGTCGAGGACGGCCAAGCCCTCTTTCACGCCGTTCGTAGATCCCGGGAGATTCACTATCAACGTTTTGCCCCGCGTGCCCGCCCTCCCGCGCGATAACCAGGCTCGTGGAAAGCTCGGTCCCGATGCCGCGCGAATGGCCTCCGCGATCCCTTCGGCCTCACGCTCGAGGATTGCGGCCGTGGCTTCCGGTGTCACGTCGCGCTCGGTGAGACCGGTGCCGCCGGTCGTGAGCACGACATCCACTTCGCCGGAATCCGACCAGCGCACGAGCTTGCCCGCGATGCGGTCCGTTTCATCCGACACGACGCTGCGGACCACGACCTCGTAGCCGCGCTCGGACGCCCAGTCGAGGATCGCGTCGCCCGACGTGTCGGCGCGCTGGCCCACAGCGCCGAGATCAGAAATCGTCAGGATGCCGATTCTCATTTCTTGTATCGGTGCGGTACGAATGGCAGCTTCACCGTTTCCGCCGCCACTCTCTTACCCCGAACGTCGATCTCGATCTTCGTCCCCGGCTTGGCACGATCGGCCGGCAGGTAGGTCGTTCCGACTGCGGCGTTTACCGTTGGCGTGATCGTGCCGCTCCGCACGATGTCCACCTGCGTCCCGTCCAGAAACACCGGAAAACCCGGCCGCGCGACTGTCTTCGGCTCCGTCAGCTTGAATCCGACGAGCCGGCGCTTCACGCCCTCGAGTTTTTGGCGCTTGAGCGTCTCGAGCCCCGTGAACGGCGAGCCTTTGTCGAGCTTCACGATGAAGGCGAGGCCGGCTTCATAGGGGCTGGTGGTGTCGTCGATGTCGTTGCCGTACAGCGGCAGGCCCGCCTCGAGGCGCAGAGTATCGCGCGCGCCGAGCCCCACAGGCGCCGCGCGGCCCGCCCCGACGAACGCGTGCCACAGCGTCTCGGCATCGGCCGCGCGGCAGTACAGCTCGAATCCATCTTCACCGGTATAGCCGGTCCGCGACACGAAGCATTGGACCCCGGCGACTTTCCCCTGGGCGAAGTGGTAGTAGGGGATCATCGCCGCGCCGAGGCTCGTGAGTTGTCCCACCAGGGCCTCGGCTTTGGGACCCTGAACGGCAAGCAGCGCCGTCTCGTCTGAAATGTCGCGCAGCCGCACGTTGGCGCCGGCCTTCTGCGCGACGATGTGGTCCCAATCCTTCTGAATGTTCGACGCGTTCACGACCATCATGAGCTTGTCTTCGAAGCGATAGACGAGACAGTCGTCGACGAACGTGCCGTCCTTGGTGAGAATGCCGGAGTACTGCGCCTGGCCCGGCTTCAGGGCGCCGACGTCGTTGCAGGTCACGCGCTGTACGAAGGCGTTGCGGTCCGCGCCGGTGATCTCGAACTCCCCCATGTGCGACACGTCGAAGACGCCGACGTTTTCCCGCACGGCTTTGTGCTCGGCCGAGATGCCATCGGGATAGCTGACGGGCATCTCGAAGCCCGCGAAGGGCACCATCTTGGCGCCGAGGCTCACGTGCACCGAGTAGAGCGGCGTCTGTTTCATGCCATTAGCGTCGCGAGGAGGGCCTTTTGGACATGAAGCCTGTTTTCAGCTTCGTCCCACACGCGGGACTGTGGTCCATCGATGACGTCAGCCGTCACTTCCTCTCCTCGATGTGCAGGCAAGCAGTGCAGGAAAATTGCTTTTGGATCTGCGAGTCTCATCAAGTCTGAGTCGACCGTGTATCCCTTGAACGCATTGCGACGAGCTTCGGCTTCGCCTTCCTGACCCATCGAGGCCCACACGTCGGTATTCACCACGTGCGCCCCCTCCACGGCTTCTTCGGGGACCTCGGTGACCATCACGCAGCCGCTTTGCTTGGCGGCCTCGAACTTCGCGTGGTTCGGCTCGAACCCCTCGGGACACGCGAGGCGCAGCTCGAAGCCCAGGACCTGCGCGGCCTCGAGCCAGGCGTTGGCCATGTTGTTGCCGTCGCCGACCCAGGCGATGCGCTTCCCTTCCCAGCCGCCGAGATGCTCTTTGATCGTGAAGATGTCGGCGACCACCTGGCAGGGGTGGGTGAGGTCGGTGAGGCCGTTGATCACGGGGATCGTGGCGAAGCGCGCCAGCTCCTCGACTTCGGCGTGGTCGAAGGTGCGGATCATGATCCCGTCGACATAGCGGGAGAGCACGCGGGCGGTATCCGGGATCGGCTCACCGCGGCCGATCTGGATGTCCTTGCTGGACAGAAACAGCGCCCGGCCGCCCAGCTGGTAGGCGCCGACTTCAAAGGAAACGCGGGTGCGGGTGGACGACTTGGCGAAGATCATGGCCAGCGTCTTGCCGGCCAGGGGGGTCTCCCGGTACCCCCGCGCCTTCATCCGCTTGGCGAGGTCGAAGAGCTGCTCGATCTCCTTGCGGCTGAAGTCGGTGATCTGGAGGAAGTCGCGCTTCGCCATAGGCCCCCGGTCGGTCAAAATGACAGGCTGTGATGACAGGACGGATTTTACCCGGGGGCCCGGGCGGGGACAAGGCTTAGTGGGACTTCTTTGTTTTGATGACGATTACGCCGTTGGCGCCGCGCACGCCATAGATCGCGATGTCACTCGGATTCTTGAGCGCTGTCACCGACTCAACGTCCTGCGGATTGATCCACGGCAACGAGCCGCCGGGGCTCGCCTCGACCTGCGTACCGTCGACGATGAACAGGGGACCCTCAGACGCGTCCCTGAACGAGGTTGTGCCCATCATGCGGACGACGATGCCGCCGTGTGGCCCAGGACTAACCGACACGCCGGAGAGCTTCCCGGCAAGCATCTGATCGAGCGTCCGCGGCGCTGGCTCGCCGGGCGCGACGCCCTGGACCGTCGCGGATGGCGGCGGCGGCAACGCCGCGCTCGGTTGCGCGCTTTCGGGACGGCTATGACTGCATGCGACCGACAGCATTCCAAGAGCGACACCGGGAAGGTACGACTTCTTCATAGCTCCTCCTCCGCCACGACTACTTGGTGAGCACCACTCTGATTCGCGTGCCGCTGAAGGTGTGATCGCCGGAGAGCGTGTTTTCAGTCACGGTCCAGGGCATGGTCCCGGATGAACGTGTCGACGGCCGGCATGTCGAATGTGTCAGTCGCCGCTCACGATCCACCAGAAGCGCCCTTTCGCATAGACGCACAGGGCGCCGCCTTTCTCCTCGAAGTTTACAGAGAACGCGTCATTATGCAGGCGAAGGATGCGCTGTGCTGGTGCAGGGCTCTCGTAGTCGAGCGCGGTCCAGGCGCTGTCGGCGGGATCAAATATGGGCAGGTCAATCGATCCAGGCGGGGTTGGCACCAGGTAGGTATCGCGACCGGGAACGTCAGCACTCATGCCGCTCGCGCTGGTGTCGCCAGGCCAGCGCGAGACTTCGACCGCGCGATATCCAGCCGAGTCGGAGAGCAACACGACGATCACACCGTCCTGTCGCGTGCGGCCGTTGAGCACGAGATCGGGCATATGATCGCCGTTGAAATCTCCAAGTATTGCGGAGAGTGCTGCCCGATCGTTCGGCGGGAAGCCCTGTCGGACCCAGTTTGCAAACTCGTCGTAGTTCCACAGGCGAAATGTGCGATCGTAGCGATCGAGCGCCTGGCGCATCGCGGGGGTCAGACGTAAGGAAGTCTTGCCGTTCCTGACGTCGATGCCCGGATACGTCGCCCCCTGGGCGAACAGGAGTGCGCAGAGGGTGATCAGAGAATGTATTTGCGCAGGTCCTCGTCCTCGACGATCCGCAGCAGCCGCTCCCGCACCGCCGGCCCATCGAACACGACGTGCTTGGTGGGATAATCGGGCAACTCGAACAGTACCTCTTCGAGCAGGGTCGTGAGTACGGTATGCAGCCGCCGGGCCCCGATGTTCTCCATCCGCTCGTTCACCTTCGCCGCAATCCGGGCGATTTCCTTCACGCCATCGGCCGTGAACTCGAGCGTCGCGCCATCCGAGGCGCACAGAGCCGCATACTGCTTGGTCAGGGCGTTCTCGGGCTCCGTCATGATGCGCACGAAATCCGCTTCGGTCAGCGACGACAGCTCGACCCGGATCGGGAAGCGCCCCTGCAGCTCCGGAATGAGGTCGCTCGGCTTCGCGATATGGAAGGCGCCGGCCGCGATGAACAGGATGTGGTCGGTACGCACATAGCCGTAGCGCGTCTGCACGGTCGAACCCTCGACGATCGGCAACAGATCGCGCTGCACCCCTTCGCGCGAGACATCGGGTCCCGTGCTCTGGCCGCGCTGGCCCGTGATCTTGTCGATCTCGTCGATGAAGATGACGCCGTGATTCTCGACGCGGTCGAGCGCCTCGTTCACGACGTCGTCCATGTCGACGAGCTTCTTCAGCTCTTCGTCGATCAGGATGCGGCGCGCCTCGTGCAGGTGCACGGTGCGCCGCTTTTTCTTTTTGGGAATCAGCTCCTGAATCATTTCGCCGAAGTTGATGTCCGGTCCTTCCATTCCCTGCGGCGGCTGCATCATCTCCAGCATCGGGAAGCTCTGCTGCTGCACCTCGATCTCGACGTCGCGCTCCTCGAGCTGCCCTTCCTTCAGCTGGGCGCGCAGCTTCTCACGCGTCCGGCGGCGCCGCTCGTTGGCCTCGGTCTCCGCCTCGGGCAGCTTCGACTCAACGTCACCCTTCGAAGACACAACGAAGAGCGGACGTGACCCTGCTCCCTGCTCCGTGCTCCCTGCTCCCTGAGGTGTCGCGCCGGGGGGGGGCGGAGAAGGGAGTGGCGGTAAGAGCAGATCCAGGAGACGCTCCTCCGCTCGCTGCTCGGCCGTCGGGTAAACCTCATCTTCCCGTTCACTCCGCACCATGTTGATGGACATGTCCACGAGCTCGCGAATCATGGACTCGACGTCACGGCCGACGTACCCGACTTCGGTGAACTTCGACGCCTCGACTTTGAGGAACGGCGCGCCCGCGAGCCGCGCCAGCCGGCGCGCGATCTCCGTTTTCCCCACGCCCGTCGGACCGATCATGATGATGTTGTTCGGCATGATCTCGTCCCGGATCGCTTCGGGCGCCTGCGCGCGCCGCCAGCGGTTCCGAACCGCAATGGCGACAGCCTTCTTCGCCGCTTCTTGCCCGACGATGTAACGGTCCAGCTCGGCGACGATCTTCCGCGGCGGCATCTCCTCCAGCCAGGGCATCGTCTCATCGGCGGCGGCGGGCGGCGAAGGGGCGGCGGAGGGCGGCAAAGGCGATTGTGTGGTCTTAGCCATATCTATAACTCGAGTACGGTGATGTTGGTGTTGGTGTAGACGCAGATCTCGGCGGCGATCTCCAATGACTTCCGTACGATTGCCGCAGGATCGAGTTCCGTAGACGCGAGCAGCGCCCGCGCCGCGGCCAGGGCGAATGACCCGCCCGAGCCAATGGCCAGCACGCCGTCGTCAGGCTCGATCAACTCGCCCGAGCCGCTGACCACGAAGCCGTGCTCCTTGTCCGCGACGACCAGGAGCGCCTCGAGGCGCCGCAGCACGCGGTCGGAGCGCCAGTCCTTCGCGAGCTCGACCGCCGCGCGTGGCAGGTTCGACGGGTAGCGCTCGAGCTTCTCCTCAAACTTCTCGAAGAGCGTAAAGGCATCGGCCGCAGCCCCGGCGAAGCCGGCGAGGATCTTCCCGCCGCGCAGGGTGCGCACCTTGTTGGCGTTGGCTTTCATCACGGTCTCCCCGACCGTGACCTGACCGTCGCCGCCGATGGCCACTTTGCCGTCGCGGCGAACGCACAGAATTGTCGTGCTATGTATGACTGGCAGCATTCGTAACTATGCCCTTGGGTGCGCTTGGTGATAGACCTTTTTCAGCCGTTCGACTGACGTATGAGTATACACTTGCGTGGTCCCCAACGAGGCATGACCCAGCAGCTCCTGCACCGATCTGAGATCGGCGCCCGCGTCGAGCAGATGCGTCGCGAATGAGTGCCGCAACGCGTGCACGTGGAGATTGGTTCCCTGGGCGACCGTCTCGAAGAGCCGCTTCATGGCTAACTGGATGCCACGAGGTGTAATCCTCTTGCCGCGCTGATTCACGAACACCGCACGCGTCGTGCGCTGATTGCCCGGCCCTGCCATGGAATCGCGGCGCTGCCAGTACAGCCGTAATGCCGTATTCGCTCGCGACCCGACCGGAACGATGCGCTCCTTCTTTCCTTTGCCGCGCAGCTTCACTTGATCGGACACGAGATCGACGTCGCCATCATTCAAGCCGGCGAGCTCGGACAGCCGCATCCCCGTCGAATAGAACATCTCCAGCATCGCGAGATCGCGCAGTTGGGCGAACCCGCCCGCGCCGGCCCGCTCCTCCGCGGTCTGGAAGAGCTGGTCCGTTTCCGTACGATCGAGATATGTAGGCAACGTGCGGTCAAATTTTGGCGTGCGCGTCGCGCGCGCCGGATTGATCTCGAGACCGCGGGTGACGTTCAGAAAGCGGTAGAACGAGCGCAAGGCTGACAGAGCCCGCGCCAGGGAACGTTTCCCGAGGCCACGCTGCTGCTCCGCCGCCAGGAACCCGCGCACCGCCAACCGGTCCACCCCGGCCCAGCTCCACGGTCCCCCGTAGTAATCCTGGCAGAAAGCCGCGAACGCGTCGAGGTCGCGCTCGTAGGCCTTGACCGTATGAGGTGAATCGTTGCGCTCTTTGGAGAGGAAGGTGACGAACTCCGCGATCTCATTCATGCCGAGGCCACCGCTCCCAGTTCCTGAACAAAGAGACCCATCTCTCTCAACGCACGCTCCGCCAGTACCTCCTTCCTCTTGAACTTGTCCCGCACTGGTGGATCGAGCGGCTCCATGAGCCCAAAGTTCGCGTTCATCGGCTGAAACTTCGCCGGCTCTGTATCGCGCAGGTAGCGGTACAACGCGCCCAGCATCGTCGTTGGGGGCGGCAAGAGCGGCGCCTCGCCCGCCAGTAATCGCGCGAGGTTGATGCCGGCCAGCATACCCGTCGCCGCCGACTCCGTGTACCCCTCGACGCCGATGAGCTGGCCGGCGAACAGCAGCTGCGGATCATCGAGCGCAGAGAGGTGGGGGGTTAGCGCCTGAGGAGCGTTGAGATAGCTGTTGCGATGGATGCTCCCATACCGGAGAAATTCCGCGTTCTCGAGGCCCGGAATCGTCCGGAAGATCCGCTGTTGCGCCCCGGTTTTAAGCCGCGTCTGAAAACCAACCAGGTTCCACATCTGCGCGGCTCGATCTTCCTGCCTCAATTGCACCACAGCATAAGAATCGCCGGGCAGACCGATCGGCTTCATGGGTCCAAACCGGAGCGTCTCCGGCCCCCGCTGCGCCATCTCTTCGACGGGAAGACAGCCCTCGAAGTATGGCACCTTGTCGAACTCGTGACCCGGCATGTACTGCTCGCCCGCGATCAGCGCCGCAACGAAGGCCTCGTACTGTTCTCGCGTGAACGGCGCGTTCCAGTAATCGTCGCCCCCACCCTTCCCGTAGCGCGAGGCTTTGAAGAGACGGCTATAGTCCAGCGAATCGGCGGAGACGATGGGCGCGATCGCATCGTAGAACGCCAGCGATTGCACGCCGAGGCGGCTCGCGATCGCGACGGCAAGGGCATCCGAGGTGAGTGGACCCGTCGCGACGACGCCGGGACTGGGAAGCTCCATGACTTCACCTCGAACGAGGGTGATGTTCCCATGTCCCAAGACCCGAGCCCCTAGTCCCTGAGAAAACGCGACCCGATCGACCGCGAGTGCGCTCCCGCCTGGGATCCGCGCCTCGTCCGCCGCGTGCAGCACGATGCTGCCCCCCCCGCCCCCCAGCAGGCGCATCTCGGCCTTGAGCAGGCCGTGGGCGTGCGTGGGTTCGACCGATTTGAATGTGTTACTGCAGACGAGCTCGGCGAGGTTCTCCGTCTGATGCGCCGGCGTCATCTTGACCGGTCGCATTTCGTGCAGCGCTACATGTATTCCCCGCTCGGCAAGGGCCCAGGCGGCTTCACAGCCCGCAAGGCCACCACCGATCACGTCTACGATGCGACCTCTTCGGCTTCGGGGGCTTCCTCGACCACCATCTGATGCCCGCACTTGAG
>WNFR01007328.1_pt1 | contig 12141 bp, 7 predicted proteins | sample 5400221 | NCBI WGS metagenome assembly WNFR01 (sample SAMN13153357, study PRJNA577476) | soil metagenome | isolation source: 40 cm soil under Madrone tree | place: USA:California | collected 2016-06-14 | reverse complement strand
CGGCCCACCAGATGCCCCGGCCCCATCGCCGGCGGCCCCGTGCCAGCCGGGACAGGAGGAGCACGGTTACGAAGATGATCCAGAGCAGGGTGGCGCCGCTCGGGAACGAGACGTCGCGCCGCGCGGGACGAGGAGCGGGAGGCGCCGCGCTCAGGGTCACGCCGAACTCCTGTGCGAACGCCTGGGCGATCAGGTCTACGCCGTACGCCAGCCCCGGCCCGTATTCCTCGCGCGCCAGATAGGGAGTCATCGCGTCGCGAATCCGGCCTACGCCCGCGTCCGGGAGGAATCCCTCGGCGCCGCGACCGGTCGCGATGAAGATCTGACCCGTGCCCGGACGGTGATTCTTCGTTGGAACGAGCAGCACCACGACGCCGAGGTTTTTCGCTGGATCGCCCGCCTCGCCCTTCACGCCGACGCCCCATTGCCGGCCGATCTGCAGCGCCACGTCCCCCGCCGGGCGGTCGCCGATATCGGGGAGGGTCACCACGGCGATCTCGCCGCGGGTCTTGGCGCGCACCTCGACGATCACCGCTTCCATGTGCGTGACCGAGGCGGCGTCCAGTACGCCGGCGAAGTCGTTCACGTAGCCTCGCGGGGGCGGTACCTGGACCTGGGCAACGAGCAGTAGGGCCGTGAGTTGCAGCATCGCGCGAGAAGATACTCGGGCGCGAGGGTGCGCGATACCTTGACGCTCGCGACGGGAGACATGAGTATAGGGTTGCAACTGGACGCGCCGTCGCCCCCGAACCGGGAGGCCTCGCATGAAGGCACTCACCGCGTCGATCCTCGCTTCACTGCTCGGCTGCGGACAGGCGGTCAAGCAAAACGAGAGCATGCCGCACCCTCCCGGCACGTTCCTGATCACGGCCGAGCAGATTGAGAGGTCTGGTGCGCACAGCGCCTGGCAGGTCCTGCGCCAGGACGCTCCGATTAGCCGCCGCGGCCGGTCGAGCTTCATACTCGACGAAGCGCCCATGATCATGCTCGACGGCGTGCGCATCCCGGACTTCCACTCGCTCGAGACTATTGATGCCCAGTCAATCTTCACGATCCTGATCTATGACGGCGTGGAAGGCACCACCTACTACGGCACGGACGCCGTAAGCGGCGTCATCGTGATCAAGACCAAGGACGGACAGTCGTAGAAGCAAGAAGGAGGGAGCAACCCTCGCTCCCTCCCCCTACGACCCAACTGCTGGCCCGATCTACGGATTCCGATCGAGGCAAGCTGTGAAGTTGGGGTTGTTCTTCTCCGTCACCGGCACCGGGAAGTTCACGTCGACTCCGTAGTTGGTGAAATTCACTTTGAAATAGGGCCCGGTCGGGAAGACGGTATCAGCCGGTCGCTGGTATCCACCGTTTGCGATCGGCCGCACGAGCCGCCGCAGATCACCGAGGCGGTGCGCGGTGAGCCAGAGCCAGCGCGCCCGCTCGGCAAATAGCAGATTCACGGCCCCGCCCGCCGCCGTTGCGTCCGTCGGGCTCAAGGCGCTCATCGGGCCGATGGGCGCGGCACCGGTCGGATCGAAATAGCTACGCTGGCTTGACGTACGGGGCGTGTTCAGCTGCGTGTAGAACCCGCCGGCCGCCAGCGTATCCCCCGCCTTGAGTGCCGCCTCAGCCTGGATGAGTCGTGCCTCGACACCCGTCGCGACCGTAATCGACGCCTTGCGGCTACCGTAGCGCTGCTGCGACCACAGCACCGTCGACCCGTCGAACCCGGCGCCACCGTCGAAGAACGGTGTCCGCGGGTCGGGTCGGGATCGGAAGAGAAAGCCGTTCCCTCCTTCCGAGTCGGCCACGGCGTAGCGTCCGTCGGTGAAGTTTCCGTTGAACACTCCGTTGTTTTGGCGATCCGTAGTCTCAGAGTGCTCCTCGAGGTAGGCGAAGCTGTCCGCGACCGTGGCGGCCACCGTCGCCGCGTTGGCGAACTGCCCGAGATCGATCAGTGCACGAGCCTTCCCGACGCTCGCGAAGTCGAGCCGGTTCTTTTGGATGCCCTTTTTCTCGGCTCGAGCCGACGCCGTCAAGCCGGTCGTGTCGATAACCGCCGCAGCCGCGAGCGCAGAATCGAAGCGGGCGATCGCCGTGTCAAGCATTTGTGCAGTCGTGAGCGGCTGGCCGTAGATGATTTGCCCAGCCGGTGTCAATTGACTCACCGGCACCCCGGAGCACCACGTTTCGGCGAAGAAGATATACGTGTACCCCGCAAGCGTCAGCGACTCGGCGTAACCGGGATCGTGCGGCGCAAACGCGCCGTAGCGGCCCGCGGCGTTCTCCGCCGAGTGACGAGACTGATGCATGCGGCGGAACCAAAGGTCAACATCTGCGTTGGTCAGCTGGATCGTACGCGCATCCACCTCGATCCGCGTCGGGAACGTCTCGGAATTGATCCATTCGTCGGCCAGAAGGCCGCCGTACATGATGACGCCCTCGGTCCCGCCTGACCCATCGGGATGATCACCGGTGTAGGCGATGGCGAAATCGCCGATCGCGCCGGCCCGAACGGTCCCTAGGGCCGCCGAGTCGCTCAACTGACCCGGTTGCACAATGTCGGGGATCGTGACGCGCAGCGGGTCGTTGCAGCCGACCTGCGGCACGAGCAGCGTGACCCCCACGAGCGCGAGCAGCTTGGTTGTATTCCTCATGGTCGTATCCTCGGCTCAGAAGGTCACGTTCATGCGGGCGACGAACTGCCGCACCGGTGGCTGCGTCAGGAAGTCCGCGACACTGAAGTTGAACTGCCCGGCGTCGTTGATCTCCGGATCCACCCCCCGGTAGTTCGTCCACGTCACCAGGTTGCGACCGCTCACCGTCAGGCTCAGCGCGCTGGCGCCGATGCGCGACGCCCACTCCCCGGGCGCGGTGTACGTCACCGAAACCTCCCGCAGCTTCAAGAAGCCCGCGTCCTGGAAGTAACCGGTCTCGAGCCCGGCAAGCGCCGCCTGAGCCGCCGCTTGATCGGCGAGTGGGATACCGGGAACGCGGATGCCCGCGCAGATCCCGAACAAGCAGCGGAAGCTCTCGGTCGAATTGTCCAGCTTGTTCCCCCAGCGGCCGTCAAGCAGACCGTGCAGGGTGAAGTGACCCAACAGCGTGACATCGGTGGAAAACGTTGCGCCGCGGGTAGGAACCGATGACCCCTGGAATGTGTCACTTGCCGCGAACGTCATCTCGGTGGCCGGATTGATGATCCCGTCACCGTTCAGATCTTGGAACGTGTACGACGTGCCCCAATAGCCACCTGCGGGGAATCCGACCTGGTGCCGCTGCGTCGAGCCCCCTAGCCCGAAGATGATCGGGGTGTTTCCCGGGCCGGTGCTCAACACCCGGTTCTTGTTGCCCCAACCGCTAGCGGTGACGCTCCAGATGACGTTCGGAGTGCTCACCAGCTGCGCGGTCACGAGCAACTCGACACCCTTGTTACTCACTTCGCCCAGGTTGTCAAACCGCGTGAAGCTCACGCCCAGGGACGGGGCGACCGGGACCGCTACCAGCGCATCCTTGGAGTTCTTGTTGTAGTATGTCGCCTCGAGGTGTACGCGCTGATTGATCAGGTCGGCGTCGAACCCCGCCTCGATCTCCCGGGTCTGCTCGGGCTTTAGATTGGCGTTGCCCGCTCCTCCGATGGTGATGCCGGGAGCGTCGGTGCCGTTGACTGCCACGGCCACTGGCCGGAAGAACTGCAACGCGTCAAGCACCCCCGGCGCCCGGCCGGACTTGCCCCACGCCGCCCGAAGCCGCACGCTGCCTAGCCAGCTGGGGTGGGGGAAGAACGGCTCCTCCGAGATCACCCACGAGCCGGAGAGCTTCGGGTAGATGATGTCGCTGAAGTTGGTGCCGAACGCCGAGTGCTTGTCGGCACGCAGCGCCCCAGTGATGTACAGTCGGTCGCGCAGGCCGACTTCCTCTTGGACATAGCCGCCCAGGGTCACGGCGGGCGCGGTCGTGTCCCCCACGGTCGGCACGACCACTCCGCCAAGGGCCGTGGTGCCCGCGACCACTTTCCGGCCCGACGCCTGCGTCTGCTGGTAGACGTTCTTGTAGTACTGGACGCCCACCGTGGTATTGGACGTGATGATCGGTGACAGGCGGAACGAGGCGGTCGTCGCAAAGTTCGCCGTGTAGGAGAAGATCTGTGCTCGATACTGGAATGCGTTGCCGTCCAATCGCGACTGGTCGAGCGGGATCACATTGGGTGGGGTCAGCTCGTTATCACCCTGGTTGGTGATATCGTACCCCGCGGTTCCCCGCATCGCGAGGAAGCTCGCCGGGCGGAAGTTGACGTTCAGGCCGCCGGTGAAACGCTCGACCCGCTGCGTAGTCGAGATCAGGTTGGCCTGGGTGGGCGTGAGGAAGCGGTAGCCGCCCTTTATGGCGGGAAGCGACGGATTAGCCGGGTTCCCCGTGGGCGCTATCGTGTCCCACGGGAAGCCGAGCAACCCGCTCGACGCGATCCCCTGGTCGTTGTTATCGTTCTGCGGGAGCGCCAGGTTGCTCGTGACGTACCCAACCGTGGCCGTGAGGTCCATCAGTCGGCTCACCTGGTTGCGGATGTTCGCGCGCAGGCTCGTCTTCTTCAGGTCGTTCGACTCGTAGATGCCCTTCTCCCGCTGGAAATCCCCGGAGACGTAGAAGGTCGTGACCTCTGTACCGCCCGATGCGCTCAATCCGTAGTGCTGTCGCACCCCTTGGCGGAACGGCGAGTTCTGCTTGAGCGGATTGAAGCTGTCCACTCCGACGATGGTGCAAGCTCCCGCCGCCTGTGACGTCAGCCGGCACGACGTGCCGCTGGCCCGTCTCGAGAAGAAGTTCGCGGGCCAGTCGGCCCGATCGTTGAGCGTCCCGCCTTCGGCGTACGCGGTCCACTTCGTGGGCCCGGGCCGCCCCTGCTTCGTGCGGAACTGGATCACACCGTTGGCTGCATCGGTGCCATACAGCGCCGCAGCGGAGGGGCCCTTCACGACCTCCACAGCTTCGAAGTCGTCGGGGTTGAAGTCGTTCAAGCGGGACGGCGCCTGGCCGCCCACGCCGAGGTTGCCGTCGGCGTTGGCCGTGTTGTCCACTCGAACGCCGTCCACCGTCGCGATCGGCTCGTTCCGCAGCGATAAGCTCGTGGAACCGCGAATCCGGACGCGGGACCCCGTACCGGTCGTGCCGCCGCTCTGCATCACCTCGACGCCTGGGACCCGCGAATTGAGCAGATCCGCGGCGTTCGTCGGCAACACTTGCTGCGCGACCTTGGCGGCGTCGATGGTGCCGACGTTGTTGCCAAGCTCACGCTTCAACTGCTCCTGCCCGGTGGCCGAGACAACAACGGCGTCGAGCGGTACGGCCGCGGCTGTCAGGGCGAAGTCCGCGGTCGCGGTCTCACCAGCTGCCACGGTCACGGGTTGGGTCGCCGTGGCGTATCCGATCAAACGCACCTGCACACTGTACCGGCCGGCGGGCACGTTGGTGATGGTGTAGCGCCCTTCGCGGCTGGTGCGTCCCTGCAGGCTGGTGCCGCTGATGATGACCGCGGCCCCCGGCACCGGCTGCTGGTTCGACTTGTCCGTGATCTGCCCAGCCACCGTACCCTGCTGGGCCTGCACCGGCTCGGCGACGACACCCGCGACTAACAGGATCACTGCCGCGATGCCGAGCAATGGGCGAATACGAAATGCGTTCATGGAGCGTGTCCTCATCCAAAGGGTCTTTGAACGGGATCCGGCCGGCGCGGGCGCACGCTGTCGCGCCCGCGGAGCAGCGCGGTGAGACGGTCGAGCGGGAATCCGGTAGGCCAGCTCCGACGGCCTACCGGCGACTACATCTCCATCGCGCGCGGGAAGAGACGACGGCCGGGGGCGGGGAAGATCGATGACCTGCGCACCAAGTGTGGCACATGTGCCACCCTCCTATGACGGTGAAGGGAAAAGTGGAACGGCTCGGCTAAGCTGCCGCTCGCGTTAGAGAGCCGCAAGGTGAACGGCCGTTCCAAACGGGAACGCAGCGTGCTGTCGACAGCGCGCTCGCTGTCCGGGATTTGTCATGGCCCGCGGCGTCCTTTCGTGGGTCCCGGGCCGGTGCTACGTTCGCGAACCCCATGGCTTCGAACCGTCTCCACGCCCTGCGCCTTCCGGCGGCGCTCGCCGTGCTGCTCCTCGCCGCGCCCGCGTGCTTCATTTTCAACCGCGAGAGCAAGGCCCCCTCGCCCGCAATCGACGTCCCCGAAGGCGAAATCGCGCTCAGCGTGACCAACCACAACTATCTGGACGTGGTCGTCTATGTCCAACATGACGGTCTGCAGACGCGGGTCGGGACGGTGACAGGGTCGTCGTCCGCGGTGTTTTTCCTCCCGGCGCGGTTGCTCGGCCAGGCGCGAGAGATCCGACTCTATGGAGATGCGATCGGGAGCGATGCCTCCGCGCGCACGGACATTCTCGTCGTGCAGCGCGGCCAGTACATCGAGTGGACGCTCGAGACGGACCTGCGCCGTTCGAGCGTCGGGGTGTACTGAGTGGCGCTACTGCTTCGATGGACGACCGCTGCCGGGGCCGAGCGCGGTGCCGCCGCCGAGCAGCGAGAACGCCAGTGTCGTGGCGACCAACCCGCCGGCGCCGACGCCCGCCAACAGCAGGCTCCGCCCCTTCGAGAGCTGCCGCACGTCCAGCGAGGCGATCGCGTCGGTGGGGAGCGTGACCGTTTCACCCTCCCACGAGTACCCGACGCCCCGCTTCGTCTCGACCGACGACACCGACACGAGCAGGCCTCCCTGGTCGCTCGGCCCCAGGTAGCGGCCCCGCACCACGAACACGCTGGGTCCGAGATACCGGGCCAGCTCATCGGAGCCCGCATCGTTGAGCCTCACGGCCAGATAGCTCCCCGGCTCGGGGCTGGGCGTCGTGAGCGGGTTGTAGTTGTAGCATCCTGCCGTGAGGCAAAGCACCGCAGCCAGCACCGTGCTACGCGCAGACCAAGCACTCGTCATAATGAGACCTCCCTATCCTGCCCCACCGAGCGGGCGGTTTCGCCATCAGCGCGGCGCGGGTCCCGTTCCAACGCCCCCGGACGTCGTTCCTCCTACACCGGGCCCGAACGCCGCATACGCCGCGAAGAATCCCGCCAGCGACGCTCCGGCGAGCAGCATCGTCTTGCCCGTCGCCGGCCTCCGCTCTTCCAGCGAGCGGACGAACTCTCCCGGCACCGTCACCGTTTCTCCCTTCCACTCCAGCACTTCCCCGCGTCGGCTCTCCACAGCGAGGACCGATAGCACCAGCCCCCGATCGGTCCCACTCAGGAACCGGCCCCGGACGATCAGGACGTTGGGGCCGATGTACGGCGCGAGCTCCTCGGATCCGGATTCCGTGAGCATTACCGCCAGGTAGGTCGACGGTACCAAGCTCGAGCGTCTAAGCGGCAGGTAGTTGTAGCAACCCGCCTGCAACGACACGGCGACCACCAAAAGGACGAGGCGTGAGCTCATGGCTCTCCTCCACACTCGCTCGAGTCCCCAAGCGTGCGGGGGAGCGGATCCTGACCAGCGATCCGCCCCCCCAATCATACCACCAAGCACGTCATCTCGCACGCCAAGCCCTGCCCCTGCTACCGTGAGTCCCTCATGGCACGCCCTGGACGGTGCAGGCCAGCACATCACCCTTGTTGCGGAATCCATGAGTGGCAAGCTGGACGCTCGGATCCGGGACGTTGGTATTGACGTTCCGCTCGTTCTGCGGATAGAACAACCGCCCGGGCACGTTCCGGAAATTCTGCGAATTCTTCGACGGCGTGAGGTTCGGGATGCAGGTCCGCCGGTAATCGTTGATCGACTCGATGTTCTGGTACATGGCTGCGTACTTCTCGATCATGATCGAGTCCAGCAGCGCGGCCCCCGTGATGCCCGCCAGCGCCGGGAGCGGCACCGTCGCCCGCGCACTATTCAGATGGTTGAGGGCCGAGACATCGTCGGGCGTTGGCTGGGAGTGATACGCCTCCGCCAGGATCAGCTGGTTCTCGACGTAGCCGACGTACGGGATGCGCGCGTCAGCCTGGAAACGCGGCGGCAGGCACGTGAAGTTGGAGACCGGTGGCGGCGGCGGCGTGTTGAAGTCATCCCCGACGTAGGGCAAGCCCCGGTTGATCCATGTGACATGGTTATCCACCGTCGGTGCGCCGGCGAGCGTCGGCCAGACCGGCTGGGCAGCGCCGGACATGCTGTCCAGCGTCACCGCGGTGACCTGCTCCATGTTGCCATTCGGGTCGAGGATTGCCCCGTTGGTCTTGTACTTAGCGGTCTTCCAGGCCGCGGTCGTGGCCTTGCAATAGTACTTTGCCAACCGCGGATCGTTGCGCGCCTTCAGAATGTTCACCAGCTCCTGCCCGGCTTCCAGGTCGGTGCCGAACCCCGAGCTGGTCTGGAACTGCGTCCACATGTTCCGCTCGGAGGTGGCCGTCGTGTGGAACGACGAGAAGTCACTCGCCCCCGTCGGATCACTGATACCGTTCAGCGCCGCGGCGATAGCCGCGGTGTATGCCGTCGCCGGAAGCGACTCGGCCGTCTGCATGTAATAGCGGGCCTTGAGCGTCCAGGCCGCCTTGGTCCAATTGGCAACGTCGCCGCCGAATACGAGGTCGTTGACACCTGGGCCGGTACCGGTCTTCTGCAGATTTGCGATCGCGGTCGTGAGTAACGTCTGGAGGTTGCCGAGGATCACGAACCGGTCGTCGAGCACCGGCGACGTCTTCCCCGAGACCGCTTCACTGTAGGGAACATCACCCCACATCGAAGACACCGTACCCATCGTGAGCGCTTCCCAGATCTGCGTGATCCCGAGCCACACAGAGTCGTTGGCGGCCCCGACGGCGTCTTCCAACCTCTTGATGTCGACCAGCCCGCCGCCGGCGTATGCGTTGATCCAGTCACCGCCGTTGGCGGCGATGTTCGACGTCTCGTTGAACACGTACTGGGCGGCTTGCTGCACGAACCGCGAATTGCCCGCCGAGCAGGACTGGACCCACTCGCACATCATCATGGCCACGGTGCCTTCTTGGAACGCGAACTGCCCGGCCTGCACGCCGATGAACAGCTGCTGGGCCGAGGCGATCGTGGGCCGGTTCGGGTCCTGCGAAAGCTTGTCTCCGGTAAGGAACGAGTCACAGCCCGCCGTCCCGAGGAGCAGCCCCAGTGACACGAGCGCGACATTGGTAGTGCGACGCATATGTCGATCTCCTCGGGGTTAGTGGTTCAAGGTGACCGAGAACACGAACGAGCGTGTCTGCGGATTATTGAAATAGTCTACGCCGCCCGCTCCGGCCCCGGCCGAAATCGCCCCACCGAGGTTGGTCTCCGGGTCGTAGCCGGTGTAGTTCGTCCACGTCTTGAGGTTGCGCCCCGAGACGCGCACGTCGATGCTCGAGAACCCGAGCGAACGCTGTACCCACGGCGCGTCCAGCGTGTAGCTCACCGACAGCTCGCGCAGCTTGACGAAGCCACCGTCCTCGATGCACGGCTCGTCGATCCCGATGAACGGGCAGCCGACCACGTTGCGGTAAAAGTACTCGCCGATGGCCACCGTCTGACCGGCGCCCGGGCCGGTCACTGGACCGTCGTACCAGCCTCCCTGTCCGAAGACCTTGGGGTTCCCGGTGCATGACGTCGGGTCGTTGCGGTTGGTGCACGCGGCCCGCACCTGGGTGTCCCCGTGCGTGCCGTAGCTCCAGAGTGCACCCTTGGTACCGTTCCAGATCTGCCCACCATGCCGAATGTCGAGCAGGCCGGAAATCTGCAGCTTGCGGAAGCGGAACGACGACCGCACGCTGCCGGTCCAATTGTAGTTCGGGTCCTGCACGATGCGCGGATCCGCGTCCTGCTGGGGGTAGCCGTCAAGCCCGATGTACATTGCGCCCTTCGGCTTGCCGGCGCACACCGCCCCGAGCGTCGTGGTTCCGCTGGCACCATCCACCACGTTGGCATCGGACGAGACGCCACACCGCAAGAAGCCGCTGCCCAGGTAGACGCCGATCGGCTGGCCTACCATCGCGACCTGGTTATTGAAATCCCCGATCGAGATGAACTGCTCGCCGCCCAGCGACAGCACCGTGTTGCGGTTGCGGGCCCACTGCAGGCCGACTTCCCAGCCATAGTCCGCTTTCTGCAGGGGCCGCACGTTCAGCGACGCCTCCCAGCCACGGTTCCGCATCGTGGCGGCGTTCGCGCCCTCCTGGAAGAACCCAATGGAGGGATTGAGCGGCTGCAGCAGGATGATGTCGGACGACTTCTTGTTGTACCAGGTGATGCTCGCATCGGCCCGATCCTTGAAGAACCCGAGGTCCAGGCCGGCCTCGAACTCCTTGGAGCGCTCGGGCTTGAGCGTCTGCGCCGGCCGCAGCTCCGACCGGGTCACCAGGCCGCCGATGCCATTCTGCGTCGGCGTGTTTCCCGTACCCTGCGAAATCCCGCCGACGAGGCCGCTGGTGAAGGTCTGCGAGGTCAGGTACGGCAGCGGCTCCTGGCCAGCCTCGCCGTAGGCGACGCGCGCCTTGCCGTACGAGAGCCACGACTGCTCGCCGATCGCCTTCGTGAACTCCCACGCGGCGCTCCCCTTCGGGAACCAGCTGCGCAGGTTGGACCGCCCGAACGTAGACGAGCCGTCGTTCCGCAACGCCGCCGACAAGTACAGTTGGCTCTTGATATCGAGCGTGGCCTGGCCGAACCACGAAGCGTCGTGAATCACGGTCTCCTGATCGAGCGGCAGATCCTGCTTTACGGTGTTCGAGAGCTTGAACGGCTGGAGTGCCACGAGGTCGCGGCCCACGGTCCCGATCTGCCGGTTGTTACGCGTGTCCAGGTTCTGCCCGATCGTGACGGTTCCAGCGAAGTCTGGGTTAAGCGAATAGGTCGCGGTGGCAGTGAGGTTGTGATCGATTCCATAGTTCACGATCTTTCCCTCGACCACCCGCCCCTTGATGCACGGAGCCGACGACGTGACGGCGCACCCCTCGAGCCGCTCGTCGGTCCAGTAATCCGCCCCCAGCGTGTAGTTGATCTTCAGCCAAGCGACCGGCAGGTACTCGGCGTTCATGTTCCCATACACGCGGCCGACATTGGACGTGTTTTGCGATTGAAAGGCCGTCCAGAACGGGTTGTCGAACGTCCGGTCTTCGCCCAGCGTGTTGTCATTGGGGTGCTGGAACCGGTACCCGCGCTGCTGCGGCCCGGCGTTGGTCTGAACAACGTAGGGCTGGTTGTTGAAGTCGGGCGGCGTGCGCAGATCACCCAGCTGGATGCCGTTGGTGTTGTTGCCGCGCTGGATGTAGCGCCCCCGCGAATCGGCGAACGATAGGTCCGCGCCCAGCTTCAGGTTGTCGATCACGCGGTGCGTCCCCTTGAAGCGCACCGTGGTCCGGGAGAAGAGGTTGTTCGGGCCGATGATCACGCCCTGGTCGTGGTTGTAGTCGCCCGACAGATAGAATGTCGTGCGGTCGTTACCACCCGATACCGAGAAGCCATTGTCCAGAGTGTGGCCGACCCGGTAGATGTCGTTGGCGTGGTCGTACACCGTGGCACCGGCGGGAATCGCCGGGCCCCAGCTGCGCCCGCAGACGCCGGCGCCAGCCTGGTCGCACTGCCCGCCCACGGACGTGTCGGCGTGGGTCCCCCCAGTGCCCTGCCCGAAGCTCGTCTGCAGCGGGTAGACGTGGTTGATGTCGTTGAACGAGGTGGACGATCGGAACGTGAAATGCGTCGCACCGGAGCGACCGGACTTGGTGGTAATGAGTACCACGCCCGCCGCCGCCCGCGCGCCGTAGATCGCGCTCGCCGCGGGGCCCTTCAGGATCTCGACCGACTCGATGTCGTTCGGATTGATGTCGGCCGCACGGTTGGTATTGACCGTCCCTTCCGTCTGCCCGCCCTGGGCCAGAGTGCCGCCACCGTCATCGGTCGCGTTGAAATTCGAGGTGGAGAACGTCGAATTGTCTGTCGGCACACCGTCCACCACGAACAGCGGCTGGTTCGAGCCGAGCAGCGTGCTGATGCCGCGGATGTTGATGAACGAACTCGCCCCGGGGTCGCCGGACTGCTGGATCACGGTGACGTTGGGGGCTTTGCCGGCGAGTGACTGCACCATGTTGGTCTCGCCCGCCTTCGAGATCAGATCG
>WNFR01021270.1_pt1 | contig 12142 bp, 9 predicted proteins | sample 5400221 | NCBI WGS metagenome assembly WNFR01 (sample SAMN13153357, study PRJNA577476) | soil metagenome | isolation source: 40 cm soil under Madrone tree | place: USA:California | collected 2016-06-14 | reverse complement strand
GTGGCGATGGGCGCCTCGAAGAGGTTGCGGTGGCCGGGCGCGAGTGCCCCGTGCAAGTAGCCGCCGTCTGTCACCACCCACGGCTCATTGAGCGTCGCCCACAGCTTGACCCGGTCGTCGAGCTTGCGGAACACGATCGCGGCGTACTCGGCAAACCACTTGGCCGCATCGGGATTGAGCCAACCGCCGCGGTCATCGAGTGCCGCCGGCAGATCCCAGTGATAGAGCGTCACCATGGGTGCAATGCCGTGCCTGAGCAACGCATCGGTGAGGCGGTCGTAGAAGGCAAGGCCGGCCGGATTGACCGCGCCGGCTCCCTGAGGGATTACACGGCTCCAGGAGATGCTGAAGCGGTAGGCCTTGAGGCCAAGCTCGCCCATCAGCGCCACATCCTGCGCGTAGCGGCGATAGTGGTCGCAGGCGATGTCACCGGTATCACCGTCGCGCACCAGACCGGGAGTGTGCGCGAAGCGCTGCCAGATGCTCGGCGCCGCACCGTCGGCGAGCGGGGAGCCTTCGATCTGATAAGCCGAAGTCGAGCAACCCCACAGGAAATTCGCCGGGAAAGTGATGGCGCGCCTCGCCGTTGTTATCGGACAATACTCTCCAGGATGCTGCGAAAACGTTTTCTCAAGCCCCCGGATGCAAATTTTATCCGAGTTTGCGCGGGGCTGCACCGTGCCTGCGCCGGGCCGCACGCTGCGGCCTGAGTGACTTGAGGGAGCGGCAGTGGCTGCGGTACAGCTCGAGCGGGTACGCAAGGTCTACGGCGGCAGGCACATCGCGGTCGCCGATGCGAGCTTCGACGTGGCCGACTCGGAGCTCATCGTGCTCGTCGGTCCCTCGGGCTGCGGGAAATCGACGCTGTTGCGGATCATCGCGGGCCTTGACTCACCCAGCTCCGGCACGGTGCGTATCGGCGGCCGGATCGTCAACGATGTTGCGCCGAAGGATCGCGACATCGCGATGGTGTTCCAGAGCTATGCCCTGTATCCGCACATGACGGTCGCCGAGAACCTGAGCTTCAGCCTGAAGCTGCGGGGCCAGTCGCGTGCCGAGATTGAGCGCCGCGTGCGTGAGTCCGCAGAGGTGCTGGGTCTTACGGACCTCTTGCAGCGACGGCCACGGCAGCTCTCGGGCGGACAGCGCCAGCGCGTCGCACTGGGGCGCGCGCTGGTGCGTGATCCGAAGGTGTTCCTGCTCGATGAGCCGCTGTCCAACCTCGATGCGAAACTGCGCCTGGGCGTGCGCACCGAAATCGCGAAGCTCCACCGCCGGCTGCTGGCGACCATGATCTACGTGACCCACGATCAGATCGAAGCGATGACGCTGGGGCAGCGGATTGTCGTGCTCAATCACGGTGAGATTCAGCAGATTGACGCACCGATGAAGGTGTACGAGCGGCCCGCCAACCTCTTCGTGGCGGGATTCATCGGCAGTCCGGCAATGAATTTTCTGCGCGGACGCCTGGTGCAGCAGGACGGGCTGCATCTCGAGCTCGGCTTCACGCGGCTGCACCTCGGAGAGCCCGGCGGCCCCGGGCCGGATTTCGCATCACTCATCGGCGCGGAGGTGATCGCCGGGCTGCGGCCCGAGGATCTGCGCCTGGGCGCCGCGGCCGCCTCGCTGGTGCGCCAGCCGCGCCTGAGCGCCGTGCTGGAGCTGATCGAGCCGGTCGGCAACGAGGCGTTCCTGAATGCCCGCGCCGGCGACACGGAGCTGATGCTGCGCGTGCCTCCGCACGCGCTGCCGGCCCCCGGGGACCCCGTGACGCTCACCTTTTCGCCTGAGCGGCTGCACCTGTTCGATCCGCAGACGGGACGCCGATTCGAGAAGTTTTAGGCACGAGCGCGGGAGGAATGCATGATGCGCAGGGGTTGGCGATTGTCGATGGCGTTACTGGTACTGACGCTCGCCGTCACGCGAGTGGACGCACAGGCGGGCGAGGGCCGCATCACGCTGGATGCGGCGGCACCGACACGGCCATTTCCGCATTTCTGGGAGCGGATGTTTGGATCCGGACGCGCGGTGCTGACGTTGCGCGAGAGTTATCGTCAGGACTTGCGCGCCGTGCGCGGCGTCACGGGGGTCGGCTACATCCGCTTTCACGGCATCTTCCACGACGAGCTGGGCCTGTACACGGAAGATCGGAAGGGCGAGCCCCTGTACAACTTCTCGTACGTCGACCAGGTATACGATGGTCTTCTGGCCAACGGCGTTCGACCGTTCGTCGAGCTGAGTTTCATGCCGAGTCAGCTGGCCAGCCGCGATGTACGCCAGAGCTTCTGGTATCACCCGGTCGTCTCGCCCCCGAAGGACTATGGCCGATGGGACGCGTTGATGACGGCGTTCGCACGGCACCTGGTCGAGCGCTACGGGATCGACGAGGTCAGCCGCTGGTACTTCGAGGTGTGGAACGAGCCCAATCTGGATTTCTGGGCAGGCCAGCCCAAGCAGTCCACTTACTGGACGTTGTACGACCACACCGCCAGGAGTCTGAAGGCGGTGGATGCGCGCCTGCGTGTCGGAGGGCCGGCGACCGCCCAAGCCGCATGGGTTCCGGATTTCATCCAGCACTGCAAGCAGAACGCGGTCCCGGTCGACTTCGTCTCGACACACGTCTACGGCGACGATACCGCCAAGGACGTATTCGGGTCCGTTGCGGCGATTGGGCGTGGCCGCATGGTATGTCGTGCCGTGGAGAAGGTGCATTCCGAAATCCAGGCATCCCCGTTGCCGTCCTTGCCACTGATCTGGTCGGAGTTCAACGCAAGCTTCGCGAACCACCCGCAAGTAACCGACGCCCCCTACATGGGGCCGTGGCTGGCGGAGACGGTCCGGCAATGCGACGGACTGGTACAGGACATGTCCTATTGGACGTTCTCCGACGTGTTTGAGGAGGGCGGTGTCGTGAAGACGCCGTTCTACGGAGGCTTCGGGCTCTTGGCCGTGGGCGGCATTCCAAAGCCGGCCTTCAACGCGTTTGCTCTGCTGCACCAACTCGGCGAGGAGCGCTTCCCCGCCGACGCCGAGGGCGCGCTGCTGACGCGCCGGAGCGACGGAGCACTGGTCCTCGCCGTCTGGAACTACACCGAGATCGGCTCGACTCCGCAGGCGCGACGGGTCGTACTGACTCTGAAGAACATTGCTGCCCGCACCGCCAGCGTTCAGTCACTGGACGCCGAACACGGAAACGTTCACCCGGCGTACCAGCGGATGGGATCTCCGCGCTATCCCACGCAACGCCAGCTCGCTGAATTGCGCGCCGCTGCCGCATTGCCTGCGCCCGTGGTACGCCCGGTGGAGGCCGGCGCGCTGTCGCTCGAAATTCCACCCGACGGACTCGTTCTCGTCACGATTGCAGCGGCGCCGCCGGAGAGGAAGTAGACACGCTCAAACACGCACGAGCCGTGGGTTGGAGGAACGCATGAAGGGTACGGGCCGGGGCGGCGCCCAAGCTGGCGATTCCCCCGGCTTTGTCAGCCGCATCGGACAGGCAATTCAGACAATCGGCCGGTGTGAGCTTGGCATAATCTCTTCATGTACCATGCGGTGCTCTGCTTGCTGTAGTCAGAGAGAACCCAGGTGCGAGCATGTGGCCTCGCCTGCGGCAGCCGGCTGTGATCGCCGTGGCTCTGCTCGCGTCGATACTGCTGTCTCAAGACACAGCCACGAGCTCGGGCGCGCCCGTTACGGCCCCGGCAACCCAGGCGCACCGACATGCCGGCACTGCGGACAAGGCCGTACGGCCTGAACCTCAGCCCTTTACTTTCGCCAATGTGCAACAGCTGGCGCAGGAACGTGCAACCCGCGATTATCGGCCGATGCCAGATGCACTGCCGGCGGCACTCGCCAATCTAAGTTACGATCAATACCGGGACATTCGCTTTCGCCCCGAAAGCGCGCTGTGGCACGGCCAGTCGCTGTTCGAGGTACAGTTCTTCCACCGCGGCTACCACGTCAGGCAGCGCGTCAATATCTTCGAGGTGAGTAGTGCAGGCGCGAGCCCGGTCGCCTACAACCCTCAATTCTTCAGCTTCGGGCCTCTGCTCAAGCTGCCGAAGGCTGCGGCGAATCTCGGCTTCGCGGGTTTGCGCGTGCACTATCCGCTGCAATCACCCGCGTACAAGGATGAGCTGATCGTCTTCCTCGGCGCTTCCTATTTCCGTGTGCTCGGCCGCAATCAGCATTACGGCGCCTCGGCGCGCGCTCTGGCGATCGATACCGCAGCACCCAGCGGGGAGGAATTTCCCGCCTTCACCGATTTCTGGCTGGTGCGGCCGCAGCCGGCCGATCGCGTGCTCACCGTCTATGCGCTACTCGACGGCAAGAGCGTGGCCGGCGCGTATCAATTCCAGATTCGACCCGGTGCCATCACTCAGGTCGAAGTGCATTGCCAGCTCTACCTGCGCCGCGCCATCGGCAAGCTCGGCGTGGCCCCACTCACGTCCATGTTTCTCTACGGCGAGGAGGGCGCCGCGCGACGCTTTGACGACTACCGTCCGCAGGTTCACGACAGCGACGGCTTCATGACGGAAACCGGTCACCGGGAATGGATCTGGCGTCCGCTGGGCAATCCGCGCGAGCTGCGGGTCAATCGTTTCATGGACGAAAATCCGCGCGGCTTCGGTCTGATTCAGCGCGAGCGCGATTTCAACCGTTACCAGGACGTGGAAGCTCAATATCAAGCGCGGCCGAGCTACTGGGTCGAGCCTCTCGGGGACTGGGGCAAGGGCGGAGTGGAGCTGGTGGAGATTCCCAGCGATGAGGAAATCCACGACAACATGGTCGCTTATTGGGTGCCGGCGCAGCCAGCCAGCGCGGGCAAGCCATGGTCATTCTCTTATCTATTGTCCGCCTACTCCCAGGCGCCGCACTGGCCGCCGGGCGGCCGGGTGGTCGCGACCCGTAACGGCAATCCAGCCATGGGCGACAACAAGGGGCATTTTGCCCCCGGCGCGCGCCGCATGCTGGTGGATTTCGCCGGCGGGGAACTGGACGGACTCGAGGGCGCCCAACCGGTCAAGGCGCAGGTGAGCGCCGACAACGGCCAGATTGAAGCAGTGACCGTGCAGCGCCTCGTGAGCGGCGTCTGGCGGGTCGCGTTCGTGGTCACGCCCAAAGTGAAGAAGGCGGTCGATCTGCGCTGCTATCTCACCTTGCATGGCGAGGGCCTGACGGAAACCTGGGTCTATCAATGGACGCCTTGAGCTGGTCGCATTCGCGGCTGCGCTGGCACATGCGCCTGCGCCGCACGCTATTTTTCGGTTTGACCTTTCTCACGGCTGGCTGTGCGAGCGCATTGCTGCTGGATGTTCTGCAAGCCAACAGTCTGAGCGGGATCGAGCTGGTGGGCTTGCTGCTCTTTTTTGCCCTGTTTGCCTGGATCGCCAGCGCCTTCTGGACGGCAATCGCAGGTTTTGCGATGCAACTCATCGGGCGCGATCCGGCGGCAATTCAGCTCAGCGAGGTGGCCGGACGGGCTCTGCGTACACGTACCGCCATCGCGATGCCCGTGTACAATGAAGATCCGCGCCGCGTGGCGGCGGGGCTCGAGGCGATCTGGTCCTCGCTGGCGCAGGAGTCGCAGCGCGGGGCATTTGATTTCTTCATCCTCTCCGACACACGCGATCCTGACATCGCCGCAGCAGAGGAGGCGATGTGGCATCGGTTCCTCGCACGCCACCGGGCCGCCGCCGGCAGGGTGTTCTATCGCCGCCGTCCCGATCGCAGCGGCGGGCAATATCGGCGACTTCGTGCGTCGCTGGGGCGCGGGCTATGACTACATGATCGTCCTGGATGCGGACAGCATCATGACCGGTTCGGCCCTCGTCACACTCGCGCGCGTGATGGACGCACATCCCGAGATAGGCATTCTGCAGTCCCTGCCCCTGCCGGTGGGACGCGAGACGCTGTTCGCACGCCTGCTGCAGTTTGGGGCGCGGCTGCAGAGCCCGATGCTCTCGAGCGGGCTCGCGTTCTGGCAGCTTGGGGAGAGCAACTACTGGGGCCACAACGCCATCCTGCGCCTGCAACCCTTCGCGCGTCACTGCACGCTGCCGCGTCTTCCCGGAAAGCCGCCCCTGGGTGGAGCGATTCTCAGCCATGACTTCGTCGAAGCCGCGTTCATGCGTCGCGCGGGTTACGAAGTCCGCCAGCTCCCGGAGCTCATCGGCAGCTGGGAGGAAATGCCGGCGAACGTCATCGACTACGCGGCGCGCGATCGCCGTTGGACCCAGGGCAACCTGCAGCATGCGCGCGTGCTGGGATTCCCCGGCCTGCATCCCCTGAGCAGGGTTCACTTTCTGACGGGCATCGTGTCTTACGTGAGCTCGCCCATGTGGCTGGCGCTGCTGCTGGTGAGCTCCCTCGTGAGCGCCATCGAGACGACCAAGAGGCCGCAATATTTCCTGCCGGGCCCTCACACTCTGCCGCAGTGGCCGCAAATCCGCGCCGGCGAGACTGCCGTACTGTTTGCGCTGACACTGGTGGTGCTGTTGTTGCCGAAGATTCTCGGCGCGTTCCTGGCACTGCGCGACCGGCACCTGCGCCGCCAGTTCGGCGGCGCCGCGCGGCTGTGCATCAGCCTGCTCGTCGAGCAGTTCTTCAGCGTGCTGCTTGCGCCGTCCATGATGCTGTTCCACTCGACGTTCGTGGCGCAGACCCTGCTCGGCAAAGCGGTGTCGTGGAATGCCCAGGACCGCAGCGACCGGGGCGTCACGTTGCGCGAAGCCTTCCGGCGGCAGAAATGGCACCTGGGCTTCGGTCTGGCGTGGGGCGCGATCATGCTGCGGGTGGCGCCACAGTTTTTCTGGTGGCTGACGCCGGTGCTGGTCGGTCTCATTTGCGGTGTATGGGTCACCGCCTGGACCAGTCGCACCAGCGCCGGCAGGAGCGCGCAACGCTGGGGCTTGTTGCTCATACCGGAGGAGACCGCGCCGCCGCGTGAGCTCATGGCCGTGCGCCGTGCCAACCTCGATGCACTGCCGGCGTCCGCCGCATCGAGCCCCGAAGCCGCGACGCGGCTCAGGTCCGCGTCAACTCAGATCTGACCCAGTTCTGGAACTGCCGTATCGCATACTCCTCGGGCATCAGTACGCCCCCGGCGTGCGGCAAGGCGCGCAACCCGCGCTGGTTGAGCTCACAGATTTCGGCGTCCTCACTCATGACGATATTCGTGAACTCGACCGCGTTCATCAGGTCGCGTTTCGGATCAGCCAGGGTTTCGGGCAGGAACAGAAACTCGATGCTCATCTGCGTGCGCTCCGGTCCGAGCGGCCGCAGACGCACGACCCGCACGTAGTCCACGTGTGCGACGATGAACATCGAGGGCACGGACGTCAGATACACGTGCCCGGCCTTGCGGTCCGCGGGGCTCACTCCCGGGAACGGCACGCCGACCGGTTTGCCGTCCATGGACCATGACTCGGCTCCGGGGCGCAATCCGCCGCCGTACTTCGGATCGTCGTCATCGGCGTGATCCTGCCAGCTCGGATCGTCGCGGCGCTCCAGCAGTGCCCTGCCGAAGAGCGGTACCAGCTGTGCCAGTCTGGGATGGACGCCAGGGCAGTGCAGGCATTCGTTGTAGTTCTCCCAGAATACCTTCCAGTTGCACTGAATCGTCTTGCGCAGCGTATGCCCTACCACCAGATCGCCCAACCGCCAGTCATCGAGCCGGTTCAGTGGCAGATCAAAAGCCGCCCCGAAAGGCGGCGGCTCATTCGTCAGTGCGGCGAAAATGAAACCGTTCCACTCATTGACCGGCAGGCGGTACAGAGGGAAATCGCGCATGTCGAAGCCATCGCCATGCTGCCTGGAAGATGTCTGCACGAGATCACCGCGCAGACTGTATCTCCAGCTGTGATACGGACACACGATCCCGGCGGAGGGAAATCGACCCTGCGAGCTTCGGCACAGCACGGCTCCCCGATGCCGACAGGTGTTGTGGAAGGCGCGCGCGATGTGGTCCTCGCCGCGGACCACGAGGATCGACTGGTCACCCACCTCGAGGGTGCGAAAGCTGCGCGGTGTGCCGACCTCACTCGAGCGGCAGACGTAGATCCAGTTGCGGTACCAGATCTGGGTCATTTCCCGCTGGTGGTGCGCCGGATCGAAATAAAACGAGGCGGGAAGACTGTCGACGGTGGCCGTCAGGCCGGCATAGCCAGGATCGCGTCTGACGGAAGCATGGTTCGTGCTCACAGGCGCCACTGTAGTCCAGTTGCAAATCGAGCACAAAACCGCAACACGGCGAGTCGCACGTCAGCGGCGATCCCGCCGCCGCCAGGCGACGAGCTTCTGGCGCTGCTCACCGAGCCTGTCGATCCCGAGCCGCATGGTATCGCCGGGCTTGAGATACATGGGTTGCGGCTTGTGCCCGAGCCCTACACCCGGAGGCGTGCCGGTGGTGATGAGGTCTGCGGGCTCGAGCGTGATGAAGCGGCTGACATAGCTGACGAGCGTGGCAACACCGAAGATCATCGTGCGCGTGTTGCCGGTTTGCATGCGCTTGCCGTTTACATCCAGCCACAGGTCGAGATTCTGGACGTCACCGATCTCATCGCGCGTGACCAGCCAGGGACCCACAGGGCCGAAGGTGTCACAGCCTTTGCCCTTGTCCCAGGTGCCGCCGCGCTCCATCTGGAACTCGCGCTCCGAGATGTCGTTCACCAGGACGTAGCCTGCGACATGCTCCAGGGCGGCCTGCTCTTCGACGTACCGCGCGGTCGTTCCAATGACCACACCGAGTTCGACTTCCCAGTCGGTCTTGCTCGAGTCCCGCGGAATCACTACCTCGTCGTAAGGTCCCTGCAGACAGCTGATGGCTTTCATGAAGACCACCGGCTCGGAGGGAATGGGTGCATTCGCTTCCGCCGCGTGGTCGGCATAATTCAAACCGATGGCGATGAACTTGCGGGTGCCGATGCAGGGCAGTCCCAGCCGTGGACTACCCGGGACCGCCGGCAGCGAGGACGGATCGATGGCGGCGAGCCTGCGCAGACCGGTGGGGGAGATTTCCTCGGGCCCGATATCACGGACGTGGTCGCCGAGGGCGCGGATGATTCCGTCGGAATCCAGCATCCCCGGCTGTTCACGGCCCACCGGGCCATAGCGCAACAGTTTCATGGCCACGGGTATTGTGCACGATTCCCGAAGCCAATGGGCGATGGGGCACCGCGGCGCAATGCCGCGGCGGCGTTGTATTTGGCGTGCGACGAGGCGATATTCACCTCCGATGACGCATCCGAAACCCCTGATGTGCGGAGTGGAGCTGGGCGGAACGAAGTGCGAGTGCCTGGTCGGCACCGCTCCCGATGACATACGGGAGCGCTTCACGGTCAAGACCGAACGCGATGCGGCGGTGACACTGGGCAGCATCGCCCGCATCCTGCGGGGTTGGGAGAGCAGACACGGCAGGTTCAGTGCCCTCGGGCTCGCCTGCTTCGGCCCGCTGGAGCTGCGGCCTGACTCGGCTGATTTCGGCAGGATCGGCATGACGCCCAAGGAAGGCTGGAGGAATGTGGACATCGTCGGGTTCTTTGCCGATCGGTTTGCAGACAGCGTAGGGATCACGACCGACGTCATCGGCGCGGCGCTCGCCGAAGGCCGTTGGGGCGCCGGCCGAGGGTTGACCGACTACGCGTATGTCACGGTCGGTACCGGCGTGGGAGTCGGTCTCATTGCGGCGGGCAAACCCGTATTCGGCTGGCACCATCCCGAACTCGGACACATCCGCATCGCGCGCGCTCCCGGGGATGACTGGCCCGGGAACTGCCGTTATCACGGCGCATGCCTCGAGGGACTCGCGTCAGGGCCGGCGATCGAGGCGCGCAGCGGCACACTGCCGGGGAGCCTGCCGGCCGACAGTCCGGTGTGGGAGACGGTGGCGCACGCGTTGGCACAACTGGCGCACCATTTGGTTTTGACGCTGGCGCCCCAGCGGATCCTGATTGGCGGTGGTGTGGTAAGCGAGCGCACACACCTGTTTCCCCGAATTCGGGAGTACCTGCGCCTCAGCATCAACGACTACGTGGACATCGAGCGGGCGGCCGGCCCGCTCGAGGAATACATTGTGCCGCCGGGCCTCGGCACGCTGGCGGGCCCGCTGGGAGCCCTCGCGGTGGCCGCTGACGCCGGCTCAGCCGGTTCTACGCGGCACTTCAGACGGAGCGGCCCATGAGTGCATGACGCGTATGAGCCGACGACACGCCGCGTAGCTACGCGCGGCTGATGCGCTGTTCGGTATCTTCGATGCTGCCAACCGTCACACGATCGCGGCCGCGGTGCTTACTCTCATAGAGAGCCGCATCGGCTGCGCTCACCATCCGTTGTGCGAGATCGCTGCCGGAACCGGAGACGCGGTCGAGTGCGCAGATTCCGAAACTCGCCGTGATCGAGAACTCGCGGTGCTGATCTGCAAACGCTTGCGACCGGATACTCTCGCACAACCTGTCGGCCACGGCGCACGCCTCGGATGCAGTGGTGTCGGGAAGCACGATGGCGAATTCGTCGCCGCCGAGCCGCGCGACCCAGTCTCTCCCAAGACGCAGGCCGCCGCTGACGCGGTAGCAGAACTCTTTCAGTACCTGATCTCCGATCTGATGCCCGTGATGGTCGTTGATGCGCTTGAAGTGATCGATGTCGGCCATCAGGATGGCCAGCGGCCGGCCGAGGCGGGCGGCCCGCTCGACTTCGCGCGGAAACTGCTGCTCGAAGTAATGCCGGCGACCGGCGCTCGTCAGTTCATCAACAGTCGATAGCAGGCCGTTGTCGCGCACAGCCACTTGCAGCGAAGCTGCAAAATCGGCGATGCGGCGCGCGGTCGTCACGTGGGCCAAGAACTGTTCACCGCGCGCATCGCTCGGTACGCAGCCGTTAGCCCCCGCACGGATGGCGTCCGACTGCAGCAACAATCTGCCGGAGCTCACGAACACGATGTGTGTCGCCTCGCCTGCGGGGAGCTGACGCGCACGGCGTATCAAGTCGATGTTGTCCGTGAACATCAGCGCATGAACGCGCTCGGCGAGGCGTTCGAGCGCCTCGTCGACGTTCTGCGCCGTGTCGATCTCGAGGTTCGCCGTCGGCAGCAGCTTTGCGAACCGGTCCCGCGTCAGCTGCGCCTCGATCAGCAGCAACGCCGCAGGGCTCGGCGCCGTCCGCAGCATGATACTGGTCATCGGCGGGGAATCGCGCTGCTGCAGCGTCTCATCCAGAACCCTGCGCCTCGCAAGCAAATGCTGGGCGGCGCCCGTGCCGGGGTCAGCGCCTGCACTCAGCGGGGAGCGGTCGCTCGCTCTGCGGTGGCGCGATGGTGCCCGTTCCAACGCATTGAGGATGGTCTGTGCCAGCTGCTCATGATTGCCCTTGGCGATGTAACCGGCGGCTCCGTGCTTGAGTGCCTCGCGTGCCTGCTCGTCGCCAAGGGTTCCGGAGACGAAGACAAAGGGGATTTCCGGGGTCACGGCAGCGGCAATCGAGAATGCCGCAATGCCATCGAAGTCCGGGAGCGTGCAATCGGAGATGATCAGGTCGGGCGCCGACAGCAATGCATGACGGAAGGCATCCTCCGTCGCCACACGCGTCCAGGTGCAGTCAATGCCGTCCGCCCGCAACTGCCGTACCGTCAGCTCGGCGTCGGCCACATTGTCTTCGACGATCAGTAACTGCATGTTTGTCAAATGTTAAATCCGCTTTTCAGGGATGTGACATTAGCCCCCATTATCCTAGTCAGTCCGTGAAATCAAGCACGAGGTCACACTCGATTATGTGATGTTCAGCACAGCATCATGTTAGACACCGTACAAATGGGTTTTTTGAAAATATGTTAGGTCGGAGTGCACCGGACCTACGCTGACCAGGCCGAAACTCGCGTCCGCGAGGGGCCTCAGCGGCGGATACCAACTTCGGTACGGTCGGCGCCAGCAGCGGCGGATGCAACCCGGCCACCAGGCCCCGCTCAGCTCAAGGATCGGAGTACGTGTCTGCTTGGATCAGCCCTTTCGGTCGAACACGAGCAACGTCGAGGTGGCCGATGCGTACAGCTGCCCGGCGGCGTCGGTGATCCGAGCTTCGGCGAATGCCACGCGCTTGCCAATCGAAACAACCTTGCCTTCGGCGCGCACCGGACCCGTCGTCGCCGTGA
>WNFR01006285.1_pt1 | contig 12143 bp, 19 predicted proteins | sample 5400221 | NCBI WGS metagenome assembly WNFR01 (sample SAMN13153357, study PRJNA577476) | soil metagenome | isolation source: 40 cm soil under Madrone tree | place: USA:California | collected 2016-06-14 | reverse complement strand
GCCCAAGACACCCGCGTCCCGGTCTACATCCGCAACCTCTCACCGCGCTACTACAGCGACAAAGAGATCCTCAATGCAATCCCTGCGTGGACCAAAGCGATCAACAAGTATTTCGCCCCCATCTGGCATACGGAGCAGTACCGTTTCGTATTCTTGGGGCGGAAGCCGGCGCCCAAAGGTCAGATCGTCGCCACGTTCGTCAAGAGCGGTCCCGTACAAGGAGCACTTGCTTACCACACGGTAGACAAGGGCGTCCCTGCGATCGTCGTTTACACCGGAACGGGTGTCTATTACGGCTACGACAACTCGGTCAGTTTCACCCATGAGATTCAGGAGCTCGCCGCCGACCCCACCATCTGCGTGACGAATCAGGGCTGGCCCTACGACTGGATCAACGTAGTTGGGACGGATGGAAGCTACAACCGTCTACCGCAGGCTGAGGGAACGTTCTGGGCGACGGAGGTATCGGACCCGGTCGAGGCATTCAGTTATTCCCGCAAAGGCTTGGACGGTAAGCCGGTCGCCATTAGTGACTTCGTCACCCCCAACTGGTTCGCCGATTCCGTCGACGGCCCTTACGACTTCATGCACCTTGTCCAGCAGCCCTATACGATTCTCCCCGGAGGGTACGCCCAGCGGTGGACCGGCTCAGGCTGGGGGGCAATCATGAACTTCCGCAAGGGCGTAGCGTCCGATGCAGGGTTCTACAAAGGCGAGGACCTCTCGCGAGGTCCCCACTAAACGACTCAGGATTTCTCTGGGCATTTCGCCCCGGACGGTTACGACTGATTTAGCCTGTTCAGTCCGTACTCGCCATTTGAGGCAACCTGCATGATGCGGCGATACTCGCCCTCACAGTCCGAGAGATTCAGACCGTGAATGTCGCAACAGGCTTGGATGTAGCCCTGCCAAAACGCCCACGTCTTCGGATGGGGATGTAGCTGGTCGATGAGTTCGGGGTCGTTGACTTCGCCCGAGTCGTCGCGAGTCGCCATCAGGTCGATGACATCCTCCATGCAGGTTGCGACGTAAGCGCTGGTATCCATCGCTAGCTCCCTTCGGTTTGGTTGACAATCTGCCCCACACGAGCATGACTCACCCCAGCGGCCGGGGCAACTTGCCGCAAGGAATGATCTCTCACTGCTTCACGTACAGCAGTAACCCACTCCTCTTGCGCCTCTCTCCGTCTCACGGTAGCCGTGGCGAGGTTCTCGAGGGTGCTAGTCAAGGCCATCACCGATTCCGCCGAACTCGCCAGCGTTTACGCGCCTGCTGTGTTCCGTGTTCGGATCAAGTTCGCATTCGCCCTGGCGGCAATCGCACCATTGCGGGTTGGGATCGTTGCGACCTCCGTTGAGCGAGTAGCGACCGTCATCATTCGGGTTGTCCATCTGCTCGCGGCAAATCATCACGCAACCCTCCTAGTCCTGACGATCCCCAAAGCATCCCTCTCAGAATGCCCCACAATCACGCCCAGGATCGAATCCCTAGCGTAGTAAGTAACTTCCTCTACTGACTGAGAGGCAGCGGTAATGGTGCGGGAAAGCGCCGGCCCCACATCGGCATAGGAGACTTCCTCCAGCCCTGGGCCAGTGACCACATAGCGTAGGTGCTGCTTGCGTCTCATGAGCAGCGATAGTGGTAAACGTCATATTCTTCCGCGTGCGTAAGTTCTTCCTTGATTGCGGCGAGGATGTAGTCGTAGTCGGTGCCGCCTCTGCGCCTTGCTTCTTTGATGATTAGAGAGACGATGTGCTCGTACTGGCAACGTTCGCGTTCAGCCATCTTGACTTCCCTTCGGTTTGGTATGGAGCGGATGAGCTCCGGGAAGCGCCCCTCTTTTCGCACAAGAGGCGCAACCCGCAACTAGTCCTGTTCGAGCCAGGCGTCTGCGATCTCGAACCAGTCGACGGAGTCCAGCGCGTAGCCGAGAAGATCGGCCGCGAAGGATGCGCCAAGGTCGGGCGCCAGGTCGAGAGTTACCCATGCCTTGAGTGTGTCGGCGACTTCGACACGGCCCTCGTCCTTTGCCGCTTCGACCCGCGCCACCGTTGCGTGGTAGAGCCCTTCATCGTTCGAGAGCCAGAGATTGACGGCCCACGTCGGATAGTTCTTCCATCCTTGGTATGTCTGATCCATGTCGGTCATAGCGATCATTCTTCCTCCTCTTACTGAGTACGTGAGGCGTTTACGGAATGGGCGGCGAGGTCTTCCAGCTTTTCATCGACCATCGCCCGCAATGCCTCTTGCTCGTCAGCCCGGTTTAGCGACTCGTGCATGAGGGCGACCCGTACTGAGTGGTCGAGATTCTTGCGGTCGGTGAACGTACCGCGATTGTCTGAAAGGCTCATGACGTGCGCCTGATGAACTCGGCGGCGTTATCCAGGTTGAAGTTCCGTACGTGCTGCGCCGAGAGAGCTTCAAGCTTGCGCTTGTTCTCCTCGGTGGGGTTCTCGCGGTAAGCGATGATTGCCTTGTCGAGTGGTGTCATTGCGTACTCCCTTCGGTTTGGTACCCGAAGCAAAGCAGAAGATAGCTACCGTGTCAAGTCTGCTGTACAGATTCTTGGGATTGGGTGCGTAAACGCTACGGGTGAACTTCGCCCCAGCAGGGCGGATTCGGCCCAACACGACAAGAGCACGACCTCACTAGAGAGAGAGAGGGATGACCCGGCGCGCCCTAGAGAAAGCCGTAAGGCTATGGCAGGGCCGGCTAGGCCTCGAGGGATGGGATCTAGCGGTGTCCTGGGGGAAAGATCCCGTAACGGGGGAAGGATGCTCCGAGGATGCCGACGCTACGACCTGGAGGTCGAATACATACGACCGGGCCGTGGTCTATCCGAGTCCTGACAAGTTCCCCAACTGGACAGCAGACTTCGCCCACAAGGTCATCGTCCACGAGCTCCTACACCTAGTTACTAGAGATGTAGACAGGACAGTGGCCTCAATAGAGGGGCAAGTCCATCCAGACGTATACAGGATGATCGACAAGAGATACGACCACGAGATAGAGGGAGTGGTGGACAGGCTGGCCGTGAGGCTGGTCGAGATAGGTGGTATGGGATGAGTGTGGGTGAGGAGTGCTCATTCATTGCGCCGAAGGGTGTTGGTTTGAGCCACCCGCAATCGCCCCCAATACGGTGCAAAACAGCCGTATATGTGCCAAAGAGCGTGACATACGCCTCATAACAGCAGCAATAGAGCCGTTTGGCCTCAGCTAGGCAGGCTGTCGGTCGGTGATGTGCGTAGGCCGGCAGGGGCGTGGAGGCGAGGAGTACCATGTTAAACGGCGATCTCCCGCAACCGCTCTATCCAGCCCAAAACCTATATTTCAAGAGAAAAACCGGGACGCCAATCCCTACAGCAGCCGGTCGCGGTCTTTGTATTACAGGCAGCCGACCCGCAGGGTGCTTCTGGTATGCTTCTGGTAACCAACCCAGGAGTCTCCAATGAGAGTCTTTGATGCGGCCCCGGTCGCTCTCAATGAGCTTGTCTCGTCGCGTGAGACAGCCACCGCGTATGGAGCCGTTGCCGAGCATCTGGCAATCGCAAAGCTCCTACGTCGCGGCCACAAGGTCGCCATTCCAGTTACCGATGACGATGGAGTAGACCTCGTTGTCGATTACTCAATACGAGTCCAGGTGAAGAACGCGCACCGTCGCAAGTTCTCACCGAACGGCGTCACTTACGACAAGTTTGCTTGGAGTTGCAAGAGCGCCTGGAGCAGGGCTGACGTTTTTCTTCTGCACGGACTCGAGCCGAACGGAGACAGTAGATGGTTCGTCGTCCCGTCTGATGTTATTGCGGGGCACGGCCGCACCCTTCTGTTTTACGAGGCGAAGGTGGCCGCTTATCCCGACTCGATGAATGCCCGTATCGCATCCCTCGAGGGCGCGTGGGACGTTTTCGATGCCGCCTAGCAAGGTCTACCCGTTGCGCACATCGGAAGCCGAGCGACAGCGTTGGCAAGCAGCCGCAGACGGTCGTGCGATCTCTTTCAATGCTTGGGCGCGGATCTCCCTCAACGAGCAGGCCGCCCTAGACGAGGCCCTACGCCGACAGGAGCAAGCTGATGACTAGTGACATCCCGACCGTCTACAACAAGACCTGTTCCTCATGCGAGCGCCGCATCTACTGGAATCAGTTGCCGGGAACGGAACGCGATGACCTACTCGCACAAGTCTGTTGTAGAGAATGCGACCCCGAGGCTTGGAAGCAGCAGCATGACCTGTAGCTCCTGTGGCCCGGGTTGTACATTCACCTATTACGTCGGCAATACACCACCGACGCGGTGCCCGAACTGCGGCCGTTGTCTCGGTTGCGGTGGGGTTCCTCTGCCTCCGCCTGGCTACGTCTATCCGAACTTCGTCTATCCGGCCTGCCCGGCCCCGTACACATTCACGTACACGGTGACGTGCGTGCCTGCATCGTGAACGACCCCACGTACTTCGGAGGCGGAACCCGCCCCATCAACCGGCCTCCTGCCGAGGTGGACTTCAAGCGCGTTCTCCTAAACCGGCCCGAACCGCTACCGGAGGAGCCGAAGCTCCTGGACGCTCTTGTCGACGACATCCACGGCGAGGCCAAAAGAGAAGCCGAAGCAAGGGACGCCAACCCGCTCTTTAGTCTGGAGTGAAAGTTCTCCTGATGCCGGCGAACGTGGACGGCAACGGCTACTACCGCTGTCTCTACCCCGGCAAGCAACTCGCCCGCATAGGCCACCAAGTCTCGTGGGTCCCGCATCAGGTCGTCTCACAAGGCCGGACCATTGCCTTGCGCTACGAGCACGTTCAGCAGGGCCAGGTCCTTGCAATCGACCAAGTGCTGTACCAGATGGACTTCGACGCGCTGCTCATGGGGTACAGGAACGACCCCGGTATCGCACAGATGGTCGCCAACCTCCGCGCGCAAGGGAAGCGAGTTGTAGTCGATTGTGACGATGACTGGCTGAACGTCCCGTCCTACAACCCAGGCTCGAGACTTCCGAAAGAGCAAGTCGATGAACAGTGCCGGTTGCTCGAGCAGGCATCCGCCGTGACAGTCGCCACCCCGGCACTCGAGAAGACTTTCAAGCACCTAAACGACGACATCACCGTCATCCGCAACGCCCTGGATTGGGATATGTGGGCCGACGTGGAAAGGCTTCCTACGGAGAAGGTTCGTATCGGCTATCTCGGAGAACTTTATTGGCGCCGTGGCGACCTCGATGTTCTTCGCGGGGTCTTGGGTCCCTGGCTCTCCATGAATCCGGACGTGGAGTTCGTTGCAGCAGGAGATCCTGAAGTTCACGACTATCTCGGCATTCCAGAGGGGCAAAGAGTCTCAGTCGGTCCGACGCAGTTCTGGTGGTTCGACCTACCCGACATCACGGCAACGTTCGACGTCGGCCTTGTTCCCCTGGCGAAGAACCTCCTGAACGAAGGCAAGTCGCACCTGAAGGGCATGGAGTACAACGCCTGCGGCATCCCCTACATCGCCAGTCCTTCCGAGTCGTACCAGTGGTACACGGACGGCAACGGCATTTTGGCGAGAACGCCGCAGGAATGGCGCAACGCACTCGATCTCCTGACGAAGGACGCGAAGGTGCGGAAGAGCATGAGCGAGCGAGCACTTGAACTAGCAAAAGAGCAGTCGATTGAGGAGCGTGGGGATGAGTGGGAGTCCGTCGTTTGCGTTCCTGACCGCGACCCTGCCCGAGAGAGCGTCGCTGCTTGAGGAGTGCAAGGAGTCTGTTCAATGGGCGGCTACAACGGTTCCGCATCTCGTCGGCGTGGACGAAGACCGCGAAGGGCCTGCGGCGATCCGCAACCGCCTCGCCAAACAGACAGACGCCGACTGGCTGATCCCGCTTGACGATGACGACCTGATCGACCCGAACTTCCTCGAGGTCCTTTCGCAGCACCTCGACGGCGCCGACATCGTCTACCCGTGGTGCCGCGTGCAGGACTTCATCCCCGGACTTCCCGCGTGGACGCCCAACCGTCTCTTCCGCGCCGAGTCTCTTCTGCGCTTCAACTTCATCCCCGTCACGGCTCTCATCTCCCACGAGCTTTGGGACGCGGTCGGCGGGATGGACGAAGGCGTCGAAGTGGAGGACTGGCGCTTCTGGCGCAAGTGCCTCGCCGAAGGGGCGCGGTTCCGCCTCGTCCCCGAGGTTCTCTGGACCTACAGGCGTGGCTACTCCGGCACGAGCCGCAACGAGTGGCAAGCAGCCTAGCGGTACCTGAGCTTCCTGTAAGCTGCGTGTCGAGTTTCCAACCTAGGAGCGTTCTTGAGAGTCCTCATCACCGGAGCAGCCGGCTTCATCGGCTCACACCTCACTGACCGCCTGCGCGATGAGGGCCACATCGTCACAGGGGTGGACAACTTCCTTACCGGCCAGAACGGGCGGCCCTGGGTTGATGAGTGTGACATCGTCGACCGGGCCAAGTTCTACGGCATCGCGAACATCGTTCGGCCCGAGCTCATCATCCATTGCGCGGCGTCGTACAGCGACCCGAACCTCTGGCATCGCGACACAGAGACGAACGTACTCGGAACCATCAACGCGGTTCTCGCTGCGAAGCACCACGGCGCACGCCTCTTCTACTTCAACACGGCGCTGCCGCCCATTTCTTCGTACGCGATCTCAAAGATTGCAGGACAGCAGTACATCGAGCAGTCCGGCGTGGACGCGATCACGTTCCGCCTGGCGAACATCTACGGCCCCCGCAATCTCTCGGGTCCGATCCCGACGTTTTTCAAGCGCATCACGGCGGGCGAGCCTTGCACGATCGTCAACACGTCGCGCGACACGGTCTACATCGACGACCTCGTCCGTCTTGTTGTTCGGGCTATAGACACGCCACACGCTGATGGGACATTCGACGTTTGTTCGGGGATTCATTACCCGATTCAGCATTACTACGACGCTGTTCAGATGGCTCTTGGTTCACGCCAACTCGCGACTGCCAAAGAAGCAGAGCCAAACGATGTCCCAAGCATGGATCTAGACCCCGAGCTAGCCGCGCTGACATTTGGCTGGACGCCCTCGATCAATCTTCTTGATGGCGTGACCTGGACCGTCGATTGGTACACGGAGCACGGCGTCGGAGAAACGTACACCCACCTCGTACACAAAGGCTAGGAGCAACGTGCCCGATCTTCCCCTTCTCAGGAACCTGATCCGCCAAGCCGTCAGCGACAACCTCGACATCGGCAACACGGGAGTCGTTGTATCGGGAGGCGTCGACTCATCGACCGTCTGCGCCATCGCGCTTCAGTTGTCCGAAGGACTCGGCGACCTTCCCACATTCACTGGCTACTACGACACCGAAGGATTCGACGAACGCCCCTACGCGCGCCTCGTCGGCGGAGCTAACCACCACGAGATCCTCATCACGCCGCAGGACTTCATTGACAACTTCGACGCGATGGTTCCGAAGCTCCGTCCTCCGTATCAGGGGATGGGAACGTTCGGTCAGTACATGGTCGGCAAGTTCATCGCCGAGAACTTCGATGTCAAGGTCATTCTCTCCGGCGAGGGTTCGGACGAGTTGTTCGGAGGCTATGCACGGCTGATTGCCGTTGCTGCTGAAGACGGGTACAGCGACCTGAGCCTGCCGGACGGGTACGAGAACTACAAGATTCCGGTCGGCTATCCGCGCAGGCTGAAGGCGGCCCTCGACTACGACTGGCAGCGCCTTCCCGATCTTCTCGCCGTAGACGACCAGTGCATGGCCGCGCACGGCCTCGAGGCCCGAGCTCCGTTCACCGAATCGCCAATCATCAAGTACGCGCACGACCTCTTTGACTATGAGCGTGTCGGCAAGACCGTCCTCAAGGATGCAATGCGGGGCATCGTCCCCGACGCAATCCTCGACCGCACGGATAAGAAGGGCTTCCCGATTCCGCTAGTCAAGTGGGCACAGGGACCGATCCGTGACTTTGTCGGCGACCGCATCGGCTACATTCCCGACCCGCACAAGCCGTGGGATCGTGGTTGGTGGTACGACCTTCTTGAAGGCAAGCGCGCCGTAGCAGCGTGACCGCGATATGGCTCTTGTCCACACGCGGAAGACCGAAGGCTTGTCAGGAAGTCCTAGACGCCTGCGAAGCGACCGGGATGAAGTCTCCCGGCGTGGTCTACGTCGACTATGACGAGACTGCTTCTGAGTACCGAAAGCTGCGGCTGCCCAAGAACTGGCGCATCGTCTTCGCCGACGAGTGGGGGTCGCTGCAAGCATCAATGGACTGGTGCTTTCGGAACTACCCTGACGCCTCCCAGTACGGATGGCTCGCCGACGACACCTATCCCCGTACCGAAGGATGGGACACAGCACTAGAGCAGGCTGCCGGCGAATGGTGTCTCTCGTACGCGAATGATCTTTGGTTCGCCGATGGAGACATAACTCGTCACGAACTAGAGATCGGTGACAACCTCTCCTCCGGCTTGTGCTGGGGCGGTGAACTTGTACGAACGGTCGGATGGTGGGCGCTCCCCGAAGTGCGCCAGGCCGGGATCGACACGGCATGGACGTCCATCTGCGGTCCCTTGGGACTCAACCGCTACCTCGACGACATCATCGTGGAGCACAAGAACTACAAGACCGGAAAGCGCGAGAAGGACGCAGTTGACGACTGGGCGCGGGATGGTGCCGACTACGTCTCTGAAGACATCGAGATCCGCAACGACTGGTGCGCGTCGCCCGACTACGCCGCCACGTTGAGGCGTGTCGCGAATAGCGCGAACGTCGAACTGACGGAGCCGCAGCAGGTTCGCTTGCGCCAACGACTGATCGACCGTCGCATCAGCGAGCTCTGGAAATTGAATATGTCAGGAGCACGCCTGACCCGAATAACGGAGTTGGTAAATGCCGAGTTCCCCGAAGGTGAGCATTTTGACTCCTACCTGGAACCGACCCGATGACCTCAAGCGGTGCATCGAATCGGTTCTCAACCAGACCTTTCAGGACTGGGAGCAGATCGTTTACAACGTGGGGGAGCCTGTTGAAGTTCCGGCCGACCCGAGGATTCGCTACTGCGAGGGTGAGCGCAAAGGACCCGCCGCAGACTTCCAGGCCGCGCTTGATCTTGCCAGCGGGAGTGTCGTACATCCGCTGTCCGACGACGACCGGCTACCACCTCACGCACTAGCAACTGCTCTAGATGCACTCGGTTCCTCTGATTGGCTTGTCGGAGGCACCGTCATTGTCGGCGAGCAGGGTCCGTGGGCGATCCGTGGTGGAAGACAGACACACCTGACGGCTACCCGCGAAGGCTCGTACATGCTGGGTGGCGCCGTCTACTGGCGCAAGGAGTTCTCCGATCGTCTCGGCGGTTTCAAGACGGAGTTCGACGGTGCCGCCGACTTCGACCTGTACCTGCGCTTCCTCGAGGACTCGGAGCCGGCGCTAACAGCGCAGATTCTTTACCTCTACAACGATCACGCGCAGAGCGACAGTCGCGCGAACGCGGGGAGACAAAGTGACGCAAGCCAAAGGATCGCCGCAGGGGCCTGAAGAAGAAGTTTCGCTCGAGGTCATGCGCGATGCGCTCCTCAAGCAGTTGTACGCCGAGCGCGCAACCCTTAAAGGCGTAGCCCTCGTACAGGGACTCAAAGCCCTCGCCGCTCTCGTCCAGCAGGACAAGGCGGAGCCCGAGAAGGTCGCAGATGGCGAGCCTCACAGCCTGCTCGACCAAATCAAAAATGTTCCCGCCGCGCACGCGAGGAAGCTACTAACGGCGGAACTTGCACGACTGGGGTCAGAGACGGCCGCACACAAGGCGGCACTTGACGCACTGGAAGGAAAGTAATGACAACCGCCTACATCCTGTGGGATCGGAAAGAGAAGAGGGTCGTTGAGAACTCCGGCGGTCCGCTTATCTTCTCGTCCTCTGGCGACGCAACAACGCACACGACGGGACGACTGTCGAAGCGCGTTGCCGCTGTTGACCAGGGCAAGACGTACGATGTACTTACGGTAACGATCGCGTGACCGCGACGTACTGCCGTGCGTGCAAAAGTTGGTTTGAAAAGGCGGATGGCGTCTGCGCATGTGGCAAGCGCCGTCCGGCCTTCAACTCCGCTCTCGCGTCGCAGCGGTTCGCCAACCTCCTGAACGACAAAGCCTCTGCGGCTGCCCGTGAGGGCTGACCTTCAGCGCCTCCTCGACGACCCGGCGCTTTTCATTGTCACGTATTTCCCGCATCGAATCTCTCAGCTACAGGGCTTCCACCTCGAACTGATTGAGCGTGCGACCGAAGACCGTCGTGCGCTGATCCTCTACCCGGCCGCACACGGCAAGACCACCCTTGTTTCGACGCTGCTCCCCATCTGGGCGATCTGCAAAGACCCGAACATTCGCATCGCCATCATCGGCAAGAACGACACGGAATCCGAAGGCATCATGCAGGTCATTCAGGCGGAGCTCGTCGACAACGCCGAACTCGTCCGCGACTTCGGCCCGTTCAAGCCAAGCACGGAAGAGAACAAGCCTTGGGCGCTCGGCAAGATGTCCGTTGCGAAGCGGACGCGCCGCGCCAAGGAAGCAACGATCACCACGTTCGGCTCCGGCGCGAAGACCGTCCTCGGTTACCGCACCGACTGGACGATCTGCGATGACGTAATCACGGAGAAAAACTCCTCAACGCCCGAACAGCGCCAGAAGATCAAGGACTGGTTCAACCTCTGCGTGTCAACCGGCCCGGAGCACTTCACCTCGAGGCTCACGGTCGTAGGGACGCGCTTCGACCCGTCCGACCTGTACGGCGACATCAAGGAACTCTCCGACCCCGAGACGGGCCAGGATATCTGGACACACAAGTCAATCGACGCGATCGTTGACGAAGAGGAACACACGACGCTCTGGCCGGAACGCTGGCCGTGGAAGCGTCTGATGATCGAGAAGGCGTCGAACGGAACGCTCTCGTTCAACAAGCGTTACCGCAACATCGCCGTCGACCCGTCGCGGATGGTCTTCAAAGAGGAGTACCTGACTGGTGGCTATCGCGGCAAGGATCACTTCCCCGGCTGCCTTGACCGCAACTTCAAGGTAGGGGACTTCGGTGACAACTGGCGCCGCGCCTCCGGCTTCGACCCGGCCGTGGGAACAACCCGGTCAGCGAAGTTCTGCGCGCATCTCGTTCTCGGCGAAGGCTCTTGTAGCAAGCACGAACGCTGCTACTGGGTGATCGACATGGAGCGCCAGCAGATGACGCTCCCACAGCAAGTCGACATGGTTTTGGCAAAGCACGGCCAGTACGCCCTGCAAATGTCGAAGGTAGAGGCCAACTCTTACCAGGCCGGCCTCTACCAAGAGATTGAACGAAGGATGAACGAGCTCGGACTTGCTTGGCGGATCGAGCCGCACTACACGACCAGGACGAACAAGCCCGACCCGGAGATGGGCGTGCAGTCGATGTCGGCCTGGTTCGAGCAGGGAAAGATCCACATTCCCTGGGGCGACGCCTACAGCCAGCGGAAGATGCGCCAGCTTGTCGATGAGTTGATCCAGTACCCCGGCAAGACGACGGACACGGTCATGGCGTTCTGGTTTGCCTGGAGGGCCTTGGAGTCCTCTGCTCCGCAGTACCCGTCGTTCTCCCGGCTCCCGCGCGAGTCCCCGTTCCTAGCACGAAATCTTGGCCGCCGCATGGTGAGAAACCCGGCGTACTCCCAGCAACAACATGAGGCGGTCTAGTTGTCAGTCAGCTACGCGGATGCAAAGGCTCTCAAGAAAGAACTAGAGCCGCTCTACCAGCAGCGCCATGAGGAGCATCGTCGCTTGCGGCAGTTCTATCACGGCCGCTACTGGCAGGAGGTGGACTCGCAGACCCGTGGGGTCGCGTCCATCTTCCGTGACGTGACTTCTGCGCGGTCGGATGTCGGGCCGGACCTGAAGCTGGTCCGCAACCTGATCTTCGATGTCTGCGTGAAGTACCAGACCTATCTGTCGACGCTGCCGATGATCCGCACGTTCGTCGACGAGCCTTACTCGAACCGTAAACGCAATCAGGCGACGCTCAAAGAGCGCGTTCTGTACGCGACCTGGGCCGAGGCGGAGATGAACCGCTCGCTGAATCAGATCGCCTGGTTCGGCCCATTGATGGGCGACAGCTTCCACGGTATCTGGCCCGACTTCGAGAAGAACACGGTCAAGTCGC
>WNFR01009391.1_pt1 | contig 12145 bp, 7 predicted proteins | sample 5400221 | NCBI WGS metagenome assembly WNFR01 (sample SAMN13153357, study PRJNA577476) | soil metagenome | isolation source: 40 cm soil under Madrone tree | place: USA:California | collected 2016-06-14 | reverse complement strand
CAAACGAATGTTCGCGCTTGCAGCTTGATCGTTGGCGGTGTCCATCTGGAGCAATGTCGAGAGCGTCAGAAAGCGCGAGAACGAATAATTCGTCTGAAAACTGCCGACCACAACCGAGAAGGCTCCGGCTGATGCCGGAAGCACGTTCCCTATGGGGCCAGTCGCGAGGCCCAGCCGGAAACGGTTCCACTGCTCAGCGAAGTTGAAGGACAGACGTTCATTGGCCCGGTAAGTCGCACGAACACGCGCTTCGTTCAGGTGTCCGTTGTAGTAGGTGCCGAAGCGTTCGAAGAAGCTGACCATCAGCCGACGATCCTGGGGTGATCCGTAAGTGAACTGATGCCGGGTGAAGTGGTATTCCCCGACAGGAATGAAAACATTCTTGTAGATGTTGAACGGCGTGATTAGCCGCTGGGTGAATACGTCCACAATGTCATCATCGCTGTAAGCGCCGTTGTTGAACTCGATACGAAAGGTGTTCTGCCACTCCTGCGTTTGGAGAACGTGGTGAGTATCGGGAGCGTGAAAAATAAATCCTTCAAAGTTCAACTCGCGTACGCCGCGAAGCTTGGGCCGAGGCTTGAAGGTCACATCAAGATAGTTGCAGATGCAATCCGTGCGTTCAAGAAAACCCACTTCGGGGTTGAAATTGGGTCCAACTTTGCGATGTTGGGCGAAGACTTCTAGCCAGTTGGTCTGATAATTGAATCCGGCGCCAAGATTGGTCTGACCGGAAGAGAAACCGGGTGTTCGTGTCTGCGTAGCATAACCGTTCACTACCAAGTTCTTCAGCAAGACGAGGCGAGTATCTGCTCCGCCGCTTTGGTTGAAGCTGTCGAACGGATTGCCCGAGCGCTTGTCGACTCCCATAACACCGATATACGAACCTCCCCACAAGGAACGCTTCACGCGTGCTACAGCGTAATTAGCGTAGGGATTGGGACCGGAACTCCGTGTGTCGACGTCCATCACGCCGAGCTCGAAATTGCCTATCGAACCCGTAACTTTGGCGCCGCCATTGATTGGGACCTCTTCGCCTGTGATCGGATCAATTCCGATCTGCCGGCTGAAGAAAAGCAAATCACTGCTGTCTCCGCCGAGCGGGAAATTGAACACTCCGGCATTTTCCAGGAAGAACTGTCTCTTTTCCGGAAAGAAGAGCTTGTAGGGAGTGAGATTGAATTGCTGAGTATCCACGTCGGCGTCCGCAAAATCAGTATTCACCGTGAAATTCGCGACAAGGTTCGAGCGCAGACCGAGCTTCACATCCACGCCGCCCGTATAGAGCGCGCTGGTTCCCGGTGTGAAGCCTGTCCCCGCGGTGCTCGACGGAAAATGGCTGAACCCGACCAGCCCATAAGGTTTGACGATAAACAGGCGCCCACTGCCGATTTCAGAGATGCCATGCAACTCGCCGGCCTGGCTGATCCGGGCAGCACCATAAACGCGCCGCCAGCTCGACCATAAATCTTCTTCATTCTTGCGGCGAATGAAGCGTTTGAAGTTGATGCCCCAAATCACGTCGCGCGACTGCATGAAATTTAGCGTGGCAAACGGGATCGCAATCGTGGCCGTCCAACCGTGATCGGTAATGCGAGCTTCAGAGGTCCAGACACCATCCCATCCGGAATCGCCATCGCCGGTACTACTGTCTGTGCGCTGCTCTTCTGTAATCAGTGCGTCGCGTTGCGTTCCCAGCGGATTGACTTGGAACACGTAGGCATTACGCCGGTCGTGGGCAGAGTCGATGATGATTTCGAAATAGTCGTCCAGTTCCTGGCTGACATCGCGCCGAAGCTCAGTGGCGACAATCCCCCTGGGATGCGAATCAAGGCAGGTGATGCCGAAATAGACTTCATGCCTACTGTAAAGAATGCGGACTTCTGTCTTTTCAGTCGGAGTTTGGCTCTCAAGTGGTTCGCGTTGCAGAAAATTGAAAATTGGAGCGGCCTGCTGCCACATGGGATCATCCAGTGTGCCGTCCAACTTCGGAGCTCGGTCAACCCGTCTTGCCTTCGCGGTTCGGAGAGGCTCCTGCGCTCCTGTTTGTGTTTCCTTCCGTCGGGAACTCGCTGATGATTGTGCGTGAAGACCTAGAGCCGAAGAGCACAGCAGGGTCACAAGAAAAAACCCAGGTACTGATGTTCGGTTGCTCAGCAAGGAGAGATACTCATCCCACGGTTCCGTGGAGAAGAACGCCAACAGCACCGGCCGCCAGAATCACGAATGGTTCAGGAACCTTTTTCGTTAGCATCAGGATCAGCAGGGTGACGAGACCAATCGCGGTAACCCCTTGGACAAAGGCCTTCACCTGCCGGTTTTGTGCGAAGCGGCGGTAATACGGTGCGCCGAATAGCACAATGAAATAAGGGGGAGCGAAAACCGCCGAGGCTGCTACTAGCGCCCCCAGGGGCCCGGCTACGAGGTAGCCGATGAATCCTGCGGTTATGACAATCGGGCCGGGAGTAATCATCGCAATCGCGACGGCATCTACAAATTGGCGCTCTGTGAGCCAGTGGAACTTTCCCACCACTCCTCCGTACAGGAACGGGACGATCGCCAGTCCACTTCCGAATACGAAAGCACCAGCCTTTAAGAAAAACAGAAACAGGACTCCGACGGTTGCGAATGGCGCCAAACCGTGAATCCCCGTCAGCATGGGACTCAAACCACCAATAAACACGGCTGGCGTCCCTCGCACCAACACACGTGGAGGCGCCTTAAGCAACATCGCGAGAGCACCACACAAGACGAAGAGCCAGACGATTTCGGACTTGGTCCATGCAGTAGTGATCCCCACGGCAGCAAAGATCGTCCACAGGAGCCAGTCTTTTCCGACTGTTCCACGCACCAGCTTGATGGCGCTCCGGACGATGATCGCAATTACCGCCGCACCGATTCCGTAGAACATGCCTTGGATCCACGGCAGGCTGCCGAAGTGAACGTAGAGTGCGGCCAGCACAAGTACCATCAGGAAGGAAGGCAGAATGAACGCAATGCCGACGAGAGTCGCTCCGAGCGCACTTGCCCGGAGCCACCCCAAATACATTGCCAACTGCGCAGCCAGCGGCCCAGGAGACAATTGGGCGAAGGCTAAACCTTCAAGATAGTCCTGCTTGGACACCCATCGGCGCTCCTCCACCAGGTCTTTCTGCATGTGGCCCGCCAGTGCGATCGGCCCGCCAAAACCGACCGTCCCGAGGCGCAAAAAGTAGCGCAGCAAATCGCGCAAGGAATAGGAATGCGTATCGGCGTCGCCCCGCACGAGCGGTTGTTGGGTCGCTTCTGAGTTCATGGTCGTGGACTATTGTTTGCCACCCTTACCGAGTTCGTCCAGCGCTGCTTTGAATCCGCTAGCAAGTTTGTCCGCTGGGCCTCTACCCCAATAATGAAGAAAGATGATCGTCGGTTCGGTGCTGAGCATGTGGTGATGGATCGCCACGACGTCCAATCCGTGGGCGCGCAGCGCCTTCAGCGTCGGTGTGACCTCGCTTTCGAGCATGGCTACGTCACCAGCTACTGCGGCATCCTCGTTGCTGCCGACGAACGCTGCCCAGGTGTTCAGTCCCATGCGGGAGTTGATGGTTGCCCCCATCTCTTTGACCGTGAGATCGTCCCGGCCAACAGTGATCTTGTAAACCGCGCCATTCTGCTCGCCTTCATGTCCAATAATTTTTGCGATTGCCACCGTGTCGAGATTAGTCTTCGACGGAGCGGCGGACGGAGAAGTGGAAGGCTCTTTCGCGGGTGCCACATGGCCAATCAAGTCCAGTGCGGGCTTTACTTCATTAGCCAGATCTACCGCTTTGCCATATCCGTGGATATGCATAAAGTAAACTCGCGGCTTCTCCCAAAAGAAATGATTGTGTAGGGCAGTCGCTTCTAATCCGTGGTCAAGCAGGGCAGACATTACGGGATTGACTTCGTCTTCCAGGAGCACAAGGTCTCCCATCATCACGTCATTGCCACCGTCGCCTTTCGTGAGCGCGAACCATCCCCCGAATCCGAATGGAGTCGGAACTGGGTAATCGGCGATTGTGATGTGCAGATCATTGCGCGGAATGTTCACCTTGAGAACATTCGCTTTATAGTCGCCGGATTTGCCTACAAGCTTTAAAACTTGCTGGTAATCGCTGGGAATGTCTTGAGCATGCGCTGTCGAGGTGCTGGCGGAGATACCAACTGCGAAAAGAAAAATGCTGACTGCCCGGAATGCTTTTAACACGTAACCCTCCTGAGTTGCGTGCCCATGAACGGGCACAGAATTTATGGTCGAATTATCACTTGGCTGTGACCTGCAGATCATCGAAAGAAGTTACAGAATCGGCTTTTGTCCAAAGACCAACTTTGCCTGCATCTTTGAACGTGTCGTCGGTGGCGTCGATCTTCTTGGCGCCGTCATAGTAGCAAGAGAATTTGTTGCCCAGCGCCTCCACCCGCAACTCGTGCCAGACACCAGCAGTCACCTTGAAATTGGCACCCGCAAACTGGCGGCGGCGGCCGTCGACAACATGGTAGAGGCGATAATTGTCCTCGAGCGCATTTGCACGGACGATGTAGTAATTGTTCGGATCTTTCAAACGGAATACCAGTCCGCCTGCCTGATCGACACTTCCAGAGACCGTCTTGAACTTGACGCTTAGGTTGAGGTCCCGGAATGATCCTTCGTCAGCGATTAACAGGGGAAAGCGATAATCTGTCTTGTCTGTTGAACTCTGGGAGACCACGTTCGGTTTTGAGGGGGCAGTTGGATCGGCCATTACCGTCCAAGTGCTCTCTGAACCTTGGCCCGTGCGGGCAGAGTGGAACTTAGCCGGCAATTGTCCGACTGAATCGGTGTCGAAGTTGTAAATCAACTGCTTGCCCGAAGCCTGTTGAGGCGCCGGTTTTTCCGCCCTGGTTGCCCTTGAGTTCGGTGCCCCTTCTTCGTCCTCGTCGGCGTCCTTCTCTTCGGATTTCGGTGGAGGTGTCGTCTGGCCGGCGACGACGCCCGTGGAAGTGCCCACTTTCTTTTCATCTCGATCAGTATTGCTGCAGGCGAGGCCGCCGACTGCAACGAGCACAGCGGCTAGCAGACCGACCGCGACTTTACCCCCAATCCACCGTTCCCGTTGTTGCAATACCGGAATGACTAGCGTTTTCATGTTGACACCTCCTTAGGTCCATTTTTCTCAGCCGTGTTAGTGGATGGGAGAGTAACGCTGAACGTACTCCCTTGGCCCTCCACACTCTGAAGAGTGATCTCGCCGCCATGGACTTCGACAGCCCAGCGTGCGATGGCCAACCCGAGTCCCGCGCCACCCCATTCGCGGGAGCGCGCCCGATCCACGCGGTAAAAGCGATCAAATATTCGTGACTGATGCTCCTGCGGCACACCTGGACCTTGATCAACTACCTCAACCATGAGCTGATTGTCTTTCCCTGCTCGAACTCGGACTACTATTTCTGCGCCCATGGCAGAGTATTTGATTGCGTTGTCAATCAGGTTGACTAGCGCTTGCCGGAGAATCAACCTGTCTCCTGAAACCATCAGTGCCGGTTCTCCTTCTAGAGAGATGCGCTGTCGCTTCTCTTCGGCCAAGACCTCGACGAGGGAACTTGCTTCCTGCGCCAGCCCCAGCAAGGAAATATCCGATCGCTGCACACGAACGTGGCCAGCGTCGGCGCGCGACAGCGTAAGCAGAGTGTCCACAAGCCGCGTTAGCCGGTCGGTCTCCTCCAGCATGCTGCCAATCACGTCCCGGTATTCAGCCGCGGTTTTCGGAATCTGGAGGGCCACCTCGCCAACACTTCGAATCGCGGTGAGTGGCGTACGCAATTCGTGTGAAGCATCTGCGGTGAAGCGCCGTAACTGGTCGAAGGCCGCTTCAAGACGGCCCAGCGTGGCGTTGAAAGCCCGCGCCAGGTGCCCCAATTCGTCCACTGGATTCTCAACTGGCAGGCGTTCGTTCAATCGCTCAGCTGAAATTCTCTCCGCCGTTCGCGCCATGGCATCAATTGGAGCAAGCGCCTTACGGGCGAGCGCGAACCCGCTCAATCCTGCCAGGACAAGAGCTAGTGGCAAAGCAAGCAGCAAGACTGAAACAAATTCTTCAATTTCCCGCCGAAGTCCCTGTTCGCTGTGGGCGACACGCAGAAACACGCGGCGGCCGTCGACGGTGGAAATACTATTTGCCACCCGGACACGCTCTCCACTAGCCAGTCGCAGCGTAGAGGGCGAGCGTTGAATAGTCGCTTCTGGGCTGACTCGGGGTGGTCCTCCTAAAGCCTCTCCCTGCAGCGTGGGACTACGATAGAGAAGACCGCCGTTGGACGACCAGACTTCCACGAAGCGATGCTTGTTGGGTTCGTCGTCTTCCTCATGATGAACAGACTCTAGAGTAATCATCCCACTCGGAGTGGTTTCGAGCATGCTTTCTACCGTTTCCACATCTTCCAACAAGTTGTGATCGAGTTGCTCGCGCAGGCTGTAGAACAGGTACAACGACGCACCCCCGGCATAAGCCAACAGCAGAACCCCCAACACCAGCACGTACCAAAGCGTCATGCGTGAGCGTACATGCCGGGGCCAGAGACGCTTCATTGCTCCTCTCGCAGTACGTATCCAACACCTCGGATCGTGTGAATCAGCTTGCGATCGAAGGGCTCATCGATTTTGTGACGCACTCGGGCCATGTGAACGTCAATCACATTGTCGAGGGGTGTCGCCCTCGACGTTTCCCTCCATACGTCGCGGGCGAGCATCTCGCGGGAAACAACTTGCTCCTTGTGCCGAAGGAGGTATTCGAGCAGTTCGAATTCCCGAGGAGTGAATTCCACGTCCTCCCCGCCTCGTCTGACCCTTCGCACAACCAGATCCATTTCCAAGTCGGCGAGTTGCAGCCGGGAAACTTGCTGAGTTCGTCCACGTCTTAGAAGGGCTCGAACGCGAGCTAACAACTCGGGAAATGCAAAGGGCTTTACAAGGTAATCGTCTGCGCCCTGGTCCAGACCCTGCACTCTGTCCTCGATCGCATCACGCGCCGTCAGTATGAGGACAGGCGTTAAAAGCCCTCGTTTCCTGAGCGTCGACAACACCTGAAGGCCGTCGCGCCCAGGGAGCATGAGATCCAAGATCACAAGGTCGAATTCTTCCGCGTTAACTAGATAGAAGGCTTCTTCTCCAGTGTCCGCAACGACGACCTTGTATTCCTGGCGTTCTAAGCCTTCCTGCAGGGCGCGAGCAACTTTTGCTTCATCCTCGACGACGAGAATACGCAAGTTCCACCCCTGAAATAGTATCGGTCAGTTTTGGGACTGCCTACTTAAGTTTTGCTGAATAAATCTTCAGGTAGCAACCAACAGAGATGGGGTACTGTTATCCGCTGTGCAGCCATTCGGCTGGGTTATCGGCGGCCGGCAGCAAGCGCGAAGAAGAATAAAGAAATAATGAAGACCGACGTGATCAGATGTTCGGCTCTGGCAATCGGCTTTCTGGCCGCTGTTCACGCCTTTGCGCAGGTCGGGGATCGAACTCTCTCGGGCGCGATTTCATCTTCAACGGGCTCCCGAATTACGACAGCACATCTTTCCATCAAGAATATCGCGAACGGCGATACGAAGTCGGTCACCGTGAAGCGTGATGGCTCCTACGTGGTGCGCAAGCTGCAGCCGGGAACCTATGAGCTCACCGTTTCAGCGCGCGGTTTCTCTGACGCACACGCGACGGTGGCGATAAGCGCTGACGGCAAGCCGGCGGTGAATCTCGTAATGGAGCCAGCGAGCACGGCTGGAGCAAGCAGGGGGCGAGTTGGCTCCTCAACCGTGAAAGGAGACGTCACCACCAGCGTGAGTGAGCTGCCACTCAATGGGCGTTCCGCCTCTGATGTCGCAGCACTGGAGCCAGGGGTAGCGACGGCACGAACGCAGGCTTCGGGTCAGGCGCAGCGAGGATTTGGGACGGAGATGACGATATCGGGAGGCCGTCCCCGGCAGAACGACTCCCGACTCGACGGTATCAGCGTCAATGACTACTCCAATGGCCCCCCCGGCAGCGCTCTGGGCGTCAATCTGGGTGTGGATGCGGTAGAGCAATTCTCGGTGCTGACCAGCAACTACCCCGCGCAGCACGGTCGCTCTTCGGGCGGCATCATTGGTGCTTCAACGCGTTCAGGGACGAGCGAGTTTCACGGGTCGGTCTATGAGTTTTTTCGCAACAGCGTGCTGGACGCGCGTAATTTCTTTGACACCAGGAAGCCGCCGTTCCGGCGCAATCAATTTGGAGCTTCGCTGGGAGGGCCGATTCAAAAGGAGCGCACTTTCATTTTTGGTGATTACGAGGGTTTGCGCTCCTCCTTGGGCGTAACGCAGGTGGATACCGTGCCATCCGCGGCTGCGCGGGCGGGCAACCTCTCTTCCGGGCAGATCACGGTGGATCCAAATGTTCTAAGTTTTATGAATGCTTTTTATCCTTTGCCGAACGGCCCACTGCTGGTCGGGGGGGATACCGGGATTTTCATCTTTTCTGGTCAGCAGGTCACTCCCGAGAATTACTTCACGACCAAAATCGATCATAAATTGTCGGAACAGGACGCAGTCTCCGGCACCTACATGTTCGATAGCGGAACGGTCAGGCAGCCCGACGAACTCAACGACAAGCGGACTGGATATGATTCGCGGCGTCAGGTGTTTACCTTCAACCAGACGCACACGTTTAGTCCGAGCTTTCTCAGCTCCTTCCGTTTCGGAATCAACCGGGTGGTCGCGACGACCGGCCTGACCTTTCCGAGCGGAAACTCGCATGCGTCTGATCCAACTTTTGGCACCGTGCCGGGGATGAACGCAGCCGGGGTGCAGGTTACCGGACTTACTCAGTTTTCAGGGGGATTGGGATCGCCGTCCAACTACAAGTTTCACTGGACCTCAATCCAGGCCTACGAAGACCTTTCTTGGAACAGAGGGAAACACGCTCTGAAGTTTGGTTTTGGTGTAGAGAGAATTCGGGACAACATCCTGGCTGTATCCGATCCGGGAGGCGCGTTCTCTTTTAACTCCCTCTCTGAGTTCCTCACCAACGTTCCCTTTTTCCTGAGTGCCGCCATTCCCAGCGCAGTCACCGAGCGTGGTTTTCGACAGACCATCCTCGGAGCTTACATTCAGGACGAGTGGCGCTGGCGACCGAACCTGACGGTTGACCTGGGTCTGCGCCACGAAATGGCGACGGTACCGACAGAGGTGCAGGGTAAGCTGACCACACTTCGCCACATCACGGATGCCCAGCCTCACTTGGGTGATCCGTTGTTCTCAAATCCCACGCTGCGTAATTTTGAGCCGCGAGTGGGGATATCCTGGGACCCGTTCGGCAGCGGAAAAACCGCGATCAGCACGGGATTCGGGATGTTCGATGTTCTGCCGCTCCCCTATCTCATCCAGTTCAATGAACTCTTTTCGGCGCCGTTTTTTCAGTCAGGAAGCGCTACCAACCTGCCTGCCGGATCTTTTCCGAGTCTTGCGTTTGGGTTCGTATCCGGTTCTTCCAACAGTCGCCAGGCATATTTCGATGCCCACCCGCGCCGTAATTACGTCATGCAGTGGAATCTCACGATCCAGCGGGAACTTGCCAAGAGCTTGAGCGCGATGGTCGGGTATGTGGGCTCACGCGGAGTGCATCAACCCTTTCGAGTGGAAGACGTGGACATTGTGATGCCGACGCTAACTTCTCAGGGCTATCTCTGGCCGTCTCCCGCAGGCAGTGGAACGCGGCTGAATCTGAATGCTGGACGGATTACCGCTGGATTCTGGATGGGCGACTCGTATTACGACGCGCTGGAAGTACAGATCAAGAAGAAGATGGGGCGAGGTTCCCTGGAAGGTTCTTACACCTGGGGCAAGTCTATCGACACTTCTTCGAGCAGCCTAGTAGGGGATGAATACACCAATTCGCTCTCCAGTCCGCTGTGGTTCGATCCGAGATTGAATCGCGGACTGTCGGACTTTAACATTGCGCAGAATCTGGAGGTCAACTACACCTGGGAGATCGGCACGCCGAAGTGGGCGTCCGGAATCAATGCGTGGGCGCTAGGAGGGTGGCAATTGGGCGGAGTGTTCGAAGCTAGCACGGGCGTGCCTTTCACTCCGGGTATTGGCGGAGACGCGCTGGGAGTGAAAAGCACGGACCCAAATATCGATGTTCCGAACCTGATTGCCGGTCCAGGATGCGGTTCGCTGGTGAACCCGGGTAATCCTGTCAGTTACATCAAAACCCAGTGCTTCGCGGTCCCGAACCCGATCACGCTCCGCGGGAACCTGGGGCGGAACACACTCATCGGACCCGGATTGGTGAACTTCGATTTTTCTCTGTTCAAGAACAACTACATCAAAAGAATCTCTGATCGTTTCAATACGCAATTTCGGGCAGAATTGTTCAACATTTTGAACCATCCGAATTTCGCACCGCCCTTGGACAACCGAAATATTTTCGATTCGACGGGCAGCCGCGTAGCCAATGCAGGGCTTATCACTTCAACCCAAACGCCATCGAGACAGATCCAGTTCGCGCTGAAGCTGATTTGGTGATCAATTTACGAGGCAAGCGTGAGAGCTAGTCGGCCGGTGCTTCTGTGCGATTGCTGAAAGGCTATTACTCGGATACACGAAATTGGAGGCAAAGATGAAAAAGTTAGCGGCAGCTTGTGTCACAGTGTTGATTTTTGGATGTTATGCGCTATCACAGGACGATGCCGGCGCGCCCAGACGAGCGCCCTTGCTCCAGGTCCAGGAAATCCCCTTACCCAACGTGGGAGGCCGCATCGATCACTTCACCTTCGACCCAAAACGCAAACGCGTAATTGGCGCCGCTCTCGGCAACAACACGGTGGAAGTCGTAGACACGTTTTCAGGTCGGGACATACACAGCATCACGGGCGCGGCCGACCCGCAGGGCTTGGTTTACGTAGGCGAACTCAACCGGCTGTTTGTTGCCAACGGTACAGATGGAAAGCTCAGGATCTACGACGGCGATTCGTTCGGTCTGCTGAATACGGTCGACATCGGGGAGGACGCCGACAATGTCCGATATGATCCGGCAGCGAAACGAGTCTATGTCGCCTATGGCAACGACGAGGAGGGAGGTATTGCTGTCATCGATGCCGCAAGCGGCAAGCGACTGGAGGACGTCGCCAAAGTTGAAGCTCACCCCGAATCGTTTCAGATTGCCACCTTAAAGCCGGTTATTTATGCCAATATCGCCACCAAGGCGAAAGTTGTGGTCATCGATCGGAATACGCACAAGGTTACAGATTGGCCTTTGAAGGCCGCGAAGGCTAATTATCCAATGGCTCTGGACGAAGCTGAGCATCGCCTGTTCGTGGTGGCCCGAAAACCGGCACAGCTTATAGTTCTCAACTCTGATAGCGGTGCGACGGTTGCGAGTGTCCCTTGTGTGAACGACGCCGACGATCTGTATTACGACGCTGGGCGAAAACGTATCTATGTTCCCGGAGGCGAGGGCTTCATCAGTGTCATCCAACAAACCGATACAGATCATTATCAGTCCATAGCGAAGATTCCCACGACGGTCGGAGCACGCACCGGTCTTTGGTATGAAAAACGAGACCGGTTCTATTTGGCTGTACCCGCTAGTTCCAAACAGGGAGCTGCATTGTGGGTATATGCCCCTGAAGATTGAGCGAACACCATGAAAAGTTTCTATGCGATTTCGTTGGTGGCCGTAGTTTTCCTTAGTCTTTGCGCCAGAACTGCTGTTTCTCAAGAGGCTGCCCAGCAACCCCTTCGCCTCGTGCAGACGATTCCCATGCCGAACGTCAAGGGCCGCATCGATCACATGGAAGTGGATGTCAAAGGCAAGCGCCTGTTCGTTGCGGGGTTGGAGAATGGCACGGTCGAGGTGGTGGACCTGCAGGCAGGCAAGTGGGTGCGCAGCATCCCCGGATTCAAGAAGCCGCAGGGGATCTTGTACCTTCCAGATCTCAACAAGCTGTTTGTGGCAAGCGGGGACGACGGAATGGTCAGGGTCTTTCGAGCGGACACGCTCGAACTTCTCGATTCAATCCACCTTGACGTGGGACCGAACCGCGTGGTCTACGAACCTCATTCCAACCTTGTTTATGTCGGCTATGGAGGCAAGGACGCCGGAAAAGACTACGGC
>WNFR01006283.1_pt1 | contig 12145 bp, 9 predicted proteins | sample 5400221 | NCBI WGS metagenome assembly WNFR01 (sample SAMN13153357, study PRJNA577476) | soil metagenome | isolation source: 40 cm soil under Madrone tree | place: USA:California | collected 2016-06-14 | reverse complement strand
CAGATGATCACCGGCGATTGTTTTGTCGCGATGGCGGCTGCGGCGCTCAAGACCTCGCGCATTCGTCTCGGCACCGGAGTGCTGGTGCCGTCGAACCGTATTGCCGCGGTCACTGCCAATGCCCTCGCGACATTGAACGGGCTGGCGCCGGGACGCGTCGATTTCGGCATCGGCACCGGCTTCTCGGCGCGCCGGGCGATGGGCCTCAATGCCATCAAGCTGGCGGAAATGGAGGAATATATCCGGGTCGTTTACGGACTGCTGAACAATGAGACGGTCGAGACCCCGATCGAGGGAAAACGTCGGAAAATCCGGTTTCTCAATCCCGAGATCGGGCTGATCAACACAAAGGACCCGATCCCTCTGCACATCTCCGCTTATGGGCCGCGATCGCAGGCGCTGACGGCCAAGCTGAACGCGGGATGGAAAAGCTTTGTCTCCGATGTCCCCGGCGCGATGGCCGCCGTTGAAAGCATGCAGCATAGTTGGCAGGCCGCCGGTCGCGCTGCCGGTGACCTCTACGCCACCGCCTGGACCTGCGGCTGCGTGCTGGCCGACGGCGAACCAGCAGACAGTCCGCGCGCCATGGCGCAGGCCGGGCCGCGCGCCGCCGTGCTGTTGCATCGGGCGGCCGATTTCGACATGGAGGGCTGGCAGAATACCTCGCCGGTCCCACAAGAGGTCGCCGCCGACGTCGCCGGCTATGTCGAGATGGCGCGCCGTTACCAGCCTACCGACGCACGCTATCTGACCAATCACCGCGGCCATTTCTTGTTCGTGAAGCCCGAAGAGCGCAAATTCGTCACCGCCGAGCTGATCCGGCGCACCACCTTCACCGCCGGCGAGCAGGAACAAAAGCAGCGCGTCGAAGCGTTGCGCGGTGCCGGCTGGAATCAGATCGTCATCGCGATTACACCGGGCGAGGAGCGGGCGCTCGACGACTGGGCCCGCATCAAGCGCGCCTTTGACCAATGAGATCGGGACTGACCATGCGCATCGAGATCATCTGCACCGGCGACGAGGTGCTGACCGGCAAGATCGTCAATACCAATTTCAGCTACATGGCCCAGAAGCTCGAGGATTTTGGGCTCTCGGTCAGCTGGGGGACGATCGTCGGCGACGACCGGGAGGAATTGCTAGCGGCGTTTCGGCTGTCGGGCGAGCGCGCCGATGCGGTCATCGTGAATGGCGGCCTCGGGCCGACGGTCGATGATCTGTCGCAGGAGATCGCGGCGCGCGCCGCCGGCGTCGATCTCGTCCTCAACGAGGACTGGCTGCAGCGCATGGAGGAGTTCTTTCGCCGCCGCAACCGCGTCATGTCGGCCAACAATAAGAAGCAGGCGATGCTGCCGACGACCGGCGAAATCCTCGACAACCCGATCGGCACCGCCTGCGGCTTTGCGGTCGACATCGGCAAGGCCCGGTTCTTCTTTACCCCGGGCGTGCCTCGCGAGCTGCGCCGCATGCTCGAGGAGCAGATCATCCCGCGCCTGTTGGCGCGCGGCGGCACCCCGACGGCGATCCACCTGAAGCGCTTCCACTCCTACGGGCTGGGCGAGTCGCATGTCGACCAGCTCCTCGCCGGGGTCGAGGATCTGGTGCCCGACCGCAGCGTCAAGCTCGGTTTTCGCACCCACTATCCGCAGATCGAGACGAAGTTGACGGTGCGCGGCGCTGACATGGATGACATCCACGCAAAACTAGCGCCAGTGCAGGAGGAGGTTCGCCGGCGCCTCGGCAATTTCATCCTGGGAGAGGACGATCAGACCTTGGAGGGCGTCGTGCTGGCGGAGCTGGCTGCACGAGAGGGTTCGCTGGCGGCGGTCGAGACCTTCACCGGTGGCCAGATCGCCGCCCGCGTTGCCCACCTCCCCGGGGCGGAGAAGGTGTTTCGCCGCGGCCTCGTCGCCCGCGACCCAGCTGAGATTTCTGCCGCTCTTGGTCTCGACGGCGCGCTGATCGCCGGCGAATTGAGCCGCGAGGTGGCCGAGGCGGTGGCCAGGGCTGCCCGCCAGGAGACCGGCGCAAGCCACGCCCTGGCGGTACTGATCGAAATCGACGACGGTCCCGACCGCATCGATTTCGGCGGCAGCATCTATCTCGCGATCGCCGCCGAGGAAGGCGTGGAATCCCGCCGCTCGCGCATTTACGGCGGCCGCGAGTGGGTGCGCCTCGGCGCCGTCGAGCTCGGCCTCGACTGCCTGCGCCGCTACCTCCAGGGCCTCCCGGTCACCGAGCGCACGGATTTCGAGCGGGTGTAAGCGAACGTTGCCTATGGTGTGACGCGCGACGGCCCGCGGCGGCCCCGGAGGGTTAAGCACGCTGCGACACTCTCGATCGCGAACGCCAGGGCGAAGAGGGCGAACATTCCGAGAGCGGCCCAATTAATATCGCCTCCACGGGCGCCATTGACGAGCCAGACTACGATTAAGGCAGCCAAGAGGGGGTTGAAACCGGCGAGCACAGACGCCGCCCACTTCCGTTCGGATCTAATGGCGAAGACGTGGCGGATGCGAGCAGCGCCACGACCGGGACAGCAACCCAGCTAAAATTTTGCGTGTACCTAAATTGACTGGGAACCAGCACCAGCCCCAGTAAGGCGATTGCAACCCCGGCGATGCTAATTCCGCTCTGTGCGCGCCTGTTCAGGTGCCAATGTAGCCGGTTAGGTAGCAGTTCCGACGCCTGCCGCTGTTCCTCCTCCACCGCCAGCCGTGTCGCCTCGGCCCGCTGTTCCTCCTCCACCGCCAGCCGTGTCGCCTCGGCCCGCTGCTTCTCCTCCACCGCCAGCCGTGCCGCCTCGGCCCGCTGCTTCTCCTCGGGTCCCTGCGCCGCTTCGTCGCGATTGACGGTAAAGATCTGCCCGTTGGGTGCGCGCAGATAGAGAACCGGCGTCCCCCACTCGATGTCGTTGCCTGCCGCAAAGATCGCCTTGCGAGATGCGGACAAGGCGGCGTCAACGGGATAGCCGTCCGCCGTGGCGGCATAGAACTCCTCGGCGAAAGTTATCGCCGCCTCGTCGGTGATCTCAAACTGCATCGCGATAACCGCCGGAACGCCGTGCTGGACAAGGGTCTGGGCAACGCCGGCAAACGGGTCGGACCGCGAAGAGCGCGAACCTTCGCACGCGTTGAGCACTACGAGGCGCAAGGAGCGGTGATCATGCAGGATTGTTCCCAAATTCTCCGCTGCAACGAGCCGCCCCTTTCCCGCCTCGTCGCACAGTACGAGGATCCCATCCTGGGTTTCGCGGTCGAAGCCGGCGTGACCTACGAAATCCAGGATGTGAAATTCATCGCCGCGCAGCTTTCTTTGCAAGACCGAAAGCCGGGGCGTTGCGAGGCGCTCGAGCCATACTTGCCCGCTGCCGATGAGCCCTGCCAGGGCCTTGTTCAAACGGGACCACTCGCCTTCGACATCGAGGGCGGGATAGTCGGCCGGGCTCGAGATCATCACCAAAATTTTGAGCGGCGAATCGACTTCAAGGGGTCGGATGCGCTCCGGCAGGTCGAGGTAGCGGATCAGCGGCGTATATTCCGACAGAGACAAGAAGCGGTTGAGCCGGACGTTGTAGAGGTATTCCCACGGGATATCAGTGAGCTCAGGTGCGTCGGCAATGCGCAGGCGCAGACGCAGCCCTGCATTTTGCGCCTCGGCTTCGCTCAGGCTGCTGCGCCAGCAGTCCCTGACATCGCCGCTGAAGACAGCCTCGTAAAGACCTTTGCCCAGGGTCTTGACCGCTTCCATCTCGGGCGAGCCGATGGTCGCGTGCCGCGGCGCGGCCGCCCGACGCGCAGAAGGAAATTTTCCAACTCCAGTTCGGAAAAGGGCGCGGCAAAATCGGCTGTCGCCTCGCCGGCCGGGGAGGACAGGACCTGCGCTCGATAGCCGCCCTCGGTTCGCCTGACCAGCAGATCGAAATCGAGATAGGAAATGGCCCCGTGCATGACGGATTCCTTGTGGGAAGCCGAACTCCGATGCGGCTTACATCGCCTCTATGTCGCCTACTTGCCTTTCCACGCCAACTTGACACGGAACTGCGCTTCAGCACTGGCGGAGGCTATGAAGGCTCCTGCCTGCCCGGTGAACTTCAAACCGAACTCGACCTCGACACCTTCAGGAGCGTCCGCGAAGTCGCGGAACTTGCTCGCCACGGCGACTGCCGCCGGCTTGATCGCCTCGAGTGCCGCTTCGAAGGTGGCGCCGACGGTCGCGATCACCTCGCTGGGATGCAACCCGCGGGTGCCTCCGCCCTCCTCCACTTCGATCAGGACATTCCCGCCGGCCTCCAGCGGGAAGATGAGGCGCTTCACGAGCAAACACCTCGTTGTTCAAGCTGTTAACTATACTTCTTTCTTGACGCCCTCGCAATCGCAGGATCCCGCGCCGGATCCTCCGGAGAACGAATATCCTCGCGTATTTCAAATCCGCGTGTGGGGTGGTTCACACCAGCTATTTTTACGAAGCACCATTCCACCGTGATTGTGCTGCACCTGGCTTGTGTGACCCTCACCTCGGTCGTGTTCCGGTGAGCGGGGCGCTCGCTGCGCTGCTTGGTGAGTTGCGCGTCGGTCGAAGCGATTGCTATAGATCGGTGCATGGAGATCACGGCTTCGAACCCACAATTTGTTCGCACGCCCGAGATTGTGCTCGTGCACAGCTCGGATATTCATGTCGACGACGATAGCAGCGCGGGGCCACGTGGTGGTGACGGCACGGCCGGACTTCGCGCCGTGCTGGCGACCGCCAGGGCGCTGCGGGCGGATGTTGTTCTGCTTGCCGGGGATACCTTCGAGAACAATCAGCTGAGCGCCGCCATTCTTGACCGAGCCGGGCGGTCGCTCGCTGAAACGGATATGCCAATCGTGATTCTTCCCGGTAACCACGATCCGGCTTTGCCGAATTCGGTCCATGTCCGCGGCGGGTTCGAGCGGATCCCGAACGTCCGCATTCTCGGCGTCACCGATCAAGAGGCCGTGCCGTTTCCGGCATATGATCTCGAAATATGGGGTCACGCGCATCGGGACTATTACAGCATGGCGCCGCTGCGGGGGCCGCGACCGCGCTCGACGCGCTGGCAGGTGGCGATGGCGCACGGACATTACGAGCCGCCGGAAACCCGAGCCAATCCGCTGCGTCCGTCCTGGGTGTTCAGTGATGACGAGATCGCCGCCACCTGCGCCGACTATCTGGCGCTCGGTCACTGGGACCGACCGATGCGCGTCGGCAACGGCGCCGTTCCGGCGTTCTACTCGGGCTCGCCGGAGCTTGCGGGTACGGTCAATCTGGTGCGTCTGACCGCTGCCGGTGAGACCATCGTCGCGCGCGAGAGGCTACAGTGGCAGCGCTGAGCGGCCCGCGGAGAGAATGATCATGGTGCTGCCGCCTCGCACGGGGATGGCGCTGCATTTCGGCATCGGCATCACCTCTGCCGACAAGGACAAGGTCGTCGGTGAAATGCAGGCGGACGAACGTCATCTGAACGCCTTCGACATACTGCACGGCGGTGCGCTGATGGCCTTTGGCGACGAGCTCGGAGGTTTGGGGTCGCTGTTTCATATTCCGCCGGGCACCAGGACGGCGACGATCGAATCCAAGACGAACTTCTTCCGCTCCTGCTCGCCCGGCCGGGTGACCGGCGAGGCGGAGCCATTGCATCTCGGACGTCGCATGCTGGTTTGGCAGACTTCGATCTATGGTCCCGACGGCAAGCGAGTCGCCCTCGTGACCTAGACACAGCTCGTGCTGCCGGCGGCACAAGGCACGCCAACCGAGTGACGCTATGGGTCAGCCGTTCAGCGCGGCGATCTCTGCCGGCCCATAGCCCAGCTCCCCCAGGAGCGCCTCGGTGTGCTCGCCGAGCGCCGCGGCGTAGGGTATCATCGCCGTCGTCGCGGCGGACATGCGGAAGGGCGGGTTGAGCGCCCGAAATGTGCCGCCCGCATCGTGTATTTCGGCGAGTGCGCGACGGTGCGCGAGCTGAGGATCGGTCATGGCTTCCTTGACCGTGCGGTAGGGCGAGGACGGAACCCCGTGCCGGTCGAACATCGCCTGAACCTCCTCCATGCTGCGCTGTCGCGACCAGTGCTCCAGCTCGTCGATCAATTCGCCCCAGTTGGCCCGCCGATCGGGGTATTTGGCAAAGCGCGGATCGGTGATCCATTGGGGATGGCCGGAGGCGATCGCCAGGTTCTGAAATGTCCTCTCGCTGGCGATGGATAGATTGATGTAGCCGTCCTTGGCGGCGATCGGGCCAAAGACCGGGCGGCCCGGAGGTGCCACTGCGAACTGCGCAGCCTGGATTTCGCTCAAGGTCAGGCTCAGCATGCTCTCGAGCATCGAGACGTCGATCATTTGACCTCGCCCAGTCAATTGACGCTGATAGAGCGCCGTCATGATCGCACCGAATGCGTAGGTGCCACTCAGCACATCGGCGATGTAGATGCCGCAATAATCCGGTCGGCGCTGCTCTCCCTGGTAGGCCATATGCGCCAGATCGTAGCCCGAAGCGGCATGGATCACCGGCGCATAGGCCGGCAATTGCGAGGACGGACCGGTCTGCCCGTAACCCGAGATCGCGCAGTAGATCAGCTCGGGTTTGATCGGGGCGAGCGCTTCGTAATCGAGGCCGAACCGACGCATGACTCCGGGCCGGAAATTCTCCACCACCACATCGGCGGTGGCGACGAGGCGCCGGACCGCCTCGACCGCCTGCGATGTCTTAAGATCGAGGACGATGCTCTTCTTGCCGGCGTTGAGCTGCCCGAAGCTGGTGCTGGCGCCGTTGCGCAACGGCGGCCGCGTGCGCATCATGTCGCCTTCGGGTGCCTCGATCTTGATCACTTCCGCACCCAGATCGGCGAGCAGACGGCCGCAATGCGGGCCGGCGATCGTCGTCGTAAAATCGAGCACGCGAAGGCGATCCAGAGCGCCGGTCATCATCAAATCTCCCGCCCGCCAATCCAATCGATCAAGGTCGCGAACGCGCCGCGAATGTCAACCCACGACCATGGCTTCCGATATCCGGCTTGCTTTTGCCAAGGTTCGGTGCCAAGAGGGGTCTTTGCCTTCTTCACCCAGCATCTCGGTGCTCGCCGCTCTTAACGCTCGACTGCCCTGCCGATGATCGACGCCGCGATTGTCGGTCTCGGGCGGTGGGGCAAGACCCTCGTCGAGGCGGTTCAGGGCAAGAGCGAACGGCTGCGCTTTACCCAGGCGGTCAGCCGCGATCCGGGTAGGCATCGCGAATACGCGGCAGCCCATCAGCTCAACCACGTCGGTGGGCTTGGGCCGGTGCTCGCAGATCCCGGCGTCGACGCGGTTGTCTTGGCGACGCCGCATTCACTGCATTGCGAACAGATCATTGCGGTCGCCGCGGCGGGCAAGGCGGTGTTCTGCGAGAAGCCGCTGACCTTGAAAAAATCCGAGGCGGCGCGCGCCATCGAGGCCTGCCGCGCGGCCGGGGTCGTGCTCGGGGTCGGCACTGACAAACGGTTTTTTCCCTCCTTGCGCGAGTTGGTGCGACCGGTCAAAAGCGGCGAACTCGGCGAGATCCCCCATGTCGAGGCGCATTTCAGCAGTGAGCTCGCCGGAACCTTCACGGGATGGCGCTATTCACTGGAGGAATCGCCTGCCGGAGGGATGACCGGGACCGGCATCCATGTCCTCGACGCGCTGATCGCGATGGCGGGCCCGATCCGTCGCGTCCCGGCTCTGCTGGTGTTGCACAAACCGCCGCCCGACCCCCTCGACAGCCTCTCGGTGCTGCTTGAATTCGCCTCCGGCATCAGCGGAACCTTGGCTGCGGTGCGGTCGACACCGATGTATTTGCGGGTGCATGCCTTTGGCCGCAACGCATCGGCCGAAGCGCTCGGCCGGACCGAGCTCGTGCTGGGGCGCAGCGGCGCCGCGCCGCAACTTCTGAGCTTCCCGCCGGTCGACTCGGTCCTATTTCGATGAGTGAGATGCTCGACACCGTCGCCGCATTCGATGCCATCGCCGAGGCGGTAAAATCCGAGGGGCGGATCCGCGAGGTCTGAGCCTTCCTCCGGGCTTGGCGGGCGCGCCCGAATGCGCCACATAGACGAGCCGATGGAACCGAGGATCTTAATGGCGAACGAGATAGCGGCAGCGGGCCGCGACTTCATCCGCGACATCATCGAGGCCGATATGGCGTCGGGCGCCACCGCCGGGGTGGTGACCCGTTTCCCGCCGGAGCCCAACGGTTATCTCCACATCGGACATGCCAAAGCGATCTCTCTCAATTTTGGGGTCGCCCAGGAATATGGCGGCCGTTGCCATCTGCGCTTCGATGACACCAATCCGATAAAGGAAGAGCAGGAGTATATTGATGCGATCAAGCGTGACGTGCGCTGGCTCGGCTTCGACTGGGGACCGCACCTCTACTATGCTTCAGATTATTTCGACCAGCTCTACGAATGGGCCGAGCACCTGATCCGCACGGGCAAGGCTTATGTCGACGATCTGCCTGCGGAAGAGCTGCGGGCTATGCGCGGCAGCTTGACCGAGCCCGGGCAAAACAGTCCGTACCGCGACAGATTAGTTGTCGAGAACCTCGATTTGTTCCGCCGTATGCGGAAAGGCGAGTTCCCGAATGGGGCGCGGGTTTTGCGCGCCAAGATCGACATGGCGGCCGGAAACATCAATTTGCGGGACCCGGTGCTCTATCGGATCCTGCATTCAGAGCACCCTCGCACCGGCTCCACATGGTGTATTTATCCGACTTATGACTTCGCACACGGTCAGTCGGATGCGATCGAAGGGATTACGCATTCGCTGTGCACGCTCGAGTTCGAGGACCACCGGCCCCTCTATGATTGGCTCCTCGACAATTTGCCGGTGCCGACGCGGCCCCGACAATACGAGTCCGCCCGCCTGAACCTCAATTACACAGTCCTGTCAAAGCGCTTCCTGACCGAGCTCGTTCGGCAAAGGCGCGTCAGCGGCTGGGACGATCCACGTATGCCGACATTGGCCGCGTTGCGCCGCCGCGGCGTGCCGCCGGCGGCGATCCGCGACTTTGTCCGCCGCGTCGGCGTCGCTCGGGCCAACAGCATCGTCGATGTCGCGATGTTCGAGCACTCGATCCGCGAGCTCTTGAACAAAACTGCCGAGCGGCGGATGGCGGTGCTGCGCCCCTTGAAGCTCGTCATCGAGAACTATCCAGTCGGCGGCATTGAGGAGCTGGATGCGGTCAACAACCCGGAAAACCCGGCTGCCGGTATCCGGCGTATTCCGTTCGGGCGCGAGCTCTACGTCGAGCGCGACGATTTTATGGAGCACCCGCCCAAGAACTTTTACCGACTGTCGCCCGGACGCGAGGTTCGGCTGCGCTACGGCTATTTTGTGACCTGCCGTGAGGTGGTAAAGAATGCAGTGGGCGAGGTCGTAGAGCTGGTCTGCACCTACGACCCGGCGACGCGCGGCGGCAACGCGCCCGACGGACGCAGGGTCAGGGGAACCTTGCATTGGGTCTCGGCGACGCACTCCGTGCCGGCGGAAATTCGGCTCTATAATGCTCTCTTCACCCGCCCGGACCCGAGTGCCGACGGCGATTTTATGGCCGATCTCAATCCGCATTCGCTCGAGAGGTTGACCGAGAGCCGGGTCGAGCCCGCCCTCGCCGCCGCGGTGTCGGGAGAGCCCGTCCAGTTTGAAAGGCAGGGCTATTTCTGCCCCGACCTCGACAGTGTTCCGAACCGGCTGATCTTCAACCGCACTGTCGGATTGCGGGACAGCTGGACGAAGATGCAGCCCATCGGCGCTCCAAGCTGATAGAGCATCGATAATTTCCCAGTATGAGCGGCTGGATAGGGGATCTTTAGCACTGCTTTGCTAGTGCACGGATGGAGTTTGACACCCGGAACGACGCGGCCGACCCTCACGCCTTCCTCGATGCCGGTGGTGTGGGGAAATTGAGCCGGCAGTTGACGGAGGAAGTAAACTGCGATCGTTCGAGCTATTCTCCGCGGGAGATGTTGGCCGCGATTACCCATCGCATCCATGTGGCGGCGAGATCCCACAACAGCAGCCGGCTCGATCGGGCGGTGGTAAGCGTAGGCAATGGAAGGAGTGTCGATGCGACCGTGGATGATCGTCTTGTCGAGCGCGATCGGCGCGATTGTGGTAGGGGCTGCCTTAGCCGTTCCTGAGGTGTTGGCCGCTCCACGCCCCGAGATTGGGACGATGCTGCTGCTGCATTTGCCCGCACTCGCGGTTGCCACACTCGCCATGTATGCCCTGTGTGCAATGCTGCTGACGACGGCGACCCTGGTCGCCGGTACCTTGCGCGTGCGCCACCATCTGGCACGTACTGCCTCCGATCGAGCCCCACCCCGGCGCGACTGGGTCGCCGACTTTGGCGCGAATGGCTTCCAGCAGCTTGCGCCAAGACTGGCTCCGGCACTGGCCCAATCGACAAGAGCAGACGGGCGTGTCGTGCTGCAAGCCCGATTTAATCCGACCGAGACGAGGAGCGAGATTGCGCGGCTTTATTATATCTCGCTGGCGCGCAGCCATTTCTTCAGCGCGCTGATCGTGCTGGCCGGAGTCGTCGGCCTAGGTCTCGCACAAGACCACAATTCTCTGCCGTTTCTGTCGGGCGCGATTCCGACGACTTCCGTCATTCTGATCCTTGTTGGTCTGGTACTTCTCGCCGTCCTCGGGCGTATTGCCATCGACGTCACGGCAGAACCCTTGCTCGAAACGATTGCGCAGCTGCCTGCCGAGCGCGTCGAAGTCGGACTCCTTCGCCGTGCCGTAGAATTGCTGGAAGTGGCTTGCAACGCTCCTGCCTCTGACGACGACAGGGCGCCTTCGGCGCCGCCTCAACTTCCCGAACGGCTGGTCGCGGTAATGGAGCAAGGCCATCATGCTCTGCTGGACGCGGTCGGCCGCCTGACGGCGAATACCCAGGCCCTCGGAGCCACGCTGCGATCGTCGGTCGAGACACTCGAGACAACCGTGCGCACAAGCGCTGCGCAGCAGCAGCCGATGGAAGAAAGCACAGTTGCCAATGCTGCCGCTCTGCTGGACGCAGTCGGCCGCTTGACAGCGAATACCCAGGCTCTCGGAGCCACGCTGCGATCGTCGGTCGAGACACTCGAGACAACCGTGCGCACAAGCGCTGCGCAGCAGCAGCCGATGGATGAAAGCACGGTTGCGAATGCTGCCGCTCTGCCGGAGCTGCAGGCCGCAGTCGAGGAGCTGACAGCCGCGCTCCAGCGCCTGAGTGCACCACCGCCGGACACCGACGAGCCCCCCCTCGCCGCCGATCCGGTTTCTCGCCGCAGAATGCCGGCGCCGCGCCTCGCTCGAGAGTTACAGAAGCTTCTGCAGGAGATCGAGGCCGCTCGCTAGCCGGCCGACCCACTCAGCCTCGCTTCCACTGTTGCAGCAGCTTTTCCGCTTCGGATTTGTCCGAAAAAGCGACACCGGAACCGAGCAAGGTCTCGAGCATTGCCTGAGCGTCAGCCGCGCGACCGACCCGGTGGAGGGCAACCGCGAGGTGATATCGAATGTCCGGATTGCTGGGAGCCGAGACGCTGGCGGCGCTCAAATAGGTAACCGCCTTGTCGGTTTCGCCCTGGGCCAACAGGATCCATCCGAGCGTATCGTCGATCTGCGGCGCGCGCGGCGCGGCAGCGATCGCTCGCTCGGCCAGTGCGCGCGCTTTCGCCAGATCGCCTTTTTGCTGATAGAGCCAAGCCAGGTTGTTGAGCACGGGAGCATCGGCCGGACGCTCTGAAATGACGCGCGCGTAATCGGCGATGGCCTCATCATATTTCTTTTCCTCGAGATATAGCTGGGCCAACGCCGCGCGGATCGTAACGTCCTTTGGATCGGCCTTCAGGCGAGTAGTCAAGACCGCCTCCGCCTTGGCTGGATCGCCGGTGCGGGCGTATAGGCGGGCAAGCGCCGTGATGAGACCGTCTTTGGACGGCTGCGCGCCGTATGCCTTTTCGAGCAGGGAAACCGCTTCGCCGGTTCGCCCGGCCTTCTCGTAGAGCTCGGCGGAAACGATATCGTAGAGGGGATTTCCCGGATCGCCTTTGGCGAAAGCGAGCGCCTTTGCCAAGCCTGCCTCCAAACCGCCGATCTCAGATGCCACACGGATCAGGTCACC
>WNFR01011178.1_pt1 | contig 12147 bp, 7 predicted proteins | sample 5400221 | NCBI WGS metagenome assembly WNFR01 (sample SAMN13153357, study PRJNA577476) | soil metagenome | isolation source: 40 cm soil under Madrone tree | place: USA:California | collected 2016-06-14 | reverse complement strand
GACGGCCACGAAACTAATCCGAGAGAAGTTCTTCATTGGTTAGAGGCGTTGTCCGGTTATTTTCGCCGCTTCTCCGTGTACCGGGCAAGCAACCAACACCAATCCGAGAGCCGGTTGAGGTAGCGCAAAATCTCGGGGTTGAAATCTTTTTCGTCGGACGTCCAGGTGGCAATGTGCCGTTCGGCCCGCCGGCACGTCGTCCGAGCGAAATCCAAGGCCGCGGAAACCGCTGTTCCGCCCGGAATCACCCAATCCTTTGGATAAAGTGATTTGTCTTTCTCAAGATCGACAATCACGGTCGTAATTCGATCGACCATTTTCTCGCTCGTAACCTGAAAGCCGTCTTTGAGATAACGTTGTCGATCTTCGGCCACCGTGGCGAGCTCGCCCATCACCATGATCAAATCTTTTTGGACGGCGAAGATTTGCTCGGAGACAAACTTGTCGTTGCAAACAGCTCGCGCCAGGCCTAGCGCGGCACTGAGTTCGTCAACGCAACCATAGGCATCGACACGCGGATCGCTTTTCGGAACGCGCCGCCCGTACATGAGCGAAGTTTCGCCCTTGTCGCCGGTTTTGGTTACGATCGACATATCTCACGCACTAAATTGCAGTGAGAGATTCCTCGGTCCGAGCCGGACTGGCATTTTCGCTCCGAATGACAATTGTCGATCTTAGCCGATCGCCGGTTGCATTTCGGTTTCTTCCAGCACCGGCGCGCCAATCGGTTCGCCTTTTTCCACGAGCTTGATCTCGCGATGTTGCGGGAATCCGGTGCCGGCCGGGATCAAGTGACCCATGATCACGTTTTCCTTGAAACCACGCAGACGATCGACCTTGCCGAGCGTCGCCGCTTCGGTAAGCACGCGGGTTGTGTCCTGGAATGACGCAGCCGAAATAAAGCTGTCGGTTTCGAGTGAAGCTTTAGTAATCCCGAGCAGCACTGGTGTTGCCTCGGCGGGTTTGCCACCTTGCTCAACCACGCGCTCGTTCTCCGCTTCGAAGTCAAGCCGATCGACCTGATCACCCCAGAGCAGCGAAGTGTCGCCCGGATCTGTGATTTTCACTTTGCGCAACATCTGGCGCACGATGATCTCGATGTGCTTGTCGTTAATTTCGACACCTTGCAGGCGATAAACTTCCTGCACTTCGTTCACGAGATGCTCCTGTAAATCCTGCGGTCCGCAGACTTCGAGAATTTCGTGCGGCACAACTGGTCCCTCCGTGAGCTGCTGGCCTTTCTTCACGAAATCGCCTTTGAAAACGATGATGTGTTTGGTCAGCGAAATCAGATGCTCTTCCTCTGCGCCCGTTTCCGCATCTTTCAAGATAAGCCTACGCTTTCCGCGCACTGTGCCGCCCATTTCGACGATACCATCGATCTTCGCGATCTCGGCTGCGTCTTTCGGACGACGCGCCTCAAATAACTCCGCCACGCGCGGCAGACCGCCCGTAATATCCTTGGTCTTGGCGACCTTGCGCGGTGTCTTCGCCAACAGGGCGCCGCCGCGCACTTTTTGTCCTTCTTCGACAATCACGTGCGCGCCCGCTGGAATGGAATAACTGGCGAGAACTTCCTTCTTATCGCCCATGATCACAATTTGCGGATGCAAATCTTCTTTGTGCTCGATGATGACTGTGCCCATCAAGCCGGTCGCTTCATCGACATCACGCTTGATCGTCACACCCGCGATCATGTCGCGGAATTCGATCTTACCGCCCTTGTCCGTTAGAATTGGGACGTTATACGGGTCCCATTGCACGAAGGTCTCGCCCTTCTTGACGGATGTGCCGTCATCTATGGAAATCATTGAGCCGATCACGACATTGTAACGCTCGAGCTCGCGACCTTCAGCGTTGTGCACACTGATCGAGCCGTTCTTACTCAACACGATCCAGCTGCCATCGAGCGCCTGCACCGTTCGCAAATCGTTGAAGCGCACCACGCCGTCGTTTTTCGCCTTGATGATAGGTTGCTTGAAAGTCTGGCTCGCTGTGCCGCCAATGTGGAATGTCCGCATCGTCAACTGCGTTCCCGGCTCTCCGATTGATTGCGCCGCAATGATACCAACTGCTTCGCCGAGCTTGACGAACTGTCCGGTCGCAAGATTGCGTCCGTAACACATTGCACAGACGCCGCGGCCGCACTCGCACGTAAGCACCGAGCGAATCTTCAAACTTTCCACGCCGATGCGTTGGAGTTCCGCCGCGATCTTTTCGTCGATCAGCTGATTGGCTTTTACAACTTTCTTTTTCTTTTCGACTGGGTCCGCGATTGTCTCGCAACTGACGCGGCCGATAATACGCTGGCCAAGATCGACAACCTCCTCGTCGCCCTCGTAGATTGAGCGCACGACGATGCCGTTGACCGTCCCGCAATCGTCTTCGTTGATGATGACGTCTTGCGCCGCGTCGACTAGCTTGCGCGTAAGATAACCGGAGTCCGCTGTTTTAAGCGCCGTGTCGGCCAGACCTTTACGCGCGCCGTGTGTCGAGATGAAATATTCGAGAACGCTCAAACCTTCGCGGAAATTTGAAGTAATTGGCCGTTCGATGATTTCGCCGCTCGGCTTCGCCATCAAACCGCGCATGCCGGCGAGTTGTCGGACCTGTTGGCGATTGCCGCGGGCTCCGGAATCGACCATCAAGTAAACCGGATTCAACTCCTTGCGGCCTTCGTTGTGTTCGAGTGTACGGAACATCACGCTGGAGATTTCGTCGCCAGCATGGGTCCAAATATCGATAATCTTATTGTAGCGCTCGCCGTCGGTGATGATGCCCTTGCGATACTGTTGCTCAACCTGGCGAATCTGTTTATAAGCATTTTCCAACTCGGTCTGCTTCTCTTTCGGAATAATCATGTCCGAAATTCCGATCGAGATTCCGGCTTTCGTTGCTTCAGCAAAGCCGAGCTCCTTCAGCTTATCCAAAGTGGTAACCGTGGCGGCCGGTCCGGCGACTTGATAACAGCGCCAGATAATGTCGCTAAGTTGTTTCTTGCCGGCCGCTTTGTTGAAGAACCCAAGTTCCTCCGGCCAAATCTGGTTAAAAATGACACGGCCAGCCGTGGTTTCGATCGTCTTGGCCTCAGAATTCCCGAGAGATGTCTGCCGACCGTAATCAGGGTTCTTGAAGCGGACACGATCGTGCGTCTTGATCGCGCCCTCGGCCATGGCGAATTCGACTTCCACCGCATCGGAGAAGAGCGACAGATGTCCGTCCTTCTTCACGTTTCGCGGGTTCTGCGTCATGTAATAGCAGCCCAGCGTGATGTCTTGAGACGGTGTCGTGATTGGTTTGCCGCTCGACGGCGAGAAAATATTGTTCGGCGCCAGCATCAACATGCGCGCTTCCATTTGCGCTTCTACCGAAAGCGGCACATGCACGGCCATTTGGTCGCCGTCGAAGTCCGCGTTGTAAGCCGTGCAAACGAGCGGGTGAATTCGAATCGCTTCGCCTTCGATGAGTTGCGGCTCGAAAGCTTGGATCGACAATCGATGCAGCGTCGGCGCGCGGTTGAGAAGAACGGGATGTCCGCGTGTAACCTCGTCGAGAATGTCCCACACCTCCGGTGTCTGACGCTCGATCATTTTCTTGGCGCTGCGCACCGTGTGCACGTAGCCGAGATCTTTGAGGCGCCGGATGATGAACGGCTCGAACAAAACGAGCGCCATCTTTTTCGGCAGACCGCACTGATGCAGTTTTAATTCGGGGCCGATCACGATGACCGAGCGGCCGGAATAATCCACGCGCTTGCCCAACAAGTTCTGACGGAAACGTCCACCTTTGCCCTTGAGCATGTCGCTGAGCGACTTAAGCGGACGATTGCCGGCGCCCGTGACCGCGCGGCCATGGCGGCCATTGTCGAACAACGCGTCGACTGCTTCCTGCAGCATTCGCTTTTCGTTTCGAATGATGACATCCGGCGTCTTGAGCTGGAGCAAATTCTTGAGACGATTGTTGCGGTTAATGACGCGACGATAGAGATCGTTAAGGTCCGACGTCGCAAATCTTCCACCTTCGAGCGGAACGAGGGGACGCAAATCCGGCGGGATGACCGGCAATACTTCGAGAACCATCCACTCGGGTCGCGCGTGCGAATTTTGGAATCCCTGAACGAGCTTGAGGCGTTTGGCGAGCTTCTTGCGAATCTGTTTGCTCTTCGTCGCGCCCATCGCTTTCTCGAGCTCTTTGTTGAGTTTGTTGAGATCGATCTCGGAAAGGAGCTTCTTCACCGCTTCCGCGCCCATGCCGGCGACGAAATCCTCGCCGTACTGTTCCTGGGCCTCGCGATACTCGACTTCGTTCAGGAGCTGCGCTCTTTGCAATGGCGTTTTGCCCGGATCGATGACGATGTAGTCTTCGTAATAAATCACCCGCTCGAGTTGGCGCGCGCTCATGTCGAGCATGAGGCCAAGCCGTGACGGCATGCACTTGTAAAACCAGATATGTGAAACGGGAACGGCGAGCTCGATGTGACCCATGCGTTCACGGCGCACGCGCGCTAACGTCACTTCCACGCCGCAGCGGTCGCAAATGACGCCCTTGTGTTTGATGCGTTTATACTTTCCGCACGAGCATTCCCAATCGCGCGTCGGACCAAAGATGCGCTCGCAGAAAAGGCCGCCCTTTTCCGGCTTGAACGTCCGGTAGTTGATCGTCTCAGGATTTTTGACCTCGCCTTTGCTCCACGACCGCATCGTGTCGCTCGAAGCGACGCCAATTGCGACTTGATCAAAACCCACGGGCCGCTCTTCGCCCACTAACTCACGCCAGGAATGTTCGTTCATTTATTCTCCAAATGTGATTGTCGATGTAAAAATTTAACCGCCGATGTTCTCAAAGACTGTGGTTGGCGCCTGGCCGCCGACTTTCACGTCGAGTCCGAGGCTCTGCATTTCCTTGATTAGCACGTTGAAAGATTCAGGTGTGCCCGCTTCCAGTGAATTGTCGCCTTTAACGATCGATTCGTAGATGCGCGTGCGACCTTGCACGTCGTCGGATTTCACGGTGAGTAATTCCTGCAACGTGTAAGCCGCGCCGTAAGCTTCCAAAGCCCATACTTCCATCTCGCCAAAGCGTTGGCCGCCATATTGGGCCTTGCCGCCGAGCGGCTGCTGGGTCACGAGTGAATACGGTCCGACAGCGCGAGCGTGAATTTTATCCGCGACCAAGTGGCCAAGCTTCATCATGTAGATGTGACCAACCACGACTTCCTGATCGAATGGGTCGCCGGTCCGCCCATCAAACAACCGCGCCTTGCCGGTCTCCTGCACCCAACTAAATCCTTCCTTTTTATGCGCCTCTTTCAGGTATTGGCGGATTTTGGCTTCGGAAATGCCGTCAAACACCGGCGTCGCAACTTTGAAGCCGAGTGCTTTCGCCGCGACTCCAAGGTGAGTCTCAAGCACTTGTCCGACATTCATACGGCTCGGCACGCCCAACGGATTGAGGACGATTTCAACCGGCGTTCCGTCCGCCAGAAACGGCATGTCTTCCTCGGCCACGATGCGTGCGACAACGCCCTTGTTTCCATGGCGGCCGGCCATTTTATCGCCGACCGAAAGTTTCCGCTTCGAAGCAATGTAAACTTTGACTTGCTTAATAATGCCCGGGTCGATGTCGTCGCCGCTTTCGACTCGGTCCATCGAACGTTCGCGCTCCAGTTCGAGCTCAGCGAACTTGTGTTCGTAATGCGCAATGATCTCGCGGATTTTGTTGCGGATCGGGCTCGGATCGATCTCGATGTGATCGTAAACATTGGCCAACTTGCGCAGGAGCGTCTTCGTGATCTTGCGATTAGCCGGGATGATGATTTCGCCGGTCTCTGCGTTCACAACGTCGAGCGGAATTTTTTCGCCAAGTAAAATATTTGAAAGCGCGTCGGTCAGCTGTTCGGTCAGCTCTTCCTTTTTGCGTCTGTTTTCTTCCGTGATCGCCTTGATCTGCTTTTTCGTTTCTGCCGGTGTGAGTTTTTCGCGCGAAACTTCTTTGCGCGATGAAACTTTCACGTCCATGACGATGCCGTAAGTACCTGAAGGCACTGTGAGCGACGTGTCTTTCACGTCGGCCGCTTTTTCGCCGAAAATCGCGCGCAGCAATCGCTCTTCCGGCGCGAGTTCGGTCTCGCTCTTCGGCGTAATTTTACCGACAAGGATGTCGCCCGGTTTCACTTCTGCGCCTACGCGCACAACTCCATCCGATCCAAGATTGCGCAACGCTTCTTCGCTGACGTTCGGAATATCGCGTGTGATTTCCTCCGGCCCGAGCTTTGTATCTCGCGCGCCGATCTCGAATTCATCAATGTGAATGGAGGTGTAAATGTCCTCCTTCACCGCCTTCTCCGAGATCATGATGGCGTCTTCAAAGTTGTAGCCATTCCATGGCATGAACGCGACGAGCACATTCCGACCGAGCGCAAGCTCGCCCTGATCGGTGTTCGGACCGTCCGCAATGATCTGGCCGCGCTTTACATGATGGCCCTTCTTCACGATCGGCTTTTGGTTCACGCAGGTGCCGGCGTTTGAGCGCATGAATTTGCGCAACTCGTAAATGTAAATTCCCTCTTCCGGATCGCTCTTGAGTTTCTTGCGGTGCTCCGGCATGCGACCGTCTTTTGTCACAATGATTTGGTCGGCCGTGACCGAAGCAACTTTCCCACTGTCGATCGCGATAACGACCGCGTGCGAATCGCGTGCGACCTTTGCTTCCAATCCAGTGCCCACCAATGGTGCTTCAGAAACAATCAGCGGGACGCCCTGGCGCTGCATGTTCGAACCCATGAGCGCGCGATTAGCGTCGTCATGTTCAAGAAACGGAATGAGTCCCGCTGCGACCGAGACAAGCTGTTTCGGCGAGACATCCATGAAGTGGACTTTTGACGGTTCCACTTCGAGAAAGTCGCCACGGTAACGGACCGAAACTTTTTCGCCGGTGAAATGGCCGCGGCCGTCAATCGGCGCGTTTGCCTGCGCGACCAGGTAATTTTCTTCGCGATCGCCGGTGAGATATTCAATCTCGTCAGTCACCCGGCCGTTGTGAACTTTGCGATAGGGTGTCTCGATAAAACCAAACTCGTTAATACGCGCGAAGGTCGACATCGAACTAATCAAACCGATGTTCGGACCTTCCGGCGTTTCGATCGGACAAATGCGCCCGTAGTGCGACGGATGGACGTCGCGCACTTCGAAGCCCGCGCGATCGCGGCTCAACCCGCCAGGTCCGAGCGCAGACAAACGGCGCTTGTGTGTCAACTCAGCCAGTGGATTCGTTTGATCCATGAACTGCGAAAGCTGTGAGCGACCGAAGAAATCGCGAATGACGGCGCTTAGCGCTTTCGGATTCACCAACTTCTGCGGGGTCATTCCATCGACGTTGATGTCGAACAGTGTCATGCGCTCTTTCACCAAACGTTCGGTGCGGGCCAGGCCGACGCGGCACTGATTGGCGAGTAGTTCGCCCACCGTTCGCACACGACGGCTGCCGAGATGATCGATATCGTCGAGCGTGCCTTCACCGCGCCGCAGGTTGATCAAGTACTTGATCGCGGCGATGAAATCTTTGTCGGTTAAAATTCGTTCCGTAAGATCGACATCGATCCCAAGTTTCTGATTGATCTTGTAACGTCCGACGCGACCGAGATCGTATTTCTTCGGATCGAAAAAGAGTCGTTTGAGCAAAGCACGGGCATTCGCGACGGTCGGCGGATCGCCGGGGCGAAGTCGGCGATAGATATCCTTGAGAGCCTCTTCCTGATCGTGCGCCGGATCTTTCCGAAGCGCTTTTACGACCGTGTCATCATTCGAGATATCAATGACCTTAACCTCTTTGATGCCCAGACCCATGATCTGCCGAACCGTCGCCAGGGTGAGCGGCTCAAACGCGCGGGCAACGGTAACTTCGCCGTCAAGCACCTCCGCAGTCAGCACTTTGGTTGCAAGCTTTTCTTCGTCCAGTTTCTCACTCAGTTTGAGGGTCTCTATGCTGTAAAAAAGTTTGATGACTTCTTCATCCGATCCGTAGCCAAGCGCTCGCAGGAATGTGGTGGCGAGAAATTTGCGGCGGCGTTTGCGACGATCGAGATAAATGTAAAGCAGATCGGCCGTATCAAATTGAACTTCAATCCATGAGCCGCGATCCGGGATGATGCGGAAACTGTAAAGCACTTTGCCGTTCAAATGGACGCTTGATTCGAACGCGATGCCCGGTGAGCGGTGAAGTTGCGAAACCACGACGCGCTCAGCCCCATTGACTACGAACGTGCCTTGCGGCGTCATGAGCGGGATTTCGCCCATGTAAACTTTTTCTTCCTTGGTCCCTTTTTCCTCCCGCAATTGAAAGGTAACGTGAAGCGGCGCGCTATAAGTCTGGCCTTCGCGCTGTGCCTCCAGAGCCGTCAGCTTTGGTTCGCCGATTTCGTAATGACTGAAATCGAGAACGGCTTTTTCGTCGTAACTTTCGATCGGGAAGACTTCCTTAAAAACGGCCTGTAGCCCCTGGGTCTTCCGCTTGGCAAATGGCACATCTTTCTGCAGAAAATCGACATAAGAATTAAGCTGCACCTCAATCAGATTGGGAGGCTCGATGGCTTCTTTGATGGTGCCGAAGTGGATACGTTCCGAATTGCGTTCTGACATAATCACTAAATCACTAGGCCAAGGGGTTAAATTCGCACCGGCCCACAATAAATTGCGGCCGCTTGCGTACAAGAGCTTACGGCATCAACCGGAGAGCGAGGGGTGCAAAAATGACCTCAAAACGGCGGCTTGTCAAATCAACCTCCACCGTTTTGCTGCCAACTCGTTCTTTACCGTCAACTGCGGGTTAAAAATAAGTCTCCCTACTTCTAACGAAACCCGAGATTAAACGAAAACGGCCGCCACGCAAGCTCTTTTACGCGGCGGCCGCTCTGGAAATTCGTTATTTAATTTCGACCTTCGCTCCAGCCGCTTCGACCTTTTTCTTGAGCCCTCGACGAGCGCCTTGGCTTCGGCCAAACCGAGCCCCGGCACTGCGCTGCGGATCTCCTTAATGACACCAATCTTGTTCGCGCCCATCTCTTTCAAGATCACGTCGAACGTGGCCTTCTCTTCAGCCGCCGGAGCTGCTGCTCCGCCTGGAGCTGCGCCGCCGGCAGGCGCCGCTGCCACGGGCGCAGCCGCGCTGATTCCCAGCTTTTCCTCCAACTCCTTTACGATATCCGCGGCTTCCAACAAGGTAAGCCCGACAATTTGATCTACTAACGATTTTTTATCTGCCATTTTTCTTTCCTCCAATCGCCGCCTCCGAAAGCTTTCGGAAAATTAAGATCGACAGCCGCCGACCCGGACAGTTTTTGTTTTGCATCGCAGCGCTTCAACAGCGCCACGAAATTTTAAGTTGGCGCCGCTTCGGCTGGCGTCGTCTCTCCTTCGTTTTCAGGTTTTGCCTTCACCAACCGCGCCAGCGATGAAGCTGGCTCGTTCAGCATTCTTGCCAGTCGCGTTGCCGGCGCTTGTATCAAGCCGAGTAATTGCGCCAGCAGAACCTCACGCGACGGCAGATCCGCCAGTTTCTCAAGTTCTGCTGCGGAAACCACTGCCCGATCGACCAAGCCGATCTTGAGCAGTGCTTTTTTAAATTCCTTCGTGAAATTCTTGATGATCTTCGCGATCGGTGCGACATCCTTGTCGCCAGTTATGATTGCCGTCTGGCCGCCGAGCTTTTCATCGACAGCCGGAAAGCCGGCATCCGCCATGGCGCGCTTGAGAAAGCTGTTCTTAACGACATGCACTTCCGCCCCGGCTTGCCCCAGTCGATTTCGCAACTCGCCGAAATCCCCGACCTTCATGTGCTGATAATCGGCCACCAGCACAAAAGGCGAGCGATTCAATTGCTCCGAAAGATCGGAAACGATGCTGGCTTTTTCGGGTCTCATATTGTCGATCTTACGGCTGCCCGCTCAAATACGGAGATGGGTCGAGTTGCAGGCCGGGCGACATTGTCGCGCTTAACGTCATCGCGTCAAGATAACGTCCTTTCGCCGTAGCTGGACGCGCCCGCGCCACCGCTTCGATAACAGCGTTTCCATTCTCGACGAGCGCTGTTTCTTCAAACGAAAATTTTCCCACCGGCACCGCGACGTTGCCGTTCTTGTCGAGCTTGAATTCGACGCGGCCGGCTTTGACTTCTTGCACCGCTTTTGCGGTATCGTCCGTCACCGTTCCGGCTTTCGGGTTCGGCATTAATCCGCGCGGCCCAAGAACTTTTCCAAGCTTGCGTACTTCAGCCATTGCCGCCGGCGTCGCAATCGCGACATCAAAATCTTGGAAACCTTCCTGACATTTCTGAATCATGTCTTTGAATCCGACGAACTCGGCACCAGCATCTTTAGCGTCCTTTGCCGCTTTCCCTTCCGCAAAAACAAGCACTCGCACTTGCTTACCGCTTCCATGCGGCAGCGCACAGATCCCCCGCACCATTTGATCCGATTGTTTTGGATCAACCCCGAGTCGGAAAGAGACGGTTACGGTCTGGTCAAATTTGGTGGGCGGAAACTTTTTTAAAACCGAGACCGCATCGGTCAGGCTATAAGCTTTTGTCCGGTCCACCTGCTCGGCGGCGGCGCGATAACGTTTGCTGCGATTTTGTGGCATGTCGATTTGCAGTGTTGGCGTCCGGCCCGTGCGGGACTCCTGCTTAAATTAACGCCGCCTAATTCAAGCGGCGGGACGAGGAGAGTAGCGATGATTTTTGTATTGTCAAAGCCGAGTTCAACCTGGTAAAACCTATAATTATGAAACACCCCACTGTTTATAGCCTATCTGTCGTCGCGGCTTTCCTGACCGTTTGGATCAATTCGGCCGCTGCCCGCCCGATCGGTTTCAGTGAACTATCTCTTCTTGTTCGCATGCACGAGCCCGAAGCTTCCATTAAAAATGAAGTCGCAGAGCGAAAACTCCTGCACGGATTAACTCAACCGCAGGAAGGCATCCTCAAATCTCAAGGCGCGAGCGATTCGCTAATCAAGTCGTTGCGCGATTCGAATCTTGTTGCGTCCAAAGATGAAGTCGCAGCGGCAGAATCAGCCGCTCGAGAGGCCAGCGCGCCGTCAGCGGACGCGCGTTCGGTAAATCATCAGCGGCATGTTGAGGTTTTCGATGTGGCGTTTGGCCACCCGATTAATTTGAGCCGGTGGGGCGGCCTGGATTACGAGATCGCATTTTATTCGTACCGCTTCGCTGGCGAAGATCACATCCAACCTGCGCTTATCGATCAGGCGGGCACGAGAACCGTCGTCTACAAAAGCGTTCCGCTCGAAAGTGAAAACGAAGTTTTCACCGAAGATTGGTACCCGACTAATGGCGTCCGTAACTGGCGATACACGCCCTACAATGGAAGCGGCGGAACGTTGTACAACGGCCGGGGCGATTTCCGCGACACTCGATCGATTAATTTCAGCGATTCCGTCGCAGTGAGTTCTCGTTCAGTTTCCCGAGCAATCGCCGTTGATTGGAACGACCCTGTATTCTTCGACGGCCAACCCTACACCTTTTATCCAGTTTATGTTGGGGCCGGGGCTTCACTCTATTTCATTAATGCATCTAGTGACTCGGCTAAAGTCGCGGTAGTTCCTAACGACGTTAACGTTACTTTAATTCAGCGGTAATATCGGACCGCATTATTGTCACTGAGCTGAGGCTCTAATCGACCGGGATTTCCAGGTCCGGCTCTGTCCACAAGGCAGTGTTCACCAGTGGGCTGGCTGGCCCGTTGCGAATTATTCTTCCCTCTTTCATTACGAACGACACCCGTTCCGTTGCGGTGATGTCGGAAGTCGGATCGCCCGTCATGGCAATAATGTCGGCCAGTTTACCTTTTTCCAGCGTCCCGGTTTTCTGCGCGATGCCGAAAAGATCGGCCGCATTTCCGGTCGCAGATCTCAACGCATCGATCGGCTGCATTCCGAGGTCGACCATCAATTTGAATTCCTTCGCGTTTTGGCCGTGCGGAAAAACGCCGGCATCGGTGCCGAAGGAAATTTTGACGCCCATCTTCACCGCGTTTCGAAACATCTCCGAGCGCGCGGCAGCAGCGGCGCGGCCTTTCGCCTGCACCGCCGGAGGGTAGCTGTCGATCTTGCTCATAATATATTCGGTCGCCATCAAT
>WNFR01006281.1_pt1 | contig 12147 bp, 13 predicted proteins | sample 5400221 | NCBI WGS metagenome assembly WNFR01 (sample SAMN13153357, study PRJNA577476) | soil metagenome | isolation source: 40 cm soil under Madrone tree | place: USA:California | collected 2016-06-14 | reverse complement strand
GACTCGGTTTGGCAGCTTTTCTTCAGCTACTACCATGGCGAGCACTTCAAGATTTTGGTGACTTATCATCAGGACGCAACGCATGGGCTAACTGCCGAGGACATGGTACAAGCCATCTCGACAAAGTACGGAACTGCAACGAGGCCTCCTGGCGAGATCAGCTTCCCAACTAACGAACTGTATAGGTCGACGGAAAAGGTCATCGCCCGCTGGGAAGATTCGCAGTACTCGATAAACCTAGTCCGTTCTAGATTCCTGAACTCTTTTGCGCTTGCCATGTTTTCGAAACGGCTGAATGCACAAGCCGATGCTGCGATTGCCAAATCCATAAAGTTGGAGGGACAAGAGGATCCGCAGAAAGACATCGACCGCCAGAAAAAAAAGACCGATGACCTCGAAGCGGCGCGACAGAAGAACCGGAAGATGTTTCGCCCGTAGTGCTGGTCCAGAGTCACACTCATGAATGCCCTCGCTGCGGGACAAGCTGGAAATGGGGAGGCGAACCACCAGGATGAATGTCCGTATCCAACCAGAACTTTTTGCACAAAATGCTGGGCGCAAGAAGTGCCAAGAGACGCGCCTCTACCTGAAGAAAAGGAACATAGACTCGGAGCGGGGAGATCCTACCCGCGGGAGTTGGGCCGATGGCATACATCATCGCTGAACCTTGCATCGGAACCAAGGATACCGCGTGTGTAGATGTGTGCCCGGTGGATTGTATCCATCCGGCAAAGGGCCGCACCTATGACGATGGCCGCCCGACGTTCGATGAAGTGCCTCAGCTGTACATCGATCCCACCGAGTGCATTGACTGTGGCGCCTGTGTTCCGGTCTGTCCGGTGACAGCCATTTTCGCGCTGGAAGATCTGCCGGAGAAATGGCACGCGTACATCGAGACCAACAAGAATTACGTCGACGGCGGTAAATTTCAGCCCGACAAGTATCAAAAAGCAAGTAGCTAACGTTTGCCTCGGCACTGCGCTTGGCACCAATGCGTACGCTCCACGAAATCATTCATGAAAACGTTCGCGAGGGCGAACTGTACGAAAAGCGCGACCGCAACTGGGTGCGGTGTTTTGCCTGTGGGCACTGCTGCAAGATCCCAGACGGCCAGCCTGGGGTTTGCAAGGTGCGCTACAACCGGAGTGGAACCCTGTATGTGCCATGGGGCTATGTCGGTGGCATCCAAAGCGACCCGATAGAGAAAAAACCCTTCTTCCATGCGCATCCAGGAGCACTAGCTTACAGCTTCGGCATGCTCGGCTGTGATCTGCACTGCGCCTACTGCCAGAATTGGGTGACCTCGCAAGCCCTGCGCGACCCCGCTGCCGTTGTCGGCCCGATGCATGTTACGCCCACGGACCTCGTTCAAGATGCCATCCGCCAGGGAGGCAGGGTCATCGTCAGCACGTATAACGAGCCGCTGATCACGAGCGAATGGGCCATGGCTGTTTTCAAAGAAGCGCGTGCGGCTGGATTGGTGACCGGCTTTGTTTCCAACGGAAACGGCACCCCCCAGGTCCTCGAATACCTGCGACCGTGGGTGGATCTTTACAAGGTGGACCTGAAGAGTTTCGATGACCGACACTATCGTCAGCTCGGCGGACGCTTACAGCCCATCCTGGATACCATTCGACAGCTGCACGAGATGGGCTTTTGGCTCGAGATCGTCACGCTGGTGATTCCTGGGTTCAACGACTCCAACGACGAGCTTACTCGGCTGACCGAGTTTCTGGCTGGCGTGTCGCCGGATATTCCTTGGCATGCAACGGCCTTTCACAAAGATTACAAAATGACCGATCCAGAGAACACCAGCGCCGAGTCGCTGATGTGGGCAGCAGAGATCGGCAAGAGGGCAGGCTTGCGCTACGTCTATGCCGGGAACTTGCCAGGCATGGTCGGCGACTGGGAGAACACGCGTTGCCCGAACTGCCAGGAGCTGCTCATAGAACGCTACGGTTATCTGATCACAGGCTACTTCCTCACGCCTCAGGGTTGCTGCCCTTCTTGCGGCGCCAGCATTCCCGGGCGGTGGGATCCCGCGTTTCGACGACAGATTACCGCCCGTCCATTTGTGCCGCGCATGCGCCCCCAATCAGATTTGCTTGTGCTGAACTCCTAAGAAAGCCACGCCATTTCTTGGCTCTCGTGGCGAGGACACGTATGGCACCCACGGAGGAACCAGGAAGACCGCCACGGGAAGGCGTCTCCAGAAATGCGGACCTGTTAACAAGTCCATACTAATCTAGGGAGACGCCGAGCTTATCGCGGATCACGGCCTTTACGCGCTTGAGATCCTCCTTAAGAAACTTGAATTCTTCTTCGAAGTCGGTGAGACGCTTCAAGAACTTGTCGAGGGTTGTGGTGAGTTGATTGAATTCCTCAAGCCAGCGCTTCTCGAGCTTTTCCATCGACCGACCCATCAGCTTCGACGTCGTACGCGAAAAACTGAAAGATTCCTACGGCGTGAACGGCAGACCTTCGATCGATCCGGAACTCCTCCTGCGCATCCTGCTGATCGGCTACCTGTACGGCATCACGAGTGAACGCAAGCTGGTCGAGGAGTTGCGTATGCATCTGGCTTGGCGCTGGTTTACCGGGCTTAGCTTCGATCAGGACATTCCGCATCACTCCACGTTTTCCAAGAACCGTCATGGTCGGTTTCACGAGCCGAACTTATTTCAACGAACCGTTAAGGTCGCTGAATCTGCTATTTGCCAGTCCACCGGCTGAAAATTAGCGCGGCGTTTGTACCGCCAAACCCAAACGAATTCGATAGAGCGTAGTTCACCGACGCCTTGCGCGCTGTATTCGGAACATAGTCCAGGTCGCACTCCGGATCGGACGCTTCTTGATTGATCGTCGGGGGCAAGATCTGATCGCGTAGCGCCAGCACGCTGATGCCTGCTTCGAGTCCACCTGCGCCACCGAGCAAATGCCCTGTCATCGACTTCGTCGAACTCACCGGAACTTGCTTCATGCGCTCCCCAAACAACCTCTTGAGCGCCCGCGTCTCGATGACGTCCCCGATCGGCGTCGACGTTCCATGCGCGTTCACATACCCAATATCTTCCGGCGCGAGCTTCGCATCCTTCAACGCCGCCTTCATCACCCGATACGCCCCGTCGCCGTTTTCGGCGGGTTGCGTGATGTGATAGGCATCGCCCGACATTCCGTACCCAACGATCTCCGCCAAAATCGGCGCATTCCGCTTCTGAGCATGCTCCAGCAATTCCAAAATCAAAATTCCCGCGCCTTCGCCCACGACGAATCCATCACGTTGCGCGTCAAACGGCCGGCTCGCGTGCGGCGCATCATCATTCCGCGTCGAAAGCGCCTTCATCGACGCGAATCCCCCAATCCCCATCGGCGTGATAGCCGCTTCGGTCCCGCCGCAGATCATCATCTCCGCCGCACCGCGCTCGATAATCTTGAACGAATCGCCTATCGCATGTGCGGAAGCCGAGCACGCCGTCGCCGTCGCCGAATTCGGCCCGCGCGCCCCGTATCGAATCGAAATGTGTCCGGAAGCGAGATTGACAATCGCGGAAGGAATGAAGAATGGTGAGATCTTCCCCGGCCCACCCTGCATCAGCTTGATGTGCTCACGCTCTATCATGTCGAAGCCGCCCATGCCCGAGGAGACGTAAACACCCACTTCATCCAGATCAGACTGCTCCGGTTTCCAGTCCGCCATCTTCACCGCAAAATCCGCGCCGGCCAGGGCCAGCTGGATGAACCGGCCCATCTTCTTTAATTCCTTTTTTCCGATCCACTGGAACGGGTCGAAGTTCTTCACTTGGCCCGCAATGCGGCAGTCGAATCCCGCGGTGTCGAAGCTTGTGATTGTGGCAATGCCGCCCTGCCCGGCCAGAAGGTTCTTCCAGCTTTCCTCCGTGCCGATTCCTACGGCGCAGACGAGTCCGATGCCTGTCACAACTACCCGGCGAGTCAACTGTGCTTGCTCCTTGATGAGGTGGTGCTTGGAATAGCAACCGGAAAACCGCAGACACCGAAATGCGAATCGTAATTCTTTCGAGCATTACTTCGCTGTTGCCTTCAGCTCGATGACGGCGTTCCTGCCAAACGTCAGCGATGCGTGCAGAAATACCCGGTGTTGGTATTCGGAAGAATGACAGACTACGTTGCGCTTCGCTACTGAGAGTGGCAGCAAGTTATCACATTTCTATGACACTAGCCCGATCGTCGGAAGTTGAACGGAAAATGATCCTGGTTTTCGGGAGAGCGGTGACGAAAGCGAAGTGACCCTAGTTAGAGGCAGTACTTGATAGCCCGACTGCGCCAGGCAGCAAAAGCCTCGCTTACAAGGTTGAAGATTGTATGTCGATTCTGAGATATCAATTTCATCCATGCCAGAAGTCCCATTTGCGGGAAGTAGATTCCGCGAAAACACACGCGCGCGATAAAAATGTTTATCCGATATCCCAGCGGCTTATGATCAATCGACAGCCTTTTCTATTGCCTCCGCACTGTACGAACTGACCCACCCGTACTTCACCTCCGCGTGAGCTTGCGCCATGGTCATCTTCAACGGGGTGTGGGCCATCTCAAATGGAATGAACTCCTGCCAGTGTTTCGGCCGCGTCAGTCGCCCCGCGGCCTCAAGCCTCTTGTAAAGTGGTGTCGCGGGCAAAGGCGTGAGCAAGCCAAAAATGGGCAACCCTGGGGGCCAAGTCCGAATCGCCTCGAGGGTTCGCTCCGCGACTCCGGGCGTGTCATTGTCCATGCCGAAAATGAAGGAAGTGATCGCATAAACGTTGCGCTGGGCAAGCCTCTCGAGCACGGCCGCATACTCACCCGGCTTGTTGAACCCCTTGTTTACGCTGGCAAGGTTCGCCGGGTTCGATGGACTCCATGCCGATAAAGACCCACTTGCCGCCTGACGCGGCGATGAGGTCAACGAGTTCCTCATCGCGCAACAGATTTGCGCTGATCTGGGCGACCCAGTGCACCTGCGCGCCGGCTGCGATGATGTCGCGCAACAGGGATTTCGTACGTTTGATGTTGATGGCGAAATTATTGTCAATAAAGAAGACAGCGATCTGGCCGCCCTCCCTTCGCGCCCGAGCTTTCAATAACAGCAGCTCATTTACTACACTTTCGTTGGTGCGAAACCGGATCGAGTCGCCAAAAAACCCGGTTACCGTGCAGAACTCGCACCCAAAAGGGCACCCGCGCCCCGATTCGACGGGAATAATGCGAAATGTGCCCCACCCGCCCCCGATGCGCTGAAGCATACGCGCGGCCATTTTTGGAACTAAATTAAACTGGTCCAGGTTTATCGCGTCCCACGGAATACGGATATGGCTGGAGAGTGGGTTTGCGTTCCTGGCCAAACTCGTCCACCGGGGCGTAGACTTCCTTGAGCTTGTTCCGCGCTGCATCCTCGACGATCTTCGGCCAGGATTCATCGGCTTCACCGAGGGCCACAGCGTCCGCATGGCGGGGTCCGCCGCTGCGACCGAGGGCCTCGTCGGCCATTCCCGTGACGTGAGGTCCGCCCATCACGACCGGCACACCTACGGCGCGCGACGGCATCCGCTATGAGGTACGCTTTTGCTATCATCCGGGTCGTTGCGCCGATTCCGACAAGTCCAATGTTCTGTTCCCGCACGAAACGCGCGATGCCGTCTTCATCCATGGGCTGTGCCTTGCCATCGATCAGCAATACTTCGTGGCCTGACGGAGTCAATCCAGCCCGTCCATGTGGGGACTAATGGTTAGCCATTTCTGCCTTGTGTACCCGCTCTATATCTTTATGTATTTGGTTCGGGTGCGACGCAGTCCTTCACGAAGTTAATCCCATATAACCCCCTATGCAGGCGAGCGTCGCCGCTAAAGCTAGTCTTGAAACCTCGCAGGAATGACTTTCAGTCACCGGAGCCGCCTGCACAGCCGTCAGAGTGGTCGCGCTCGCCAGCGCCGCCGCTGGCTTGGCGAGGCCGAAGTCGAGGAGCTTGGCTCCTGTGGCCGTGAGCATGATGTTTCCCGGCTTTAGATCGCGATGGACCACACCGCTGCGATGGGCTTTGTCAAGCGCGTCGGCAATCTGCATCCCGAACTTGAGCACTTGTTCGAGCGGTAGCGGCCCTTTTCCGAGGCGCCTCGCGAGCGTCTCACCCTCGACGCATTCCATGACGAGATAATCCATCCCGTCCTGATGGCCTACGTCATGCAACGTGCAGATGTGCGGATGATTCAGGCTGGAGATGGTCTTTGCTTCGCGCTCAAACCGCTGCCTGCGAACGGGATCAGAAGAAAGATGCGCGGGGAGAATCTTGATTGCTACGGTGCGCTCCAGCCGCGTGTCACGCGCTTTGTAAACCTCTCCCATTGCGCCCGCACCGAGCGGCGCGACGATCTCATAGGGCCCAAGTTTTGCGCCCGGAGCCAGGGCCATAAGTGACGGTGATTATAACCCTGGGAAGCCTTCGTCGGGTGCCTCCAGCGCTCAAGTGCCTGGTTAACGGGCAACTCTGACGTAACCCGAATAGGTAAGGGTTGCCCATAATCCGGGAGTTGACCAGTTCGGTAAACACTATGCTGTCAGGCAGGAGTAACAGCGTGGAGTGTGGCGGATAGCGTACGCAGTGCCCAGCCAACACTCCGGACCCTGTTGTAGCAACGTGAATTTGTCACCCTAACGGCAACATAAAAATGTCACCTCGCTGGTGTGTTGGTGTGTTCGAGGCGAGTGTCGCCGTAATAGAGGGAGACCCGGCCATCGAGAGCTTGATAGATCTGGATTTTTGCACCAGCGAAACTGAATCGGCGGTTCTGGGGTGGGATTTGGAATCGGCGGCCCTCCCACTGCACGACGTTGTCGTTGCTGACGATGCGTTCGTGCAGGAACGAGCAGATGCGGTCGAGTTGGCCGGGAGCGGGACGCCAGGCCTTGGCGGTGTCGCGCGGGGTGCGTGCGAAGCGGCGGTTGTAGTCCGTGAGGAAGCGCTGCAGTACCGCGTTGGCGGAGGCAAGATCACCCGCATTGGCGAGGCGGAGTTCACTGCACAAGCGATCCTGGAGAACCCCCCAGAGGCGCTCGACGCGGCCTTTGGCCTGCGGAGATTGCGCAGCGATGAAGGTGATGCCGAGTTGTGAGAGAGCGCGGCCGAATTGAGTGGGCTGGCGCTGCCCGGCGAGTTCTTCTTCGAGCGTCCAGTGAGGATCGCTCCTGACGGAAACGCGGGACGCTGATGCTGGCGCTGGAATGACTTCCGGATGGATTTTTGTGATTTAATTGTCCGGATGGAACAGGCTGAAATCAGTCCGCGCCCGGTGGTTGGAGCGATCGTCGTGGTGAGCGGCCTCGCTGTGTCCTTCCTGCTGTGGCTGCTGTACGTCCATCATGCTTCGGCGGATTTCGCTGGGCGCTGGATGTTTTCGCCGGCCCTCAACGCGTTTCTGAACGGATTGTGCGCGATTGCACTCTGCGTGTCAGCTATATCGCAAACCACGCACTGCACGGCGACACGATTTTTCCCGGTCACGGCCCGGTGCGCACGTTGTACCTTTCCATTTTAGCCAGCCACGTAATCCTTTCCATCGTCGCACTACCGATAGTGCTGACGACGTTCTTTTTCTCGCTGACGGGCCGGTTCGCGATGCACCGCCGAATCGCACGCTTGACGTTCCCCATTTGGCTCTATGTTTCGATCACCGGCGTGGTGGTTTTCGTGTTCCTTAAGGCGTATGCGTACTAGGTTTGGGTTGTGGCCCAAGCCCAGGCTCCCCAGCGTCCTCAGTCTGGAGAGTGAACGAGGTCAGTCCCGGCGTGCTCGATGCCTTCGATGTTCCTGTTGCCCCTGCATTCACAACTGGAGTCCCGCATCCAGATAGGTTTTCGTAGTTACGAAGGCTTCAAGAGCCAAGAGAGCGCAGCACCGCAGCGAGATTATCTTTGACGCGTATTCAGCTTCTCGATTGCGCGCTTCAACTCTTCGAGCTTCTGCCCAGCCTCGCCGAGCTTGCCTTCCGCCGTCAGGCGCTGGTAATCGGCAAGGTCTTTGGCAGCTTCTGCGATGAGCGCGTTAAGATCCGCTGCGGGCTGGGGCGACGCGGCGGACGCCGGGCGTCCCGCCTGCTCTGCTGGGACTGCCGCGGCGCTCGTCGACGAGACCGCTCCGCCAAAAAGGGCCTGCATCGCCGACTCGAAGGTTGGTCCGTACGCGAGCCGATCTTGCAGCGCGAGCACCACCAGGCGCAACTCCGGCATCGGACTCCGCTCGGCCTGCAGGTAAATCGGCTCCGCATACAACAGCGCGCGCCCGCACGGAATCACCAGCAGGGCCCCGCGTCGCACGTGCGAGCCTTGCTGATTCCACAGCGTTAACTGTCCGGAAAGCTGCGCGTTCTGATCGATTCGCGCCTCGATTTGCAGCGGTCCGTCGACCAGCTTCGTTTTGGGAAAGTTGTAGACTACCGACGCACCGTATTGTGCGCCGTCGCTGCGCCCGGCAATCCAGCCAATCAGATTGTTCCGGTTGGCCGGCGTGAACGGTAGAATCTCGACGAACTCCACGCCGGTTTCGCCCGGCAGTTTCATCAGCACGAAATTCGGCTGCATCGGCTGTGTGGTTTGCTGACCACCTTCGCTCATGCCCACTTCGGTGGCGACCGTCCACAGATCTTCGCGGTTGTAGAACGCTTGTGGATCCGTCATGTGATACAGACCGTACGCTTCCGCCTGCAGCTTGAGCAACAACTCGGGGTAGCGCACGTGTTTGCGCATCCCGGGCGGCATCATGGCCGCATCTTTGAACAGGCTCGGAAAGATGCGGCGGTAGGCTGCGATGATCGGATCGTCCGTATCAAACACGTAAAACGTTGTCGTACCATCGTAGGCATCGATGACCACCTTAACGCTGTTCCGCATGTAGTTAACGAGATTGCCGTCAAGACGGTAATGGCTCGAGTACGGATAGCTGTCTGACATCGTGAACGCATCCATGATCCACGACAACCGGCCATCGTCGCCGAGCACGATGTAGGGATCCTGCTCGTAGGTGAGGAACGGCGCTAATGCCAATGTGCGATCGCGCACGTTGCGCCGCATCAGCAGTCGGCTATTCTTGTTCACGTCATCGCTGAACGGTAGCTTTGCGAGGTCGCCGCGGTCGAACGCGATGATGATGCGGCGCAGAAAACCGTCGAGGACGATGCCACCGTTGCTGTCGTAGGACGTAAGGCTGTTGGTCTGGCCCTGCGGGTAATTGAATTCCTGCTGCCTTGTCTTCACGTAGACGTCGGTATTGGTCAACTCGCCGAAATAAATCTCAGGGCGCGTCACTGTTAGACCACGCACTGCGCTCTGGACGGGCATGTTGCTCAGGATCAACGTGGGTAGCCCTTCCGGCGTGAATCCATTTACTGGGTTCATGGTGATGCCGTAGCCGTGGGTGTAGATCAGCTTCTCGTTAATCCAGTTGCGGCTGCTCTCAGGGAGCTTGTCGACGTTCAGCTCGCGCGCGGCAAGCATCACCTCGCGAGTCGTGCCCTCGATTTCATAGCGATCAATATCGATATCGGGGAAGTCGTAATAGGTGCGGATTTCCTGAATCTGACGTAGCGTGTCCTGGAGCGCGTGCCAGTCCCACAGCCGGATGTTCTGAAGCGTAGCCTGATTGTTCGCCGGGTCGGCCGCCTCGACGGTCGTCTCAGCGGGAAACTCGCGCGGCGCGACTCGGTTCAATCCCCAGGCCTGCCGCGTCAGATCAACGTTGTAGGCAATATAGGGCTGCTCACGAACCAGCTCGTTCGGTTTGACGATAAAGCTGCTGACGTACCAGGCGACTACTTGAAGGACGACATAACAGAACGCTGCCGGAATGATCGCCGCGACAATCCAGCGTCCCCGCGGCACCGATACGGTGTTGACGGCTGCGATCACCGCGCCGAGAACGAGCGCCGCACAGACGACGAGCATCCCTGTGAGCATGATGTGCGCATCCGTGTAGGTCGCACCCCCGAAAATCGTATGATCATCAAACAATCGCTCGAACCGACCGATATACACACGCATCGCGAGGATCAGCAACAGGAACGCAAACGCAATGGAGAGCCCGCGCCAAGGCGATGTGACGTAGCTGCCGCGACGCCGGCCGAACACACGGGCTCCCCCCGTAATGAGGATGAAGAAAACAGCGAGTACACAGGTAATCGCGGCTAGAGTTAGCAGCCAGCCGACGATGAGTTGCCACGCGGGGAGGGTAAACAGAAAGAAAGTGAGCGGCTTGCCAAAAATCGGGTCCACGACACCACCAGCGGTGCGGGGTGCGTACCAAAGCAGCGCGAGCGTCGGCCACTCTACCATCATGCTGGCGCCGGTTGCAGCGGCAATGACGAGTGAAACGCCGAGCGCGATGAGGCGGAGCAGAGGCTCAACCGGCAGCTTCACTGGCTGTCCGCCAATGAGAATCGTTTGACCGCTCGGCAAATCGGGGAGATGCGCCCGCTTTAAAGCCAGGAACGATCCGTACAGAATGAGAAATGTGGCCGCTGCAAAAGCCGTGAAGATTCCCCACTGAAGGCTCAGCGTTTTCCAGAACACGTCTCCGTAGCCGAGCGAACCGAACCAGAGCACGTCCACGTAATACGACAACGCGGTCCGACCGCCGAACACGACGCCGGCGAGGACGGCGATAATTAGAACGAAGCGGCGGCGGCGACGCGGCGGATGCGTGCGTGGCCAATCAAAGGACTCGGGCATTACTCCACTCCGTCTTTACCAGCATTTCCGTTGTGAGAGCTCTATGAGACGGTATTGTACAGTGCCTGAAGTAGAGTACCTATTTTGCGGTTCGCGAGCGTTAGGCCAATTCATTCATCCAACTTAATCTTCTTCCTAGCCAGATCCAGTTGATTAGCGACGCCTCTCGGGACTGTGCCCGTAACGGGCCGCCTTTTGACGCATGGCTGATCCGGCGATCCTCATGTAACCGGCCCCGAAAGGGTTGCCTTGCCATGCCGGACAGGCTGAGTTCCATTGACCTGCATGCTCTTGCATGCTGATTTCGGCGCCTCTTCTGGAGCGATCGGAGTGAATCCCCGGGGTGAGACAGTTTATTAGTGCACACTTTGCACGAAAGGAGTTGCAAAGTGGAACGGAAAAAAGGACAGCGGTACAGTCAAGAATTTCGGCGAAAAGCCGTCCAACGAATGAATGCGTGCAACAATGTCCTCGGGTTGCCGCGGGAACTCGGCATACACCGCCGGTTGCTGTATAACTGGCGTGACCGATTCGATCAGAGCAATCCAGGTCAGGCCCCGTTCCCGCGAATTCCTTCTCCGCAAGGAAATTACCAAACTGAAGCGAATCCTCGCGAACAAGATGATGGAAGTGGATTTTTTCAGACATGCCTTGCAAAAAGTAGGGGCTCGTTTGAAGTGACGGATGGAGTTGTTGGAGTCGGGCTTCGTGCGCCCAAGGGAAGCGCGCCACGGCGTCAAGCTAGCTGGGGACATATTGGGGACAAGAAAAAGGGTAAATGGGGATGGTCCTGGCCTGCTAGCGCCCGATAAAGCACTAGCGTCACTCGGGCGCAATTCGTCGATTGCCCACGCAAATGCTCCCGCCGCACTCGCACCAGGAGTCGCTCGCCACAATCGAGCGCGTATTCAGCGAGCCAGAGCCATCTGGCTGAATAACGCGCTTCCGTCCAAATGGCTCATTCCCCGCGAATCGCCACCGTCGATCGGAGCTACAATGGCTTTGCCAGGTGAAACAGAAGCGGGCAATGCTGAGAAGCAACCATGCTGAGGGTTACCCTGGTGGGCTTATCGAGACGATGATCGCGAGCGTGGAAGTCGCCTTTCGCGCTCCTCCCAAATCACATCGGATCGGTAGACACTGATGCCTTTAAAATCGCCGCCCGAAGCGCGGAATCCTCACTAACGGAAAACGTTGCTTCTCCATTTCAGGCTGACCAAGACAAAAGGAGGTCCAATGCCGGAAAAACAGAGCACTCAGGTCGTAAAGCACGGCGATCTCACGCAACGAGTGGGCGTGGAAGTAATTCGTGCACGTGGCGTCGACGTGGAGAAGCTAATCAAAATGTTGATTGCCAACGCAGCCGCAGAATTTGCCAGCACCTATTACTACTATACGATCCTTCGCATGCACCTTGC
>WNFR01006276.1_pt1 | contig 12152 bp, 13 predicted proteins | sample 5400221 | NCBI WGS metagenome assembly WNFR01 (sample SAMN13153357, study PRJNA577476) | soil metagenome | isolation source: 40 cm soil under Madrone tree | place: USA:California | collected 2016-06-14 | reverse complement strand
CTACGAAAATGATGTACGATTGCAAGCCCGAGGTAGTTCCCGTCAGCTTGGCCAGGTAGATTCCGCTCGTCCAGTTACTTCCGGTGGTGAGAACGTACGGGTTGGTCCAATTGCATTCAAGAAACCCCGTGCTGGGATCAGGTGTCGGGATCGTTTGATGGGTTCCCGCAACAGTAACCGGCCCGAACATCAGACGGCCGCCGAGCCCCTGATAGTAGCCCATGCGGTAAACCGAAATTTGGTACTGGGGATCGGAGGTCGTTACAAAGAAGGAAATCTGGCCGCCCTTATTGACGCTGGTAAGATTTGCATATCCTGCGATTTCATTGCCACTCGCCGGATTAGTTATCAACCACTGACCCGTGCCCGGATTGGCATTTTCTACCTGAATAGGATTTTGCGATGCGGCGCTAATTACACGCAACGAAATGAAAGCCAATACCGCAGCAACGAAAAGCGCGATCGGAAATCCTTTCCCCACTGAAGCACCTGGTCCGGAACGCTACGAGCTAAATCGGCGAATCGGAACGGTTATCGCTCAAAAAAATCGCTCTAGGAATCGGACTGTAGGACTCGGTAGGTTTCCGATATTGTAAATTTGACTAACTACTAATTCAGATAAGTCCCTTTTTTGAGCAATAACCGTTCCTTTCAACTCAGGGAGGAGGTGGGAGCAAGGAACGTTCCTTGCCGCTCCAGGAAGGAGTTGGCAGCTTAATAATCTTGGCCTCAGTAAACAAAAGGGCTAACTTCAAGGAAAGCGCGGTACCAAATTTCTTTTTGATTGCAAATTCTCCAGATTTTGAGCCACGGCTCGTCGGCGCTCCCACGGTTGATTAGTTCGGGCTGCGCTAGCAGTGCATTATTTCACCCGATAGGCTGCGGGTCCGGGGCAGACGGCCTTCTTCCTGCCTAGGTGATGAATCGCGCCATTCGGCCGTCCGATGTACGATCGGCACTGTCTGGCTGATTTCGACGATGGATTATGAAAAGCACGATGGGGCCCTTCTGGGGGGGCGGCAACGCTTCATCCGGGGGTTTGAGCGGACGGCCCTAGAACATCTCGAAGTACTCGCGATGCTCCCAATCGGTCACGTGCGAAAGGAAGCGGGAAATTTCGAATTCCTTCAGCGCGATAATGTAATTGATGAAATTGCTGCCCATTTTCTCGCGGAAGAGCGTGCTGGTCTTGAGCGCGCTCACCGCGTCCATCAGCGACCGCGGCAGTATCGCACGATCGGCGTCGGCGTAGGGATCGATGGTCGGCGGGCCGGGATCGAGCGCCTTCTCGATACCGTTCAAGCCCGCGATCAGGTTGGCCGCCAGGTACAGGTAAGGATTGGCGGACGGCTCGCCGATGCGGTTTTCGAGGTGTGTGCCGGGGTCGGGTCGGCCTGCCGATCACGCGGATCATCGCACCGCGATTCTCCGTCGCCCAGTTGGCGCGATGGGGCGCGAGCGAATTGGGACGGAGCCGCTTGTAGCCATTGATGGTCGGATTGCTGAAGACGCAGCCGGCGGCGGCATGATGCAGCAGACCGCCGACGAAGTTGCGGCCCGCCTCCGACAGCATCTGCAAGGCGTCCGGCGCGACGAACGCGTTGTCGCCGGTCGCCAGCGAATACAGCGACTGATGCAGATGCCAACGCTCGCATAGATGTTTTGCACTGCCGGCCAGCACATGAATGTCGCATGGCATCCGTGGCGCCGGCAGATCTGCTTCACCGCGGTCCTGAACAGCAGGATGTCGTCAGCGGGCGCGAGTCCGGTCTCGGGTTCGAACGTCACTTCACATTGGCTCGGGCCCCATTCGGTCTCCAGGCTGCGAACCGGCAGTCCCAGCGCTTCCAGATTTTCGAGCAGCGTTTCGAGGATCGGCTGCATCTCGTCGATCTTCTGTTCGGCCAGGTGCTGAAACCCGTGGGAGAGCAGATTCGCTTGCGGCGGATCGGGCGGCTGGCCGGATTGCTTGGGACGAAGACGGACGTCTTCGAGCTTCATCACGTAAAACTCGACCTCGAGGCCCACCATCGACCCGAAGCCCTTGCGGCGCAGGTCGTCCAGCGCTCGGCGATAGATGTAACGGGGCGCGATCGGCACCGGCGCGCCGTCGGGGAGATACAGGTCGGACAAGATCCAGCCCGTAGCCGGAACCCACGGCAGCACGCGGAAGGTCTCCGGGTCGGGAACCATCAGGAGGTCGCCGGTGCCCCCGGCCGCGCCCAACGGCAGGCCGCCTTGGCCAGTGAAAACCGGAAAGGCGGGCAGGTTGGCAGTATCGAAGGCGAACAGCGTGCTGACGACGGGGTGGCCGCGCTCGAGCGCGGCGAGAAAGTTTCTCGCGGTCAGCATTTTGACGCGCGCGATTCCGTGCTGGTCGGCAAACACGACCCGCACCGAGGTTATCCGGTCGCGCTCGATTCTGTCGCGGATTGATCGCGCGCGATCGCTCTGCGCCGCCGTCCAAAGCCCATGGAGCTCGACGAATCCGGGGCGCGAAAGGCCCGACGGTTGGACTTCATCCGATCCAGCCAATTGTCACCTCCGCCGCCGAAGAATGTTCGCACAGCCCGGCGGGGCCGGGACGCAAGCGCAACCGTCACAGAAAAAAGGAGTTGTTTTCCTGACCCTCGTCGCAGTCGAGCAGGTTGATTTGTTTCAGCGCGATCTCCCAGGCGTCATCTTCTTGCACAAGGAGGTATCCGCACTAGCCGGCCAGCGCGCGATGAACACCGAGCCGGTAGGTCTGAATCACGAAATTCGCCCGCGCCGCGAGTTCGTCTGCGTTGCTCGCGAAAATTTCGAGATTACTCAGAAGATGACAAGTGCGGGTGGGCGGGATTTGCGAGTACGCGTTGCCGGTGCGCAGCCGCGCGACGCGATCCTCCAGCCGGCGCCGGTCGTGGAACTCGACCGTCACCTCGCGCCGCGGATCGTTGCCGCGCCGAAGCGGTGTCCAGTAGATGCACTCGCGGCTGAACAGTTCGAGCCAGCGCTCGAACTCGCCGTCGTCGAGCAGCCGCGTCTCGCACTTGATCAGCCGCTCGCAAGCCTGCTCGAGTTCCCGCGCTGGTGGATCTCCGGGATGCTTCCACATGCCGTCGAGCGCGATGAGCCGCTCGTAAAGCGCATCGTTGACGGAAAGCGAAGGCTCAAGCGCGCCTGCGTCGTCCTTCGTCACGAAAGCCCGTCTCCTATCCCACCGAGAGCTTCAGCTCGGCGCTCATCAGCCGTTTCCATTCCCTGTAGTAAGCGCGGAAGTGGAGATCGTCGCTTATGGGGCCGGTGACGACGCCCTGTGCATTGGTCCGCTCCACGCCGGTATGCAGATGGCGGCTGATATCGATCCACTCGATCTCTGGAATCGCGAGGCCTTGCTGGCAGGCCTCGAAGTTCGCGCAATCATCGACCTCGCCGAAATTCGGAAAATCCTCCCGGGTCCGCATCCGCAGCACGTTTACCTCGTTCGGCACATCGCGCAATCATCGGGATCGCTCGTTCCGTAGTACGACATGTCGCGGTCGGGTCCGTGACGCCGCGCCGTCATCAGCAGCAGCGATCGATGCGAGAACGGCGGATGATAGCCGTCGCCCGCGTTGTCGTATACCAATTTCCAGTTGGCCCCCATGACCATCCGCTGCGCCGAACTGCGCACCACAATCTCCGCGCCCGGATAGCGATCGAGCCATTGGTCAATGAGCGGCCGCGCCGCGCCGAGGTGCTGCACCAGGTCCGGCGCCTCGCGATTCAGGTGCCAAAAATCAATCCGCGATAAGTCTCAAGGCGCGGAATTTTCGCGAGGTTATAGCGCTCGAGCTTGAAGCCGGGGGCCGTAGGCGTCGTCGCCCGGCACGGAGACGCACTCTCCGCTGTTGCTGTATGTCCATCCGTGATAGCCACAGGTGAAATAGCGCGCCGAGCCCTCGCGCTGGCGGCAAACGGTCGCGCCACGATGCGCGCATCGGTTCATCAGCGCGTTGATCTTGCCGCTTCCGTCGCTGGTCAGGATGATCGGCCGGAGGCCAAGAGTGCGCGCGACGAAATCATTGGGCTTGCTGATTTCGCTTTCGTGGCCAAGATAGACCCACGTGCCACCGAAAACCCTGATCATCTCCTCGGCAAAGATCGCGGGATCGGTGTAGAGCGAGCGATGCACCCGGCCGTCCTGCACCAGGTGATCCCATCGCGAAGCCGCGTCGTGCATACGTCACAGGCGATAACGCGAAGCATCCGCCCGCGTCAACAGGACTGGACGCGCCCTGCGACGCCCGCGCGCCCGCCCTACTAAAAGCGGGTGCGAGCCGGGCACGCAGACAGGCAAGTCCGCCGGGAAAAGAAGCTGGCCCCCGATGCACTTTCGTCGCGGTTGGCGCAAAATGTAACTCTGTTGACGGAGCACCGCCGGGGCGGCGGGCGCGAAGTTCAAAGCATCGCGAAGAACCAGGAACGCTCTGATGGAAACGATTCATGACATAGACCCGGAGGAAACCCGCGAATGGCTCGATTCACTGGAAGCGGTGATTGATGCCGAAGGCGTCGACCGCGCTCATTTTCTGCTCGAACAGCTAATAACCACGGCGCGCCTGCGCGGCACTTATCTGCCCTACAACGCCAATACGCCGTACCTCAACACGATTCCCGCCGATCGCCAGCCGCACTACCCCGGCGATCGCGAAATCGAACGGCGCATCAGCTCGACTATCCGCTGGAACGCGCTCGCGATGGTGGTCCGCGCCAACCAGCCCTCCTCCGAGCTCGGCGGCCATATTGCGAGCTTTCAGTCTGCGGCGACCCTGTACGATATCGGCTTCGGCCATTTCTGGCGCGCGCCCTCCGAGAGCCACGGCGGAGACATCATCTACATCCAGGGCCATTCTTCCCCGGGGATTTATGCGCGCGCCTTCGTCGAAGGGCGCCTGACCGAGAAGCAGATGCTCAATTTCCGGCGCGAAGTCGATGGCCGCGGGCTCTCGTCATATCCGCATCCGTGGCTAATGCCGGATTTCTGGCAGTTCCCGACGGTGTCGATGGGCCTCGGGCCGATCACGGCGATCTACCAGGCCCGTTTCATGAAATATCTCGGGGGTCGCAGCCTCGGCGAGATGGGCGACCGCAAGGTCTGGGCGTTCATGGGCGACGGCGAGATGGACGAGCCGGAATCGCTCGGCGCAATTGCGCTCGCCTCGCGCGAAAAGCTCGACAACCTGATCTTCGTCGTCAACTGCAATCTCCAGCGGCTCGACGGTCCGGTGCGCGGCAACGGCAAGATCATCCAGGAACTCGAGTCCGACTTCCGCGGCGCCGGATGGAACGTCATCAAGGTCATCTGGGGCAGCAACTGGGACCCGCTGCTCGCGCGCGACAAGCACGGATTGCTGCGCAAGCGGATGGAGGAATGCGTCGACGGCGAATACCAGGCTTTCAAGTCCCGCGACGGCGCATACGTGCGCAAGGAATTCTTCGCCAAGTACCCGGAGCTGCTCGAGATGGTCTCCGGCATGACCGACGAGGAAATTTGGCAGCTCCGCCGCGGCGGCCACGACCCGATCAAGGTCTATACCGCGTATGCCGCTGCCGTCAGCCATCGCGATCAACCGACCGTGATCCTCGCCAAGACTATCAAGGGTTACGGGATGGGCGCCGCCGGCGAGGGCATGAACATCACCCATCAGCAGAAGAAGATGGGCCTCGAAGAGCTCAAGGCATTTCGCGATCGCTTCAAGATTCCAGTGACCGACGACCAGATTGCAGAAGTGCCATTGTATCGGCCGGCCGAGGACAGCATCGAAATCCAGTATCTGCGCGAACGCCGCAAGGCGCTGAGCGGCTTTCTCCCGCAGCGCCGGCGCACCTCTCAGGCGCTCGTGGTGCCGCCGCTATCGGCCTTCGAGTCGCAGCTCAAGAGCACCGGCGATCGCGAGATCTCGACCACGATGTCCTTCGTGCGGATTCTTTCGGCCCTGGTGCGCGACAAGAATATCGGCAACCGCGTCGTGCCGATCGTCCCCGACGAATCGCGCACCTTCGGCATGGAGGGGATGTTCCGTCAGCTCGGGATATTCTCGCAGGTCGGCCAGCTCTATAAGCCCGAGGACTCAGGGCAGCTGATGTTCTACCGCGAGTATCAGCACGGCCAGATCCTTCAGGAAGGAATCACCGAGGCGGGCGCGATGTCGTCGTGGATCGCCGCGGCAACTTCATACAGCACCCACAACTTGCCGATGATTCCTTTCTACATTTTCTATTCGATGTTCGGGTTTCAACGCGTTGGTGACCTGGCATGGGCGGCCGGCGACTCGCGATGCCGCGGCTTTTTGCTCGGCGGAACTTCCGGGCGCACCACGCTCAATGGCGAAGGCCTCCAGCATGCCGACGGCCACAGCCACGTCCTCGCCTCGGTCATCCCAAATTGCGTCGCTTACGATCCGACCTTCGCCTATGAGCTTGCGGTGATCATTCACGATGGCCTCTGGCGCATGCTGACTGAGCAACAGGACGTCTTCTACTACATCACTCTGATGAATGAGAATTATGTCCATCCCGCGATGCCCGAGGGCGCGCAGGAAGGTATTCTCAAAGGCATGTACCCGCTGACCGACGGTGGCAGCAACGGCAAGCGGCCGCGCGTGCAGTTGCTCGGCTCGGGCACCATCCTGCGCGAGGCGATCGCCGCAGCCGATCTGCTCCGGGACGATTTCGGCGTCGCCGCCGACGTATGGAGCGTGCCGAGCTTCACCGAGCTAAGGCGCGACGGAATCGAGGTCGAGCGCTGGAACATGCTGCATCCGATGGAACCTCAGCGGCGCAGCTACGTCGAGACTTGCCTCGCCGATCGTCCGGGGCCGGTGATCGCGGCGACTGACTATATCCGCGCATTCGCTGATCAGATTCGGCCCTATGTTCCGCGCCGGTATCGTGTACTAGGTACCGACGGCTACGGCCGCAGTGACTATCGCTCCCGCCTGCGCAGTTTCTTTGAAATCGATCGGCATTACATCACGGTCGCGGCGCTCCGCGCGCTCGCCGACGAAGAACAGATTCCGGCTTCCCGAGTCGATGCGGCGATCAAAAAGTACGACATCGATCCGGAAAAGCCGAATCCCACAACGGTGTAAAGCGATGGGCGCGCTGATCGATATCAAGGTCCCCGACATCGGCGACTTCACGGACGTTGAAGTCATCGAGGTGATGGTCAAGCCGGGCGACCCGGTCCGCGTCGACGATTCGCTGATCACAATTGAGTCCGACAAGGCCTCGATGGAAGTGCCGGCGACGGAGGCCGGCATCGTAAAGGAAATCCGGGTCAAGGTCGGGGATAAGGTCTCGGAAGGATCGCCAATCGTCGTGATCGAGGCCGCGCCGGCAGCCGATGGCAAAGCTGCGGCGGCGGCCGCGCCCGCTCCCTCCGCCAAACCTGCACAGGCACCTGCGTTATCCGTCGTCAAAAAACCCACGCCGGCAGCCGCTCAACCGGCGAAGCAGGCAAAGCCGCCCTCCGCCGCCGAAGAAACGCCGGCGGATTCCGAGAGCGCTCCGCCTGCACCAGACAAGGCTGATACGGCCAAGCCGGCTGCATCCGACAAGCCCGATACGATCCAACAGTCGGCGCCTGAATCGGCCGCTCAGCCTGAGGCCGAGTCTGAACGCAAGCCGCACGCGAGCCCGGCCGTGCGGAAATTCGCGCGTGAGCTCGGGGTTGATCTGCACGCCGTCCACGGCAGCGGATTGAACGGACGAATCTTCAGAAGCGACGTGCAGAAGTTCGTAAAATCCGCGATCGCAGCAACGGGGCGCGCAACCGGCACGGGCGGGGCCAGCGCGCTCGAGCTCGCGCCGTGGCCGAAAATCGACTTCGCCAAATTCGGCGAGATCGAAACGCGCCCGCTCTCGCGCATCCGGCGGCTTTCGAAAGCGAATCTGGCGCGCAACTGGGTAATGATCCCGCATGTCACCCAGTTCGACGACGCCGACGTGACGGAGCTCGAGGCCTTGCGCCACGAACTCAACGAAACGCACACGAACGATGGGATCCGTATCACGATGCTGGCCTTCGTGCTCAAGGCGCTGGTCCGCGTGCTGACTGAGTATCCTGAATTCAACTCCTCGCTCGACGGCAACGACCTCATTCTGAAGAAGTATTTCCATTTCGGCTTCGCTGCGGACACTCCCGAGGGACTGGTGGTGCCGGTGATTCGCGACGTCGACAAAAAGGGTGTGTCGCAAATCGGGCGTGAGACCGCGGCACTTGCGCAGGCGGCGCGCGAGGGCAAACTCAAGATGGCCGACATCCAGGGCGGATGCTTCACGGTGTCGAGCCTTGGCGGAATCGGCGGCACGGCGTTCACGCCGATTATCAACGCTCCTGAAGTGGCTATTCTCGGACTCTCGCGGCTCGCCCGGAAGCCTGTATGGCAGGGCAGCGCCTTCGTTCCGCGCCTGATGCTGCCGCTGTCGCTCGCATACGATCATCGCGTGGTCGACGGAGCGTTGGCCGCGCGCTTCGTCACCTACTTGAGCGCGATACTCTCCGACATGCGCCGCGCCCTGCTCTAGAGCGGCCGATTCATAGCCTCACGCTCCCTCGCGATTGCGAAAGCTCACGCGCGGCTCGGGCGGAAGGTTCAGAAGATCGCGATTGAAGAAGTCGCTCAGGTATTCGATCAATAAACGCATCGACACCACCCCGGTCGGATGTCCCTGCTGGTCGACCAGCGGTATGTGGCGAAACCCTTCGATCAACATGCGGTTGAGCGCGAAGGCGACGCTGGAATCGGACGGCAGTGTGACCGGATCGCACGTCATGTAATCCCTGATCGCCGTTCGCTCGAAGTCGATGGGACGGCCCACCACGCGCATCAGAACATCGCGCTCGGTGAAAATTCCAACCAGGCTCCCGGCATCGATCACCAAGGCGCAGCCGCGTAACCCGTCGCGCATGAGGCCGATGGTTTCGGCCAGCGTTGCACCCGCGTCAACCACGAGCGGCGGCTGGGTCGTTACGTTGTTGAGGGTCTCCAGGAGGAGCGCGGATTCAAGGTCGGCGGGTCCGGGACATTCCTCTTCGCCCGATTTGAATACGTCATCGTCGTCGATCGGCATATGACGAACCCCTTATGTTGAGTGCAAGGCAATGATATGCCCGGTGCACGCGAGAGCGAAGCACTCCAGGAAGCGATCTAAACCAAGCGAGCGTTCGCTGTCTCTTATTCCCTGACTTTGCCGGGTGCTCGCCCACATCACGCGAGCGACTTGACGCTCACCCGCCGGAAGCGGAGAGGTTGGATTATCACGCGAAGCTCACCGGGAGGGCATCAAAATGCCGACTTATATTTTGCTTAGTTCACTGACGCCCGAAGGACGCCGTACGTTGCACAGCGATCCGGATAGGCTGGAGCAAGTGAACAAGGAAATCACCGATTTCGGATGCAAGGTGACCGCCCAATACGCGGTGCTCGGCGGTTACGACTTCGTCACCATCGTCGAAGCGCCGGACAACGAAACCGTTGCTCACTTGTCGGTAGATCTGGGCTCGCGCGGCACGGTCAACGTCATGACGCTTCCAGCGATTTCGATTTCCGAACTGCGAAAGAAGTTGAAAGGGCCGAAGCAGATGGGACGCCCCGCACGAGCGTAATCGGCCCTGACTGCCGCCACTCATGCATCCGCAGGGGATAGCTTATGATCAGCGAAACGCTTCTGCGTGCACTTCAGGAAAGGATGCGTAAGCTGACAGCCGCGAGTTCCACGTATGCGGTGCGTAACGCCGAACTCAGGGCGGCCCTGGAACGCGCAAGAGTGACGGAAGCGAGCGAAGCAGTTCGGGAAATTGAGGCCCTGCGGGAGGGCGAGAGACTGGCGCAGGAAATCAAGGAGCTGCATGATCACATAAGTGATCTTCTGCGCAGCCGGGAAGATCCTGCCCTGGTTTCAGGCCTGACGGAAGAACTGGAGGAACTGGAAAGTAGACGGCTTGAGATCGATCGCCAGATCGAACAATCGAAGACGCATCGTCACGACGCTCTCGAAAACGCCATCAGAGAACTCGAATCCGCTGAGCAGGAACACCGCCACGTTGCCGACCAGGCGATGAGACTAAGAGAGCATATCGAAAAGCTCTCGCACGGCTGACGCTCTCGGCAGGCACGGCCGGATCTGTCCTATCCCTCGGCTGGCGACTCAGTCGCGCTTTTCCAGCCAGGCGCCGACCTGCGGCCAGAACTGTTTTTGGGCCGCGCCGCTCACAATCATCCCGATATGTCCCGCGGGAAAAGTCAGATTGCGTTTGTCCTCGCTAGCCACGAAGTCGATCAGCGGCAGACTCGAGGCTGGAAACACTACGTCATCGAACTCACCGATCGCGTTGAGCAGCGGGCAGACGATGTTGCCCAACTCCACGCGCTCGCCGCCCACGTTGAACTCACCTTTTTTGAGCAAGTTGTTCTGAAAAAAATCCCGAGTGACCTCGCGGAATATCCGCCCGGCGAGCGGCACGTCCCCCGCCATCCAACGCTCGAACAGGTCGAAGAATTCCACGTAGTCCTCCTTCTCCTTGTTCCGATAGAGCGCGACGTACTTGTCGATCGCGTGATGCACGACGGCGGTCGCGGTGAACAGTCCCCTGATGAACCAAGCCGGACAGTTTCCGTACACCGAGGTGATCAGGTCAACCGTCTGGCCGCTAAACCTGCTCTCGAGATTGAACAACGGATTGTCGTCGACTCCGGTGTCGAAGGGGGTCGTCAAAGCGATCAGGTTTTTGATGTCCTCCGGATGCAGCGCCGCATACAACAGCGTCAGCAGGCCGCCGAAACAATAGCCCAACAGATTGATCTTCGATGCGCCGGTGAAGCTTTGAACCGCGCGCACGGCGTTGGCAAGGTCCTGATTCACGTAAGCGTCGAATCCGCGCCAACTGTCGGCCCGCGCCGGCGGAATCCATTCAACCATGTAGACGTCGAATCCTTGCCGGGTCAGGTTCGCCATCACGCTGCGCCCCCGATACAGGTCGAGTATGAAAGGCCGCTTGATGAGCGCGTAAACGAAGACGAGCGGCGTGCGATGCAATTTTTTCCCCTGGGCCGCGTAGTGCCGCAGCTTCACCTTCCCGCCTTCGTAGACAATCTCGTACGGAGTCACCCCCGGAGGATCCTCGCTCAGCGGATAATGGTCACTCAATCCTCGCCGCCTGCCGTCGAGCGCCCGCACGGCGCCATCCATCCAGTACTTCGGGAGTTCAGTCATCAGTGACATAACGCTGCTCTCCTGCGCGGCGCGGCGACGCCGACACTGCGGTCTTACTGGCTAATAGAAGCCGGTTTCTTGTCAGCGGCATGACTTCCGTTTTGTGTGCGCCGGGTACGGGGCGTCGCAACGCGCGGCGGCACGACGGGCTCGATCGGCTTCAGCGTCCTGGGCGCGGTGAGATTCCGCACCTCGCGGCGCAGGCTCTCGATCCGATCGAACAGAGCCTGCGTCTCGGTCAGCGGCGTCAGCCCGACCATCGGCCACAGCGGCGCGAACAGCGAACCCACCACGGAGTTGCCGATTTGCGCCGCGCGCAGGAATGTGTTGAGCACCGCCGCAGCAGCATCGCCGACCGCCGGCGTCGCCACGACTTTCTCGATTGAGGCGTGGGCCGCGCGCACCCAGGCTTCGTAGGCTTTCCAGGCGGCCGCTTTGACTTCTTCGCGATCACTTCTCGCAGCAGACGCCTTGCGAAGAACCTCTTGCAGCTCAGCCCCCAGCGCCTGATAGAGCGAAGCTATATCGGCGTTGTTCTCTGGCTGTCCCATAGTGCTTTCTCCTGGGGCGGCCGCGATCACGCGACCGCTGAATCGCGTTTGACTACTTGTTCAGCCGACTGTGTCAACCGTTCTTCCACGGGCATTATTTTTTGAACCGCGCCCTTGAGTTCCTGAAACGCGCCCGCGATGCACGACTTCATGAATTCCACGTCGGGCATCATCCGCGGTTCCGCCATCAATCCAAAGAACAAGTTCTGATCGTAACTTACGATCGCCACCCCATAGCCGAAGGTACCTGCCAATGGAACGAGGCCGACGAAATCGAGCATTCGACGCCCGGCCAGGTACATCGGGACCTGGGCCCCCGGCACGTTGGTGGCGATGAAGTTGATCCCGATCGGCGGCCCC
>WNFR01006271.1_pt1 | contig 12156 bp, 10 predicted proteins | sample 5400221 | NCBI WGS metagenome assembly WNFR01 (sample SAMN13153357, study PRJNA577476) | soil metagenome | isolation source: 40 cm soil under Madrone tree | place: USA:California | collected 2016-06-14 | reverse complement strand
CGCGTCGGCGATCGCTTCCATCTCGGCCTCGTCCTTTAATCCGCGCACCAAGGCCTTAAGGCCCTGTTCCCGCGGCAGCACCGGCTCCTGACGCGGAGAGGTACGCTGCCGCGCTGACGACATCTCCACCAATTCGCGCAGGCTCCCTTCGTCATCCTCGAGGATCACGTACCGTTTCACGAAGTTTTCTAGCTCGCGCAGATTGCCCGGCCACGGATAGTTCAGCGCCGCGTCCAGCAAGTGTTTCGATGGTCCGTGCAACGGCTTTCCGAACTTCTCGCTGTACTTCTCAAGGAAATGACGGAACAACAGGGGTATCTCCGCAGTCCGTTCGCGGAGCGGCGGAACCAGAATGGAGAGCACATTCAATCGATAGTACAAATCCTCGCGAAACCGCCCCGTCTTCATGGCCTCCTGCACATCGACGTTCGTGGCCGCAAGCACCCGCACATCCGTGTCGATCATGTGCCGCCCGCCCAACCGCGAATATTGATGGTCCTGCAGCACATGCAGGAGCTTCGCCTGCAGATGCGTGCTCATCTCCGCAATTTCATCCAGAAAGATCGTGCCCTTGTTGGCCATCTCGAACTTGCCGGGCTTGGCGCGAACCGCTCCCGTGAACGCTCCCTGTTCAAATCCAAACAGCTCCGATTCCAGCAGTTCGCCCGGCAGCGCCGCGCAGTTCACCTTCACGAATGGCTGATTCCGTCTTTTCGAACGCAAATGAATCATTCGCGAAACGACTTCTTTTCCGACACCGCTCTCGCCGCAAATGAATACCGGCACGTCTACCGGCGCGATCTGCAAAATTTGCTGCCGGATTCGTACCATTTGCGGGCTGGCTGCCAGGAAACTCAAATCTTCCGTCACCTGATCGCAATAGTCGCGCAGCGCCTGATTTTCCTGCGTCAGTTGATTTTTCTGTCGCGACTTCAGCATCGCCGCATCCAGCTCGTTTTTCTCAAAAGGCTTGGTCAGGTAATCGTGCGCGCCGATACGAATGGCCTCCACCACCGTGCCAACCTCATTGGAGCAGCTCAGCATGATCACGTTGAGGCTGCGGTCCAACTGCATCAATTCCTTTAGAGTGTCCAGTCCGTTCATCTCCGGCATCAAAACGTCCAGAATTATGAAATCCGGCCGTTCCCCCGCATTTACCTTCGCGAGCGCCTCTTTGCCGGAACTCACCGTCTCCACATCGAAGCCGTCTACTTCCAGCAGGGTCTGCAGGTACTTTCTGATGCTCGGCTCGTCATCGATTACCAGAATCTTTTCTTTCGCTGCCATCAAACTCTCCTCTACTCCTGACATCCGAATTCCGAACGACCGCGCCCGATCAACTCTGGTCCATAGGCAATAGAAACGTAAACTTGCTACCGCCCGCCGGCTCGCTTTCCACCCATATCTTTCCGCGATGCGCCTGGATCAGTCGCTTCGCGATTGCCAGCCCAAGACCCATTCCCGTCGTGTTGCGGTCCACGCGAACAAAGTCTTCAAAAATCTCCTGGTGATGTTCCGCGGGAATCCCCGGGCCGCTATCCGCCACCGAAACCTCGACGCTATTGGGCCGCGGCAAGCGAAACCGCCTACGCTCCTGGATTGGCGCAACCTCCGCAACGCGCCTTTCCCAGAAGTGCGGCCCGGCATGCAGCGCCACCATCCCGCCTGCCGGTGTGTGTTTCAATGCGTTATCCAGCAAATTCGCCGCTGCCTGTTGCACCTTTTGATAGTCGAATCGGAAATTCGGTATCGAGGGATCAAAAGACGCTTCCAGCTTCACTCCCTTACGCTGAAATGCCTCTGACCATCTCTTCGCTACCTCCTCAAGGCAATCGCGCAAGTCATTTTCGCGCAGTTGCAACACCAACTTGCCGCTTTCCAGCGCCGAATAGTTCAGGAACATCGACACCAGGCGGACAAGCCGTTCACAGCTTTCCTTCGATTCTTCCAGTATGTCTCTTTGTTTGTCGGACAATTTTCCGAGCGAGCCGGCCAGCATCAAATCGTAATAGCCTTTGATCACCGCCAGCGGCGTTTTCAACTCGTGCGCCGCGGAAGCGAGGAACACCGTTTTCTGCCGGTTCACTTCCTGCAGCTTCAGGTACGCCGCCAGCAGATTTCGATACGTGATTTCGCGCTCTTGCAGAAGCTCCTGCACCGTGATCTGCGTCGCCGGGTCGGGTCCTTGCTGAATCTCCTGCTGTCGCTGGAATTGCACTACCATCCAGTCCGGCTCCGGCATCCACTGCACGCTGGCAAGCAATTTTTCACCTTCGTGCGTCACTTCCAAATGGACTTCATGGTTGCCGCTCTCGATATCCTGGAAAATTTGCTTTGCGTCCGTCTTCAACAGTTCTGTGAACACGTTGGTTTCCGATTCAGCGCTCGCTTCAATGCCCAGCGACTTACGCGCTCCCGCGTTCATCAGCACGATTCTTCCACCGCGCTCCGCAACCACCAGCGGTGTTTCAACCGTGTCTAAGAGGGCGACAACAAGCCCTCTGGTGAACGTCGCTGCTCCGCGCGAATCGGCTAGCGGCGGATTTGCAATCCTTCCAGTCATTAGAATGATTTGAGGCCACTCCAAGCGGCTAACGGGAAAAAGTTTTCCCTTCTCGCGGTGCCCGCCATACTCCCAAACGCCTACTCAACTGTCAATGGTAAAAGCGTTCCATTTGCACATTTGGGGAAGCAGTATGCCTGCTAAGAGACCTTACTGCGCAAGGATCACTGCTGCGCCCCTTGCAGAATCTATTTAACTTAGTGTATTAACATACACTTACAATCCCATCGTAAGCGCTCATTGCCTGGCATTGAATATGCATAATCGTACTAGTTCGTCGGTACTACGGGGGGATCTTGGAAATCCAAATTGACAAGAAGAGTGAGCGCTTGGACCGCGTTCAGCGTCGCTCACCACGCATTCGCCTCCAAGTACCCGTTTTCCTTCGCGGAGTGGACACTTCCGGTGTCGAGTTCATTGAACTCACGAAGACCCTCAACATCAGCGCTACGGGTGCCTGCATCGCTTCGACTCATTACCTCCGTCCCGACCAAGTCATCAGCATCACCGTGCCAGCTCCGTCCCCAACTTCTTCCTCCAGTGTAGTGCCCAACGAGACGCCACCCATCTCCGCTAAGGTCTTGAGGCAGTCCGTTGCCGGCGATATTCGCTTGTTCGGGTTGGAATTTCTAAGGCCACTTGAGTAACTAACTGCCTCTTTTCGCCCCGTACATTCCTGGGTAATTTCGTTACATCCAGGCAGATTGCCAATATGCTGATTCTTCGCTTTGACTCTGAACTATCCGCTATCTTTCTTGTTTCCCTTGAGATAGCATGGCCACCAGCGATTTTGTGCCTTTGTCGATTTGGGGAATCCGTCCTCCGGCTTCGCGATCATATGGATGGACCGCCACTTGCTCCCCTGTAGCACCGAAGTTTCGTTCTTTCCCCAAACCCCGCGGGGATAGGCAGAGGTCAGGAAACTACCCAGCTATGCCCAGCCCTGGCGCCCTTGTGCCCCCTCGTCTGCCAGTCGAGGATTCTTATCTCGAGCTGCTTGCCGATACGCTCGAAAGCCTCGATGTGCCCGCGCGCGGACAATTCCTGCAACGCTACATTCGCGCCATCACCCACTTGGATCTGCGCGAAACTCAGTGCATCCAGTTGTGGGATGAAATGCTTCTACGCCGGCGCGAACTGAGTGAGAGCCTCGGCCGCCCCGTTGCCCTCAAGACGGCGCTCATGGACGTCCTCGCATCCGCCGGACTCTTCCGCGTTCCGATCGTCATCGAATATGACGAGCTGAAGACCCTGCAACTAAATGCGGTGACGGACCCGCTCACCGGTCTGTACAACCGCCGTCTGTTCACCGAAACCTTTGAAAAAGAGCTCAATCGCGGCCGCCGCTACGGCTTACCGCTGGGCTTGGTCGTCCTCGATCTGCATCGCTTCAAGGAAGTGAACGATAAACACGGCCATCCTCGCGGCGATGAGGTTCTCCGCGCCGCTGCGACCACGCTCAAAAAGGCTCTGCGCACCTCCGATTCGGCCTTCCGAATTGGCGGAGATGAGTTCGCCCTTCTCTTGCCGCAAACAGACGCGGAGCAAGCCTTGGCGCTTAGCCGCCGCGTAGAAACAGTTTTTGCCGAGATGCTCCGGCCCTTGCAATTGAGCGTCGGGGTCAGCATGGATCACGGCGTTGCGACGTTTCCGCAAGATGGCGAGCAGGCCGACCAGTTAATCCGCGTTGCGGACGAACGCCTTTATCGTCTTAAGCACGCAAATCACGGCAGGACTGCAAACGCCGGGACGCGTACCCAGCCCGACGCTGCTCCGCTGGAGTCAGCTTCAGATGCAGAACGCTCCGCAACGCCGCCTCCCCCGATTTCCATCGAAGCCGGCCGCGCGCCGGAGCGCTCCGAGCCCAAGGCCGAGCCTTCACAGGCGACCGCTCCCCCGCAACCTTCCCAAGCTGCGGCACCCCCTGCTTATGCAGTTCAGCGAAAGGCGGAGCGCGTTTCCATGGCCGGCACCAATGCTTATGCCGCGCTTGGCGAACAAGGCACGCGCCGCGCCCGCGTTATCGATTTAGGTTTCGGCGGCGTCGCCATCGAACTCGACGCCCAGGAAGAGCTTCCGGAAAACATTTTGGCCGTCTTGCACGTTCCCATTCTTCCTCCCGTTCGCGTCAGCCTTAAGCGCGTTTGGTCTCAGCGCACTACGCAGGGCGGCTTCCGCGTTGGTTGTGCCTTCGTTTCATAACTCCTGCGCACGCGGGCAAACTGAAAAATTGCGCTGGCTTCTTGATGAGTTCTTTCAAATCGAATTCATAATCCAAGGTGCGCTTGCTAAAATGTGTGCGTTCCACTATTTCGGCAGGGCGCCACATGCTTGAACCAAAAGCGAGTCATCCCTACTGGCCAGATGCGCTGCAAAAGCCCAGCGACACCACGTCCGGTCTCAAACCCTGGTCCTGGGCGCTCGAGCGTCTCGAAAAATCTCACAATTACTGGATTGCGACCTCCCGGCCTGATGGCCGGCCGCATCTCATGATCGTGTGGGGCATCTGGTGGCAAGACGCCTTCTGGTTCAGCACCGGCCCTCGCACGCGCAAAGCGAAAAATCTAGCCGGCAATAGTCACTGCGCGATTGCCACGGAACAAAGCGACGAGGCTGTGATACTCGAAGGCACAGTGCAAGAAGTTACCGACCGAGCGGTTTGGAAGGAACTCGCCGGGATCTACAATCAGAAGTATGGTGGCGACATCGGGCCTCTGCTCGAATCTTCCGGCGGCTCCGTCTTTTGCGTCAGCCCGCAAACCATCTTCGGCCAGGATGAACATGCGGAGAATTTCACGGAAGCGGTGACTCGTTGGACCTTCACGAAATCTTGAGTGTAACGAGTTTTCGGCGGCAAACTGGGCTTTCAGAGAAGGCAATCAAATGCTAATCTTTCCGCACTTCATCAACCGAACGAATGCTCACTAATGCCCAGGTTCCGCAGTCTCCCCCGAAAACCAAAACCGCTTTCAAGAATCCCTTACTTTATTCTTCGCTTCTCGTTGGTATCGTGATCCTCGTCGTGGCTTGGATCTTCTTTTCACGCTGGCAGCGGAACCTCTCCATTGAACGCCGATCGCGCGAAGAGAACTCCCGGAAACAATTGGAAACCGACCGCGTGGCACTCGAACAGTTCGGCGGCAAGGAACTTGCCATTCAAAGTTTCTATGCGAGTCCCGGCGCCATTCACAAAGGCGATAGCGTGCAACTCTGCTATGGAGTCGCCAACGCTAAAACGGTGAAACTCGAACCGCAGCCAAATGCGGTTTGGCCTTCCTACGCGCGCTGCGTCAGCGTCTCACCTGCAAAAAGCACCACGTACACGCTTACCATCAGCGACGCCTCGGGAAACACCAAGACGGAATCACTTCAGGTAAAGGTCGAATAGGCCGCTCGCGCAGCGCTTTCCCGCGCTTCGCCGGTTACGCGGGCAGCTTTTCCTTGGTTGGATAATGATGCTGTTCACGTCCCACTTTGCCGTCGTACATTGTCGTCGTCTTAAAAAGCTCATATCGCCCGTCTGCAGCCAGCGTTCGGACCCGTTCGCGTATACCTGCCATCTGCCCCGCCGCAAACGGCTGAAATCCTCGCGCCACTCTCAGGTTTTGCTCCAGCACGACCAGGGAATCCATACCGCTGATGGTTGTGGCCACGGGCAAGCTCATTGCATAGCGCAATCCCTCTTCGGCCGTTACCGCCCCGTGCAAGGCGATTTCCCCGCTGCCGCCCAGGCTCTTCATGCCCAGTACCGCAATCCCGCGCTTTGTTGCTTCCGGCAAAACCTGCTGCTCGAAACTGCGAAACGTTGCGTCCAGCGCGTTCAGCGGCATCTGGACCGTATCGAAAGGGAAATCATGCGAAAGCATTTTCAAGTGAATCGCAGGATTCTTGTGCCCGGTAAACCCAATAAAGCGCACCTTCCCCTGTTTCTTAGCGGCCAGGAGCGCCTCGGCTGCTCCATTCGCAGCGAAGATCAAATCCGGATCGTTGTAGTACACAACTTCGTGGATCTGCCATAAGTCCAAATGATCGGTCTGCAAGCGCCGCAAAGACTCCTCCAGCTGCTTCATCGCCACGTCTTTACCGCGTCCGTGGGTGCACACCTTCGTCATCACGAAAGCCTTGTCGCGCTTCCCTTTCAAAGCCGCGCCGAGGCGTTCTTCGCTTACGCCGTCATGGTATTCCCAGCAGTTATCGAAAAAATTGACTCCCGCATCCAACGCTCGCGCCACCAACTCCGTCGATTCCCTATCTTCTTTGATCAACCCCAGGTGATAGCCGCCCACTCCCAGGCACGAGACCAGCGTACCCGTTTTCCCCAGCGGCCTCTGCGGGACTACCTGCGTCGACGCAGACTGACTGTTTCCGCTCGCTGCCGTCCTCCGTCCTATCACTAAGGAAGCTGTCACTGCCGCGGCGCTTCCTTTGACAAAGCTGCGCCGCGTGAAACCTTTCTTTCTCTCCATCTCGTGCTCCTGAATCTATGGCTGCGGTGGTCTTACATCCGGAAAAGGGGTGTCCTACATCTCCGTGGCCTTCAACATTTCCTTCACTTCCGTGCTCTGCTGGTCCAGCGGAAAATCGTGCGCAATCCGAGCCTGCGGGTTATCAAACTTCAGCGATACCTTATAGAGCTCGTACCTCCCATCCCCCGCCACTAGCTGCGTTCGTTCGCGTAACGCCTGCATCTCTCCCGCCGTCATGGCCTTAAATCCCAGCGCAATTTTCAGGTTTTGCTGCAGAATCTCCGGTTTCTCCATTCCTGTGATCGTCGTCGTCACCGGCAGGCTCATCGCATAACGCAGCGCCTCTTCCGCGGTCAACTCGCCCTGCTCTATCGGCTCGCCGTGACCGCTCATCGGCTTCATCCCCAGCACCGCCATGCCTCGCCGGGTCGCCTCCGGCAGCACTTGCTCCTGAAAGCTGTGAAAGTGCGCGTCAAACGCGTTCAGCGGCATCTGCACCGCGTCGAACGAGAAATCTGTCTTGATCATTTTCAAATGAATGGCCGGATCCTTGTGCCCCGTGAAACCCACGAATCGTACCTTCCCTTGCTCCTTGGCCTTGCGCAGCGCTTCGGCCGCGCCATTTGGCCGAATAAATAGCTCAGGATCGTTCTCAAAACTCACGCCATGAATCTGCCAGAGATCCAGGTGATCGGTCTGCAGCCGTCGCAGGGACTGCTCCAGCATCTGCATCGCAAGCATCGCTTCCCGGCCGTGCGTGCAGACTTTCGTCATCAGGAACGCCTTGTCCCGGCGTCCCTTCAATCCCATTCCCATCCAGTTCTCTGATTTTCCGACGTGATATTCCCAGCAGTTGTCGAAAAACGTGATGCCGTTATCCACAGCTTCCTGGACCATGCGCATGGCGACCTGGACGTTCTCAGCGTCGCCCAGGTGATGCCCTCCAAAACCGAGCGCGGATACCTTCACGTCGTGACGTCCGAATTTGCGCAGCGGTATCCCGATGGTCGGTTCATCAGCGGATCTTGTAAGTGATTCTATTCCTGCCACTTGGCGGGAAATGAGAGGTGACCTAAGGGGACCCTGCAGCAAGCCCATAGTGCCTCATCTGAAGCGGCTGTTAAAACACAGGTTTGATTTAAGGGGCCCCCAAAAGGTTGCGGACCTTTCCTGCCTTGTGGCCGTAATCCGCCCCCATCTATAATTGCCCCGTCTATAATTCGTCATTGCGCAGGTATAATTAATTTTTGCGCGGGACTTCCCGCTGATCGCGGTTAGTCTTGCCCGGATAGGTTCAATTCGCTATGTCTGACCCATTGAAGAAGATAAAGCAAAAACTCCAAGAGGAGATCACCGCGCTCGAGCATGAACTCAGCGTCGACCTCCCCAAGGAAATTGCCGTGGCACGCGCCCACGGCGACCTCTCGGAAAATGCCGAGTACAAATTTGCCAAAGAGCGCCAGGGTTTCGTGAATGCGCGCATAGGCCAGCTCAAGAAGCGCATGGGCGATCTCGGCATGCTCAACCTCACCAATATCCCGAAGGATCGCGCGGGCTACGGCTCTCGCATCGTCGTGATAGACACGCAGCGCGACGTCAAAGTCGAATACAAGCTGGTCAGCACCGAAGAAGCGGACGCTGAGAAGGGATTTATCTCCACCACTTCGCCTATCGGCAAAGCTCTGCTCAACCGCAAAGTGGGCGATGAAGTTCAGGTCACCACCCCCGCTGGATCGAAAGAGTTTGAAGTCGTGCGTCTCGTCACTATCCACGAAGAAGAGTAACGCCGCGGCTCATCGCTGCGTCTTAATCGACGCATGCAGCGGCTTGCGAGGAAACATGCATTGGGGTGAAGGCTCAGCTCTCGGACTTCTCACGTTTGTGGGTTATGTCCTCTTTGTGTTTGGCGCCGCCATCGTCTGGCGCGGCCGCGAGGAAGTATCCGTCTGGATACAGGACGAATCGTCCGCTGTGCGCCGCAGTTTTTCCCGCTACACCGCGGTCGGCCCCTTTTATGGCCCACGCTCAGAGTCACGCCTCAAAGCCGTGCCTGCGAGCGTTGTCGGTTCTCTTAGTCGCATTCCACGCAATCCTGTCAGCGGCGGCATGATTCTCGCCTTTCTCGGCCCTTTGCTGGTTCTGCTCGATTTCTTCCTCTGATAGTGATCGCTCACAACCACACCGCCGCCGTCGTGCTCTCTACAATCGCACTCTCGCGTTGTAACTCTCATTGACTATGAAACCTTCGCTCATCGTTCACGGCGGTGCCTGGGACATCCCCGACGAATCTGTCGACGCCTGCAAAGCCGGCTGCCGGCGCGCTCTCGCCGCAGGCTGGTCCATTCTCAACGACAGTGGCTCGGCGCTCGAGGCCGTGCAGGCCGCTGTCGTCGTTCTGGAGGACGACCCCGCCTTCGACGCAGGCTTCGGCTCGCACCTTACGCTCGACGGCCACGTCGAATGCGACGCCATCGTCATGGACGGCTCCACATTGCGCGCGGGCTCCGTCGCGTCGCTCCGCCACATTCGCAATCCCATCCGGCTCGCGCGCCGAGTCCTCGAGAACTGCGCGCACATGATGCTCGTCGGCGAAGGCGCTGAACGTTTCGCCGTTGACCAAGGCTTAGAATTGTGCGAGCCGGAAGACCTGATCGCGGAAGCCGAGCGCAACGCTTGGCTGAAGTGCCGCAACGGCGCGCATGCCACCGCGCATCACCGCGGTCACGACCAGGGAACCGTCGGCGCGGTCGCGCTCGATCGAGACGGCCGCTTGTTCGCCGCCACCAGCACCGGTGGCACCTGCTGCAAGCTTCCCGGCCGTGTCGGAGATTCACCGCTGATTGGTTGTGGTTGCTACGCTGACGTGGAGTCCGGCGGCGTTTCCTGCACCGGCTATGGTGAAGCCATCATGAAAGTAGTATTGGCGAAGACAGCTGTTGACTTCCTGTGCCACCCGGTTGGCGCCGGCCCGAATCCCTCTTCGTCCATTCTGCCGAAGCCCTCAACGCCCGACGTCGCGTCTCTCGCTGCTCGCGAGGCCGTGAGTATTCTCGCCACGCGCACTCAAGCCACCGGCGGCCTCATCCTTCTGGACCGCAAAGGCAATCCTGGCTTCGCCTTCAACACTCCGCGCATGGCCTACGGTTACGTCGCAGACGGAAACGTCATAGTCGGCGTGTAGCAGCTCCACTGTGGCACAGCCATTTTTGGCTGTGCGCCGCCGCACCGGCGGCTTGCAGGTTGGCTTTTAGTCCTGAAGCAACGAAGCTTTGCAGCGCATAGACATTGCGCGCTGCCCCTACTGATTCGACGTTACCGCCGCGTTAGCGTTCCCGCCCCCGATAGCGTCGCCATTCACCACCAGCTCCACGCGCCGATTCCTCTGCCGCCCTTCCGCCGTATCGTTCCCTGCGACAGGTTGGGTCTTCCCAAATCCACGCGCGGTGATCGCCGAGCCCGGCACGCCCTGCTCCGCAAGAAAATCCCGCACCGAATCCGCGCGCCGCTCGGAAAGCTGCTGGTTGAATTCATCGCTTCCCACGCTGTCCGTGTGCCCTTCTATCTGCAAATTGAGCCCCAGATGCGCCAGCACGATGCCGGAAATCTTCGCCAGCTTCTCGCGCGCCCCCGGTTTCAGAGTGTAGCTCCCCGTGTCGAACAGCACGTCGGACATATTCACAATCAGCCCGCGCGCCGAATCCCGCGTCTGCAAAATCGAATTCAATTGCGAAAGCAACTGCCCGCGAAGCTGCGCCTTCTCCGCCTCCGCCTGCGCCGCGGCCTGCCGTGCCTTTTCCGCCTCGGCTTCCGCAGCGCGTTGCTGCGTCACAGCCGCGGCTCGATCCCGCCCTGCCTGCTCTGCCGCTGCCTGCGCCACCTGCTGCTGCTGCAAAGCCGCCGCGCGAGCTTGCTCGGCTTCCTGCTTCTGCCGAACCGCATCTTGCGATGCCTGCTCCGCTTCTTGCTTCATGCGCACCGCTTCTGCCTTTGCCGCTTCCGCTGCTGCGCGCGCCTGGTCCGCTTCCTGCCGGCGCTTCACTTCCGCTTCGGCATCGGCACGTGCCTTCGCCTCGCGTTCCAACGCGGCGCGCTTTTCCGCCGCCACCGAGGCCTGCGCATCTTCCTCCGCCTTCTGTTTCACCGCCATCACGCGCGCTTCTTCCGCCGTCTCCACCACTTCACGCGCCGCCGCATCCACAGACTTCTTGTCGCGGCCGGAGCGATAAACATCCTCGGCGCCCTTTAGCTGCTGCTCCGCCTTGCTCATGATCGACGCCGCGTACTTATCCGCCAGCGCGATGTGCGCGATTCTCACCGCATTGCGCGCCTCGAACAGCTCCAGCGGCGTTTTGCGGTCGATTCCAAAAATCGCGTTCTCGATCTTTGTGTTCGATGACGAGTAAACCCCGCGCCCGAGCAGTTCATACCGCGCATCAATATTCTCGACCTTCGACAGCGTGTCCGCCGGGATCACATTCTCCAGCACCACCACGTTCCCCGGCTGCGTCACCGCAAAATACGGCTCCGCCGTCACGATCATCCCGAACGTCTGCATGTCGCTGATGGCCTTGACATGCCCACCACCGTGATTCAGCACCACCTCGCCCAGATTCACCGCCCGTCCCTGCGGCGAGACGGCCCACAACACATACGTCAGGTATTCCAGCCCAAACTTTGTGGCCTCTTCCAAATTCTCGAATTTTGCGTCGATCTCAATCCGGTTGCTCTTGCTCTCCACCTTCGCTTCGCCGCCCGCCGTCGGCAGCAATTCTGTTCCGTGAAATTCCAGCTTTGTCGACCCGCCCGCGCGCCGGAAATTCACCGCCTTCGTCGTCCGCGACACGTGCGACGCCATCGGTGCCGAACTAGCGGTTTGGGAAAGAGCCGGTCCCGCCGCCGAACCTAGAAATCCTGTCACTACCAGGCAAATCGTTGCCTTTTTCACGTGAGTTCTCCTCTTCGCCCGCAAGCGGCCACAAAGCCACGCAGCCAAACGCTATGGCTCCGGGGCGTTCCGCGGCTTTTGGGGACCCTGTTACGACCTAGTGCGTCCGGCTGCGCGCCTTTTCCCCAAAGGGGACACCGCGCCGCCAGTAAGTGCTTGCGTGACTTCAGGCTAGCAGAGAT
>WNFR01006269.1_pt1 | contig 12157 bp, 12 predicted proteins | sample 5400221 | NCBI WGS metagenome assembly WNFR01 (sample SAMN13153357, study PRJNA577476) | soil metagenome | isolation source: 40 cm soil under Madrone tree | place: USA:California | collected 2016-06-14 | reverse complement strand
GATGCCTCCTCGAAGAAAACGCGAATGACGCGTTCGATTACGAGATAGGAACCGTGAAGCAAACCCCAAACCACAAAAGTCCAGGCCGCGCCGTGCCAGAGCCCGCCGAGGAACATGACGATAACCAGATTGATCGCGGCGCGAACCGGGCGGACCTGATTGCCGCCGAGCGGAATGTAAAGGTAATCTCGCAGGAATGTGGAAAGCGAGATGTGCCAGCGACGCCAGAAGTCGGAAAAGCCAATGGCCGCGTAGGGAAAACGGAAATTGTCCTTGAGATGAAAACCGAGGCAAAGAGCCGCGCCGATGGCGCAGATGGAATAGCCGGCGAAATCGAAAAATATCTGGCCGGCGAAGGCCATGACGCCGAGCCACGAATCGAGCGCAACGAGCGGACCGGCGTAACCAAAAACGCGATCGGCCGAACCGGACAGCATCGTGTCGGCGAGCACAATTTTTTCAAACAGGCCCAGCGTCATGAGCAATAATCCCCAGAGAAATTGGCCGACGCGCAAAGGCGGCGCCGTGACAAGTTGCGGAAGAAAATCACCGGCGCGCACAATCGGTCCCGCGACCAACTGAGGAAAAAAGGAAACGGCCAGGATGAAATCGCGCAGCGATTTGGTGGGCTGCAGTACTCCGCGATAAATGTCGAGCGTGTAGGAGAGAGAATGGAAAGTGTAAAAGGAAATACCGACGGGTAGAAGAATATCCAGGTGTGGCGGTTGGTAAATGATACCGACCTGCGCGAGCAGCCACTGAAAATTTTGGAGCAGGAAATTTCCGTATTTGAAAAACCCGAGCATGCTCAGATTCATGCAGACGCTGGCGACCAACCAGGTGCGTCGCGACTGGCGCCCCTTAGCCTTCGCGATCCGTCTGCCGAGCCAAAAATCCATTGCCGTCGTGGAAAAGAGCAGCGCAGCGAACGGCGGGTTCCACGCGCCATAAAAAATGTAGCTCGCCACGACGAGCAGGTTCTTCCGCAGGTTCCACGACCGGATGGTCCAGTACGCGGTGACGACCACCGCGAAAAAAACAACGAATGTGAGTGAGTTAAACAGCACTGAAGTCGATCTGCCTATCCAGTCTGGGCGCCGCCGACAAGTTCAATCCGTAAAATAATTTAATCGAGTCCAACGGTCATAGATCGCGGCTACAGCAACGCTTCGACAGAGCGAAGCGGTTACAAAACTCCGGCCAGGCCGAGCCGCTCAGCATCTGCCTTCAGCGCGGTGATCACTTCGGCGATCACGTTGTCCAAGGGCATTCCTAATTCAGTCGCGCCGCGGACGATGTCTTCGCGATTGACGGCTCGGGCGAAGGCCTTGTCCTTCATTTTCTTTTTAACCGACGCAATATCGACCTCATTAATGCTCTTCGAGGGACGGACGCGCGCGACCGCGATAACGAACCCGCTCAGCTCATCCACGGCGTAGAGCGTTTTCTCCAGCGGTGTCTCACGCGCCACGCCGGAGTAATCTGCATGCGAAAGAATCGCGCGGCAGACTTCCTCGCTCCATCCGTTCTCGCGCAGCCACGCCACTCCAACGAAGGGATGGCCTTCGCTCGGACTATGCTCTTGATTCGGATAGCGTTCGTAATCCAGGTCGTGCAGCAATCCAACCGCTTCCCAAAGATCGACATCCGCGCCGCGCAGACGCGCGAAATGTTTCATCGAGTCAGCGGCTGCGTAACAATGTTTTCGCAAGCTTTGCGATTGCACCCACTCGTGGAGAATCGTTAAGGCGCGAGAGGCGAGGGTGCTCACAAAAGGAAGAAGGATGAGGATGAAACTGTTCGAGCGCTACGCTTTTTTTCTCGCGCATCGCTAATAGACAAGGAGAAATAAGAACATATCGCGACTACGTTCTTGGCACGCACGGCAAGGAACTGGCGAGACTGGGACAGCAACATCGGGTCTGGCGAAAACCAAATAGACGGCACTCAGATCACTCATTCCACAGATTGCATGACGCGGACGCGCTGGATATGCTGGCGCCCATGTCGCTGAGAAAGGAATCCAAGCCGGATTCAAGAAGTGTCACGGGTTTTCGCGCTTTTATGCGCGCCGAATTTGCGCTGGTCATTGGTCTGGGGACTGCCGCGATATTTTTGGGAACCGGGAATCGGCTTGTCGAAAATATCGCGCATCCATTGTGGCTGCTGGTCATCTTTCTGTGGCTGTTCGTCGCTGTCCTTTGGTCCGCAATGTCTGTTGTGCGGCACGCCGACTGCCTTGCCATCAAGTGCGGCGAGCCTTACGGAACATTGATCCTGACGCTCGCGGCCATCAGCATCGAAGTGATGATGGTTTCCGGCGCGATGCTGCACGGCGCAAATAATCCGACCCTCGCGCGGGATGCGATGTTTGCCGTGCTCATGATCGCGCTCAACGGGCTGGTCGGTTTATCTCTGCTCTTGGGCGGATTGCGACATCGCGAGCAACACTACAATTTGCAGGGCACCAACTCCTATCTCAATGCCATTATGGCGCTGGCGGTGCTCGGTTTGATCCTGCCGAACTTTACCACTTCCATGTCCGGGCCAAGGTTTTCCTGGCCGCAGGAGATTTTTCTCGTGATCACGTCGGTCGGCCTTTACGCGATTTTCCTGCTCATCCAGACGATGCGACACAGCCAGCATTTCATGGAATCGCAGGACGTGATCGCGACAACGGATCCGGCTCGTCATCAAATGCAAATGCGGTCGACCGCTTATCACAGCGTGATGTTGGTTGTTTATCTGGTTGCTGTGGTGTTACTGGCGGAGAAATTCGCCATTCCCCTGGATAACGGCATTGAACGTTTTGGTATGCCGCAGGCATTTGGCGGAGCGATCATCGCCGCGTTGGTGCTCGCGCCGGAGGCGTTGAGCGCAATCGGTGCAACCCTGGGTAATCAGCTTCAGCGTTCTGTAAACATTCTGCTCGGTTCAGTGCTCGCAACCATCGGGCTGACCATTCCAGCCGTCTTGACTATCGGGTTGATTACCAAACGACCCGTAACACTCGGCGTGGAAGGCGGCAATTTTCCGTTGCTCCTGCTCACGCTGGCGGTGAGCGTTGTCACGTTCAGCAGCGGCAGAACCAATATCCTGCAGGGCTGCATTCACCTCTTGCTGTTCGCTGTATTTTTATTGCTGATATTTTTTCCTTAGCTTTCTTCAATTCCATCCGCGGGCTTCAGAGCGGAATCTGGGCGCAAGATCATGAATAAGGAACGCGATTACGTTCTCGGTACGCATAACGAGGAACTGGCGCGCTTGGGTCTGCAACATCGCGTCTGGCGTCCAGTGGTTTTGAATTGCTGGAAGAAGGCTGGCATCACCACTGGTAGCCGCGTGCTCGATGTGGGCGCCGGCCCTGGGTATGCAACGGTCGATCTTGCCGAAATTGTCGGGCCGGCCGGGGAAGTAGTCGCGCTCGAACGCTCGAGCAAATTCGTGCGTGCGATGGAGGAAGCGGTTCGCGGGCGATCGCTCACGAACGTGCGCATCCACGAGCTGGATTTGATGACCGACAATTTGCCAAAAGGCGATTACGATTTTTCCTGGTGCCGATGGGTGCTGTCCTTTGTTTCCGATCCGTCGTTATTAATCAAAAAACTCGGCGCCATTATGCCAAAGGGCGGCATGTCGATCTTTCATGAATATGGGCACTACGAGACATGGCGGTTTTTCCCGCGTATTCCAAGCCAGGAAAAATTCCGCGAACACGTCATCGCCACCTGGCGCGAATCAGGCGGCGAGCCCGACGGGGCTTCCAAACTATCGGAGCTGCTGTCGGAGAACGATTTTGTCATTCGCTCGGCGACGCCGCATATTTTTTGCATTCGTCCGACCGATTATATGTGGCAGTGGCCGGCCCAATTCATCGAGGTCTATCTCCCGCGCTTGCAAGAGATGGGACGAATCGATCAAAGCTTTGCCGACAAGATGCGCGCTGACTTAGCCAGCGCAGAAAAGAATCGAAGTTCCCTGATGCTTACGCCGCTCGTGTTGGAAATCATTGCGGAGAAGACAGCGACATAAGACAGGCGAAGGCGAGCTCAGCAGATTGGGCATCACAGCTCCGCGAGCTAACTATACATTCATAAAGTGAATCCCTGTGTCCGGTGCTAATCTCTCTCATTTGATACGTTTTTTACGTTGCAACTGCACGGGACTTGCTCCAAAGTCAGCACCATGATTCGCCCGTTCGCCCGTCGCTTGTGCAAGGCCCTCGCTGGCGTTGCCGCACTTCTCATTCCCCTTAGCGCTTTCGCAGCTTCTCCGCCTGGCCTGTTGGATAACGATAACGCCGCAGTTCGGGCCGTGATCGCCGTGCAAAGTGAGGTCACGCCGAACCTGATGCAGCACCCGGAAATTCTTGGCACCGCCGTGGGCATTGATGCAAGCGGAGCGCTCGGTCTCACGGTTTATGTCGATCGCGATGCAGCGACTGCCGGCGAAGTGATTCGCAGTTTGCCCCGCGAATTTCGCGGCGTCGGTGTGCAGATTCATCTCACCGATAAGTTTCGCGCTATGCGCAAACCGCCTTGGGCCGGCGGCGGAGGTGGTGGCGTGAGTCACACCGCGAAACAAACGCCCCCAATTCAACTCGGCACTTCGGGCGGATGGTCGAAAGACCTTGCTAATGGATATTGCTGTGGCGGAACGCTCGGTTCGCTCGTCTCGATCAGCGGCGTTCAATACATTCTTAGCAATTATCACGTGTTTGAATCCGACATCGTGAACGGCGGGAATAACACGACGGCGCAAACCGGAGACAACATCATCCAGCCCGGGCTGATTGACGTGAATTGCAACGTCGCTGGCGCGCAAAACGTTGCAAAACTGGTCAAGAAAAGCTCTCTACCCAACAGCAATGTGGACTGTGCGGTTGCGCAAGTTATCACTGGGATGGTGCACACCGATGGCGCCATCCTCGAGATCGGTCCCATCTCCCATTCAATCGTGGCCGCCTCCCTTAACCAGGCGGTGAAGAAAAGCGGACGCACGACGGGTCTTACCCACAGCTCAATTGTAGGTTTGAATGCGACGGTCAGTGTTGCTTACGATAATGAATGTGCCGGCGGCGCAGCCTTCACCAAGACTTTCACGAGCCAGGTTGTGATCGCCAACAACGGCAGCAGTTTTCTCAATAGCGGCGATTCCGGCTCGCTGATGGTGGAAGATATCGCCACCGCGCCGCGTGCGGTGGGCCTGCTCTTTGCCGGCAGCAGCACGAGCGCGATTGCCAATCCGATCGGTCAAGTGCTCACATTCCTTGGCGCCACAATGGATTAATTTTATTTGTCCATCTTACGAAATTGAACACCCGATCGCTATGCGCGGCCGGGTGTTTTCGTTTTTGTGATTTTGAGACAAGTTATGAACTGGCGAGGACGCGTTTTCTGTTCGGTGCTTATCGCAGCGTTCGTCGTCGGTTGCCGACATAACATGGCCCAAACTAATTCACCGTCACCTAAGCGCGACATCAATGCCGTGCTCGCCGATCACGACAAACAACTGATGGCGATTCCGAACGTTGTCGGCGTTTACGTTGCCGTGCTCGAGGATGGCAAAACGCAGTGCCTTAAAGTCATGCTTGCGCAAAAATCATCGGAAACCGAGCGCGCGATTCCGCGTTTGCTCGAAGGCTACCCGGTCGTGGTTGAAGTGACCGGCGAAATTCGTCCGCTCGGCAGTCCGTAGAAATTTTCGATACAGGAATGGCGGTTGCCCGCCTTCGCAGGCGCCCAAGAAGCGCGCATTATTGCAAAAAGAGCTCGGCTATCCGCAAAAAAAGCGCCTTTCCGTTCCACCGAGTGGTGGAACAGGGAAAGGCGCGTTGGGACAAACGAATCTTAGCTCTTAATCCTCGTCGAGGATGACGCGATCAACCATCATGGAGTCGCCTTCTCCGACATAGTGCACGCGAACAGGCACGCCAACTTTGACTCTTGTGGTCACCGTGTCCTCATCGAGAGTCTTGCCGCTCCTCGTCACGTAAGTGACAGTTTTGCCGAAACGGTAGCTTCTTGGCCCCGTGGTTTCCTTGAGCACAATCGTGGAACCGGGCGTAAACGAAGTGATCGTGCCGGAGCCTTCGGTCGTAGTCGTCGTGGTAGTATTCGATGAAACCTGACTCCAGGCGAACGGAGCGACCGTCGCCAAAGCGAGGCTGAGTAACAATTTTTTCATGGGAATCCCTTCTTGTTAGTTGTTCTTGAACAGGGTCAGGCAGTCTCTCGTCTCGACTTGTTCGAGGGTTGGAAACACGCCGCCCTGCATATAAGTTACGCACGCGAGTTATCCTTCGGTTGTCCATTTCGAGAAAAATTTCCTAGATCGACAGCGCGCCCCGCAAATTAAAATTGATGAACCTTTGGATTGGCACATCAGGTTTTCAGTATTCGGAATGGAAAGGAAATTTTTATCCGGAAGATTTGCCGGCTGCCAAAATGCTCCCATTCTATGCGGAGCGATTTTCCACCACGGAGATCAATTACACATTCCATCGCGTCCCGTCGCCGAAAACGATTGGTAATTGGAAGCAGCTCACTCCGGAAAATTTTCGCTTTGCGCTCAAAGCGCCGCAAAAGATCACGCATTTTGCGAAACTGCGCGATTGCGCCGATACGCTCGAATACTTTTGCAAAGTTATTTCGGAGCTAAGCGAAAGACTCGGACCGGTTCTGTTTCAGCTTCCGCCCAATTTTAAAAAGGACGCAGACGTGTTGAATTCATTCCTGCGCGAACTGCCATCAATGCGCGCGGCGTTTGAGTTTCGGCACGAGTCGTGGTTCGACGATGAAGTTTTTGAGATGCTGAAGAAACAGAACCTCGCGCTCTGCATTGCCGATACTGAGAAATTGGCCACCCCAAGAATCGCCACCGCAGACTACGGCTATCTCCGACTCCGTCGCGAAGATTACAAAAAGAGCGACGTCGAACGCTGGGCTAATTTTGTCCGCGAACGCAGCAAAGATTGGAAGGATGCCTTCATCTATTTCAAACACGAAGAAGCCGGTGCTGGTCCCAAGCTTGCCAAACAGATGATGGAATTGGTGGCTTAGTTAGCGACGGTCACCATTTGTGGGGCAAGTATATCGTTCGCCGAAATAAACGAATTGGCAGGCGATGCGCCTGCCCTACAATTCTGCATGGACGAGATCGCAGAAAATCTCGCACGCGTCCGCGAACAGATTGCGCGGGTGGCAGCGAAAGTGGGTCGAACCGTGAACGAGATCGAGCTGGTCGCGATTTCAAAAACTCATGATGCGGCGAAAGTGCGCGAGGCTTACGAGGCCGGTCAGACCTTGTTTGGCGAGAGCCGCGTCCAGGAAGCGCGCGCGAAGATGCCAGAGATGCCGTCAAACTTGCGCTGGCATTTCGTCGGTCATCTCCAAAAAAATAAGATCCGGCATGCGCTGCCGCTGTTTGAAATGATCCATGGCGTCGATTCGTCTGCGCTTGCACAAGACATGAACCGCGTGGCGGAAGAAGAAGGATTACATCCGCGCATTCTTCTCGAAGTAAACCTGGCGGGCGAGGGGAGTAAGTTCGGATTTCGGCCTAACAAGTTGCCCGAAGAAATGGAGCCTCTGCTCGCGTTGCCCCGACTGTCGATCGAAGGTTTGATGACAATTCCGCCGCTCGCGGAGGAAGCCGAAGCATCTCGAAAATATTTTGTCGCTCTGCGGGAGTTGCGCGATGCGCTCGAGAAGGAGTTTGCCATGAGGCTTACACATCTCTCAATGGGAATGACGAACGACTTTGCCATCGCGGTGGAAGAAGGCGCGACGCTCGTGCGCGTGGGCACCGCGATTTTTGGTGAGCGTTCAACAAGGAAAACACGTCGTGAATCGGAAAGGAATGCCGATTGATGGTAGGGACGCCGCGCTGCTGCGTCCGCGGACAGCGCAGCGCTCGCTGTCCCTACCTAGCGCAAAGATTGCTCTCAAGATCGACATCCTGTTAAGATCGACAACTCATGCCTTTGGAACCAAAGAACATTCAGCAAATTGGGAACGAGCTGGCCATTCAGTGGAACGACGGGACAGAGTCGTTCTTCGATCTGCAACTTCTGCGCCGAGCCTGTCCCTGCGCCGCGTGCGGCGGCGAGCCGGACGTGCTCGGCAACATTTCCCGGCCGCACGTGACCTACTCGGACAAAAGCTTTGAGCTCACAGGCTTCGAAATAATCGGCGGTTACGCGGTGCAACCGCGTTGGCGCGACGGACACGGTACCGGCATCTACAGCTTTCAATATTTGCGGCGCCTGGCTGAAGCGCACATCTCAAATTCATCGGCATGACTGCGGCAGCGAAGATCATAATTATTGTTTTCTGCATTTCTTTGTGCGGCGGAGGAATAATTTTTAATTCCAGGGAACGGACGAAAAGCAGCGACCCGAAAACACAGATTGTGCCGGTAATCAATCGCCCGCCGCAGCGCGGCATTTGGTTGCGCGTTTGATTCTAGCGGCGGTCTATGACTGCGGAATATTTTCAGATCCGGTGCTCACAGAGCGCCACTACAGCTTATGGAATCGTAGCCCGCAGCAGAGTTGTTTCTTCGCTCAGTGGTTTTAGTTGTCGATCTTCCAGCGAAGCCGGCGCGAGAAAAAACTCCCCCGCCGCAAGATCGACATCTACGCAACGGGCCGATCCGCTGAGGCAGCCGACGATTGCAAATTGACCACGCCGCACAATTTCGCGCGGCCTATTGAGTTCCCACTTTTGCACTTCAAAAAGTTTGTGCCGGACGAGAAGCTCGCCTTGCGGATCGATCAACTTCGGTTCGACATCGTTAAAGTCGATGCATTGCAGCGCTTGATCGACGTGCAACTGCCGCGATCTGCCTTTTTCATCGACCCGATTCCAGTCGAACACGCGATACGTCGTGTTGCTGTTCTGCTGGATTTCAACCAGCAGGTTGCCGCCACTGAGCGCATGAAAACGTCCCGCCGGCAGAAACATCGCATCGCCCGCTTTCACACGAATCTTGTGAACACAGTCGTCGACTGTTTTTTCATCCAAAGCACGTTTGAACTGTTCTCGTGTCAGCGACGCGCGCAGACCGACAAGGATTTCGGCGTCACGCTCCGCCGCCGCGACATACCAAAATTCCGTTTTTGGTTCGTCGCCCAATGTTTTCGCGATGTCTGCCGGTGGATGAACTTGCAGCGAAAGTTTCTCCTGGGCATCGAGAAGCTTCACGATTAACGGAAACCGATCGCCGTCAGGAAGCTCGCCGAAGATATCATGTCGATGCTGCGTCCAGAGATCGTGCAGCGTTTTGCCGCGAAGGGGCCCGTTCGCGACAACACTTTGCGCTTCCGCTCGATCAACGATTTCCCACGATTCGCCGATGCGTGCATTCGGCGGCAATTTTTTCCCGAATTCGGATTCGAGCCGGCGGCCGCCCCAGATTCGTTCCATGAAGATCGGTTCGAAGGTGAGGGGAGATGTCATGGCGGATGGCAGATTGCAGATTGTAGATTGCAGATTAGCCAATGCAAAAGAGACTGATGTCAGAAGTCAGAGATCAGACGGCGGAGGCCAGAGGGATAGCAGGTCGAGGTGTTAGTTTTACCTACTTGTTCCTGGTTTCCTGACTTCCAGATTCTTTCCTTAAGACATGCAACGCTTGCTCAAATATTGGCTGCCAGTCTTGGTCTGGTTGTGTTTCATTTTTATCGGTTCGAGCGACTTGATGTCGGCCGAACAAACGTCGCGAATTGTCCTGCCGTTCCTACGCTGGCTGAAGCCGGATATTTCCGTGGAAGCGATCGCGCAGGTTCAGTTTGTTGTTCGCAAATGCGCGCATGTGACTGAGTACGCCATTCTCGCGATGCTTTTGTGGCGCGCTCTGCGCGGAACGTTAACATCGACAAGAACTCTTGCGATCGCAGCGTTGGCGTTTGTCGCGTCCGCGATCTTCGCCGCATCGGACGAATTTCATCAGTCATTTGTGCCGTCTCGAACGGCGTCGCCGATTGATGTGATGATTGATGTCACCGGCACGCTCATTGGACTGGCGACTTGTGTTGCAGTGGCTTCGCGGAAGGTTCTTAAAAAGAAGCGTTTTTAATGTTTTCGGAAACAGATGAAAATATCTGTAATGGCCTGACTGGGCTCGAATTGTTCCGTCCGATGATCGTCGCGCGCCGCGATGACGCAAGCCCCGCGCAGGCGCCGTCAAAGGCCACGCTCCGAATTTCTTATGCGACTGAGCCTGGGGGATTATGCGCTGACTGTTTTATGGCTGCTTGTTGCAATGGGGCTTGATTAGCGCTGAGCTCTAATTTGCCCCGGCGCACCACGGGACGTAGAAGAGCAAAGGCAAAGCCCCCCCACATCTGGCGGTGAAATGGCATCCTGTTGAGCAAAATTCCGGGCACGAGATCGAGTTCCACCCAGTGCACATACAGACAGTCTTGCCAATTAGCGCTCTGGATACCGGCGCGAACTTCCGGGTTAAAACTATCATGCATGAGGATGTAAACGGGCTGATTTGGCTTGAACTGTAGTACGTTCTCGATGTCATGCTTTATGCCTTCGGCAGTGTGATCGCCATCAATCAGCACAAATTCCAGCGTTGAATTTTCCGTTTGAAGTCTGTGCAGCAAAGGGACAAGGGTTGCCCGCGAATCGCCCGTAATGAACTCTACATTTGAAAAGCGCGGGCCTAGTCTGGTTTTGCAGGTTGGGTCAATATCCAGCGAATATACGATTTGAGAAAACTGGGACAAGACGGCCAGGCTGCCGCCATTCGAAGAGCCAATCTCGATGCTGCATTGCGGATTGATCTGGCTTAACAGAAAAAATAGAGTGGCCCGTTCAGCGCTGGTCATTTGCCAGATTTGTCGCTCGTGTTCATCTACGAACAGAATCTCTTTCAGAGATTGAGGCACTTCCTTCTCAGGAAGCCATGCCTCGTAGTCGATCAAAACCTCTTCTCGAGACGACACATACATCACGTGCGACTTCGCCCACTGATTGAAGCACGCCATCGCTTCGTCTGCTGTGATCGGTTGAGCGCTTGTAACAATGTAGCGCGTCTTATCATCAGGATGGCCTTCGTTGGGAAACGTATGACGGAGTGATTTTACTCTGTGAATGTTCATTTTTCGATAAAACGAGTAATACTCCTAACGAGGACAAGGTCAGACTGTGGCTGGCTCAACCGGGCGAGAGGAGCGATTACAGTTCCGACGAGTGCGATTGTTTTGATGGTTTATTGAAGCAGTGCATTAAAACGGCAAATTGGTGGGCCTGACTGGGCTCGAACCAGTGACCCTGCGCTTATCAAGCGCATGCTCTAACCAACTGAGCTACAGGCCCAAGAAACTTAGCGAGTGAATGATTTAGCGATTTAGCGATTGAAGCAAATGAATTCACCAAATCTTTAAATCGCTTTTAACCCCGCGCTCCGCGCCCCACCGGTCGAACTGCGTTCTCATCTCGCCTCCATTTCTTTTAAAATGGAGGCAAGGGGATTACGCTCCCGCTAGTGATCCGAAAGTGTTCCCGCTTGTAAGACGTTGCCTCCACGCTTTGCAGGCTTTGGAGGCAAGGGGATTCGAACCCCTGACTTCCAGCTTGCAAAGCTGGCGCTCTACCAACTGAGCTATGCCCCCGGATGGAGAATTGCCGAATGTCGAATGCCGATTTACGATTGCAAGAGGCAAAAGAAAAATGCCGGATGTCGATCTTGCGATTCGTCATCCGGCATTTAGTCGATGGGCAAAAACTGAATTGTGCGCTATCCGTCGTTTCTCTGAGCTCTGGTTTCTTTCGATTCCAAAGGCTTCACGGCATGTCGTGAATTCCGAAGAACTCACTCGTTAGCCGTCGACCTAAGCACTCCGAGCAATTTCTACTTTAGAATTTCTAATTTCGAATTTGCCGAAGGCGCTTTCTCCTTAGAAAGGAGGTGATCCAGCCGCAGGTTCCCCTACGGCTACCTTGTTACGACTTCATCCCAGTTACCACTCATAGCGTAGAAGGCTGCTTCCCTTGCGGGTTGGCGCGCCGGCTTCGGCTACAAGTAACTTCCATGATGTGACGGGCGGTGTGTACAAGGCCCGGGAACGTATTCACGGCGCCGTAGCTGATGCGCCATTACTAGCGATTCCGGCTTCATGGAGTCGAGTTGCAGACTCCAA
>WNFR01006268.1_pt1 | contig 12157 bp, 9 predicted proteins | sample 5400221 | NCBI WGS metagenome assembly WNFR01 (sample SAMN13153357, study PRJNA577476) | soil metagenome | isolation source: 40 cm soil under Madrone tree | place: USA:California | collected 2016-06-14 | reverse complement strand
AGCGTGCGGCGCGGATCGAGCGTTGACACCACCGTCTGCGCAGGGATGTCGGCGCCGTCGCTGAGTACCACGCCGCTCACTTCGCGGGCGCGCACGGCGATGCGCGCGACCTTCGCCTCGCGCAGCGAGACGCCGGGGCGCGCGCGCAGTGTGTGCGGCAAATTGGTGCTCGGCGCGCGAAACACGCCGGGCGGCGCACCGACGTGGTAGTGCAGCAGACGGAAAGCGGTGCCGGCGGAGCGCGGGCCCTGGTGCAGGTGCCGCACGGCAATCGCGCCGAGCGCGCCCTTCAGCGCGTCGCTTTCGAACCAGTCATCGAGCAGCTCGGCCACCGGCATTGGCAAGAGCCGCATCAGATCTCCCATCGCCTCGCGTCCCAGGCCGCGCACGCGCAGCGCAAAGCGCAGGTCGACGAGGCCTGGCGGCGGCTCGAGATAGATGCGCTCGAGCAGCCGCGCGAGCCGCGCCATGCGCTCGCAGAAGCGCGGCCAGGCTTCCGCATCGCGCGCGCTGATCCGTCGGATCGACGCCATGCTGCGCGCCATGTCGCTCGAGAGCTCGAGCACGCCGCCCTCGACGAGCGGTGCGCGCAGCCATGGCTCGGGCCGCCCGATCGCCAGCTCGCTGAGGCCGAGATCTCGCGCCAGCTCGCTCGGCACCCAGCCGCTCATGCGCTCCGGGACCCGCTCGTCGCCGATGAGCGTTACCCGGTGGCCCGCGCCGGCAAGGAGGTGCGCGGCGACCAGCCCGTCCGCCGTGCGCCCGAGCACCACGACGTCGCTCACGCGCGTGCTCCGAGGATTTCCATCGCCGCGTTCCGGCCGGCCGCACCCATCACGCCGCCACCCGGGTGCGTGCCCGAGCCGCACTGGTAGAGACCGCGGAGCGGCGTGCGGTAGCGCGCCCACGCCGGCGCCGGGCGCAGGAAGAACATCTGCTGCAGGGTAAGCTCGCCCTGGAAGATGTTTCCCTCGCTCAAGCCGACGATGCGCTCGATGTCGGCGGGCGTGACCACCTGGCGGTGGAGGATTGCGCTCTTCAGATTGGGCGCGTACTGCGCAAGCGTGTCGACCACCGTGTCGCCGAGCTGCTCGCGGCGCGCGTCGTTCCAGCCGCCGTTCAGGTGATAGGGCGCGTACTGCACGAAGATCGACATCACGTGCTTGCCCGGCGGCGCCATCGCCGGGTCGAGCATCGACGGCATGATGATGTCCATGTACGGCCGACGCGAGATCTCGCCGTACTTGGCGTCGTCGTAGGCGCGCTCGAGGTAGTCGACGCTCGGGCTGATCGAGATCGCGCCGCGCAGGTGCGGGCCCGGCTCCGGCATGCAGGTGAAGCGCGGCGGCTCGGCGAGCGCGAGGTTTACCTTCGCGGAGGAGCCGCGGAAGCGGTAACGGCGGATCGCGGCGGCGAATTCGTCCGGCAGGTGCTCCTCGCCCACCAGGCCGAGGAAGGTGCGTCGCGGATCGGCGCCGGAGACGATGATCGGCGCGCGCAGCTCTTCGCCATTCTCAAGCACTACTGCGCTCGCCTTGTTCCCCGAGACCAGAATCTTCGCGACCGATGCCTGCGTGCGGATCTCCGCGCCGTGCGCCTGCGCCGCCGCGGCGATCGCCGCGCTGACCGAGCCATTGCCGCCGCGTGCGAAGCCCCAGGCGCGGAACACGCCGTCGAGCTCGCCCATGTAGTGATGCAGCAGCACATACGCCGTGCCCGGCGAGCGCGGGCCGAGGAGCGTGCCGATGATGCCGCTCGCCGATTTCGTGCCTTTCAGCGCCTCGCCCTCGAACCATTCGTCGAGATAGTCCGCGGCGCTCATCGTCAGCAGCTTCCAGAGCGCGTGCAGATCCTTCTCCGGCAGGCCGCGGAAGTAGCGCCCGAGCCGCCACAGCTCCCACAGCTCGCGCGGATCGAGCGAGCCCGGGTCTGGCGGCGCCACGCCGAGGAGCGGCTTGATGGCCCGCGCCATGCGATGCAGCAGCAGCCCGAACTCGTCGTACGCCTCGGCGTCGCGCACCGAGTGACGCGCGAGCTCGCGCCGGTTCTGGTCGTGATCGGACCATTGCGCGAGATAGTCGCCCGCTTTGCCGCCCTCGGCGAGCGGCGTCAGCGTGCTCTCGAGCGGCAGGATGTGCAGCCCGTGCCGCGGCAGCTCGAGCTCGCGGATGATCTCCGGGCGCAACAGGCTCACCACGTACGAGAACACGGAGAAGCGGAAGCCGGGGAACACTTCCTCGGTCATTGCCGCACCGCCGACGCGCTCCCGCCGCTCGAGCACCAGCACCTTGCGTCCGGCGCGCGCGAGATAGGCGGCGCAGGCAAGCCCGTTATGACCGCCGCCGACGATGATGGCGTCGTAGCGCTTCACGCTCTTTTCCTCGGCGGATCGAAGAACGGCTTCTTCACCACCTCCGCGGCGGCGCGCTTGCGGCGGTGCTCTACGGTCATCTCCATCTCGAGCCGCGTGCCGGGCGCGGCCCAGCGCGAGCGCAGGTGTGCGAGCGCGAGGTACTTTTTGAGGAGTGGCGACCAGCCGCCGCTCGTCGCATAGCCGACCTGCTCGCCGTCGGCGTAGAGCGGCACGCTCATGCGCCAGGTCGCCTTCGGCAGCCGCGTCGCGAGCCCGACCTCGGCATAGAGCCGCTCGAGCGAATTCCACTCGACCTCCACGCCGACGAACTGCCAGGCGGGGCCGCGCGCCTTCTCGGCGGCGAGCGCGTCGCGGCCGTTGAATCGCTCCTTGTCCAGATTCACCGTCCAGCCGAGATCGATCTCGTAGGGCGAGGAGAGCTGGCTCTCGATCAGCGCCTTGCGCGCCGGCACGTAATCCACGTCGATCAGGATGAGGCCGGCTTCGAGGCGCGCCATGTCGAGCGCCAGCATGCCGGCGGGCATGATCCCGTATGGGCGGCCCGCCGCCATTACCGCATCCCAGAGGCGTGGCGCGTCACGCGCGTCGGTCCAGATCTCGTATCCGAGATCGCCGGTATAGCCGGTGCGCGACACGCTCACCGCGATGCCGCCGATGCTTGCGGGCGCGATGCGGAAGTATTTCAGCGCCGGCACGCCGATCGACGCGAGGATCGCGCCGGCCGCCGGGCCTTGTAGCGAGAGCGCGGCAATGGCGTCGGAGACATCGGCGATATCGACCTCCAGGCTGTCGGCGTTGTGCTGCAGCCAGCGCAGGTTCGGTTCGGCCGATGTCATGCGGAGGGTGGACTCATCGAGCCGCGCGAGCGTGCCGTCGTCGATGACTTTGCCGGCGTGGTCGCACCACGGCGTATAGAGCACCTGGCCGACGGCGGCCTTTTGCACATTGCGAGTGACGACCAGGTCGAGCAGCCTCGCCGCATCGCGGCCGCGGACCCTGTACTTGTAGAGCGGCGAGACGTCGAATAGCGCGGCCGCGGTGCGGATCACGTGGTATTCGCGCTCGTGCGTGAGCTCGTAGGAGCTCGCGACGACGTAGCCGGCCCAGCGCCGCCAGGCGTGGCTCACGCAGAGCGGCGCGGTGCGCTCGTGGAACGGCGTGGTCTTCAGCATCAAGAGAGCCGCTTGCCGCTCGCCGCGTCGAAGTAATGCGCGTCGGCCGGGCGGTAGCGCAGGGGAAGGCGTCCGGCGCGCGCGGCGGCCGACGCGTGCAGCCGCGCGGCGATGCGCGTGCCCTGACTGTCGAGGCGGCCGTACACCAGCGTGTCGGCGCCGAGCGGCTCGATCAGGTCGATGTCGGCATTGAGCATCGCTTCCGCGGGCGGGCAGGGCTCGAGGTGCTCGGGCCGGAGGCCGAGCAGCACGCGGCGGCCGTCGCGCTCGTCGGGGATCAGGTTCATCGGCGGCGAGCCGATGAAGCCGGCGACGAAGGTAGTGGCGGGCCGCGCGTAGACCTCGAGCGGCGCGCCGATCTGCTCGACGCGTCCGGCGTTCATCACGACCATGCGCTGCGCGAGCGTCATCGCCTCCACCTGATCATGAGTCACGTAGAGGCTCGTCGTTCCCAGGCGGCGGTGCAGCGCCTGGAGCTCGGCGCGCATCTGCACGCGCAGCTTGGCATCGAGGTTCGAGAGCGGCTCGTCGAACAGAAACACCGCCGGCTCGCGCACGATGGCGCGTCCCATGGCGACCCGCTGGCGCTGACCGCCGGAGAGCTCGCGCGGCCGGCGGCGCAGGAAAGGCCCGAGCTCGAGGATCTGCGCCGCGCGCTGCACGCGCTCCTCGATCTGCGCGCTCGTGAAGCTCCGGATCCGCAGGCCGTAGGCCATGTTGTCGTACACGCTCATATGCGGATAGAGCGCGTAGTTCTGGAACACCATCGCGATGTCGCGGTCCTTGGGCTCGAGGTCGTTGACCACGCGCTCGCCGATGCGGATCTCGCCTGCGGTGACGATCTCGAGGCCGGCGACCATGCGCAGCAGGGTCGACTTGCCGCAGCCCGAAGGCCCGACGATGACCACGAACTCGCCGTCCGCCACCTCGGCGTTCACGCCATGGATCACCTGCTGGTCGCGGTAGCTCTTGCGCACGTCGCGAAACTGGAGTCCCGCCATTACTTCTCCGTCTCCACCAGGCCGCGCACGAACCACTTCTGCATGGCGAGCACCACCAGCGCCGGCGGCAGCATGGCGAGCATCGCCGTCGCCATGATGAGCGGCCATTCATTCGCCGCGTCGCTGCCGACGATCATGCGCTTGATGCCGATCACCGTGGTGTACATCGACTCGCTATTCGTCACGAGCAGCGGCCACAGGTACTGGTTCCAGCCGTAGATGAACTGGATGACGAAGAGCGCGGCGATACTGGTCTTTGACAGCGGCAGCAGCATGTCGCGGAAAAAGCGCATCGGCCCCGCGCCGTCGATGCGCGCCGCTTCCGCGAGCTCATCGGGCACCGTGAGAAAGAACTGGCGGAAGAGGAACGTCGCGGTGGCAGAGGCGATCAGCGGCAGCGTGAGACCGACGTAGGAGTCCAGCAGGTGCAGGTCGGCGGCGACCTGGAAGGTCGGAATGATGCGCACCTCGACCGGCAGCATCAGGGTGACGAAGATCATCCAGAAGAAGAAGTTGCGCAGCGGGAAGCGGAAATAGACGATCGCGAAGGAGGCGATGATCGAGATCGCGATCTTGCCGAGCGCGATGCCGAGCGCCATCACCAGGCTGTTGCCGAGCATCGTCGCGACGGCAGCCTGCGAGCCTTTCGTCGAGCCGGCGGTCAGCACCTGGCGATAGTTCTCCAGCAGGTGATCGCCCGGAAGCAGCGGCATGGGCACGCTGAGGATCTGCTCGAGCGTGAGCGTCGAGGCGACGAACGTCACGTACAGCGGAAAGGCGATCACCGCGACGCCGAGGATCAGCACGACGTGGGAGAACACGGTGAGGCCGGGCCGATTTTCTACCATGGGTCCACCCTCAGTACTGCACCTTGCGCTCGACGAAGCGGAACTGCAGCGCCGTCAGGACGATGACGATGCACATCAGGATGACCGACTGCGCGGACGAGCCGCCGAGATCGGCGGCCTTCACGCCGTCGTAATACACCTTGTAGACGAGGATCTGCGTGTCCTGCGCCGGGCCGCCCTGCGTGGTGGCGTCGATCACGCCGAAGGTGTCGAAGAACGCGTAGACGATGTTCACCACGAGCAGGAAGAACGTGGTCGGCGAGAGCAGCGGGAACACGACCGTCCAGAAGCGCCGCGCCGGTCCGGCGCCGTCGATGGCGGCGGCCTCGATGAGCGAGCGCGGGATGGACTGCAGGCCGGCGAGGAAGAAGAGGAAGTTGTACGAGATCTGCTTCCAGACGGAGGCGATCACCACCAGCAGCATCGCCTGGTCGCCGCGCAGGATCCAGTTCCAGTCGACGCCCCAGCGCCGCAGCAGATAGGTCACGATGCCGATCGACGGCGCGAAGATGAACGCCCACAGCACGCCGGCCACGGCCGGCGCGACGGCGTAGGGCCAGATGAGGAGCGTGCGATAGGCGAGCGCGCCGCGCACCACGCGGTCGGCCATCGCGGCGAGCAGCAGCGAGATGGCGATGCCGAAGAACGCCACCAGCACGCTGAATACCGCGGTGGTACGGAAGGACGCCAGGTAGTGCGAGTCGGCGAACAGCGCCTCGAAGTTGCGCAGGCCGACGAACTCCGTCCTCAAGCCGAAGGCGTCCTGGAGCTGGAAGGAGAACCAGATCGCCTGCGCGGCGGGCCAGAAGAAGAACACCAGCGTGACCGCGATCTGCGGCGCGAGCAGCGCGTAGGGCAGCCAGGCCGAGCGGAAGACGACGCGCTTTTCCATGCTGCCCGCGGCTGCGGCTAGTGCCCGGCGGTCGCCTCGAACTTGCGCAGGATCTCGTTGCCGCGCTTCACCGCGTCGTCGAGCGCGACCTTGGCTTCCTTCTTGCCGGCGAACACGGCCTCGAGCTCCTCTTCGATCAGCTCGCGGCCCTGCACGAAGTTGCCGAAGCGCAGGCCTTTGGAGTTCGGCGTCGGCGGCTTGTGGGTGAGCTGCTTCACCGGCATGTCGGCGCCCGGGTTCTTGTCGTAGAAGCCGGACTTGCGCGTCAGCTCATACGCGGCGAGCGTAATCGGCACGTAGCCCGTGCTCGTGTGCCACTCCCTCTGGATCTCCGGACTTGAGAGGAAGGCGAAGAACTTGGCGACGCCCTTGTACTCCGGCGGCTTCTTGCCGCCCATCACCCAGAGCGACGCCCCGCCGATGATCGAGTTCTGCGGCGCGCCCTTCACGTCATCGTAGTAAGGCAGGAAGTTGATCGACCAGTCGAGCTTCGAGTTCTTGCGGAACGTGGCCTGCGCGCCCGCGCTCGCGGTAACCATGGCGCACTCGCCACTCGCGAACTTGCCGTCGCCCTGGTTGGTGCGCCCGGCGTACGTGAACATGCCTTTCTTCGCCAGCTCGCCGAGCATCGCGACGTGGCGCACGTGCAGCGGCGAATTGATGGTGAACTCGGCGTCGAAGCCGCCCATGCCGTTCTGTTTGGTGCCGATCGGCACGTTGTGCCAGGCGCTGAAGTTCTCGATGTGCGTCCAGGAGGGCCAGCTCGTCGTGTAGACGCACTGCTGTCCCGCCGCCTTCAGCTTCTCGGCCGCGGCCTGGAACTCCTGCCAGGTCTTCGGCGCCTCGGGTGCGAGCCCTGCCTTCTTGAACGCGTCGCGGTTGATGTAGAACATCACCGTCGAGCTGTTGAAGGGGAACGAGAGCATGTTCCCCTTCAGGTCGGTGTAGTACCCGGCCACCGTGGGCAGGTACGCGTGGGAATCGAACGGCTCCTTCGCGTCGCTCATTACCTTCGCGACCGGCACGATCGCGCCCTTGGCGGCCATCATGGTAGCGGTACCGACCTCGAACACTTGCAGGATGTGCGGCGCATTTCCGGCGCGGAACGCGGCGATCGCGGCGGTCATGGACTCCGGGTAGCTGCCCTTGAATACGGCCACGACCTTGTAGTCTTTCTGGCTCTCGTTGAACTTGGCGGCGAGCGCGTTAAGCTGTTCGCCCAGCGCCCCACCCATCGAATGCCACCAGACGATTTCGGTCTGCGCATGCACGCTGCCCGCGCCCAGCGCGAGCGCGAGCGCCAACGTTCCGATCTGCACGATCCCTCCTCCTGTTAAGTGCTCGGGGCGAAGGTTATTCCACCGTCACCGACTTCGCCAGATTGCGCGGCTTGTCGACATCCGTGCCGCGGGCGAGCGCGGTGTGGTAGGCAAGCAGCTGCAGGGGCACGACGTGCAGCATCGGCGAGAGCGGCCCGGCATGGGCGCCGAGCTCGATGACGTGCACAGAGTCCGACTCCGGGAAGTGCGCGCCCTCGTCGGAGAAGACGTAGAGCTCGCCACCCCGCGCCCGCACTTCCTGCAGGTTCGACTTGAGCTTCTCGATCAGCGTGTCGGACGGCGCGACCGCGACCACCGGCATCGCCGCATCGACCAGCGCAAGCGGCCCGTGCTTGAGCTCGCCGGCCGCATAGGCCTCGGCGTGGATGTAGGAGACCTCCTTGAGCTTCAGCGCCCCCTCCATCGCGATCGGCCAGTGGATGCCGCGGCCGAGGAACAGCGCGTGCTCCTTGGTCGCGAAGCGCGCCGCCCACTGCGCCACGCGCGGCTCGACCGCCAGGATCTCGTTGATCGCCGCCGGCAGGTGGCGCAGCGAGTGCAGATGCGTCTGCTCCAGCTCCCGCGACAGCCGGCCGCGCATCCGGCCGATGACGAGCGCGAGCACGAAGAGCGAGGCGAGCTGCGTGGTGAAGGCCTTGGTCGACGCGACGCCGATCTCGGGTCCGGCGCGGGTCAGGAAGCGCAGCTTCGACGCGCGGATGAGCGAGCTCTCCGGCACGTTGCAGATGGCGAGCGTCGCACGATAGCCGAGCGCCTTCGCGTGCTCGAGCGCGGCCAGCGTGTCGGCCGTTTCGCCCGACTGGGAAATGGTGACGAAGAGGCCGTTCGGGTCGGCGACCGAGCGCCGGTAGCGGTATTCGCTCGCGATTTCCGCGGTAGTCGGGATGCCGGCGACATCCTCCAGCCAGTAGCGCCCGATCAGGGCGGCGTGGTAGCTCGTGCCGCAAGCGACAAGATGGACCGAGCTCGCGGACCGCAGCAAAGGCTCGGCCTCGGCGCCGAAAAGCCCAGGCTGCAGTGACGAGGCGGCAGTGAGGATCTCGAGCGTGTTGGCGAGCGCGCCCGGCTGCTCGTGGATCTCCTTCTGCATGTAATGCCGGTACGGGCCGAGCGCCACGGACTCGTCGGTGAGCTCGGAGACATGCACCGGCCGCTCTACCGGCGCGCCGCACGCATCGACCACGCGGTAGCCGCCGGGGCGGATCTCGGCGCAGTCGCCATCCTCGAGGTAGACGACGCGCCGCGTGACCGGCAGGAGCGCCGAGACATCGGAAGCAGCGAAGTTCTCGCCCTCGCCAACGCCGAGCAGGAGCGGCGGACCACGGCGGGCGACGACCACCGCGTCCGGGTCATGCGCCGAGACGATGGCGAGCGCAAAGGCGCCCTCGAGCTCGCCGATCGCCCGCACGGTGGCAGCGAAAAGCGACGGCTCGCGCTTGCGGTGCTCGGCGACCAGATGGGCCACCACTTCGGTGTCGGTTTCGGACGTGAAAGCGTAGCCGGCGCGCTTCAGGCGCTCGCGCAGCGCCTCATGGTTCTCGACGATGCCGTTGTGGACGATGGCGATGTCGCCCGAGATGTGCGGGTGCGCATTGCGCTCGGTCGGCGCGCCGTGCGTGGCCCAGCGCGTATGCGCGATGCCGGTCTGGCCGCTCAGGTGCTCGGCGGCGCTCTGCGCCGCCAGCTCGGCGACGCGGCCGGGCGCGCGCAGGCGCTTGAGCGCCGCGTGGTCGACGACCGCGATGCCGGCGGAGTCGTAGCCGCGGTACTCGAGCCGGCGCAGCCCGTCGACCAGGAGCGGGACGATGTCGCGGCGCGCCGCGGCGCCGACGATGCCGCACATGGCTAGCTCTTCTTCGGCGGCTTCCATCCGGAGATGGAAACCTGCCGCGCGCGCGCGAGCGTCAATTGCCCCGCGGGCGTGTCCTTGTTGATGGTCGAGCCCGCGCCGATATACGAGCCCTTTGCAACGCGCACCGGCGCGACCAGCGTCGTATCAGAGCCGATGAAGCAGTCGTCTTCGATGATCGTGCGCTGCTTTGCCGCGCCGTCGTAGTTGCAGGTGATGGTGCCCGCGCCGACGTTGACCCGCGCGCCGAGCTCGGCGTCGCCGATATACGAGAGATGGTTCGCCTTCGACGCGTGGCCCAATCGGCTGGCTTTGACCTCGACGAAGTTGCCGATGTGCACTTCGTCGGCGAGGCTCACGCCAGGACGCAGGCGTGCATACGGGCCGACGCGGCAGCGCGCGCCGATCTCCGAATCCTCGAGGTGCGAAAACGGAAACACCTCGGTGTCCGCGCCGATAGTGACGTTGCGCAGCACGCAGTTCGCCGCGATGCGCACGCGGTCGCCAAGCGACACGCGGCCTTCGAATACGCAGTTCACGTCGATCGCCACGTCGGCGCCGCATTGCAGCGTGCCGCGCACGTCGAGCCGCGCCGGATCGGCAAGGCTCACGCCTTCTTCCAGCAGCCGCTCGGCGTGCCGGCGCTGTAGCGCGCGTTCGAGCAGCGCGAGCTCGCGCTTGGAGTTGACGCCCGCGACCTCCATTGCATCTTCGACCTTCATCGCGTTGACGGGCACGCCATCGCGCAGCGCGAGCGTCACCACGTCGGTGAGGTAGTACTCCTTCTGCGCATTGCGATTGCCGATCTTGGCGAGCCAGCCGGCGAGGCGGCGGCCCGGCAGCGCCATCAGCCCGGCGTTGACCTCGCGGATGCCGCGCTCGGCAGCGCTCGCGTCCTTCTCCTCCACGATGCGCTCGACATGCCCGGCTTTGCGCACGATGCGGCCGTAGCCGCGCGGGTCGTCGAGCTCCGCCGTGGTGATAGCGAGGCCATCGCTTGCGGCCTCGAGCAGCTGCTTCAGCGTCGCGGCGCGCACCAGCGGCGCGTCGCCGTAGAGGATGAGCACCTGCGCATCTTGCCCGACGTGCGGCAATGCTTGCAGCACGGCGTGCCCGGTGCCGAGCTGCTCGGCCTGCAGCACCCAATGGACATCGGTGTTGGCGAACGCGGAGCGCACCGCCTCTGCGCCATGGCCATGCACGACGACCGTCTTGCGCGCACCGAGCTCGTGCGCCGTGTCGAGCACGTACGCGAGCAGCGGCCGCCCGCCCAGCGGATGCAGCACCTTGGGCAGGGCCGAGCGCATGCGCTTGCCCTGGCCGGCGGCAAGCACGATCACGTCGAGTGGCATCGGGGCATTTTAGCTAATATCGGTTGCAGTGCTGACCGAGGAACTCGCCAGCCGCTTCGCGCGCGTCGCGCTCGCCAACATCGAGCGCGAGTACCCGCGTCACATCCAGCATCTCGTGTCGAACGCCGACGACGAGCTGCGCGAGCGGATACTACATCCGGCGTTTTACGGCAGTTACGACTGGCACTCGGCGGTGCACATGCACTGGCTGCTGCTGCGCGTGCTCCGGCTATACCCGACCTCGCGTGACGCAGTTCGCATCGCGGAGGCTCTCGACGCGCATCTGACGCCGAGCGCGATCGAAGCGGAGCTCGCGTACTTCCGCAGCGCGGGCCGCACCTTCGAGCGGCCTTACGGCTGGGCGTGGCTCCTCGCGCTGCAGGCCGAAGCGCTGGCATCGAAGTCGCGCTGGTCGCGCGCCGTCGTACCGCTCGCCACCGAGCTTGCGCAGCGCTTCGCCGACTATGTACGCCTGTCGCCGTATCCGGTGCGCGCAGGCGCGCACGGCAACACCGCGTTCGCGTGCGTACTGGCGCTCGACTATGCGCGCACCGCGGCGGATGCGGCGCTCGAGTTCGAAATCCGGAAGGCTGCACGGCGCTGGTACGGCTCGGATCGCGACGCGCCGCTCGCGTACGAGCCGTCGGCGGACGATTTCCTATCGCCCAGCCTGGTCGAAGGGGTGCTGATGCAGGCAGTACTTGAGCCCGGCGAGTTCCACGGTTGGCTCGCGCGCTTTGCGCCGCAGGGCTTCGGCCTACTGGCGGCACCGCCGACGGTTCTGGACCACGCCGATCCCAAGCAGAGCCATCTCGACGGGCTGTGCTTCACGCGCGCGTGGTGCTTTCAACGGCTGGGTGACAGCGCGGCGGCCGATGCGCTGATCGCGACGGCGCTGCCGCACGTGGCGGGCGGGGACTACGCCGGCGAGCACTGGCTCGCCTCGTTCGCGCTGCTCGCGCTCAGCGCGGCAGCTCTGAAAACCCCATGAGGAACTCGTCGACCGCACGGGCGCATTGGCGCCCTTCGCGGATCGCCCACACGACGAGGGATTGACCCCGCCGCATGTCGCCGGCGGCGAAGACCTTCGGCACCGACGTCGCGTAGGCCTTCGGCCCATCGGTATCGGCGCGCGCGTTGCCGCGCGCATCCTTTTGCACGCCGAGCTCCGCGAGTAGCGACTGCAGCGGCGAGACGAAGCCCATCGCGAGGAGCACGAGGTCGGCCGGTATCTCGAACTCGGTGCCGGGCATTTCCTGCGGCTTGCCGTCCTGCCACTCGAGACGCACCGCGCGCAGCGCCTTTAAGCGGCCCTGCTCGCCGATGAAC
>WNFR01007706.1_pt1 | contig 12158 bp, 11 predicted proteins | sample 5400221 | NCBI WGS metagenome assembly WNFR01 (sample SAMN13153357, study PRJNA577476) | soil metagenome | isolation source: 40 cm soil under Madrone tree | place: USA:California | collected 2016-06-14 | reverse complement strand
GTCGGAGGCAGCGACGGCTCCCGAGACCACGAGTGAGCCAAAGGGCGCTGCGAAGGGATTTCGCATTTGGGTGATCGCCGGTTCGTCGATTCTCCTTGGGGTCGTGCTCAGCGTTGCGGTCGCGCTCGCCATTCAGAGGCACAATGACCGTGTGTTGAACGCCCAGGTCGCGCAGAGTGAATCGGAGCTAAGGACTCTAGGTGCCCAGATTGCCGCTATTAAGGACCGCCAGTTCGGAACCATGAGCGAATACGTTGCTGCGTATGCGCGGGTTGAACCGTTGCTCAAAGGTTACGATCAGAAGTTGCAGCAGTACGGCGAGCTATGCAGCACAGCTCAACAGAGAGATCAGAAACGAGGACTGATCAATATCCGGCGTCTGTACAGCCGGTACAACACAGAAGTGTGGCGGAACAATTCGGAAATCCTCGAGCTCGTGCGGCAGGTGAATGAAGTCACAAAGAAAGAGGCATCGGTCATTCACGACATGGCTTCGCTCCCTGCGGACGAACAAGTGCAGTTCTGGCACGACGAATTCATGCCGCTTGCGGCGCGGGAACACGCTCTACGCGAGCAACTGTTGTTGGTTGGGCAGAGAGCATCTCCTGAGCGGGCGACGCAGTGACACGAGAACTGATCTAGTGCTCAACGCAAGACTCGCCAAGTCTTTTCGACCACCTTCCAAAAATTGACATAACCTTTGTTATAGTTCTAACATCAGATGGATATGGATCCACGAAAGCGATCGAGCATCGCCTGGCTGCTGCTGACGTTCACGCTGCCCACGAAGCGCGCGATCAATTGGGGAGTCGAGATATTGTCGATGGATCGCACATGAACAATGGAAGCCTCGCCCCCGTATTTGCGAATGGAGGTCGCGAGCCACTGAAAGCGTTCCTCGTTCGCGGGATTGCTAGGCAGCAGGTACCCAGAATTGCCCAGCGGCACGGTTCCATAGCGTTGGAGCTTTCGCCAGACTTCCACCCGCTGACTGGCGCGCTTCGTGGGCAGCGTGAACGTCAGCAGCAGCCAAGCGATGCTTGCTTGCTTCCGTGCATCCATTTCCATCTGATGTTAGAACCATAACAAAGGTTATGTCAATTTTTCGAAGGTGGTCGAAAAGACTTGGGGAGTCTCGGGTTCAGCACTAGATCGGCTTTCGTGTCACTGCGTTGCCCGCTCAGGCGATGCTCTCTGCCCAACCAACAACAATTGCTCGCGTAGAGCGTGTTCCTGCGCCGCGAGCGGCATGAATTCGTCGTGCCAGAACTGCACTTGTTCGTCCGCAGGGAGCGAAGCCATGTCGTGAATGACCGACGCCTCTTTTTTTGTGACTTCATTCACCTGCCGCACAAGCTCGAGGATTTCCGAATTGTTCCGCCACGCTTCTGTGTTGTACCGGCTGTACATACGCCGGATATTGATCAGTCCTCGTTTCTGATCTCTCTGTTCAGCTGTGCTGCATAGCTCGCTGTACTGCTGCAACTTTTGATCGTAATTTTTGAGCAACGGTTCAACGCGCGCATACGCGGCAACGTATTCGCTCATGGTTCCAAACTGGCGGTCTTTAATAGCGGCAATCTGGGCACCCAGAGTCCTTAGCTCCGATTCACTCTGCGCGACCTGGGCGCCCAGTACCCGGTCATTGTGGCTCTGAATCCCAAGGCCAATCGCGACGATCAGCACCATTGTGAGCACAATGGACGAAGCAGCGAGCACCCACGCCAGAATTCGATTTTTTCGGTATCGCTGCAAAATGCTCATCGCTGAGGCTTTCGCTCCGTAGTGCGAGGCACCGAAGATTGGCTTCGGCTCAATGCCTTGCCAACCTATTTTGCGACAACCTTCAAATCATCGAAGTACGTCACGGAGTCGGCTTTGGTCCATACGCCGATTTTGCCAGCGTTCCTGAAAGTCTCGTCCGTCGCTTCGATCTTCCTCACGCCATCGTAGTAGCAGACGATCTTGTTTCCAACACATTCCACGCGCAGCTCATGCCATTCGCCAGAACTAACTTTGAAATTCGCGCCTGCAAATTGGCGGCGGTTTCCCGCGACAACGTGGTAGAGCCTGTAGTTGTCCTCCAGAGCGTTGGCTCGGACGATGTAATAGTTATTTGCGTCCTTCAGCCGGAACACCAGTCCTCCGGCGCGGTCCACTTCGCCGGAAACAGCTTTGAATCTCACGCTCACGTCAAGGTCTTTGAAGCTGCCTTCGTCCGCAATGAGAAGCGGGAAGCGATAGTCGGTCGTGTCGGTCGAAGTTTGCGCAACGACGTTGGGTTTCGAAGGTGCGGTGGGATCGGTCATCACTGCCCATTTGCTTTCCGCTCCCTTCCCCGTGCGCGCGCCATGAAACTTCGCGGGCACAGTCCCCCCGGCGTCGCTATCGAAGTTGTATGTGAATGAGACGCCGGCGGACTGGAGAGGCGCAGGCGTTTCCGCTTGAGATGCATGCGAGGAATATCGCTCCTCCCTGGATTCAACAATCGCCCAAATCAATACGGAAAGTAAGCCAACCGCAGCCAGAATCCCCAATATTCTTTTCATTGCGCCCCTCCTTTTGAATGACTGGTAGAGGAATGTTTCAAGACTGGCAGCGCGATTCGAAACGTGCTGCCGTGGCCTTCTTCGCTTTTCAGAGTTATCGTGCCGCCGTGAGCTTCGACCGCCCAGCGAGTGATAGACAATCCAAGACCAGCACCACCCCATTCTCGCGTGCGTGCCTTATCAACACGGTAAAAACGGTCGAAGACGTAAGGCTGATGTTCCCCTGGGATTCCAGGTCCTTGGTCGACCACGTTTAGGAACACTTGCTCGTCTCCCCCACTCTCTACCCGGACGAGTATCCGGCTCTCTGTAGGCGAATACTTAATGGCGTTATCCAGCAGATTGACGATGGCCTGGCGGAGAATCAGCCGGTCAACGGAGACGAAGATGTTCGTGTCCCCCTCGATATCAATCCGTTGGCGCTTCTCCTCAGCCAAAACATCGACTACAGAACGGGCTTCCCCAGCGAGGCGAAGAAGAGGAATCTCTTCCCCTTGAAAGTGAACGTGCCCAGCGTCGGCGCGGGAAAGCGCCAGCAAGCTCTCCGAGAGCCGAGTGAGGCGATCTACCTCTTCCAGCATGCTTCCGATCACATCTCGATACTCCGCTGGACTCCTCTGGTCCTGTAGCGCAACCTCGCCAACGCTTCGGATGGCAGTCAGCGGAGTACGCAATTCGTGAGAAGCGTCAGCCGTGAAGCGGCGCAGTTGATCGAACGCCGCTTGTAACCGGCCGAGCATGTCGTTGAAGACGGTCCCGAGTCTTCCTAACTCATCTTGAGAATTCTCGATGGAAAGGCGATCCCCCAGCCGTTCGGCAGATATCTTTGTTGCCTGAGTGGCCATCGAATCGATTGGGGATAGTGCTTTTCGTGCGAGGGCGTAGCCCCCGAAACCTGCCAGTAACACAGCGATCGGAAAGCCGAGCAAGAGGACTTCCCCGAATTCGCCCAGCTCACGCCATAATCTTTCCTCACTGTAGGCGACTCGGAGAACGACTCGCTGGTCTTCTATGTGATAGATGCTGCTAGCCAGTCTGGCTCGGGTGCCATTCGGCAGCCGGATAGTGGCAGGAGTTGGGTCGTGCAGTCCCTCCTCTGGGCCTGGAGGACCGCCTAGCGTCTGGCCCTGCAAGGCCGCACTTCGATATAGGAGCGAGCCCCGCGGTGACCACACTTCGATGAAATGACCAATCCTTGGCTCACCGATATCAGGATGACTGGCATGGAGAGAAACGTGCCCGTTGGGTTCTTTTTCGAGCATCCCTTCAACGGTGTCGAGGTCCTGAAGCAGGTTGTGATCAAAGTCCTCGCGCAAGCTCAAGAATAGGAATGAGGAAGCAACTGCGGCGTACAAGGCTAGGAGACCCGCCAGCACGAGCACGTACCAGAGCGTCAATCGGGAACGGACGTTTCGCGGCCTGAATCTCATTCTTCCTCTCGCAGCACGAATCCGACACCGCGAACCGTGTGAATCAATTTGCGCTCGAAAGGCTCATCCACCTTGCGGCGAAGGCGGTTGATGTGAACGTCCATTACATTGTCGAGCGGTGTTGCGCGAGCAGTTTCCTTCCAGACATCGCGCGCCAGCATCTCCCGAGAAACGACCTGCTCTTTGTGCCGAAGCAGATATTCGAGAAGCTCGAACTCTCGGGCCGTCAACTCTAGATTCTGCCCACTTCTATTCGTCTTGCGAGTCACCACTTCCATTTCTAAATCAGCGAGTCTTAAGTTAGGCGTTTGTTCAGCTCGCCCGCGTCGAAGGCGGGCCCGCACCCGCGCCAAGAGTTCCGGGAACGCGAAGGGTTTAACGAGGTAATCATCAGCGCCGCTATCGAGTCCTCGCACGCGCTCCTCGATTGCATCGCGAGCGGTGAGGATGAGAACCGGGGTTTGCAATCCGCGTTTTCTCAGCGTCGCCAGCACTTGGAGCCCGTCGCGGCCTGGAAGCATGAGATCCAAAATGACGAGGTCGAATTCCTCGGCATTCACTAGGAAGAACCCTTCTTCTCCGGTGGGTGCGACAACGACCTCGTATTTCTCACGCTCCACTCCCTCTCGCAGCGCACGAGCCACCTTCGCTTCGTCTTCCACCACGAGGATGCGCAATTGGCTTTTTCCTTCATGCATCTTGGTCAGGTCTTCTATCTCTAGTCTTCTACGGTATAAATCCACACTTCTGCGCCACGGCCCGAACGCGCTGGAACCGCCAGGTAGAAGCGGTCCGCGCTCTTCCTTCCTTTGCCAAAATATCCGGCTGTCCGGGCGCCCAGTGCCGAGGGTATCTTCGAGAGAAGCTCGTAGTGGTCAGCATCCTTCTGTTGAAAAACGTTGATGAATCCCTCTCCGCCTGCCACATAAATGCGTTTGCGGGCGGCATCGTAGTAAAGGTCGCGTCCGTGTCATGGACACACGGAAGCGCGGTGATCATATGACCCGAGTTCGTGTCGAACACTGCCAGGCGCGCCGGCGCGCGAGTGCCAACGAATAAGCGGTGATCGGTCTCATCCAAGGCCATCGGAAAGTTCATCTGAAGCGTTACCGCCCACCGTGAGATCGCATGTGTGCTGCGATTGATTACTGCGATTTGCTTCAAGTCCGGCAGGTTCGCGTAAATGTTCGGTCCCGACGTTTCCAGTTGGAAGGATTCCGGATGGGCTCCCAGCTTATATTCTTCGTCGAGACGCTCATTCGTCGTCACGTCGACGATCCCAATCGCTCCCGTCTCGTCCTCGCCGTAGCCGACGTAGACACGCTTATTCGCCGCATCGTAGCGCACGTTGTCGACATCGCTGTGGAAATCGATCTCTTTGATGACGTCAAACGAAGTTCCGTCGTAGATGTACAGTTTTCCCTTGCTGCTCCCGGCGTAGAGTTGGTTGGCATCGGCTGCAAAGACTACTCCCTGAGGATTCGGAATTCCGGTTATCGTATGGACGATGGTTCTCGCGCTTATATCGATTACCTCGACTGTATTGTTCCCAAGCGCAGAAACAAACAACCGGTTGCCAGCAGACCCAAAGTGATCGATACGTCCCTTCACGCCTTCTAGAGGAATGGCCTCGGTCAAAACGAGCGGGCGCGCGGCCTGAGCCGGCGCACTGTTTTGAGCATCTACTTTGGTCGAGAGCGCATACGATCCAGCCAATGCCATTACACTGACGGTTAGCAGCCTCTTCATATCTACTCCTGAGAGCGGATTCCGGCACTGCTTCTTTCGTCCTAAAAAGAGCGCCAGAAGAGTTTCAGGACTCTGGTTCGAACACCAGAATCGCGGCCTCTTCGTTGCCATGAGCGGGCGCGGCCACATAGTAGCGATTCAGTTCCGGCGACCAAAAGGAAGTACCGGCACCAGACCTCGTGGGTATTTTCCCGATCGTTTCGTAGTGATCCGCATCGTTTTGCTGATACGCGAAAACATACCCGACGTCCTGATCGCGGCCTCCCGAAACGTACACTCGTTTGTGGCCAGCATCGAAATAGACGCCATCCATTCCCTCAACCGTAGGGAGATTCGCGATCTCCTTCCCGGTCTGGGAATCGACAACCAGCATTCGCGGAGGCGTACGTGTTCCGATAAACAATCGGTGCGTTCTTTCGTCAAAGGCTCCGTCACCATTCCGCTGGCTGCTCACCAGCCGCGTGGACACCACCTCGCGCTTGTTTGTATCCACGACCTGAATTTTACTTGTAGCGGAAACGAAGACGAACAAAGTCTTACCGGATTGGTCCAGAAGAAGCTCCCCAGGATGGCCGTCCACTTTGATATCGCCAACGGGCTTATCCGTTTTGGCGTCGATGACCCCGACTTCGCCGTAGTCCTTGCCTGCATCCTTCCCGCCGTACCCGACGTAGAGAACTTCCCCGCTAGGATCGTACACAACACGGTTGGGGCCGAGATCCAGCTTGATCGCATCCAGCAGCTCGAGAGTGTCGCCGCGGAAAACGCGGAGCATCCCGTCATCTCCACTCGCCACGAACACCTTATTGAGGGAACGCACATACGCAACACCTTGTGTTTTCTTAAAACCAGGAAGGCTTCTCAACCATTTGCCAGCACCCAAATCCACCACTTCCAGCGAGCCATTCTCAAGTCCCGCCACAAAGAGCCGCTTCCCCTTCACATCCACATCCATGTGATCGATGCGCCCCTTTACGTTCGGCATCGGAATCGTTTGTACAAGTCGCAAACATTCTTTTTCCTGCGCATCCGCCTTTGCGTGGGCCACAAGGAAGATCGTAACCGCTGTCAGACAAATCAGAACAATCCTTTTCATACTGCCGCCTCTCAAAGAACTGTTTTCCGCATCTTATGAGCGCAGACACGCCTTGCCTACTGAAGTTTTCCTGAACGAGTTGTCAGATTCAGCGGCAAGGAGCGCGAGATTTGGTGTCTCCTTCAACAAATAGTGCTATGGGAGCTCGGGCCCGTGACCTCGGTCTAGTCTTCGAGTGTCGGCAGAGCCTTCAGCACTTCCGTGGCCCTCGGCCGATTGAGTACCGGATCATCCTTGCGAATTTTACCGTCGCGGAAAACCAGCACGCGTTTGGCGAACTGCGCGATGTCGAGTTCGTGAGTCACCAAAACAATGGTTAATCCTTTGTCGTTCAAGTCCTGAAGGATCTGCATGATCTCGACCGAGGTTCGACTGTCGGGATTGCCGGTGGGCTCGTGGGCCAGCAGGATCGATGGACGGTTGACGAGAGCTCTAGCGATGGCCACGCGCTGTTGCTGTCCTCCGGACATCTGGGACGGATAGTGCTGCGCACGTTCGGTCAGGCCCACCAACCCCAGGGCTTCCGAAGCACGCTTTTCCCGCTCCGCTTTGTCGATTCTCGTATAGAGGGTCGGCAGCTCGGTGTTTTCAAGCGCCGTGGTCCGCGCCAGCAAATTAAAGCCTTGGAAAACAAATCCGATCTTCTCCGCCTCCTTCGATTCCGTATTCTTTATAGATCGCCAGAATCTCTTCCGCGGTCATCGGAGGTTTGTACCTCAGCGCCGTGTTGGGCAGCTTTAACTCATTCTGCACAGTGGCCACGGGAATGGTCACGTATGCCGTCATTCCCGGGAACAGCTTCAACTCAGGGTTTGCGAACTCAATGATAGTGTCGTAGGTGACTACGCTTTGCACGGTGGTTGCGTTCATCCGCACTTGGCTGACGACCCCGCGAAAGGTGTCCTTGGGGAACGCGTCCACCTTGAACGTCACTGGCTTACCAATCTTGATATTGCCGACATCTGACTCGTCCGTCTTGGCATAAACCCACATCTTCGTGAGATCCTGCGCAATCGTAAGAATTGTTGGCGCTTGCAGGGATGCCGCGACGGTTTGTCCGACATCCACATTCCGTGCCACGACAGTGCCGTCGATCGGAGAACGAATCACCGTATAGTCCAGATTCGTTTGCGCCACTGCGACCGCAGCATCCTTTTGACTGACCTGCGCCTCAGCTTGCGTAACGTTTGCTGCAGCAGCCCCTACTGATGCATTCGCTGAGTCATAGTTCGATTTGGCGAGATCCGGCTGCTGCTCACTCATCACGCCATCCTTGGTCAACCGAACCGCGCAGCGATGGGATGTGATCGGGTAACTAGACCGCTAGGATCTTCAGCTGTGTCCTTTCGTCAAAACTCCGTCAATGTTCTTACGAATCGGCTGTTTCGATTCGCTTTGGAATCCTGGTTCGCCCCTTGCAGGCATCTGTGTTAGTATGAATCTCGCATGAGCGCACCGATTTTTATGGGCGGTTTATGGGCGGTTTTGGCAGGGACAGCTGCTACTGTATGCACCGCAAGCGGCCAGTGCGCTGTATGCGAATCTTGCAAAGGCTTTAGTTGCAAGGTTTTACGCTAAGTTGTTGATTCCACGGCTGGGGACGTAGTTCAGTTGGTTAGAACGCTGCCCTGTCACGGCAGAGGTCGCGAGTTCGAGTCTCGTCGTCCCCGCCATTCATTCCAAAAGACTTGCACTGGTTTCAGCGAAACCATCGAGGACCCAAAAGGGCACGTTTTCGTGCCCCTTTTTGTGTCCGTTTTCGCTCGTCCTCTACTCGCCCTTTCGATTCCCTCACGCTGCAACTTCGCCTGATGACGACGGTTGTGGCGTTGCACGCGCTTCGCACGAAAACACCAACGACAAGACCGCTGCCTGAGCGGCATGTTTGGCTGGCGTTATGGCTTGGGTGTAGATATCCAATGTGGATCGCAGAGTTGAATGCCGCAACAGTTCCTGCATGACTTTGAATTCCGTACCCACGCTTCTCAGCAGCGTCGAATACGTGTGACGAAACGTGTGCCAGCCGATGCATTTCTGGATTCCAACTCTTTGTGCAATCGGTCGAACATATTTGCGCAAGATCGCTTGTCCCCAATATGGTCTCCGACCCCTATAGCGCCTGCTGGCAAAAACCCAATCATCTGGCTTCGTGTAAGCGCACTGTTTTCGCCAGTCTGACAAAGCATCGGCAAGGAGCGGATGAACGGGCACGGGCTTTTGCGATGACTCGGTCTTGCATGGGCCGACTACGCCGTAGACTATGGATCGCGTTACGTTCATCGTGCCTTGAACAGGATCGATGTCACCCCATTTCAAGCCGAACAACTCGCTCTGCCGCAAGCCGGTGGATACTGCAAGGAGGACCAACGTTCGTTCTCGAATTCCTAGGTTATCCACCAATGCCTTTATTTCAGCGGGCATCAGGACGGTGGGCGCTTTGCGGCGTTTTGCACTCTGACGAACAAGGTAGATCGGATTGCGCTCGAACAGCTCGTATCGGCAGGCATGGTTGAAAAGAACGGACATCAGGTTTCGGATTTTGGCACAACTGCTTTTCGCCAAAGGCAAACGTCGAAGCCAGGACTCGACTTGTATGGTTCTGACCTCAGCCAGTTCATAATGCCGCCAGTGAGGAAGAACCCAGCGGGTCAGGTACGCCTGGTAAGTCTTCTTGGTTGAGTAACTTCGCCACGTGTTGTCCTTTGCTAGTTCCCGTCGCTCGAAATGATCGCAAAGTTGCGCGACCGTAATCGAGCCAGAGCTAATCCTGGCCTTCCCCGAATTAAGTTCTGCCAAGAAGATAGCCATCGCGGTACGGGCAGCAGCCTCGTCCGCGTAGCGCTCAACCGTGCCAATCACTCTTTTCCGTTGGACACGAACTCCATGCAAGTCCTTCTCAGACCAGCGAAACTGCCAGACAGCAGGCCCCTCTTTGCGACTGACTATTGCCAGACTTCCGCGTTGCATCCTGATCCTCCTGCGCCACAGTTTGGCGCAAAAGAATCTTCACGCATCGGACGGTAGAACACCGAGGCGAGGTGCCGCTGCGAGTGAATTGCTTTGCGGAGGCAACGTTGTTCCGCTAAAACGGTCACGGGGGCAGTGATAACTTCCGGCTTGCCGACCACTAATGACCGCAAACAGGAATGGGTCAGACTTGTCTCCGAGACGCAAAATCTTTGGCCGCCTTTCGATCACGGCCGGAAATGCGCTGCAGATCTCTGGAATTGTGGCCGCTTGTCTTGCCCTCGCTGGGGCGCGATCGGCCCACTCGACCACAAGTGCTGTTGTCGCCGTGGTTGTGGGCTGGGTTCTCCTCTATTTCTGCTGTCATGCCATTGCCCATTGGGTGGTCGGGCGAATTCTTGGCATTCGCTTCGCTTTCTACACGGTCGGCGGGACCGGGAATCCAGAAGGCTGGCCTGCTGGACTCCGCTGGTTGTTCGAACATCTTCCTTTTTTTGGAGTGCAGACGGAGAAGGCCTCTATGCAAAAGGCCAGCCCGATTGCCAGAGCGATTATGTGGTCTGCGGGAGTGACATCTTCCGCCGTTGTCCCAACCCTGGGTGCGCTCTGGGCATGGTGCTCTGGTGTCCCGTGGAGCAAGTTGCTTTTTCTGGTTGCGCTGTTCTGGGCGGTCGGAACGTTGGCGAGTAACTGGACTAGCCGCGCTGGCGACTATTCCAAAGCCCGACGTGCCCTCGGAAATCCATGATTGATCGTCTGCATTCTGTTATGGAAGAGTAGCCGACCATTGGTCCAGAATCTCTTGTTTCGCTTGCAACAGCTCCTCTTGTGGACGCTCATGTGGTTGAGCGATTGTCGGAATCGCTGCGCAGCGGGTCGAAGCCCGGTTCGACCTTGAGGTTGGTCAGAAAACCGAAGTGCTCGGAGTATGCCTTTTCCAAGTCGGCTAGGGCCTCCTCCTTGTCACCCACACCTAGGTGGGCCCACAGCATAATTACGGGATCCAACTGTTCATGCCGGCTCATCTTTTCCAGTTTTTCCAGCTCTCGTCGAGCCCGCTCCGACTGACCTGCTCGGCCATAACTATAAGTTAGCACCGACCAATACCAGGGTCCTTCACCATAAAGACGGTGACTTACCTCTGCCCCGGCCAGCGCTTGGGAGAGCGTCCCTTTTTCTACATAGGCATAGATTATGAGCACGCCCGCCCGGCCGAAATTCGGATCCTTCTGAAGCACGCTGCGAAACTGCTCGATGGCACGGTCATATTGACGGGAAAAGTAGAGAATCGCCCCGTTGTCGGCGGCAATGATGAGCGATAGCGGATCCAGTTGGCGGGCTCGTTCGCTCTCATGTAACGCTTCGTCGAAGCGCCCCAGCCACATCAAATGCTCGGCATACCAATGGTGGGCGGTGGGATAATCAGGGTTCAATTCGATAGCCCGCCGGTATTCTTTTTCTGAGGTTTGCCAGTCCCAATCTTGGTTCTGGACAATCAAAGCCAACGCGGTGTGTGCCTCCGCCGAGCCCTGGTCAAGCTCCAACGCACGTAACGCGGCCGCGCGCGCTTGGGGCATGTACAGAGTTGAGGAGGCAGAAGAATAAGCAGTCAGCAGGGTATAGGAATTCGCTAGGCCAGCATAGGCTAGGGCGTAGTTGGGGTCTATTGTTGTGGCTTGGTGAAAACACTCTATCGCCCGCTGAAATCCCGACACGGTCCTTTTGTTCCAGAAATACATGCCCTTGAGATACAGGTCGCGGGCCTCGGCGGATTTGGGGGATAACACAGGTCGGCTGTTAGACCTACTGGATTCGCGGTCGTTAGAGGGGTGGATTTCGCCAGCGACCTTACTTTGCGGCTGCGGGCGGCTTCGAAAGCGAGACCATGCGAAGTAGGCACCAGGAACCGCGATCAGTACAAAGGCAACGCCGAGAAGGATCCTCCATGCGAGCTTGACGGCCCCGTCCACAGTGGCCGCCGATTCGGCGGAGCGATCAGCGACAAGGGAGACGTCCACATTGGCCGTTGCCGAGACTTGCTCCACCGGAGCAATGAACCGATAGCCCATGCGAGGAACCGTTTCGATGTACCGTGAGTTTTCCGGAGAGTCGCCCAGCGCCGCGCGAAGCTTCTTAATCGCGCTGTTCAGGCTATGTTCAAAATCCACGAAGGTGTCGGAAGACCACAGCCTTCGTCGCATCTCTTCGCGGGTAATCACCTCGCCGGGCTTCTCTAGCAAGATGGAAAGGATGCAAAAAGGCTGGCCAGGCAACCGGATGCGGACTCCGTGCTTGCGCAATTCCCGCGCGGCGAGGTTTACTTGGAAAACGCCAAAGCGGAGGACACTACCAGGAGAGAGAGACTTC
>WNFR01006267.1_pt1 | contig 12158 bp, 7 predicted proteins | sample 5400221 | NCBI WGS metagenome assembly WNFR01 (sample SAMN13153357, study PRJNA577476) | soil metagenome | isolation source: 40 cm soil under Madrone tree | place: USA:California | collected 2016-06-14 | reverse complement strand
CGGAGGCAATGCAAACAATTCCATTCTGATTAAGACCATTGGCGTCAAAAGCAATCGCGACGGAATCGGTGCTCGGGTAAAGGTTGTTTCGGGGGACTTAACTCAGATCGATGAAGTTCACAGCGGCGGCAGTTATATCTCACAAAACGACTTGAGGCTGCATTTTGGATTAGAGAAACGAACAAAAATCGACCTGGTGGAGATTAGTTGGCCAAGTGGTGTTGTCGACAAGATTCTTAATCCGGGTGTGAACAAGATTATCACAGTGAAAGAAGGGAAAGGGATCGTGGAGCAAAGCGAGTTCGGGAAGAGAGCTAATGGTAAATAGTGAATGGTAAATGGTAAATGGTGAGTGGTCAGTGGGGGAGTTTGGTTGTAAATGATGTTGAATGTCTGGGAGGCTGATAAGGCTGAGGCGTTTGGAATGGTGTGTGGTTGGTAGATGCGGCGGGTTTCGTCATGTTGAGTTTGATTGGTAACAACAGGCAGGCGGAGGGGCAGGGGGGAGGAGAACCTGCGCCGGGAGTGGGTGGGTTGTATGGGCCGCGTGAATCGAGTGGATCGTATGGGTCACATGGGTCAGGTGCGTCGCGTTGGGCAGGTGGGTCGGGGGTGCGGCAAGTTGCTCTGGCAATTTTGGTCCTTCTTATAGTTTTTGGCGGGATGGATGTTCGAGCGCAGGTTGATAGCTTGTCGGGGCGATTGGAGCGGGCAGTTCAGCTTATTTCTGATAATCACATTGTTGAGGCTGAGCAAGAGCTGACAGGCATATTGAAGTTGTCACCGAATCAGCCGGCAGCCCTGAACTTGCTTGGGACGATTCGGGCAAAGCAATCCAGGCCCAACGAGGCAGAGACGCTGTTCCGGCGCGCTGTTCAAAGTGACAAACGATATGTGGGGCCGCGGATGAACCTGGCCTATCTCTACTCAATGACAGGTCAACCCGAGAAGACGATCTCGGAGTTAAGAGAGGTACTGCAACTTGAGCCGAAGAACACCGAGGCACTGGATAAGCTCGCCAGACTGTTAATGACGCGAGGGCAGTTTGAAGGAGGAATTGCGGTTCTCGAAGTCGGGAAGCGTTCGCAGGTGTTGCCGGCGCCGTTATTAGTTTTATTGGCTGATGCTTATCTGAAGAAGGGGAACCTGGACAAGGCAACAGAGAGTTATAAGAACGCGTTGGAACAGCAAGCCGACGAAACGGATGCGGTGCTGGGATTGGCGCAGGTGTCTCAGCTTAAGGGCGATTCAGCCGCTGCAATGGAGTATCTGGGGCGTGCGAGAAAGATGGTTGCCACCACGCCTGACACTCTATACAGATTTGCCGTTGTCGCTCTTAGAGCAGGGCTTTACGAAGAGGCAAATGGAACTTTACTTGCAGCGATAAAGCTTAAGCCGGATGATGCCGCGTACTATCTCGCATTAGGAAACACCTGGATAAAGAAGCCGGATCTGGTAGCGGCGGAAGGGGCATTCCGCCGCGCTTTGGAGTTGCAACCTGATAACCCTCAGGCCCAAATGTATCTTGGTTACACTTTGCTGGAGCAGAAGAATTTCCCGGAAGCTCGCGAATTGCTGGAGAAGAGTGCAAAGAAGGACAAGACGGTTCCGGAAACTTTTTTTTATTTGGGTCAGATTGCACGGGAACTAAACGAAGACGAGCGCGCCGTTGAATTGTTCAAGGAGGCGATCGCGCTAGCGCCCACGTACTCGTTTGCACACTTAGGGTTGGGTGCATGCTACATCAAGCTAAAAAATTACCCGGTCGCACAGCAAGAGCTGGAATTGAGTGTTAAGTTGAATCCGAATGATTCCAAGGCGCATTATCAATTGGCGGTGTTGTTTGCCAGGCTGAAAAATCAAAAGCGATCTCAGGAAGAACTTCGAATCGTCGAAACACTGAAGAACGCAGAGAGGCCTGGAAAAATTGAGGCGAATAATTCCGCTGTTAGTCCTGATTGAAAATCAGTTAGATCACGCTCGCGGAAGATTGATACACGGGAAGAAATTTAGCCGCAGAACCACGCAGAAATACGCAGATAAAAAGCCGATCTTTATTGGACATTATTCGAATGACCAGTGCGTTTTGCATGGCGATTTCACTCGCATTAGTTTTTTTGCCTGCCCTGTACGGCCAACGTTTGGCGACCCCGGCGAAAGTCGTGGTTACGTTTGAAGAAGTCTCACCCGATACCAGTGGCATCAAATGGATTCATAATAATGCCCATTCACCTGAGCACCACTTACCCGAAACAGTCGGAGCGGGTTGTGCTTTCTTCGATTACGACAACGACGGTTGGATGGATATCTACCTGGTCAATAGCGGACCTTCGGATTTTTTCACTCCGAGCACTCCTCTTAGGAATGCGCTTTATCACAATAATCACGACGGCACATTCACCGATGTCACTGAAAAGGCGGGCGTTGCCGGTGGCACGTTCGGGATGGGCGTGGCCGCAGCGGATTATGACGGCGATGGATGGGTTGATCTCTATGTCACGGGATATGGACGAAGTATTCTTTATCACAACAATGGGAATGGCACATTCACCGATGTTACAGAAAAGGCAGGTGTTGCGGCACCGGGTTGGTCCACCAGCGCAGTGTGGTTCGACTATGACAACGACGGAAAATTGGACCTGTTTGTATCGAGCTTTGTCTCCTATGACAAGACACTGAACGTTTTATGCTCAGACGAACTGAAGCGAAGCTACTATTGCATACCGCGCTACTACAAACCCAGACCAAGCAGATTGTTTCATAACAACGGACAAGGGCGATTCACCGATGTAAGCAAGGAGTCAGGCATCGAGGGGACACCGGGGAAGTCCTTCGGTGTAGTTGCAACGGATGTGAATAACGATGGCCTGCTGGATCTCTTTGTGGCAAACGACACGATGCCGAACTTTCTGTTTGTCAATAAGGGAGGCGGAAAGTTTGAAGAGACGGGCCTTGTTGCCGGCGTCGCTTTCAGCGATTCAGGAAAAGCCCGGTCCGGGATGGGGGTCGATGCAACAGACTTTGACGGTGACGGCTGGCAGGACCTGTTTGTGGCAAATATCGAACTGGAGTTTTTCAGTTTATATCACAATCAAAAGGACCTGACTTTTACTGACGAGCCAGGCGCGATTGGGCCGGCGACGCAGTTCCTGAGCGGCTGGGGTTTGAAGTTCTTTGATTATGATAACGATGGATACCCGGATCTGTTTCTCGTGAACGGACATCCGGACGATCTTATAGAGATGCGTAACGCGCGTGTGAAGTATCGCGAGCAATTGCTTCTTTTCCACAACAACGGAAAGGGGTTTGAGGATGTCAGCTCGCAGTCGGGACCTGTCTTCGGCAAACACCTTGCCGGAAGAGGGATGGCTGTCGGTGATTTCGATAACGATGGCGACCTGGATGTGCTTATTTCAAACAACGGGGGACCTCCAGTGTTGCTTCGCAATGAGGGTGGTAATAGAAATAACTGGCTCGGGCTTCAGCTTATTGCCACGAAGAGTAATCCTGCCGCAGTCGGGGCAGTGATTTCGTGGCAAGCAGGCGGACAAAAGCACAGCAGGCTAAAGACGGCGGGCGGCAGCTATCTTTCATCGCACGACCCGCGTGAGATTCTTGGTTTGGGAGTGGCAGCGAAAGCTGATTACGTAGAGATTCGCTGGCCAAGTGGAAAAGTTGACAAACTTACGAACCTGCCAGTCAATCGCTATGTAAAGGTTGTTGAAGGTGCTTCGAATTAATTCGATCACGGGTTTTATTATGAATAATTTCTGACTGGGAGTTGATGCATGATGAATAAATTCGTGAAAGTCGGACGGCTGTTCTTTGGCATCGGTATTGTCGCATTCGGGCTTCAACAATTCATATATGGCGACTTCGTGGCGGGACGCGCGCCTGCGTGGCCGGCATCGATTCCCGGTCGCCTGGTATGGGCGTACGCGTCGGGCCTTATATTAATAGGCTCAGGTGTAGCGATTATTTTTGGAAAGAAGGTAAGGCTGGCTGGGATATTAACCGGAACGATGATCTTTTTTTGGGCGCTGCTGAGACACATACCGCTTGTCGCGGCCGACCCCAGTTTTGGAGGAGCCTGGACGAACGCAGGCAAGGCGCTTGCCTTCTTCGGCGGAGCGTTTGCTGTAGCGGGAACTGAGCCACCAAAGTCGGACAAATCCGCCAATGTCATTTCGAGGATAGATAATTCGACGGATGGGTTCATTTATTTAGGCCGTTATGCGTTGGGAATCTTCATGGTCTTTAGTGGAATTCAACATTTCCTCTTTTCACAATTTGTCGCGCTACTTGTACCGCGGTGGATTCCCGGGCCGTACTTCTGGACGTATTTTGCAGGTGTGGCGCTAATCGCCGGAGGGGTAGGCCTTATGGTGCCGGTGACGGCACGGCTTGCGGGAGCTTTGTCCGGAGTAATGATATTTCTATGGTTCGTGTTACTGCATATACCAAGAGCAGTTGCAGCGCGGAATGATGCCAACGAGTGGATTGCCGTATTCGAGGCGTTGGCCGTGTCGGGTATTGCGTTCGTGTTGGCCGGAGCAAATCGGAACGCAGAAGAATTAACCCAGCGCGGCAGAGCCGCAAGCAAGAAATTTTGAATTTCGAATTTTGAATTTTGAATTGCTGGAGTCACAGTATTTCAAGATAGTGTGCGTTTGGTGGCGATAAAATCTCACCAGGAAAACAGGAAATTACAGATTTGCGCTGCAGGTAATGTTGAGCGAATTCAACGTTGAGCGGAGGTGAACCAACCTTCCCAACCTGCGAATTTTCGTGCCTTGATCGGTGTTCGGGTAGATGGAGTGGTTCTTCAGCAGAACAAAGCGGAGTTGATCGAGCTTCATGCTATTGCGGAATGGTTCTAATGGAATGGGAGTCATGAGATAATTGCCGCACACAGTCTGTTGAATATTGTAACTGATTCTACGTGTATCGTGACGCGATTGCTGCCGAATAGTTGAAGGGCAGCGATAGGAGCTTTTTATGAAATCACGACTGTTGAGTGTTGAGAATCTCGCCGGCTGTTTGGCAGTTGGCATTTTTGTTGTCGCTCTTGCATGCCCAGGGACGGTCCGATCACAAGTGCCGCAGGGAATGGGAGCGCCGGGCAATATCAATCCAAGAGCAGACGATCGCGCGAAGCAAATGTCCAACGACAGGATGCGCACCGCAGAATTGAACGCCGGCGCGGAAAAGGAGAATCAAAAGCATATTGAGGCCGCAATAGCGCATATGAGGGAGGACTTCACGCGCATTCAGGTGTTGCGCAACGATATCGCCAGCAGCCTGGTGATGGGTAAGCCGCTGAATTACAGTCTTGTCTCAGAGCAGACTGCTGAAATAAACAAGCGGGCGAGCCGTCTGAATGTCTATATGCTGGCGCGGGCACCGGAAATCAAGGACCAACATGTTTCTGCGGAATTGAAAAAAGAAGAGTTGGTTGGAGCGCTTGTAAGGCTATGTAAGCTTATTGACAGTTTTACCGAGAATCCGGCCCTTAAGAACGCAGCAACGGTTGACGCAAAAGCGATCGATAAGGCCAAGGAAGAGAAAGCGAGAGCGGATAAGGACCTGTTAATGATGATAAAGCTTAGCGAGAATATCCATAAAAGTTCTGATGGGTTAAAAGAGCATTGATGTTGGGGGAGGAAACATCGGGGAAGAATGACGACGCGGCCTAACGTGGCTGTGTTCATGCCAGTACGTAATTGAAAGGGACATCGAGGGAGGCCTTTTGGGTAAGGCGAGCAGGCAGGATGCCTGCGCTCCCACGGCAGTGGTTTGTTACCGGACTATTATGGACATTTTGCCGCGTGCTGTTTTGCGCGCAGGTCTGACAGCAATTTCGATGTCGTAGCCCAGGACGGTCAGGAATTCCAGCAGGCGTTCAATGGAAAACAAGACTGACTTACCCCGCATAAGTCCGGACACGTGTGGCTGTCGAATGCTGAGAATCTCGCCGGCCCTGGCCTGGGTAAGGCTCCGCTCTTTAATCGTACGGTGAATTTGCATTATCAGGCGAGCCTTCAATCGTTCATGTTCTGAAAGCCCGAAGCCGAGGTCGGTAAAGACGTTGCCATTCGAATCTTCAATTCGGATGGCGTGTTTGTCTTGCATAGCGATCTCTCCTCTTGCGAAAAACCTGCGTGATGGCGGGCTGCAACGGCGATTCAATCCTGCTGGAGATGCCGCATCCAAAGTGAGGATGAACGTGCTCCATTGGCCGGTAATTTTCAGTTTGTGATCATGAAAGAGGCCTCATGTTTTATCATCTTTTTTTGGACAATATCCCGCGCCTCGATTAAAGCGGAGTATTTGCCTGCGGAGAGCCCCGTGAGCTTGACGAATTTCGCGAACGTCACGTGCGGCACCGGGTTAGCCAGAATATCGGTAAGAACGTAATCCATAGGCCTGGCCACCGGACTGCCATCTTTCATAAGCGTGACGGTAACTCTGACCAGCGCCTTGCCGGTTTCAGGCGCCAGCGACGCGTTGTAGAGTTTAAAGAAGATGATCAAGTCGTCAGCAGCATGGAACTCGCGACTTGGTGACGGGCGAATTTGAACGTTACCTTCACTTAAAACATCGATGGATCCTGCATGCGGGTTTATCGGTTCGGCATGGCGGCTCAAGACCGGCTCTGTGACTGAGAATTCGGATCCTGCAACCGGCAACATCAGGCTTACCCTCTTTGCCGCGGCTTTTCCTGACTGCCGGTCTTTAACCACCAGGTCGATGGTGTAGTTCCCCGGTTCCAACTGGATATCCTGTCGATAAAAGATCTTGTCGTTTGAAATCGATTCGAATTCCCGGGTAGACAGACCGACATCGAAGGCCCCGCCGAGACGAGAAAGGATCTTATCGTTGGAGTCGCCTTTAACTACCCCAAGTACGTCCAGTTGTAACCGTTGTTTGTCGCCCTTTCGATCGAACGACACTGCCTGCGGCGGTATCTCGAAGGAAACGGGAACGACGTAGCTGCCTTGCTGAGAACGAAAGGAATTTAATTCCCACGAAACAGGCAGGGTCGAATGTGCTTCAGTTTCAGCAAAGCCAGCGAGTAATTTCCTGTCTTCGGGCGAGAGGGGAATAATCTGGCTCGGAGGAATTGCGTAGTAGCCCTGGCGAGCAACTACATTTGCCTCGGGACGACGTACTTCGACTTTTATCTTTCGAAAACTTCCATCGAAATTCGGGTCAGTGCTCCGATAAGCAAGCGTATAACGCGAGCGGATTTCATTATCAATACGGCCCAGTCCCGTGGATATATCATTGGTATTCTTTATAAACTGGCCGCCTGTATCGCCCGAAATTCGGTACAACAGGTCCTGCTGTCGATTCACCCCTTCGTTTCGAGAGATGTCGAAGACGCTTTCACCAGCGGCGGCTCTTATTCGCCCCTCCTGACTAGTTGCTGCCGAGATAGCGGACAATGCCGAGGAAGGCACCAGTGCCCCTGATTGAGGAGTTCCCCCGATCAAACCGCTTGAGTCGATCATGTAAATGGAAACGTTGGCGCGATTGGCGATATCGATTGTGCTTTGGACCTGCCAGTCGAGAACCTGGGGAGCGACGAAGCCCTGGGAGAACATCACAAGTGTTTTCTTGCCAGGTATTGACCGAAGCCCTTCGCAAATTGCAGCGAGGGCAGCGAGGATAGGACGTGTCTGTTGAACATTCAGTGCAGACCTGAATTGGACGTATTGCTCGAGCACCCGCTGGGTAATCATGGCCTGGGCCGCGGCCGAACCGCCTTCCGGGGTCGTGATTGGGCCCGACGGCGCCGCCGACAACTGGTCCCGAAGCACCGCGATACTTTCTGTCAGGCTCCGCTGTTCGGCGGTCTTGGATCCAGTTGAGGTGCCATAAGCATTTTCAACTGCCGAGATAAGTTTCGCTTTGTCCTGTGTAAATGGTTGAAGCAATTGCAGACCGCCGGTAATGGCAAAGAGAGCCACCGAGTCGTTATCCGAAACTCGCTCGCGAATATACTTAATGATGCCCTCTCGCACCTGCTTTAGGTTCGAAGCCTCGGTAGTTTGGCCATCAAGTACGAGTGAAATGATATTTCTGGGGAGGGTGTTGGGTAAATGAGGCGTGGCCCCGGCGCCTGCGGTTAGGGGCTGACCGATTACATTGCCATTTGAAAGGGTGGAGTCGAAAAACGCAAGGTTTTGCCTGGCGCCGTTTTCAGAAACAACGAAGTCTTCCGCCTTTAAGTCGGTGATGGGTTTTCCTCGTTTGTCTTTAACTATTACGTCGAGACTTACGAGATTCGAAGTTACTTTGAGGACAGAGTCGTCGTCTGCGCCCTTTTGGGCCTCCTTGTTCTGTGAAAGGACCGTAAGACAAAGGGAGGAGCAGATGAGGAAGATGAAAGACATTAGGGGAAGGGGGAGGCGAAGATGGGGAAGGGGGAAGGGGGAAGGGGGAAGGGAAGAAGTTTGGTCAGGAGATTGGTTGCAAGTAGAAGTTTGAGAGGCGGGTGGAAGAAAGACGCGAGTAATGAGGGTGAAAGAGTGTAAATAGTTTCGCAAGTGCCACCTCCCAGGGTAACGTCGCTCGGACTGAATGTTCAGAATGACGTGCAAGATGTTCGGAATGACGTGCCAGTCCTGCATGCGTTCAAAAGCCAATCTGTCGTCAAATTCGCAGGCTAAAGGGCGAGCGCGAGGAAGACCGCACGCTCGCCGATGCTTTCATATTCTTCCGCCTGCATATGCTTGTTGATCGGTTTCCGCAAAAATCGTAACAGACGTGCCCACAATATTTTTCCTCGGAAGCTATTTACTCGCCTGCTTAGTGGGGGGTGCGGCGAGGGCCTTAACCTGCGTCTTCCACTCAGCCGGCGACATCTGGGATAGTCGGGGTAGTTCTGCCGCCGCGACGACGAGCTGACGAATACTGGGGACGACGGGGAATTCGACAGCAGCTTTGGGTCTGGCGACCTGTTCGAGCGCGGCAAGACGTTTATCACGCCACTCCGGGGTAGGAGCAACACCTCGAGAAATATACGAGAGTGCTTCCAGGCCGGTCGTTCCCAATTCCGCTAAATCTTTTGCCAGCGGCATCGCTTCCTGCAAAGCTGGGGAATTGTCAATCATCACTTCCAATTCCGGTCCGGCATTTCGCCACTGGGTCAGGGTGTTTCTGACCTGTTGAGAGTGGGCATCGAAATGCGGAGCGTCCGACAAAAGTTTTTCGACCATGGCTGCGAAATTACGCGACGCGCGACTATCAGGGCTGGCAGCGTCAATCAGTCCGGTAAGCGGACTCGTCGTGGTTTGAGGCCGCTGCTGGTAGCGCCTGTACTCCTTGACCGGTTCGACAATTGAAGCAAGGGTTTGGAGCGGACCGGTATCCCTGCCACCGGCAAGGCGCCGGAGCAACATTGCCTGGTTTTTTTCGTGAGTAAGTCCCAGTTCTTCAAGTCGCACGCTCATCACATCCAGCCGCCGATACATGTCGTTGACATCAGTGACCGTGCGGGCCGACCAAAGACGCTCGGCGATGGCAGCAGTGCGCGGCCAAATACGGGAGTCTATCGTTTCGGGACTAACCCATTCGCTCCACATTGTCGCCTCGCCACCGAGGACATGTTCAGCTTCCGAAGGCGTGAGTGTGCTGTTGGCCGCGATCGGATCGATGGCATAATGCTGTGAAGTTGGGAAACTGAGGTCAATGTAGTAACCCGCGGAAAGAACGCCGTTGTAGCCCTTTTTCGCTGCTTCGGCCAACGAGGCCGGTCCTCGCCAAGACTGGATGACGACATCCTTGGGCAGGTCGGCGTGGAAAATCTCCTCCCAACCCATCATTGTCTTTCCGTGCTTCCTAAGGATTTCCAGCAGGCGCGTGTTGAAATAGGACTGGAGTGCGTGGTTGTCATTAAGGCCTTTCGCCTTCATAAAGGCCTGGATTTGCGGGTTGCGGTCCCATTGTTTGCCTTGGTTTTCGTCGCCGCCGATGTGCATATAGGCGTCTGGGAAAAGTCCTGCCATCTCACCCAGGAATATGTCGAGGAACTTGTAAACCTCTTCGCGAGTGGGGTCGAGCGCCGGTTCAAAGATTCCGACTTTGCGCTCGATGGTGTAGGGACCCGGTGCGCTGCCCAATTCGGGGTAGCCGACGAGCCAACTCGTGGCGTGACCGGGAAGATCGAATTCGGGTACAACTCGGATGCCGCGTTCGCGGGCATATGCAATGATCTCGCGCGCCTGGTCCTGTGTATAGAATTTTCCATCGGAACCCATCTGATGGAGACGCGGAAATTTTTTGCTTTCGATGCGAAAACCCTGGTCTTCGGTCAAGTGCCAGTGCAGAACGTTGAGTTTGACGGCCGCCATGGCGTCAAGGTTGCGCTTCAAAACCTCCATCGGCTGGTAATGCCGGCCAACATCAATCATGAGACCGCGCCACGGGAAGCGCGGATGGTCCTGAATTTGAACTGCAGGGATAAAAAATCCATTGCGGTCACTTTCAAGGAGCTGGAGGAAAGTCTCGAGGCCACGCAGCACACCGACGGTGGTTTGGGCTTTTAGCACTGCCTGCTTATCGGAAACGTCCAGCGAGTAGGATTCGTTCTCGTCGACTGAGGGGACAGTCTTGCCCGGGCCACCGCCGAAGATGACGAGGGTTGCGGTGGCCGCATCTTTGACCGGCGCGTGGCCGAGTTCCAGAAGGGTCCGGCCTTCGAGTCGATGCAGCATCCGGTCCAAACCGGATTGAAGTCGCGCGTCGTTTTGATCCGTAGTGGAAAAGGTAAACGATTTGTCTATGATGAGTTTGCCGGCATTGAACCGCGCCGAGGCGGGCACGGGCATCAGGTTGTGCTCAGTATCAACTGGCGCCGGATTCTGGGCGCAGACGTTAATGGCATAAATCATGAACAGAATAAACGGTAGATGCGTTCTCGCTCTCATTTGATCCTCAATTAAGCGGTTAAACCGGGCTGGGTTTTGTAGATGGCCATAGAAGTAGTTAGCTACTGAGTTTTGCCGATAATCCGTCTTATAAGGCGTAACTTACGGTGTCATACTTGAGGTTACAGAATATATAGGGCTATAAGCTAACTTGTCACCTGACTGGACTTGGAAATTTGCGGACGGTGCGAGCGTATTATCGCTCGAATTTTTTCATAAAAAGGCAATCTTGAATTCGCTAAAAATCGGTATCAGTGGAGTCCGGGGAGTTGTGGGGGAGACCTTCACACCTGAACTGGCGGTGGCGTTCGCGCAGGCGTTTGGATCCTACCTGGATTCCGGCCGCATACTTGTTTGTCGTGACACGCGATCCTCGGGTCCAATGGTTTTTGCGGCTGTCGTGGCCGGCCTTCTCGCTACCGGTTGCGAGGTCGTTGATCTGGGGGTGTGCCCAACTCCCAGCCTTCAAATAGCCGTTCGCCAACTTATGGCGGAAGGTGGGATTTCGATTACCGCGGGTCACAACCCGGAACCGTGGAACGCCCTGAAGTTCGTCCGGAGCGACGGCCTCTATCTGAACGCGATGCAGGCGGACGAGCTACTGGACATCTTCCACCAGGCCGAATTCGCCAAGGCCAGATGGAACGGCATTCACAGCAAAGTTGAGCGGCGTGATGCGGTCGCACCTCACCTGGAGGTTCTGGCAAACGCCTTCGATGTCGAGGCGATCCGCCAAAGGCGTCTTACCGTGGCTGTCGACTGCTGCAACAGTTCGTGCTCGCTACTTTCCCCAAGGTGGCTCGCCGCGCTTGGCTGCAATGTGCTGGCAATCAACGACGATCCAACGGCGCCATTCCCGCATGCACCTGAGCCGGGGACAGAGACGATGGCGCAGCTTAGGGCCGTTGTGGGCGCGGGCCACGCTGATATTGGTTTTGCACACGACGCGGACGGTGAACGTCTCGGCATTGTTACCGAGATTGGCGAAATACTGTCTGAAGAGGCAACCCTTGCAATCGCGTCGGAGATCCAGTTAAGCCGAGAAACTGGCCCAGTGGTAACGAACATTTCTACGAGCATGGCGATCGATCGCATCGCGGCCCGGCATGGAGCGACGGTAATCCGAACACCTGTCGGGCAAGCGTTCGTGTCCGAAGCAATGATTGAGGCCAGAGGAGTGGTCGGCGGGGAGGGAAGCGGGGGAGTCATCGTCCCACGTGTGCA
>WNFR01006265.1_pt1 | contig 12159 bp, 17 predicted proteins | sample 5400221 | NCBI WGS metagenome assembly WNFR01 (sample SAMN13153357, study PRJNA577476) | soil metagenome | isolation source: 40 cm soil under Madrone tree | place: USA:California | collected 2016-06-14 | reverse complement strand
CGATTTCGTCGCGTACCGATTGCGGAATCTTCATTGTGAGTTTCTCCATCAGAAGAAGGGTTCGATCAATTTAGCGCGCTGGCCTCTCAGAGGCACTGATTCGGACGATATTAATCCTCATGCAGGAAAGATGGGCTATGGCGCGATCGCCGCGCCGCTTACCGGAGCGTTTAAGAAGGGCCAGTGCCTGAGTCTGCCTCACTGGCGAAATCGAGCTGCAGCACTTCGGAGTTCTTCGTGTATTGGACTTTCGCAGCGCCTTCTCCGCCGGGATCGAGCATGACCAATCTTCTGGCAGAGATTCCTTTCTGCTCGAAATGGCTGGCCACCACTTCCGTGCGACGAGCTGTCAACCCAGAGTTGCGATCGATGTCGCTTTGGTTGGAATGCTGGATGGACCGCACTCTGACATATACAAGGTATTCTGGATTTTCCTTGATAATTTGAATTGTATAATCCAGCAGCGGCACGGAAGATTTGTCAATCTTGTCACTGTTAGCCTGAAAACGTAGACCGTCCAGTATAATTCGCTCTGGAATAGCGCCAGACAGTGTTTCGGATCCGATTGTCGTCGATTCGCCCATCGCCAGCACTTGAGCATGAACAACAGGAGCAGTTCCGACGCACAACGCATAGGCGCTCACGGCTAGCGCGGCGCTTGCTTTGCGAAATATGCTCTCGAAAGCCACGATCTTACTCCCCTGCTACCTCTTTCCGGATTACCTAATGCTCGAACGCTCATTACTGCAACGGCACCGTGATCAATAGCACTGATCGGCACAAGGCGATCTCGTGTTTCAGAAGTGCGGTCTGCTCGCCGCACCGATTCGCGTAATCATTAGCGGACACCTGGTTCTGCTGAGACGTCACCGATTCCAGGCTGCGATTAGGAGCTATTGTGCAGCCGCTCATGAGGGACAACACGGCTGCTACAATCGGGGCGCGAGCAATGTTGCGGATACTGTTCGTTTTCATAGATCAACTGCTTCATCTGACGAGGGTGGCCTGGATCGGTTACAAACCTCGCCGCCGACTTGATCTAATGAACATGAACGCGCATCAACCGTGCCGCGTAAGTTTCGGCAGTTATATGGCCTCCGGCATGGGCGCTACGTAAAGGTGGCGAAGACGTCTAGACGTCTCTGTGCCAAATTTGCGGGCTGTCGGCCAGGTTGCGGGATAGGTCGGAAAATATTGCTAGCAAACGAACAGAGCCACGGATGAGGGCTCATTAAACCGCGGATCCTTTCGGGCACAACTGCGCGTCTTGCCCGATATGAAGTCCTCAACCCGCGCTTTCGCGGTAATCGCATTTCAGTACTTGGCTGGAAGAGTCGCGCCAAGCCAGACCTTTGGGGTCCGCAATGAAAGGCAGCTCGCGCTTCAGCATGCGTTCGATTCCATCCGCCGGCAGCGGAAAACGAGCGACGCTTGCCCTCCGGCCAGAAGTTGGGCTATGGGAATGGCGATCAGAGCCAACAGTCCCGCCGAGGAGGTCATATGCCACGGGTAAGCGCAGTGCCGTATTCGAAAATGGATTCGGAGCTCAAGGCGATCGTTCGTGCCAGTGATGAGGCGCTTAACGGCTCGGAGTGGGTCCAGTACTTTTGCCATCCGACCAAGCTCTATAAGAGCTTCGTAAAATTTTACTACGAGCACGTGGCAACCGAGGAATACGGCATCAGCTGGAAACTCTCTGAGATGATGCGGCACATGGTCGCCGTGCATAACACATGCACGCTTTGAAGAGGCGTTGTGTATCCCTCGGCGAGGGAACAAGGCCTGACAGACGAGATGGTTGAAGCGATTCCGAATTTCAGGGAGAGCTCGCTGTTCAGCCCTGCAGAGAAGGCGGCTCTTCGGTTGGCCGATGCGATGGCCGGCGATCACAAGCGCGCCTCCTATGACGAGATTTTCGCGGAGTTGCGAAAATATTACAGCGAAGAACAGATCGTGGCTCTCGGCTGGAAGACCGGCATATGGCTCGGTTATGGTCGCCTGGTTCACGCCCTGGACGTGCCCGCGGTCGGCGCCTCGTGCGCAATTCCGACTAAAGCCGCATCCGGTTAGCGAAGTTCGTTTCCGCGCAGAGCCGCAGGTTTGAAAGCCCGCTGGCTTTTTAACGATGCTGGCGGTTTGGTAGCCACTGGTGTCTCGTGTCTAGACTAGGCTGCAGTATTTGAGTTCGTACCCCTGTGACTCGATAAAGGGGCCGATTTTCCTGGGTTCTGGCACACGAGCGAGCTTCGCCATGTAGTGGAGCGGCAAACAAAGGTGGCGATTATTTGCTCACACCGGACTTAATATTGTCGCAATGAAGAAAAATGGACAATGCTGAATAGGCCGTAGTTTTAGAATGACCTCAGCTTCGTCTGAACCTCAATTGCTAAATCCTCAAGGTTGACGACTCGAAGAGAGCGGTTGGGCTGACTACGTCGTCCGCCAACAAGTGTCTGGTTTGAGGCAGTCAGAGGCAAACCGCAAAAACCGTGCGAGTGGGGTCGATGCGCCCGTCCCACCATACCCTACTGCCTTGTGCAATGGCGCGGAGCAAAGCAGGCAGGCTACGTGGGGTTCGACATCCGGTAAACCGGACGACAGGCCTAGCGGGCGAGACGTCGGGTAAACCCCAACCTGCAGGATGAATCACGCAAGAGGGGAGCATGAAATGGCACGCAACGAAGCAGATGAAATCGTGACGCGCAACGGGCAAGTAGTGCGACGCTTCATCGATGCCTGGGCGGCCAAAGACGTGGACGCATGCATGGCCTGCCTGTCACCTGAAATCCTCTACATCAATCAACCGCTGGAGCCGGTGGTCGGGCTGTCGAACGTACGAAAGATCATCAAGGGCATACTGGATCTCACTAACAAGGTCGAGTGGAAACTGTCGAACGTATTCGGTCGGGGCAACACTGTATGCACTGAGCGGCTTGACTGCTGGGAACTTCGACGGGAAGGGCTGGAGCGTTAAGTTGCCCTGCGTGGGGATGTTCGACCTCGATGAACAGGGCAAGATCGTCGGCTGGCGAGACTACTTCGACAATGAGACTTGGTTCAGGAAGGGGGGGCCCACCTTGCACGTATGACGCATTCGACTAAGGGTCGAGATCCGCGATGTTTAGAGCACCTGCGGCGCCGTGCGATAGCTTAGCTTAATTGCCGATTCTATCCAGTGATTCGCAGTGACCGATCCGCGCGAAAACAATCGAGGACAGAAAAGAAATGGAATTCGGCATCTTTGCTTTATCCACTGTCCCCGGAACTCTCGCCGAGCGTGAGCGGCTGCGGCCCATCGGCCGCAATAATGAGCGGGTCCAGCAGATGTTCGAAGAATTACGGGCGATCGCGATTCGCGCGGATCAATCTGGATTCGACGCCTTTGCAACAACTGAACACCACTTTCATTCAGAAGGGCTGGAATTGTCGCCATCGCCTTTTACCTTGTTCAGCGATCTGGCGGCGCGCACCAATCGCATAAAGCTGGTGACAATGGCGCTAGCCCTGACCAGCTGGGATCCACTGCGGCTCGCCGAAGAGATCACCATGCTCGACCACCTGAGCAAGGGTCGGTTCTTTCCTGGGATCGGGCGTGGCTACCAGCATCGCTGGGTTAACATTCTAGGACAGCAGTACGGCGTTTCAGGCGCCCGGTCCGATGGGGCCGATGAAGACCGTCGCAACCGTGAAATCTTCGAGGAATTATTCGCGCTTATGAAAGCGGCCTGGACCGAGGATGCGTTCGATTTCAACGGTCGATACTATCAGGTGCCGCATCCATATGAATCTGGGATCGCGCACTGGCCGGCGGCGGAAAGCTGGACTTCCAAATAAGGCGCGTCAGGCGAGCTTGACGAACACGGACGAATACGGAAGATTTCGGTTGTTCCAAAACCATACATGCTGCCTCATCCGCCGATCTGGCAGCCGGTCACCGGTAGCGAGGAAACGATCCGCTGGTGCGGCCGTCAGGACATCCACCCTATCTTTCTAATCGGCCCAACGGACAACCTGAAGGCAGCTACGCTATCTATAGACGTGAAATGGCTCGGCATGGGCGAAAGCGCGAGCTGGGCGAAGCGGTAGTGACACTTGGTGATGTGAACATCGGCGACACCTACGAGGCTGCCTACCGATCGGACGAGGCCGCGCTCGGTGCCGTCTTCGTTAACTACTTCGCCCATTTCGGTTACGGAAAGGTGTCCTTCCCGGACATGGTGAGTAGTGGCTTTCTCAACGTCGGAACGATCTCAGACGTAAAGCGTCGTTTAGCAACAATCCAGGAATGTGATACGGAATGGTTCTTCTGGTATATCGAGCAGGGTGTCATGGGGTGGGATGAGGTCCAGCGTCAGATGGACCTCTTGGAGCGCGAGATCCTGTCCGAATTCCAATCTTAGAGATTGCCATTGGAACAGCGGACTGTTCTCGGGCGTTGGTCATGGCCGCGATGCGAGCCCTAGCCAGCAGATGCTGACCGAGCTTCGCGAGATCGCGGAACCGTTCGGAAGATCATCCCCGAATTCAAGAAGTGAGGAGAGACTTATGTCGAAGAGTACAACTCCAGAGACTCCCGCCGTGAAGTTCAGGTTCGACACGACGAACGTAGAATGGAAGAACTTCGTCACCGATGGCTGCTATTACCGGGTCCTCGACGTCAATGTGTCGGCCCGCACTGCGGACATGCTCGTCAAGTTCGAGCCGGGCGCGCGCTGTCTTAACCATCGCCACGTGGCGCGCACGATGAGCTTTGTCCTCGAAGGCGATCTCCACGTCATCGAACGGACGCCGGACGGTAACACGCGCGAGTCCATCAAGCCCGCGGGAACCTTCTCGGCGGACGCAACGAACGAGGTGCACATCGAGGGTGGCGGCGACCGGGGCGTCGTGGTTTATTTTTCGATGCAGGGCGACAGCGACCACATCTACGACTTTGTCGACGAAAATTTCGAGCTCGAGCGGGCGATCACAATTCAGGATTTCGAACGTGATTTCCAGAATTGGTCTTCTCGTTAGCCAGAGCGTCCGAGAAGTCATTGGCATGGCCGCGGCCGAAACCGCTTTTGCGAGGCTGGGATCTGGTGGACCGCGGACCGCGATGCGGTCGCGCTGCGCGAATTCTTGAGACGGGCGACGCGCAACTCGCGCACGTGCTCACAACGATTGCGCGCGCGTCGCCATGTCGGCGCACTGCTCTTCACGGACCTGGCGCCGTTGCGCAAGCCTGTACAGCTTGGCGGAGCGCTCAAGCGCCCGGCCCGCGCTTGACGGAGACGTGGAGACGCCGTGATCTCGCCCAGGGTGTTGCGGCTTCTCTGCGGGACCGCAGCCGTTCCACCACACCTGACGAACTTCAGAACCGCAGGCCGCCGATTCGGGTCTATACCAGACCCGACAAGCGCGATACTGAGCGCCGCCCGCTCGCTGAGCATAGCTTGAGTTGCGGCCGAGATGGTTTGCTCGATCTCGGGCGCGGATATTCGCCAGCTCTTTTCAGAACTTTCCGGATCGTCTCTGACCAAGCCCCGCTGTTCAAGAAAAGGACTTGACGCTAGCGGATCCGAGCGCAAAGGTTCAGACAAGCCCCGCGCGACGAGGCCAGGCCGTCCAATAACCAGTAAAGGAGGAGGGCAATGCCAACATATATATTGCTGAGCACGCTAACTCCTGAGGGACGTCGGACATTGCACAGCGACCCCGATCGCTTGGACGAGGTGAACCAGGAGATCACTGATTTTGGCTGCGAAGTTATCGGTCAATATGCGGTGCTCGGCTCCTGCGACTTTGTCACTGTCATCCAAGCGGCGGATAACGAATCGGTTGCACATCTATCGGTCGCCCTCGGCTCACGCGGCACGGTCAGCATCGTCACTCTGCCAGCGCTTGCGATGCCGGACTTCCGCAGAAAGCTGAAGGGGCCGAAGCAAATGGGACGCAAAACGCGTGTGTAAAATCCGTGCTATCTGCTTGCCGTAGGCGCCCTAGGAGAGCGCTCCGTGCTGTATGTTTCTCCCTCGCAGCGAGCGTCGTCTGTGGCAAAGGATAAATACTGTCCATCCGTGGGTGAATGATATCGGAATTCCTGGGCGGGGCGGCTCAAAAAAGGAGGTTTCCGATGGCGCTGTATGTACACCTTGTAAAGATGACTCACCAGGGGGCGTCCAAGATCCGAGAGATGTCCTCGACTTATGAAACGGTAAGGAAGTTCGGCGAGTCGTTAGGCTGTAAGCCCCTCAACGTGGTTGCATGCTTCGGCGAATATGACTTCGTTGGGCTCTGGGATTGCCCCAACGAAGTCGCAGCGTTGAAGTTGGCCGGGTGTGCCGTGTCAAACGGTACAGTCCAGATTCAGACACTGCCGGCGTTCAAGATTGAAGATTTCTTCAAGATCGTTAGTGAATTGCCCAAGTAAGGATCATCGGGTCGCCCCGCCCGGATTTCGTAAATCATGAAGGACCGACTTGGCCTCTTTCAAGTCGGAGGTGTCGAGCCGTCGGTGAACCAGATAGATTGAATCGAGGTGAGCATCGGGCGCTTTATCGTGTTGCCTTGACTGTCGAGGTGTGCCCAAGGCTCGCCGTCGCGCGAAGCGACTAGAAATTCCTGCGCGTCCGGAAGTTTGTGCAATTTTGGGGCACACCTCCAAATCGGCGCTCCTGTGATCACGAGCCGTTTCACCGAACTCTGCCTTAGCGGGAGCGCGCAGTTTGGGAAGAGCCTCAATTCCCCGAAATGGAAGCCGCTGGAAGACCGGAATCTGACCTGGCGCCAGTAATTTGACTTGACGCGAGAACATCTGATACGAGCCCGAATAGGCACGGCTCTTGGGTACGCCGCGGCTGATGGTCCGCGGCCGCAGTCATTGTTCTGCGCCGCCCGGAGAGCTTTTCAGCGGCTCGGGCAACGACCATGTATTGCATTAATGAGCCAATGAGCCGCGTGCATGCGTAACCCGCGCGGGGGTGGGTGGTTCTGACTGCGCACCTCTCTTCATAAGAAATGAGGCCAGTTACGGATGAAAGCGCTGTTACGAAATGCGGGCATACTCGCCGCGGGAGCCTTGTTGTGGTGTCTGCTTGGGCAGACCCCGGCAGATGCTGACGGTGCGGCTGAAATCCGTGCTATTCAGTTAAGTATAGCTAGCGCCGCCGAGGCTCGGAATCTCGACGCGATAATGAGCCACTACCTCGCGGGCGAGAAGCTATTCGTTTTTGATATGTATCCGCCGCGTGCCTATCTCGGCTGGAATGCATTTCGCGAGGATTGGAAGAATTTTCTCGACAATCTAAAAGGACCGATCAGCTATAAGCTAGGCAATCTTGAAGCCGCCAGCGACGGTGAGTTTGGCTATACGCACATGGTCCAGTATATCAGGGGTACGACGCTGGATGGCAAACCATTCAAGCTGAACCTGCGGGAGACCGACGTCTACCGCAAGATTAATGGCAATTGGATGATCGTTCACGTACATGCTTCAGTGCCGGTGAATTTAACGACGCGTGATGGAGTTCTTCTCTCGAAGTAACATCAACTTGTTGACGCCTGAGACCATAGGCGGCAAAGAGGCGGAGCAACCCATGGCATCACAGGAATGGAGCGAGCGAACCGTGCGGATCGGCGGAATCCAGCTGCCGCTTGTTACTGGGGGCTCTGGCAAGCCGCTGCTGATCCTGCACGATGAACTCGGTTATCCGGGCTGGCTCAATTGGCAGACGGCATTGGCCAAGGAGCGAACATTGCTTATCCCGATGGCACCTGGGTTCGGGAGATCGCCCAGAATCGAGTGGGTGGACAGCGTGCGAGACCTGGCCAGCGTCTACGCGCGGATGTTGCGCGAAGAGGGATTGAACGACATCGACGTGATCGGCTTTTCGTTTGGCGGCTGGGTCGCCGCCGAGATGATCGCGAGCTATCCAGGGCAATTTCGTCGCTGCGTGCTGGTAGCGCCGGGTGGCATCAAAGCGCCGGAAGGCGAATTGATGGACGTCTTCCTGGTTCCGGCGCAGAGCTATCTCAGGGCAACCGTGCTTAATCCATCGGCTACTCCCGAGTTTTCAAGCCTGTATGGCGAGCCTAACACGGCGGAACAGTTCGAGCTCTGGGAAGACGCGCGTGCCGAATTCGCCCGCCTGGCCTGGCAGCCCTATTTTCACAATCCTAGTCTGCCCCACCTCCTCGAGGGCGTGGCGAATCAGTCTATCTTGCTCATTTGGGGACGTCAGGATCGCGTGGTTCCGCGCTCGGTGATGGACCTGTACAACCGCGCTCTGACGGGATCCAAGCTGGTAGTTTTCGAAGATTGCGGACACCGCCCCGAGATCGAGCGGACGGATCAGTTCGTCAGCGAAGTAAGAAAGTTTCTAGAGGCGTGAAGGCCTAAGGAGCGACTGCTATGCACATAATGTGGTTTACCGAGCGCGCATATCACTATGATCCGGAGGTCGAGCCCGAGAAATACCGCCGGCTCGAAAACCAGATCATCAAGGAGCGCAGCTTCTACGGCACGCCGAACAGCTTCTTCGAGCCCGAGCACGGTGCGAAGATCCTCAACCAGTACATCGACGAGAAGGTCTACACAGACCAGGAGCTGTTGAACTTCGACGGCGTAATGCTCAATGAGCATCACGGCACGCCTTTCTGCCTGGGCGCGGTGATGGACGTCGAGGCCGCCATTCTAGCGGCCAAGACCAAGCGGCTGAAGATCGTTCTGCTCGGCAATCCAGTGGCCACAGTCGGTAATCAGTTGCGCCTGGCCGAGGAGCTGGCGATGATCGACCTCATCTCGGGCGGACGCCTAGTACCGGGGTGGGTGCGCGGTGCGGGCAGCGAGCAGTTCGCCAACAACACCAATCCAGCGCAAAACCGCGAGCTGTTTGAGGAGGGCGTCGATTTTATCATCAAGGCGTGGACGACACCGGGCCCGTTCCGGTATGAGGGCAAACGGCTCCATTTCCGACACGTCAATCCTTGGGTGTTGCCACTCCAGAAGCCGCATCCGCCGTTCTGGATTCCGGGCCTGATAAGCCCCGACACCGCCCAGTGGTGCGCCAAACGCCGCTACCCCTACGTCGCGCTTGCCACCAAGCTGGAGCCGACTTTAGAGTTATGGCATTTCTACGGCGAAGCCGCGGCGCGCGAGGGCTATCAGGCAGGGCCGGAGAACTTCGGTTATCTGCAGCCGGTCATGGTGGCCGACAACCAGCAGCGTGCGGAGGAGCTAGGTCAGCGCCTGCTGTTCGGGGGCGCTTTTGCACATTTCGCCCGCCCCGAATGGATGTTCCCGCCGGGTTATAATTCCAAAGCCGCGACGCGCCGTCTGGCCCAGCTCGAAACGGGCCCCAACACCTCCGGTAAACCGCTCTTCACCGGCAGTGGTGAGGAATCGGAAGAACAGATCGAGGCTGTCAAGCGCAGTATTTACGCGGGGTACCCGCAAGTCCTGAAAGACCTGCAGATGATTGCCGGGACGCCGGACAACGTTATTCCGAAGCTTTGCAAGATCCTGGAAGTTCTACGCCCGGGCATCTTCTCATTCTGGCTGGACGGCCCAGTCTCGGCGAAGGAGCGCAAGCGATGCCTGGAACTGCTCAATCGTGATGTGATTCCGGCCTTGCGCGAGTATGGGAAGAATCTGGGGCTGATCTCCCCGTTCGAACGGGCGCCGGGTTCGCGACCGTTGGGACCCGACGGGGTTTATGCGGCGGTCTCCAACGCGGAGGCGTTGGCGGACGAGTAGAACGCGCCTATATGGACGGAGACGATCTGCATCAGCTGAGAGCGGTTTCGCTTCACCACTCTTAGAAGGCGGGGCAACATGAAGGCGCGCAACATCGGCGGAGTCCAGAAAAAAGGGAGTCTCAGTTGATAAGGCGGAGCGCGTTGTTCACCGGTGCGCTGGTGATCGCCGCAGGGCTATATAGCTTGTCCTGGCCGGTGGTCGCGCACGCGGACGCTACTGCTGAAATCCGGGCCGCTCAAGAAAGCATCGCCGCCGACGCCGAGGCCCGAGATCTCGACGGCATAATGAGTAATTATCTGCATAGCGACAAGCTATATGTCTTTGATGTCTATCCGCCACGTGCATATATCGGTTGGGACGCGTTCCGCAAGGACTGGGAGAATTTCCTCCAAGCGTACAAGGGACCGATTGTCTACAAGATGGTCGACATGGATGTCGATACCGACGGCAAATTCGGCTGCGTCCACGTGATTGAACACATTGCAGGTGCTGACAAGCAAGGAAAAAAGAAAGAGTTGAACCTTCGTGTGACCGAAATATACCGAAAGATTAACGGCAAATGGCAGATTGTCCATGAGCACGCCTCGGTGCCTGTGGATCTCAAGACCGGCAAAGCCGATATACTCTCGTCGAAGTAGCGTTCCCTAGCCTCTGCGCTCAAGCCGAATAGAGGCCGATCGTGCGCAGGAAGTACGGCATGTTGGTGGTGAACTGTACCACCGAAGCCAGTTGGGCTTCTCGCCGTGAATCCGCGAAGTCATGTCCCGGCCATTGACGATATCTTCGGCTGAATTATTGCGAACGAATTCTCTGATGGCGAGATTCGCCTGAATTGCGTGAAAAAGACCGCGCACTCCGCGGTATATCGGGGAAGATGGGTGTCGCTACTGAAAATTGGCTCGGAACCGTAAATTGGCCTGTCGGTGAGAATTGCCATGGAATCGAAGAGAAGAAGTGAAACGGACTGCGCGCCGAATCGCAATTCGACTTGAGTTCGAGATCGGCCGCCTTTGATACCGAGACCTCAAACGAGGGCGTATGGGCTGCGGGCGCGGTTGATTGGCGGGAGGTGGTCCGAGTCAGGCAGCGAGCCGTTCGTAGCGATGATGCAGTCCACCGACTTGCGGGAAGGAGATCACATTGCCGCTTGCGGGCGGTTGGACCGGCCGAGAAGCCGGGCAATCCTTGTCGAGTGAAAGATGCGTCCGAGTCCGGTGGTAATAGTCCACGTAACAGGAAAGGACGCGGCGCAGATGGCGCTCGTTGAAGATCACGATGTGATCCAGACACTCGCGACGGATCGAACCGATCACGCGCTCGACGCAAGCGTTCTGCCAAGGAGAGCGTAGGGCGGTGATGACTTCCGTGATCCCCATCGCAGCGACTCGCTTGCGGAAGTGCTGGCCATACGAGGCGTCACGTCGCGCAGCAGATAGCGCGGAGCAGTGTCCCACGGAAACGCCTCGGTTATCTGGCGGGAGAGCCAAGCTGCGGTGGGATGCTCGGTGACGGCCGTTTGAATGATCCTCCTGCGGTCGTGGGCCAGAATGATCATCACGTAAAGGAGCCGAAAACGACACCGATGCCACAACGAACATATCGAATCGCAGCGATGCCGGCGGCGTGATTGAGCAGAAAGCTGCGCCAGGTCGGAGAAGGTGTACCTCGTCTTCGCACCATGTACTTGGCGACTGTCGCTTGGCTGATCTCGATGCCTAGCTTGAGCAGCTCGCCGTGGATCCGGGGCGCTCCCCAGAGCGGGTTGGCGCTGCTCATCTCGCGGATCAGCTTGCTAACTTCGCGATCCACCGACGGTCGTCCGGACCTTGATCGCCAACGCCAATAGAGCCGAAACCCTTGCCGGTGCCACTGGATGACCGTCGCCGGCTTAACCAACATCATCGTGTCCAGACAACGTGGCCATAAGCGGTAGAGCCAGACCCACAGCAAGCGGTCGATCGTAAACAGTCGAGGCCGACCCGGCCGCTGTCGACGAAGAACGTGCAGCTGGTGACCGAGGGCGAGGTTCTCCAGTTGCAGAACGGCCCGACTGCGAAATCGGCGGGCAAGAACCGAGACGATAGAACGCATAAGCTTGAGCATGCTGCCGACAGTACGGCGGTCTATCCCAAAAACTCTAGCCTTTTCGGCCCGTTCGGAGTTTTTAGTAGCCACAGGTGGTACCCGCTCCGCTAGCAAACGCGCCGGGTTCGCGAAGCCGAACACGATACCGATCCTCTTGACGAGCAAGACGGTATCTCCGTCACGCCTGCTCCGCTCCGCTCGCGCATCTAGAAATCTGCGCACGGGCCTCCAGTTCGTTTGTGAGAGGACCGCGCGGAAAAGTTGCGCGGGGATGAAAACGGAGCGCAGCACGCCCTGCCCGATAACGGGAAGATACCGTAAGACCGATCAAGAGG
>WNFR01008491.1_pt1 | contig 12160 bp, 10 predicted proteins | sample 5400221 | NCBI WGS metagenome assembly WNFR01 (sample SAMN13153357, study PRJNA577476) | soil metagenome | isolation source: 40 cm soil under Madrone tree | place: USA:California | collected 2016-06-14 | reverse complement strand
GGCAGGCACGGCCCGGCTTCCTGGCTCGCTGGAACTATTTCGTCAACGAGCTGGGCATCGCGGTGATCGAGCCCAATGTGCGTGGCTCGACCGGGCACGGCAAGACCTTCGTCGCGCTCGACAACGGCATGAAGCGCGAGGATTCGGTCAAGGACATCGGGGCGCTGTTCGACTGGATCCGTGCCCAGCCTGATCTCGATGCCGATCGCATCGTGGCGTTCGGCGGCAGCTATGGCGGCTACATGGTGCTCGGCGTGGCGACCAACTATCCGGACCGTATCGCGGGCGCGATCGATGTCGTCGGCATCGCCAACTTCGTGACGTTCCTCGAAAACACCGAAACCTACCGGCGCGACCTGCGCCGGGTCGAATACGGCGACGAGCGCGATCCCGCGATGCGCGAGTTCCTGACCCGGATCTCGCCGGTCAACAACGCGCAGAAAATCAAGGCGCCGCTGTTGGTGGTTGCCGGTATGAACGATCCGCGCGTGCGCTATACCGAAGCCGAACAGATCGTGGCCGCGGCTCGAAAGAACAATGTTCCGGTTTGGTACTTGCTTGCGGACAACGAAGGCCATGGCTTCGCCCGCAAGCCGAACGCCGACTTCCTGTTCTACGCAGTGATTGCGTTCGTCGAGGAGCGGTTGCTGAAATAGCCGCGCGAGCCACCCGGCGTCGCCAGTCGCCCCGCGCGCAGCGCGGGGATCGACGGGGAATTGCGAGTCGAGGCTGCGGCCGACACGCGACGAAAGCCCACTCTGCGCGACGCGGGGATCGACGCTCAACGTCGACGCATGCGGGCCGCGGGACGACGCTTGGCGCCGCCGACCAGCTTGAACAGACGGGTGTCGAAGGGGTAGCGCACTGCTGCCGTGATCTTGAGTAGCGCCGCCGCGGGATGCGACGGATTGATCAAATAATTCCAGACCTTGGGCACCAGCGCGCTGGGGACGCGCAACAGCACCGAGGATCGGCTTGCCAGCCATCGGTCACCGATCGCCTGGGTCGAAGCGTCGTCGCTCTGCCATTTCAGCGTCAGCGCGTGCGTCGGCAGCGACTCGATATCCACTGCGTCGGGAACGTCGATCTCGAGCAGCTGATAGCCGTCGGGCAACGCCGCCAGGTTGGCGACATCGAGATGGGCGAGGATTTCCAGCAAGGCACTCGCCGGATGCTCGGCGCAATAGATGATCGCCCGGCCCGGCGAATGCCACCTGCCCCCCGCGCGCAACCCTCCGGCGCCGGCAAGATCGCGATGATTGCTGATGCGCCAGATATTCACGCCAACACTCTTGCGCCGCGGAACCCCGTTAGGCGAAGTAGCCTTCGTCGATGCGCAACAACGCTTCCTCGACCAGGCGGGCGCCTGCTTCGGAAACCATCAACTCGAAACCACTTTTGCCGGCAAAGAGGCCGGCCGGGGCGTTAAGCCAGACTAAGGCCTTGGTGTGGTCGCCGAATACGGCATCCGCCAACGCAAGAAGCCGTGCGACGCGCATCGCGCGATCGGACTCGTCCAGCGTCAGACGTTCGCCCTTGCTCTTGCGATGTGACAAGGTGCGCGGTGGAATAATGAAATCCAGATGGCGCGGCGGAACGCCTGCACCTGCGAGGCGTTCGATCGCTTCGGGAACGATGCGCTTCGCGACGATCTGGGCGAGCTCGCGCTCCTGTTTGGGCGCGCGCGGGAGCACGAGCAACTCGGCAAGGCGGCGCAACGCATGCCTGCCGGCGCCTACCTCGGCGTCAGCTGAATGCTTGAGGACAATGGACGGGGCCGCTATTGTATCGGCATTTTGCCGCTCCCGCAAGCAAGCGCGAATGGCAGCATAGGCGACCGCATTGGTGTAAGGTGGACAACGACCCTTCCGTGGCGGAGAGCCATGGCGCATTGCCCATGAGCTACAACGCGCACCGTTTCGCCCATCGAGAGCATCTCGGCCTAACGCCACGGGAGTTTGCCGTCCTGCAGCGGCTTTCCACGCCCCAGAAGGTCCAATCCTTCCTCAACGCCATCTGCATCAACCACGAAACCGACGGAGAAACGATCCTCTCGGTCCGGGAAGTGCTTTCCCAGCGCCACGCGCACTGCATCGAAGCCGCGTTTGTTGCAGCATGCGCGTTCTGGGTTCATGGCAAGCCGCCGCTGGTCATGCATCTTGACTGCGCGGCGACCGATTATCCGCATGTGATCGCGCTTTTCCGACGTGGTCGCGATTGGGGCGCGATCTCCAAGAGCAACGGCACCCCGCTGCGCTACCGCGACCCGATCTATCGCAGCCTTCGCGAGCTCGCGATGTCGTACTTCCACGAGTATTCGGACAGGCACGGGCGCAAGACTCTGCGCAGCTACTCCGTCGCGTTCGATCTGCGGTGCGTCGATGCGAAGCTTTGGGTGACTAACACGCACGCCTGCCTGGAAACGAACGACCGTCTCGCGAGCGCGCGCCACTACCCCCTCGTCACCTCCCGCCAGGAGCGTCTGCTCGTGCGACGCGACCCTTTCGAGCGCCACACCGCGAAGACGGTGGAATACCCGCCGCCGGCGGTGAAGAAAAGGGCAAAGCAAAAATCAGTCGGCTGAAGTCCGTCCGGCGAGCACTCGCAGTTTCCCATTGCACAATCCGGCGCGGCGGAGAATAATGACGTTGTCATCGATCCTAACCCGGGAGAACGATATGCTTGGTATTGGCCGCCGCGATGGTTCCGTCGAAGTAAAGCATTCCGTCAAGAACGTGCTCGCAACCCCGGCGCGCAATGGCGGCCTCGGTAGCAATGTTCAACCCGCGGTTGGATCGCGTCCGGCTGCCCCGTCGCCCGCGGTCCCGGTGCGGGACGACCCGACTCCTGGCGCTCGGGCGAAGGACACTGCCGCGCCCGCCGTCTCCGCGACTCCAGAGCTATACGCTCCGGGTCTTGGGTTAGCCGAGACGCCGGGCAGCAAGCTCTTTGTCGGCGTCAACATTAAGTTGAAGGGCGTGGAAATCTCGGACTGCGATGTGCTGGTGGTCGAGGGCCAGGTGGAAGCGACCGTTTACAGCAAAGGACTGCAGATCGCCAAGCCGGGAACACTGAAGGGAACCGCTGCCATCGACGTCGCCGAAATTTTCGGCGATTTCTCCGGTGAGCTCACCGCGCGGACGCGGTTGGTCGTCCACGGAACCGGCCGGGTTTCAGGAACCATCCGTTACGGCAAGCTGATCGTTGCCGAGGGAGGCGAGATCAGCGGCGACGTCCGGCAGCTGGACGCATCGGGGGATCTGTTGCGGCCCTTGTCTGCGATCGAATCCGATTCGCGCCCCGGATCGGGCGAAAACATGCGAGGCATGCTCGAGCTGAGTCCAGGAGATTCACAGACGCGGCGCGACGATTCACAAACGCGGCGCGACAATGGCCCGCCTACTTACCGTCCTGGACCTTGAATCTTCCCGCAAGGGCGGGCTCAGCGCGACGGCGCCGGCAACGTGCAGATCTGCGGTTCGCGGCGATAGCTACGTGCCGCGAACGATCTCCGCGTAAGCCGAGTGATTGTGGATCGACTCGAAGTTTTCCGCCGCAACGCTGAAAGCTTCGAAGCGCGAATCGCCGACCATCCTCGCCGCGATTCCGCGCACCAGGTCCTCGACGAATCGCGGCCGGTCATAGGCGCGCTCGGTGACGTACTTCTCGTCGGCGCGCTTCAAAAGCGCGTAGAGCTCGCACGATGCTTCGTCCTCGGCAATGCCGACCAGCTTGGCCAGTGAAACCGGCTCGTCGTCATCACCGGATCGGGGCCGCACGGTAAGCTTCAAATGCGAGCGCTGATTGTGCGCGCCGTAATCCGAGATCGCCTTGGAGCTGGGGCATAGGCTCATCACCGGCACGACGACCGTCGCGCTGATCGTTCGCTTGCCGTCGGTGTGGTCGGCGCTGAGCTTGACCTCGTAATCCATCATGCTTGGAACGCCGGAAACCGGCGCGGCCTTGCGCATGAACCACGGAAACTCGATCTCGATCCGGCCGTTCTCGGCATCGAGTCGTTGCAGCATCGTGTCGAGCAGCGCCGACATGCCGCCGAGCGAAAGCGACTCGCGCATCTCATCGATGACGGCCACCAGACGCGACATGTGCGTGCCCTTTTGTTGGGCGGGCAGCGCGACGTAGACGTTGAAGGACCCGACTGTCGCCTGCGGCGGGTCTGCGCCGTCGGCAAACTGCATGGGGTAGCGCAGGCCGCGAATGCCGACGCGGTCGATGGCGAGCTCTCGCGCGTCGGGACACGATTGGACGTCGGGGATGCCAGGTGCTTCGGGACGGTTCATGGTCAGACTATCGCGGTGGGGTTACAGGATTCCCGCAGTCGCTCAAGCCTGCGCCGCCGGCTTTGCAGCCAATTTGAGCGGCGCGATCGACGCCACCGCGGCCTCGACCAGGCGGGCGCCGAATCGTGCAACGATCGACGCCGCGATACCCTTGGCGTCGAGCCCGCATTTGGAGAGCAGCAGCGCCGGATCCCCGTGATCGATGAACTTGTCGGGCAGCCCGAGATGCAGGATCGGAACGACGATACCGAGCTCGGCGAGCGCTTCGGCGACCGCGCTGCCCGCGCCGCCGGCGACGACATTCTCTTCGACCGTCACCAGATAATCGTTCGCCTTCGCCAGCCATTCGATCAACTCGATGTCGATCGGCTTGACGAAGCGCATGTTGGCCACCATCGCGTCGATTTCCTCACCGGCGGCAAGCGCGGGATGCAGCATGCTGCCGAAAGCGAGTATCGCGATGCGCTGCGTCCTGCGCTTGGTCTCGCGTCGCAGCTCGCCCTTGCCGATCGCCAGCGCGCGCATTTCGTTCTGGATGGCGGCGCCCGGACCTGATCCGCGCGGGTAGCGTACCGCGCTGGGTGTATCGAGCGTAAACGCGGTGTAGAGCATCTGACGGCACTCGTTCTCGTCGGCGGGGGTCATCACCGTCGTATTCGGCAGGCAGCGCAGATAGGTCAGATCGAAGCTGCCGGCGTGAGTCGGTCCATCGGCGCCGACGATGCCGCCGCGATCGATCGCGAACATCACCGGCAGGTTCTGCAGCACCACGTCGTGTATCAGCTGATCGTAGGCGCGCTGAAGAAAAGTTGAGTAAATCGCGACCACCGGCTTCATGCCTTCGCAGGCGAGGCCGGCGGCGAATGTCACCGCGTGTTGCTCGGCGATGCCGACATCGAAATAGCGCCCTGCGTACTCGTTTGAGAAGCGGACCATGCCCGAGCCTTCGCGCATCGCGGGAGTGATGCCGATCAGCCGCGTGTCGCGCTTCGCCATGTCGCACAGCCAATCGCCGAATACCTGGGTATAGGTCGCCTTGCCCGCAGGCTTGGGAACGATGCCGACCTCGGGATCGAACTTGGTGACGCCGTGATAGAGAATCGGATCTTCCTCGGCCCTGGCATAGCCGTGGCCCTTGCGCGTGATCACGTGCAGCAATTGCGCTCCCGGCAATTGCTTGACGTTGGACAGCGTCTTCACCAGCGTATCGAGATCGTGGCCGTCGATGGGACCGATGTAGTTGAATCCGAATTCCTCGAAGAGCGTGCCGGGAAGCACCATCCCTTTCATGTGCTCTTCCCAGCGCTTGGCGAGCTCCGCGACCGGCGGCAGCTTGGCGAGGACTTCCTTCCCGCCGCGGCGAACGTAGTTGTACACGCGTCCCGAAAGGAGGCGCGCGAAATAGTTGTTGAGCGCGCCGACCGGCTCCGAAATCGACATGTCGTTGTCGTTGAGAATGACCAGCAGGTCGGTGCCCAGGGCGCCCGCGTTGTTCAAGGCTTCGAACGCCATTCCTGCGCTCATCGCGCCATCGCCGATCACCGCAACCACCTTGCGCGCCTCGCCTTTGCGCCTCGCGGCGATCGCCATACCGAGCGCTGCCGAGATCGAGGTCGACGAATGCGCGGTGCCGAAGGTGTCGTACTCGCTTTCATCGCGGCGTGGAAAACCGGCGATGCCGCTCCATTGCCGCAACTTCGCCATCCCTTCGCGGCGGCCGGTAAGAATCTTGTGTGCGTAGGTCTGGTGGCCGACGTCCCAAACGATGCGATCGTGCGGCGTGTCGTAGACGTAATGCAGCGCGACGGTCAGCTCGATGGTGCCGAGGTTGGACGAAAGATGGCCGCCGGTGTGGCTGACCGACTTGATGACGAAATCGCGCAACTCGCTTGCAAGTTGCGACAGCTGGCTTTTGTCCAGCCGTCGCAGATCAGCGGGAGAATCAATGGTTTCGAGCAGCATCAGTTTTTCCGCAACGCGATCCAGTCGGCGAGTTCGTTGAGCCTGCGCGCTCCGGCGCCAAAGGCGAGGAGCGCAGTATGCGCCTCGTTGCGCAGCTCAGCGACGCGCACCTTGGCCGCGTCGAGGCCGAGCAGCGAAACATAGGTCGCTTTTCCTTGCGCGGCATCCTTGCCAGCGGTCTTGCCGAGGCTGCGCGCGGTACCTTCGACGTCGAGCACGTCATCAACGATCTGAAAACCCAACCCGACCGCCGCGGCGTAGCGATCGAGTGCGTCGCTCTGCGCCTGATCGAGCGTCCGACCGCAAGCCGCTCCCAAGCGCACCGCAGCATGGATCAGCGCCCCCGTTTTGAGTGCATGCATGCGCTCGAGTTCATTCAGGCTCAATGCATCCCCCACGTGCGCAAGATCAAGGGCCTGCCCCCCTGCCATGCCGTGCGATCCTGCTGCTTCCGCGAGCATCGCAATCTGTGCCTGGGCCTGGGACAGCGGCGCTTTGGCCAGTACCTCAAAAGCTAGGGTTTGCAGCGCGTCTCCCGCCAAAAGCGCCACTGCTTCGCCATAGGCGACGTGACACGTCGGCTTGCCTCGCCGCAGGACGTCGTCATCCATGCACGGCAGGTCGTCGTGGACCAACGAATAGGCGTGGATCAGCTCCACGGCGACGGCGGCGTGATCGACAAGTCCGGCATCGGCGCCGGCAAGCTCTCCTGACGCGTAGGCGAGCAAGGCGCGGACGCGTTTGCCGCCACCGAGCGCCGCGTAGCGCATCGCGGCATGCAGCGATTGCGGCGACTCGCCCGCCGCCGGTAGCGCACCCTCGAGCGCGCTCTCGACTCTTTGCGCTCTTTCACGCGACCAGACCGGCCATGCCACATCAGGGTTCATCGATCTCGCCCGATCCAGGGCCTTCCGCGGCGTCGGGCTCGAAGCTCTTCAGCACTCCGCGCTCGAGGATCTGCACCTGCTGCTGAGCGTCCTTGAGCGCCGCCTGGCAATATTGCAGGAGCTCGGCGCCGCGCTTGTATGCCGCAAGTGATTCCGCGAGCGGCAGTTGCCCACCTTCCATGGTCGCGACAATGGTTTCGAGCTCAGCGAGCGCGGTCTCGAAGGTCGCGGGGGCCGGTGCGGTCTTATGCGCGGTGTTGGACATCTTGCGGGGTCGCGCGAACGTTCACGCCCAAGGGGTGCGTGGGTGCTTGAAAGGCACTCAAGAATACCCCATTTGTAGAGTGAGGCCAACGGCGCCGCTACTGCTTTGCGAATGCGAAGCCGAGTTTGCCGCAATGTTGAACTCGCGCTATAATTTTCAACTCATACGACGACGCAGCCTTGATACGAAGCTTTTCGTAGCGGGCTGACTTAGCAACGCGGTTGGGGGGCGATTCACTCGCCTCTTATATTGTTTGTTGGGTTGGCGGTTCACGGGAAGGAAAGGCTGATGTCCAATCTCGCAACACGCGAGCGGCTGCGGCAGTCTACGTCGCAGTTGCCCGTCTCCTGGTACAACGACCCCACGCTGCTCGAAATCGAACGCAAGGTGCTGTTCGATCGCGGGCCCGGTTACGTCGGCCACGAACTGATGGTCCCGAACGCGGGCGATTATCACACCCTTGCCTGGCGCGAGAACGCACAAGTGCTGGTCCGCAATGACCGGGGCCTGGAGCTTCTGTCGAATATCTGTCGCCACCGGCAGGCGATCATGCTCACCGGCCGCGGCTCGACATCGAACATTGTCTGCCCGATCCACCGTTGGACCTATCAGCTCGACGGCAAGCTGCTGGGCGCTCCGCATTTCGAAGAGCAACCCTGCGTCAAGCTGGAGAGCGCACCGCTACAGCGCTGGAACGGGCTGCTCTTCGACGGCGTTCGCGACGTCAGGTCCGACCTGGCCGACATGGGCGCCGCCGCAGACCTCGATTTTTCGGGCTATGTGCTCGATCGGGTCGAAATCCAGGAGTGCAGCTACAACTGGAAAACATTCATCGAGGTCTATCTCGAGGACTATCACGTCGAGCCGTTTCACCCGGGGTTGGGCCAGTTCGTCACCTGCGACAACCTGATTTGGCAGTTCGGCGATCGCTACTCGCTGCAAACCGTCGGCGTCAACAACGGTCTCGCCAAGCCGGGGACCAAGACCTATGAACGCTGGCACAACGCGGTGCGCCGCTATTACGGCGATGCCATGCCCGGCCACGGCGCGATCTGGCTCACCATCTATCCGAACATCATGGTCGAGTGGTACGCCCACGCCCTCATCGTCAGCAGCGTAATCCCGCGCGGCGTCGACAAGACGACCAACATCGTCGAGTTCTATTACCCTGAGGATATTGCGCTCTTCGAGCGCGAGTTCGTCGAGGCGGAGCAAGCGGCATACATGGAAACGTCGGCCGAGGATCACGAGATCGCGCTCCGCATGGATGCCGGCCGCCGCGCGCTCTATAAGCTCGGACGCAACGAAACGGGGCCGTATCAGTCGCCGATGGAAGATGGCATGCAGCATTTTCACGAGTTTCTTCGCCGCGAGCTCGGCCAAGTCGGCTGAAGGAAAATGATGCGACCATTATTGGCGGCCGGCGCCCTGGCAATATCGATGCATGCGTCCCTTGCTTCGGCCGAGGCGCCGCCCAGCATTCCGTACGAGAAATATCGTCTGGCCAACGGACTCGAAGTCATCCTGTCGCAGGACCGCACGCTGCCGCTGGTCGCGGTCGATATCTGGTATCACGTTGGCGCGGCGAACGAAGAGCCAGGCAGGACCGGATTCGCGCATCTGTTCGAGCACATGATGTTTACCGGCAGCAAGCACGTTCCGCGCGGGGTGGCCGACAAGCTGCTCGAAGGCGTCGGCGGCACCGATTCCAACGCGACCACGTCGTTCGACCGCACCAACTACTTCGATACCGTCCCGTCCAATCAGCTCGAGCTCGCGCTCTGGATTCACGCCGATCGGATGGGCTATCTGCTCGATTCGCTCGACCAGGCGGCGTTGACCAATCAGCAGGACGTGGTGCGCAACGAACGGCGGCAGTCGTACGAGAACCGCCCTTACGGCATTGTCGACGAGGCGGTGTTTCACGCGCTGTTTCCGCAAGGCCATCCGTACCGGCCGGCAATCATCGGCTCGCACGTTGACATCCAGGCGGCGGCCCTTGCCGACGTGCGCGATTTTTTCAAGCGCTACTATCGCCCCAACAATGCAACGCTAACCCTGGTCGGCGATTTCGACACCGCGGTAGCGAAGCGGCTGGTGCAGAAATATTTCGGCTCCTTCAAGCGTGGACCCGAGGTGCCCAAGCCGGCGGTGGTCACTCCTGCGCTGGCTTCCGAAAAGCGCCTGACCGTCGCCGACCAGATCGAGCTCGAGCGCCTCGATCTGGCGTGGCTCACTGCACCGAAATTCAAGCCGGGCGACGCGGAGCTGACGATCGCCGGCTACATCCTCGCCGGCGGCAAGTCGAGCCGGCTGTACAAGAAGCTCGTGTACGACCTGCAAGTGGCACAGGAAGTATCCGCCGGTCAGGACGCCAATGCCTTGACATCGATTTTCGAAATCGAGGCCATGGCGCGCTCAGGTCACACCGCGGCGGAGCTGCAACCATTGATCGACGCCGAGCTGGATCGCCTCGCAGCCGAGGCACCAACCGAGGGCGAAGTCGAGGCCGCGCGCAATCAGATCGAACGCTCGCTCTATCAGAGCCTGCAGAAAGTGGGCGGTTCCAACGGTCGCGCGGACTTGTTGAATATGTATAACCACTACACGGGCGACCCGGGGTACCTGCCCAAGGACATCGAGCGCTACGCGCGCGTCACACCAGACGACGTCCAGCGCATCGTGCGCGACTCTCTGCGCAAGGACGCGCGCGTGGTCGTGCTGGCGGTTCGCGGCGACAAGAAGCTCGATCCCGATCCGCCGGCGCCCGAGATTGCGCGCAACCCCGGCACCGAAGCCATCAACGCCGACGAGCGCTGGCGCAATGCGACGCCCAAGGCCGGCCCGACGCGCATTCCCACGTTGCCGGAGCCTCACTCATTTGCGCTGGCGAACGGTCTCAGGGTGCTCTACCTTCAGCGCCCAAATCTGCCCATTGTCAGCGCGCAGCTGGTCGTCGACGCGGGACTGGCCGCCGGAGATCCATCGCTGCCCGGCGTTTCCGATTTCACCGCCGCGATGCTCGAGGAGGGCACCCAGTCACGCTCCTCTCAGCAGATCTCCGACGAGCTGGAACGGCTTGGAGCGAGCTATGTGTTGCAAACTCATCGCGATACCACCTCGCTCGAGGTTGATGCGCTGGCGCGCAACTTCCCGGATGCGCTCGCATTGCTTGCCGACATCGCGCAGCATCCTGCCTTCCCCGCCGACGAAATCGAGCGCCAGCGCAAGTCGCGTCTGAGCACCATCGCCGAATCGCGCGAGCATGGTGGCGCGCTCGCCGACGTGGCGCTGGCCCGTGCCCTGTATGGGCCCGCTCATCCGTATGGAAACTCCGCGATCGGCACCGAAGCGTCGGTGAAGCGGATCGGCGAAGCCGACCTGCGCTCGCTCTGGCAACGTCACTTTCGTCCGGATAAAGCGGCACTGATTGTGGTCGGTGCGATCGACGCTGGCAGTCTCAAGACCGTGGTCGAGCGGCAATGGGGAGGCTGGCAGCCGGCGAGCATGGCGATCGCGAATACGCCGCCTGTGAAAGCAGTGACCTCGACCGCGCGGGTGATCATCGTCGACAGACCTGGTGCGCCTCAAACGGAGCTTCGCATCGGCCGCATCGGCACCGTACGCACGACCCCAGATTTTGCCGCATTGCAGCTGCTGAACGAAGCGTTCGGGGGCTCGTTTAGCAGCCGTCTCAACCTCGACTTGCGCGAAGACAAGGGCTACACCTACGGCGTTGGGTCGCGCTTCAGTTACGGCCACATGCCGGCGCCGTTCGCGATTCGCACTGCGGTGCGCAGCGACGTCTCCGCCCCGGCCGTCAAGGAAGTGTTTTCCGAATTGAAGCGAGTCACGGCGGCGCCGCTTGCCGCGGACGAGTTGAAGCGCGCCCGAGGCTCGCTTACCCAGTCGCTGCCCGGAGCGTTCGAGACCAATGAAGCGACCGCCGGCTCGTTCGGCGACTTGTTCGCGTACGGTCTTCCGCCCGACTACTACCGCAAACTGCCGGCCGAGTTCAATGCGGTCAAGGCGCCGACCTTGGAAGCGCTCGCGCGACGCTATCTCGATCCGGCAGGCATGGTAGTGATAGCGGTGGGCGACCGCAAAAATCTCGAAAGCGGCCTGCAGCCACTGAACCTCGGACCTCTCGAGGTGTGGCCGATTACCGGCACGCTGTTTTAACCGCTTCCAGATCCCCGTGAGTTCCCGTTCATTGCCAAAATGAGCGGCAATGACGGCGAAGTGATGCAATGAAGTCGGCACAATACACAACTCTGATAGCGGCGGCGGAGCTTGCCGCGCATCTTCCTGACCCGACGTGGGTGATTGTCGATTGCCGCCACAATCTCGCCGACGTCGATGCCGGCGAGCGGGCTTATCGCGCGGCGCATATCGCGGGCGCGCAGTTCATGCACATGGATCGCGATCTGTCGGGCGCCAGGACCGGCGCCAATGGGCGCCATCCGCTGCCGCAAATCGCCGACCTCGTCGCCACGCTCGGGCGTGCGGGCATCGACGACTCCAACCAAGTCATCGCCTACGATCAGAACAACAGCATGTGGGCGTCGCGCTTGTGGTGGCTGTTGCAATGGCTGGGCCATCCCGCGGCGGCGGTGCTCGACGGCGGGCTCGACCGATGGATTGCCGAGGGACATTTGCTGACGGCGGAGGAACCACGCGTACATCCCGCGACATTCATCGCCAGACAACCGACGCCTACCGCGTCGGCAGGCGAGATCATGGAG
>WNFR01007184.1_pt1 | contig 12161 bp, 7 predicted proteins | sample 5400221 | NCBI WGS metagenome assembly WNFR01 (sample SAMN13153357, study PRJNA577476) | soil metagenome | isolation source: 40 cm soil under Madrone tree | place: USA:California | collected 2016-06-14 | reverse complement strand
CCGGAGTTCGGATGCAGCGCCTGCAGCGGGTTGACCAGCACGCAGGCGATGTCGCGGCGCGTCGCCAGCACGCGCAGAGTCCGCTCCGACATGTCGCTCAGCGTATAGGTCTCGCGCGCCGAAACCGGATTGCCGACGCCGGGCGCGACGTCGCCCCACCAGCCGTGATAGGCCCCGCACAAGCGAACCAGATGCGACCGCCGCGTGTGATAGCGCGCGAGCCGCACCGCCTGCATGACGGCTTCGGTTCCGGACATGTGGAAGGAGACTTCGTCCAGCCCGGAAATCTCCTTCAGCCGCCGGACATTGTAGATGATCGCCGGATGGTAGGGTCCGAGCACGGGCCCGAGATCGCGAACCCGCTCGACGCCGCGCGCGATGCAATCCTTGTAGAAATCGTAACCGAAGACATTGACCCCATAAGAGCCCGTGACGTCGTAGAAGCGATTGCCGTCCATGTCGGTGACGGTCACCCCCGACGAGGATTGGACCAGCGCGCCGGCCTGCAGATGCTCCCTGACCATGCGGCTGAACTGGAAGGGCACCCGATAGGCGTCGGTGAATTGCAGGTCCGAGATGCCATTCTTGATCTCGGCGGTGAGCCGGGCAGTCTCGCCATAGCGCTCGCCGAAGAGGGCCGACAGGCGCCCGAAGCCCGCCTCGCGTTGCGCCGCAATATCGGCGGGGGGATCGTCGCAGCGGAAGAAGCGCGCCTCGTCGTAATCGTAGAAGGGTATCAGCGCCGCGATCCGCCGCGACAGGCGGGAATGCCCCGTCAGCGAGCGGTGCTTGGCCTGCGACAGCCGCAGGCGGGACTTCAGCTTGACGAGAGAGGCCGTGACGGCGCCGGCGCCAAGCGCCGTGAGCGCCAACATCGTGGTGCGCGAATCCATCGCCGCCAAGGCTATGCAGGCGGTTTGACCGATTGATGACAGTCCGCTCCGCGATCGCCAGGGTCTTTGCCCAGGAGGACATCAACTTCCTGCTGACCAACCGCATCCCCCGGCGCCTGCTGACGCGCTTCATGGGCTGGTTCAGCAAGATCGAGCAGCCGATGGTGCGCGATTTTTCCATCGGTATCTGGCGGCTGTTCTCCGACCTCGACCTGAGCGAAGCCAGGAAGGCGCAATTCGCCAGCCTGCACGACTGCTTCATCCGCGAGCTCAAGGAGGGCGCCCGGCCGATCGATCCCGATCCCGGCCTCATGGTCAGTCCCTGCGACGCGATCGTCGGGGCCTGCGGGCGGATCGAAGGCACGGAGCTTCTGCAGATCAAGGGCTTTCCCTACGAGCTGCGCGATTTGCTCGGATCATCGGACCTGGTCGAACGTCACCGCAACGGGCTCTACGTGACGCTCCGCCTGACCTCGAGCATGTATCATCGCTTCCATGCGCCGCATGATTGCCGCGTCGAGCAGGTGACCTATATTTCCGGCGACACCTGGAACGTGAACCCGATCGCGCTGCGGCGCATCGAGAGGCTGTTCTGCAAGAACGAGCGCGCCATCATCCGGACGCGGCTCGCGGCGAGCCACGATGTCGTGACTCTCGTTCCGGTCGCCGCGATCCTGGTCGCCAGCATCCGCCTCCATTGCCTGGACGTGCTGCTCAACCTCCGTCATCGCGGGGCCAACGTCATCCCCTGCGCGAGCGACTTCCGCAAGGGAGAGGAAATGGGATGGTTCGAGCACGGCTCGACCATCGTGGCGCTGGCCCCCGAGGATTTTTCGCTGGCCGACAATGTGCGGTCGGGAAGCGTCATCCGGATGGGGCAGCCCCTGATGCGGCTGCCAGGCGCCGCGTGACACGGCGGCTCTATCTGGCCGAGCCCGGCAAGGCCGCCTCGAAGGCGCTCGCGATGGCGGGCCGACTCTTGCCGGCCTGCGCGGCGTCGCCGATGACGACGACTTTCTGTCCCGGCTGCGCCAGCCGGCGGAGTTGTTCGCCCGTGCCTTGCCGGGCCCGATGGTAGAACCAGTCGCGGAACGCGGTGCTCGAGAAGATATTGCGCAGGCCCGGCCAATGCGCGGCGCCGAGATCGAGCAGCGTTCTGGCGAGCGGGCCGAGCCCATAGCGATAGCGCGCGCCGCTCGCGATCACGATGCGGTCGAAGGGCGCCAGCAGGCCGGGTGTCTGCCGCACGTCGGCGCCGAAACGGAAGGTCACGCCCTTCCTGGCGCAGGCCGCCACCATGTCGTCGATGTAGCGCGCGAAGGACGCCGGATTGGCGCGTACCTCCTGAAAGAGCGGCGCCTTGCCGGCATACCGGAAGGCGCCGCCGGCGCGCTCCTGGCGCTCGAAGATCGTCACGGAATTCTGCTCGGCGACCAGCGACGCGAAAGTGAGGCCGGCAGGGCCCGCCCCGATCACGGCGATGCGCTCGCGTTGCGGCGGACGGGCGTCGCGAAACTGGGTCTCGCGTCCGGCCGCGCCATTGACCACGCAACGCAGTTGCGTGCCGCCGCGCATCTCGTTGACGCAGGTGTTGCAGGCGAGGCAGCGCCGGATCGGCTCGCCACGCGTCAGCTTGGCGACCCAGTCCGGATCGGCGATCAGCGTGCGGCCGAGCGAGACGAAATCCGCATGGCCGTCGCTCACCGCCGCCGCCGCGGTGGCGGGATCGCCCAGCCGTCCGACCGCGATGACGGGAATGCTCACCTGCCGCTTAACGTCGGCCGCGTAAGCGAGGAACGTCGCGTCGGGATATTCCATCGGCGGGATCATGCGGGCCGCGGAGGGGAGAGAACGATAGTGTCCGGCCGCGACATGCAACGCGTCGGCGCCCGCCTGCGCGGCCCAGATCGCGACCTGCTTGCCCTCTGTTTTCGGCATGCCTTCGGGAAAATAGTCGTCGACCGAGACGCGGAAGATCACCGGGATCGCGACCGCCGCCTTGACGGCGCGCAGGATGTCGAGCCCGAAACGCGCGCGGTTCTCCAGCGTGCCGCCATACTGGTCGGTGCGCCGGTTCTCGAACGGGGTGAGGAATTGCGAGATCAGGTAGCCGTGGGCGGCATGGATCTCGACGCAATCGAAGCCCGCCCGTTCGGCGCGCGCGGCGGCGGCGGCGAAAGCCGCGGTCGTCGCCGCGATATCGTCGAGGGTCATCGCCTTCGGGACGATGGTCTCGTTGGTGACCTCGAACACCGGATGCGGGATGGCGGAGGGCGCCAGCGGAGTCTCGCCGCAGATGTCGCGGCGCGTGTGCCCGCCGCCATGGCCGAGCTGGATCGACGCCTTGGCGCCGCCGCGGTGGATCTCGGCGACCAGCCCGGCGAGGCCGGGCAGGAAGCGGTCGTCATAGATGCCGAGCTCGCGGCGCCGGTGGCGGCCGGCGCGCTCGGGCGACGCCATCTCGACCGTGATGAGGCCGACCCCGCCGCGCACCCGCGCGCCGTAATAGGCGATCGTGTCGTCGGTGACGAAGCCCTCCTGGTCCGCGAGCCGCGTCGTCATCGGCGGCATGACGATGCGGTTGCGGATCTCGACGCCGCCGATGCGGGCCGGAGTGAGGAGGATGTTCATGGGTGCCTCTATTGCACCGCCGCACGCTCCGCCGCCAGTCCCGCCCTCACCCTGAGGAGCGCGGCCACCGATCTCGGGTTTACCCGAGATCGGCATTATCAATGCGCAGGTCGGCTAAAGCCGACCTGCGTGGCCGCGCGTCTCGAAGGGCGAGGGCGGCCGATTCGCGGCCCATGGTTCGAGACGCCCGCCATCGCTGCGCGACGGCGGGCTCCTCACCATGAGGCAGTGTGTGTGGCGCAAGCGGGGGAGGGAAAAGATCAAAACGCCTTCACCTCGCCGCCGTCCATGTCGATGGTGGCGCCGTGCAGCCAGCGGCCGCGCGCCGAGCACATGAAGGCGATCAGGCCGGCGATGTCCTCCGGCGTGCCGAAGCGCGTCACCCCGATGTCGTTGCGGTGCCATTCGCGCACCGCCGTCTCGTCCTTGCCGGTTTGCTCCATGTCGGCCTTGATGCGCCGCCACAGCCGCTCGGTCTCGACATAGCTCGGATGGATGGTGTTGACCTGCACGCCGTCGGTCTTGCCGCGGTCGGCGAGCGCCTTGCTGAAGGCGGCGCAGGCCGCGTTCACCGAAGCCCCGATGGTGAAGCCGGCGGTCGGCACGCGCCCGCTGGTGCCCCCGATGGTGACGATCGAGCCGCCGTTGGATTGCAGCAGCGGCCAGGCGGCGCGCGCGAGCCGCACATGGGCGAAGAGTTTGAGCGCATAGCCGTCCTGCCAGTCGGCGTCGGTGAGCGCGAGGAAATCGCCGCGCTTGGTGGTGCCCGCATTGTTGACCAGGATGTCGAGGCGTCCGAAGCCGCGCTGCACCGCGTCGACGAGCGCCGCCGGCGCCTCGTCCTTGCGCAGATCGATGGTCTCGAAGCGCGCCTTGCGGCCGAGCTTCTCGACCGCCGCCACCACGCCGCGCAGCGCCGCCTCGTCGCGCCCGGTCAGCATCACGTCGCAGCCTTCTGTTGCCAGCGTCAGCGCGATGCCGCGCCCGATGCCGCGGCTCGATCCCGTCACCAGCGCCACCTTGCCCGTCAGTCCCAGATCCATGTCCCCGTGCCCTTTTGTCCGCCCGAATGGAGGCCATCGGATAGCGTATCCGGAGGCGAATGGGGAGCCACATCGTCATGCCCGGGCTTGTCCCGGGCATCTCGATTCATGAAGCACTGTGTCCCTGGCCGGGATGCCCGGGACAAGCCCAGGCATGACGAGTCACTATTCGCCTCCCTCAATCCAGCCGGATCCCCGCCCCCCGGATCACCCGCGCCAGCCGTTCCGTCTCGTCGCGGATGAAAGCGCGGAATTGGGCCGGCGTATCGGCCACCACCTCGGCGCCTTGCTCGACGATGCGCGCCTTGACGCGCTCGTCGTTGAGCGTCGCGACGGTCGTGCGGTGCAGGGTGTCGACGATCGCGGGCGGCGTCTGCGCCGGCGCGAGCAGCCCGAACCAGGTGCCGGTGCGATAGTCCAGGCCGCCTTCGGCGAAGGTCGGCACGCTGGGCAACAGTTCGGAGCGGTGATCCGACGCGATCGCGATCGCCTTGAGGGATCCGCCGCGGATCATGCCGAGCACCGGCAGCACGCTGGAAAACAGCGCCTGCACCTGGTTGGTCACGGCGCCGAGCGCCGCCGGGCCGCCGCCCCCATAGGGGACATGCACCATGCGGATGCCGGTCACGCCCATGAACATCTCGGTCGCCAGATGCGGGCCGCTGCCGGCGCCGTAGGAGGCGTAGTTGAGCTCGCCCGGTCGCGCCTTGGCGAGCGCGATGAATTCCGCCAGCGAATTGGCCGGCAAGGCGGGCGGCACCACCAGCACGGTCGGCGAATTCGCCAGCAGCGTCACCGGCGCGAGGTCGGCGCGCGGATCGAAACCGAGCTTGGCGTAGAGCGATGGGTTGGCGGCCAGCCCGACGCTCGCCATCAGCAGGGTGTGTCCGTCGGGCTTCGCGCGCGCCACCGACAGCGTGCCGAGATTGGTGTTGGCGCCCGGGCGGTTGACGACCACGAAGGGCTGGCCGAGCCGCTTGGCGAGGCCATCGCTCACCAGCCGGGCCAGGAGGTCGGTGCCGCCGCCCGCCGCAAACGGCACGATCAGTTCGGCCGGCCGCGTCGGATAGTCCTGCGCCTGCGACAAGGAGATCGACGCGGCCGCGATGGCGGCGGCGAAAATCAGTCGCGTCTCGGTTCGCATGGCGTCCGCCCCTGGATTGGCGCGCCAGGGTAGAGCGTTTCGATCGCGGATGAAATCGGCGCGCATCGCGCGGCGGTCTGCCGCTTTGTGCCGCAAAATCCGCGTCGGCGGCCGCCGCGATATAAATTCCGCGTTAAATCTGCACGGACGCGCGCGCCTCGCGATGGAATTCGGCCGGTCCCGGTGTTAATTCGCGTGAGGGGATAAGCGACTGGGCCGATGGACTTTTCCGGGGGACCATGCCGCAGCCGCGCGACGGGGAGCATCACGCATGATGCGGCGCATGAAATTTTTGTCATGTCACGGAAACGTGCCGGCAAGCCGCTAAGACGCCATCCTGGATTCCGAGCCTTCGTGGCCGGTGATTTGAGGTGAATCGTGGTCATCCGTCCGCGCATGGTCTTCGTCGGCGCCTTGACGATCGTCGTCGGCTGCGTGCTGGCTTGGTACCTGCTGCAAGGGCCCGATCCGGTTCGCGCCGCCCGGCCGCCGGCGCGCGCCGCCGTACCGGTGAGCGTGGTGGCCGCGGCGCGGCGCGACCTGCCGATCTATCTCAACGGGCTCGGCACCGTGCAGGCTCTGTACACGATCGGCATTCATTCGCAGGTCGACGGCAAGCTGATCGAGGTGGCGTTCACCGAAGGCCAGCACGTGAAGAAGGACGACGTGCTGGCCAAGATCGATCCGCGGCTCTACCAGGCCGCGCTCGACCAGGCCAAGGCCCGCAGGGCGCAGGACGTCGCCCAGCTCGGCGCGGCCGAGAAGGATCTCACCCGGTTCAAGGCCTTGGCGCTCAAGAGCTTCGAGACCCAGCAGAATGTCGACCTGCAGCAGGCCAAGGTCGATCAGTTCACGGCCTCGATCGCGGCCGACGACGCCGCGATCGAGACCGCGCAGACCCAGCTCGATTACACCATCATCAGGGCGCCGAGCGACGGGCGGATCGGCGTTCGCCAGGTCGATCCGGGCAATCTGGTGCGCGCGTCCGATCAGGGCTCGATCGCCACGCTGACGCGCACGCGGCCGATCGCCGTGATGTTCACGCTGCCGGCCGGGGCGCTCGACGATGTCCGGGACGCCATGGGGCGCGGCGACGTCGAGGTCACCGCATTCGACCAGAACAATCGCCGCGCGCTCAGCACCGGCAAGCTGCTGCTGATCGACAACCAGATCGACCAGACGACCGCCACCATCCGGCTCAAGGCGATGTTCGAGAACCAGGACGAGCGGCTGTGGCCGGGCGAGTTCGTCAACGCGCGGCTGCTGAGCGAGACGCGCACGGCTGCGCTCGCGATCCCGTCGAGCGCGGTGCAACGCGGGCCGCAGGGCCTGTTCGCCTGGGTGGTGAACCCGCAGAACATCGCGCAGACCCGCAAGATCGAGGTCGGGCCGACCGCCGGCGACCTGACGATCGTCGCGTCCGGGCTCGCCGATGGCGAGCGCGTGGTGACGGACGGGCAATACAAGCTTCAGCAGGACGTGCCGGTCACCATCACGGCCCCGGCGCCGGGCCCGGCGGGTAGCACCTCGTGAACATCTCCGAACCGTTCATCCGGCGTCCGGTCGCGACCTCGCTCTTGATGGCGGCGCTCGCCTTCGTGGGGATCGTGGCTTATCCGTTCCTGCCGGTGGCGCCGCTGCCGCAGGTCGATTTTCCCACCATCCAGGTGCAGGTCACCTTCGCGGGCGCCAGCGCCGAGACCATGGCGACCTCGGTCGCGGCGCCGCTCGAGCGGCAATTCGGGCAGATCGCCGGCATCACCCAGATGACGTCGCAAAGCACGCTCGGCGCGACGACGATCGTCATCCAGTTCGATCTCAACCGCAACATCGACGGCGCCGCGCAGGACGTGCAGGGGGCGATCACCGCCGCCGGCAAGACCTTGCCGCTTGGCCTCACCACCCCGCCGACCTACCGCAAGATCAATCCGGCCGATTCCCCGATCCTCATCCTGGCGGTGAATTCCGACACGCTGCCGCTGACCACGGTCGACGACTACGCCGACAATTTCCTGGCCCAGCAGATGTCGCAGATCACCGGCGTCGCCCAGGTGGTGATCGGCGGGGATTCCAAGCCGGCGATCCGCGTCCAGGTCGATCCGGCCAGACTCGCATCGGCCGGGATCACGCTCGAGGAAGTCCGCAGCGCGCTCGTCAACTCCACCACCAACGCCGCCAAGGGGACCATCAATCTCCCCAAGACCAGCTTCACGATCGCGACCAACGACCAGCTCACCGTCGCCGAAGGCTATGACGACGTCGTGCTGGCCTATCGCAACGGCGCCGCGCTCCGGGTGCGCGACGTCGGCCAGGCGGTGCTGGGGCCGACCGACCGGACGATCGCCGCCTTCCAGAATCGCGATCGCGGCATCCTGCTGATCATCTTCAAGCAGCCCGGCGCCAACGTCATCGAGACGGTCGACCAGATCAAGGCGCAGTTGCCGCGGTTGACCTCCAACATCCCGCCCGCCATCAAGGTCACGACCCTGCTCGACCGCACCACCACGATCCGGGCTTCCGTGCTCGACGTCGAGACCACGCTCGTACTGACGATTTTCCTGGTCGTGATGGTGATCCTGCTGTTTCTCCGCAGCTTCTGGGCGACCCTCATCCCGAGCATCACGGTGCCGCTCGCGCTCACCGGCTCGGCCGCCGCCATGTACATGCTGAATTTCAGCCTCGACAATCTCTCGCTGATGGCGCTCACCATCGCGGTCGGCTTCGTGGTCGACGACGCCATCGTGGTGGTCGAGAACATCCATCGCCATGTCGAGCGCGGCGAGTCGCCGATGGCGGCCGCCCTCAAGGGCTCGCGCGAGATCGGCTTCACGGTGCTGTCGATCAGCTTCTCGCTGATCGCGGTGTTCATCCCGCTGCTGCTGATGGGCGGGATCATCGGCCGGCTTTTTCGCGAATTCGCCCTCACCGTCACCGCGTCGATCCTGGTTTCGGCCCTGGTCTCGCTGACGCTCGCCCCCATGATGTGCTCGCGCTTCATGCGTCACGAATCCGACGCGCATGGGCGGATCTACCGCGCGATCGAGGCCGGCTTCGACGCCATGCTGTCGGGCTATCGCCGCACGCTCGACATCGTGCTGCGTCACCAGGCCATCACGCTCGCGGTCTTCTTCTGCACGCTCGCCCTCACGGTGGCGCTGGCGATCGAGATCCCCAAGGGCTTCTTCCCGACCCAGGATACCGGGATCATCAGCGGGCTGTCGGAGGCCGTGCAGGGCGCGTCGCCCGACGAGATGGTCCGTCTGCAACAGGAGCTCGGCGAGGTGCTGCTGAGGGACCCCGACGTCGAGGGCTTCGGCTCGCAGATGGGCGGCGGCGGCGCCAATGCGCCCAATACCGGCCGTTTCTTCATCGTGCTCAAGCCGCGCGACGAGCGAAAGCTCATCGCCACCCAGATCATCGACCGGTTGCGGCCGGAGCTCGCCAAGATCCAGGGCGTCAACCTTTACCTGCAGCCGAGCCAGGACATCACGATCGGTGGCCGCGTCTCGCGCGCCCAGTTCCAATACACGCTGCAGAGCTCGAACATGGCCGAGCTCAGCGGCTTCTCGCAGACCATGCTGGAACGCATGAGGGCGCTGCCGGAGCTCGCCGACGTGTCGAGCGACCTCCTGGCCAATGCGCCGCAGCTCAAGGTGACGATCAATCGCGACCAGGCGGCGCGCTTCGGCATCACCCCGCAGATGATCGACGACACGCTCAACGACGCCTTCGGGCAGCGCCAGGTCACGCAGTATTTCACCCAGCTCACGACCTATTTTCTGGTGCTCGAGATCCTGCCCGAGCTGCAGAGCACGCTGTCCTCGCTCGACCGGCTCTATGTGAAGTCGCCGCTCACCGGCACCGCGGTGCCGCTGTCCACCCTGGTCGAGGTCGACTCGGGCAAGGTCGGTCCGCTGTCCGTGGCGCACCAGGGGCAGTTCCCGGCGGTGACGCTGTCGTTCAATCTTCGCCCCGGCATCGCGCTCGGCCAGGCGGTCGAGGCGATCACGCGGCTGGAGCGCGACGTCAACAAGCCCGCCTCCATCATCGGCACGTTCCAGGGCAACGCGCAGGCGTTCCAGACCTCGCTGTCGAGCGAGCCGGCGCTGATCGCGGCCGCGCTGGTCGTCGTCTACATCATCCTGGGCGTGCTCTACGAGAGCTACATCCATCCGCTCACCATCCTGTCGACCCTGCCGTCGGCGGGCGTCGGCGCGCTCTTGGCGCTGCGCGTCGGCCACATGGACCTGTCGGTGATCGGGATCATCGGCATCATCCTGCTGATCGGCATCGTCAAGAAGAACGGCATCATGCTGGTCGACTTCGCGATCTCGGCCGAACGCGACCGCCACATGCCGCCGATCGCGGCGATCCGCGAAGCCTGCCTGCTGCGCTTCCGTCCGATCCTGATGACGACCGCGGCCGCGATGCTGGCCGGCATACCGCTGGCGATCGGAACCGGGACCGGATCGGAGATGCGCCAGCCCCTCGGCTACGCCATGGTGGGCGGGCTCGCGCTCAGCCAGCTGCTCACGCTCTACACGACGCCGGTCGTCTACCTGTATCTCGACCGCCTGCAGGTCTGGCTCACGGGCGGCCGGCAGGCGCACGATCGCGGCCACGAGGACGACAGCGTGCCGGCCATCGCGGCGGAGTAGGGCAATTCGTCATTGCGAGGCGTGCGAGAGCACGCCGAAGCAATCTCGATCTCGCGGCCGAGATTGCTTCGCTTCGCTCGCAATGACAGAATTGAGTCCCGTCCTCGTCCAAATCATCCGGGACTGAATTCCATGCAGATCAAGGCCAACGGCCTCAATTTCGCCGCTACGATCGACGGCCCGCCGGGCGCGCCGTGGATCGTCTTCTCCAACTCGCTCGCCACCACCGGCGCCATGTGGGACGAGCAGGCGGCGGCGCTGAAAACAAGATACCGCGTGCTGCGCTACGACCAGCGCGGCCACGGTGCCACCGAGGCGCCGGCGGGCCGCTACGCCTTCGATACGCTGGTCGCCGACGCGGTCGCGCTGCTCGACGCGCTGTCGATCGAGCGCGCCCATTTCGCCGGCCTGTCGATGGGGGGCGCGACCGCGCTCGGGCTCGCCGAGCAGCATCCCGACCGGGTCGACCGCGTGATCGTCTGCGACTCGCCCTGCATGTCGACCCCGGCCTCGAGCGCCCAATGGGAAGAGCGCATCGTGGTGGCGCAAAAGCGGGGCATGGAGGCGCTGGTCGAGCCGACCATCGGGCGCTGGTTCCCGCCCGAGACCGTGGCCAGGAACCCGCCGCATCTCGACAAGGTGCGGCAGATGATCCGCGCCACGCCGGTGAACGGCTTCATCGGCTGCTCGGCGGCGCTCGCCGGCTATGTCGAGCTGCCCGGCGCCGGCCACATCTCCAACATGGACCGCCCGGCGGAGTTCACGCGGGCCGTGGAGGAATTTTTGGCGGCCTAATCTCTCGGCGTCATCGCCCGCGAAAGCGGGCGATCCAGTAGACACCGTCAATTCGGATCAAGCGCAGGTGCGCGCCCGCACCGCCATCATGTACTGGATGCCCGCTTTCGCGGGCATGACGCCGCAAGTGGTGATGGATCAGCCGAGCTTCTGGCGCGCCAGCTTCGCCCCCGCGCCCAACGCCGCGAGCTTCGCCATCGCGATATCCCGCCGCATCGGCGCCATGCCGCAATTGGTGCCGGCGACGATGCGTTCGGGTGCCACATATTTCGCCGCCTCCGCGATCACGGCCGCGACTTCCTCGGGCGTCTCCACCTCGTCGCTCGCCACGTCGATCGCGCCGATCAGCACGTCCTTGCCGTCGAGCAGCTTCAAAAGGCTCATCGGCACGTGCGAGTTGCGGCATTCGAGCGAGACCTGGCCGATCCGGCTCTTGGCAAGCGCGGGAAAGATCTCCTCGTATTGCCGCCACTCGGAACCGAGCGTGGCCTTCCAGTCGATATTGGCCTTGATGCCGTAGCCGTAGCAGATATGGACCGCCGTCGTGCAGGTGAGGCCTGCGCTCGCGCGATGCAGCGCCTCGATGCCCCACTCCTTGACCTCGCTCATGTAGACGTTGAAGGCGGGCTCGTCGAACTGGATGACGTCGACGCCGTCGGCCTCAAGAGCGCGCGCCTCGGCGTTCAAGAGATCGGCGAAACCGAACGCCATCTTGACGCGGTCGCCATAATGCGCGTCCGCCACGGTGTCGATGATGGTCATCGGGCCGGGCAGGGTGATCTTGAGCTTGCGCCCCGTATGGGCGCGCGCGTGACGCGCCTCGGCGGCATGCACGCGGCCCCTGAGCGTGAGCGCGCCGGTGACGGTCGGCACCATCGCCTTGTAGCGGTCGTTGCGGATGCCCATCTCGACCTTGCGGCTGAAATCGATGCCGTCGACGAATTCCAGAAAGCCGTGGACGAAATGCTGGCGCGCCTGCTCGCCGTCGCTGACGATG
>WNFR01006264.1_pt1 | contig 12162 bp, 7 predicted proteins | sample 5400221 | NCBI WGS metagenome assembly WNFR01 (sample SAMN13153357, study PRJNA577476) | soil metagenome | isolation source: 40 cm soil under Madrone tree | place: USA:California | collected 2016-06-14 | reverse complement strand
TTCAGGAACGACTGACTGAAAGTTGCATTGGTCGAGGCGATGCGGAGGTCACAGGCCAACGCGAGATTGCAACCAGCTCCCGAAGCAACACCATTGACTGCGGCAATCACAGGCTTAGTCATTTGCCGAATACTCGTGATTACGCGGCGTCCCGAGCCGAGTATGCGCGCAAACTCCTCGCTATCATGCCGCTCCATCAACTCAGCCATAAAGTTGACGTCACCACCGGCACAGAACGCGCGCCCCGCGCCCGTGATCACGACGACGCGAACACTACGATCACTCCCTGCCGCTTCGAGCGCTTCAGCCAAGTCTCGACGCATATGTCCGATGAAGGCGTTCAGTTTGTCAGGACGATTAAGCGTAATCGTCAGGATGCCGGATTCTTCTTTGATCAGGAGGTGTTCGTACATGGTTTAGAACTTTGTGCTTTGTTCTTTGCGCTTTGTAGGTGGTGCTTTTTTCATTCTTGTTTGTATTGGTCCGGATCAAAGATTACAAAGTACAAAGTTCCAAGCACAAAGTACAAAGCACAATACATAGGTCACAAACTAAACTTACCTTCCTTTAAACTCCGCCTTGCGCTTATTCACATACGCATCGAGTCCTTCTTTCGCATCTTCCGATTGAAAGAGTTGCTGCTGCAACTCGCGTTCGAGCGCAAGAGCATACTCGAAAGGAATCTCCGCCCCTGACTGCACGCTGCGCTTAATCCTGCCGACCGCATGTGCTGCTTTGTTCGGCGCCGTGAATTGGCGAGCGTAGTCCAACACTTGTTTGAAAAACTGTTCGCCAGTTTCCGCAGTGAAGATTTGATTGAGTATTCCCAACTCGAGCCCACGTTCGAAGTCGAAAAGCTCGCCGGTGGCCATCAGTTCAATTGCTTTAGATTTTCCCACTACTCGCACGAACCGCTGCGTTCCGCCCGTCCCTGGCAAGACTCCGAGTGTGACTTCCGGCAGGCCCAACTTGCCTGCGCCCTTCCGCGCGATACGGAGATCGGCGGCCAGCGCAATCTCCAGTCCGCCACCGACACAATGGCCGTTGATTGCCGCGATCACGAGCTTGGGAGTTTGTTCCAGACGGGAAAGAGTCTCGTTGGCATGGAGGCAAAAATAGTATTTGAAAGTTGGCGTTACGTTGGCGAGCATTTGAATGTTGGCGCCGGCGCAAAAAAACTTCTCGCCCTTTCCGGTAATCACAATGACTTGCGTACTCTCATCCATGCGCGCGGTCAGAATTGCACGCTCCAATTCCTGCATCATCTCGTAGGTGTAGGTGTTAGCCGGCGGATCGTTGAGCGTCAGAACCGCGACACCATTCTCAACAATGTACTCAACGAGCCGGCCTGCCTCAGGTGCTTCTGCTTCGGCTTCTGACATTCTTGATCTATTCCCTTTTCTGACAGGATTAACGTAACTCACAGAATACCAGCACTTCTTCAATCCTGAAAATTCTGTGATTCCTGTCAAGAGTCTGCGGCGACAATGACACGGAACCGTTAACGACTTCGAGGGGCTTTTCCTGGTTGGTGTCCGCGCCAAACGCTGACGCTTTCAGTCATTTGTTTAGTGAGAATCAAGTGCTGGCTATCCTCAGCACGGTCGGCTAGAAAACCACCCAAAAACAATTGCGTCAGATTGTGGGCCAGATCGGCGACTTTGAGTTTTCCGTGTGGGTCATACCAGTTGTAGATCCAATTCATCATGCCGAAAAGAGCATAGGTGGCGACCGTCAGATCGATTTGTTGTTTGCCCGACTGCTGCTCCTGCAGTTCACGCAGTATCTTGCGCGCGAGTTTTGTGTATTTGTCTTTGCGAGTGGAGACGTGCGCGTGGAGATCTCCTCGCAGAGACTCCGCTTCATGCGACAGCACCTTCATCTCAGACATGTTTGCAGCAAAGAATGAAAGATGGTTCTCAATGAAGATGCGAAGTTTGCTAATAGGATCCGTTGCTTCATGCAGTCGTTCTTCCAGCCGTTCGAGCACTCGTCCGAAGCAATTGTCCTGGATCAGAAAAAGGAGTTCTTCTTTCGACTTGCAGTAGTGATACAGACCTGCCAGGGAAACCTCGGTAGCGCGCGAGATGTCGCGCATAGAAGTTGAGTGATAGCTCTTCTCCGCGAAGATACGAGCCGCAGTCCGTAGGATAAACTCCAGCTTTTGGTCATAACGCGAGAGTTCCGATGTAATGGTTGTTGTCATGCTAAAGGTCTTGGTCCTTTGCACTTTGTACTTAGTACTTTGTGCTTGGTTTGCGCTTCGTGGGTTGGGTGATCAAAGTACAAAGCACCAAGTACAAAGTTCAAAAGAGCTAAGACCAAATCCAAACCCCTTTTCCTACAGCCGTACGTACTCAAAATCGAACGGCTTCCCCTTCACTCCCGTTGCCGGCGGCGCGATCCAATTCGCGATTTTTCCGAGCTCGGTTACTGGATGCATCAGGCTGCGCACATATTCGCGATCTTCTATTGTCGGTAACCATTCTGATCTCCGGCGCTCAAATTCTTCCGTCGTGATCAAATTGCCCGCCAGATCGAAGTTGTGACCCGCATACTCGCCGACGTGACGATGAAAACGCGGACTCGGTAAATTGATGCGATCCGTGAGTCCCTCTTCCGCAAGAATCTTGTTCCAGCGAGCGAGACCCTTCTCGCAGTCTTTCACATATTCACCGCGAAGCACTTCGTTGAGCGCATTTCTCAACGGAACCTCACGCGGCTTGAGTTGACCATCTTCAACGACCAGCAAAGTGAAGCTATCGTTGGCAGCCAGGTGGTCCTCATATTGTTCCTGCTCTTTGTAACGGCCTTTCAATCCGGCAGCAAAGAAGTCGGCCGAGTTAGAACTGATCTCGCCGCCAAAAAGATCCAACGAGTAACTGAACCAAAAGTTTATGTACTTCTGAATGATATCGAGTGGAATTCCGCCGAGTTCTCGCGCGTTGCCTTCCTTCGTTAATTGAGCAGTCCGCCGGACCACGCGCCCGAGGCCCGTGTCTCCGACAAACATGTGATGCGCTTCCTCGGTCAGCATGAAGTGACAGGTGCGCGCCAGTGGTTCGAAGCCCGACTCCGCGAGGGCCGAAAGCTGAAATTTGCCGTCGCGGTCTGTGAACATCGTAAAAGCAAAAAAGTTGAGCCAATCATCGCAAGGTTGATTGAATGCTTCCAGAATGCGAGGCTTGTCAGGATTACCACTACGACGTTCCAGTAAGGCATCGGCTTCATCGCGTCCATCGCGCCCGAAATAACCGTGCAGCAGATAGACCATGGCCCAGAGATGCCGCCCCTCTTCAACATTTACCTGAAATAGATTCCGCAGGTCATAAAGCGAAGGAGCAGTCTTGCCCAGTTGGCGTTGCTGTTCCACTGAAGCAGGTTCGGTGTCGCCTTGGGTGACGATGATCCTCCGCAGCGAATTACGAAACTCGCCCGGCACTTCCTGGTAGGCCGGACGACCATAGTTGTCGCCAAAGCCTACTTTGGCATCGGTCTGGGGTGGTTGAAGAAAGATACCCCAACGGTAATCAGGCATCTTCACATAGTCGAAATGCGCCCAGCCCTCGGAGCCGACGTCGACCGCAGTGCGCAACCATACATCTTTGTCCTGAAAGCCCTCAGGACCCATTTCGCCCCACCAGTCGAGATAGTTCGGCAACCACTTTTCCAGCGCGCGCTGGAGTTTCTTGTCCTCGGAAAGGTTCACATTGTTTGGTATGCGTTCGTAAAGGTTCATGGATATCTACCTTAGTTTGGTGAGCCACAAAAAAGCACACAAAGCACAAATCAACTCACTTGATAGGGAGGAGGAACCGTTCAAATATGAACCCGGCCTCCTCAGTCCTCTCCTTCCTGCTTTTCATTTGTGCTTTATGTGCCCTCATTGCTGCTAGGTTCTCTTGTAATCAAACTGCGCTTGCGTCGGCTTGCCATAGTTGGTCAGTGCACCCTTCTCGCCGACTGCATTTGGCCGTTGGAAGATCCAGTTCTGCCAGGCGGTCAATCTTCCATAGATCTTCGTATCCATCGTTTCCGGACCCGCAAAACGCAGCGAAGCCTCCATGCCCGTGAGCGCGTCTGGCGACAGGGAAGTTCTTTCTTCAATCGCAACGCGGATTTCATCTTCCCAGTCGAGATCGTCAGGAGCGAAGGTTATTAACCCTGCAAGTTCCGCCTCCTCAGTGGCGAATGACCCACGATGTTTCAAAACTTCGTCGACGCTTTCGGGATTAGCCAGGAAACGCGATTGCAAACGTGTCAAGCCATTACTCATTGGCAACTCGCCTGCATTCAATGCGGAAACATAGACTGAGGTCTGTGCCGCATCCGGACTGTTGAGCATGTAGCTGCGATCAGAGGCGAGTAGAAGTTCGAGTAAATTTCCCGCAAAGCAACTGCCCGGCTCAACCAGCGCAAAAAAGCTTTTGGCGGTCAGATCCAGACGACGCAGCGCGCGCGCCATGTGCGCCAGTATTTCACGGACAAGCCAGTGATCTCGGTTGGCAACTAATGTCGTATCCACCGCCAGTACGTCGGCAGCATTGCCTTCAGTGTGAAGACATACCAGGCCTATTAGCGGCTCGTTTACGCGCAGATGAAGCAAGGCGTCGTCGAGTTCGCGATAGGCCTGCAATGGCCAGTAGGCGTGGCCCAGTTTTTGAATTTCCTCGGGTGCGGTGGGAAGGTTCGCGTCCGGTCCGCGAACTATCAGATCGGCATAGCGTTGCTCGCGGTCGAGTTTAAGTTTGACGTATTTGTAATTTCGCTCATCAGCCGTATTTTCGACCTGCAGTGGATTGAGCTTTATCCCTGGACCGTCTGGCCCAGCGCCATTAACTACTTCCTGCACTCGCGTGTTGACGGCTTCCTGAAACTTGCTGGTTGGGAACGAATCGTCGATCAAGCCCCACTCCTTGGCCCGTTTTCCTTTCAAGCCTTCGGCCAGTGTGGAGAACACATCAGCGCGGTCGCGTCTGACCTTTCTCTTATCAACGAGACGCGTTAAGCCACCCGTGCCCGGCAACACGCCGAGCAACGGAACCTCGGGAAGGGAAACGGCGGAGTTGCCATCGTCGACCAGGTAGATCTCGTCGCAGGCAATCGCCAGTTCATAACCTCCGCCTGACGCAGTCCCGTTCAATGCCGCGATATAGCGCCGACCTGAATGGCGCGAATCATCTTCAATGGCGCACCGCGTCTCATTCGTGAACTTGCAAAAGTTAACTTTGAAGGCATGCGACGACGTGCCGAGCATGTAAATATTTGCGCCTGCACAGAAGATGCGCGGCTTCAGACTAGTAATAACCACTGCTCGCACTTCTGGATGCTCAAAACGCAGTCGTTGAACGGCATCGGCGAGTTCGATATCCACGCCGAGGTCGTAGGAATTGAGCTTGAGTTTGTAGCCTTCAGCTAGTGTCTCGTCTTCCTGGACATCCATCGAGAGAGTAGCTACCGGTCCCGAAATCTGAAGTTTCCAATGGTGGTAACGGTCCGGTGACGTTTGAAAATTGATCATTAAGACCTCGCGTGAATTGCGTTCCTCTCGGTCCCGTCCGCACCCATTTCCAAGGACAGGACGTTCGAACGTTCGTTCGAATAATAAACTGAGACGTCAGAAAAGATCAAATCGGAGGCGGCCTCACATGATGCCACGGCCTTGCGCCGTGGCATCTTAGAGAGTTGTGCGCTTTTTGTAGCCGCTAGCGTGAGTCTCCACGGCGCAAGGCCGTGGCATCTTAGAGAGTTGTGCGCTTTTTGTAGCCGCAAGCGTGAGTCTCCACGGCGCAAGGCCGTGGCATCCAAATTCCCTCGATAGACCCTTGAATGTATTGTTTGCTTTGCGGGATCGGTGATATAAGCCGCCCTCAATGCTGGATGAGATTGGACCTGCTGAAATCCGAATGTTTGATAATTGACCCAGATGGTTCGTCAACTTGAGATCCTCGTGGCAACGACCCTGTTTTGGCCGGCCGTCTTGTGTCTGTCAACTCTCGCCCAGAAGCCCTCTTACCCAACGAAGATTCGCGGCTATAAGGTTGAACGAGCGGTCGTCGAAGTTAAAAAGCAGCAAAAGAAATCGAAAGACACGACCCCGAATCAACAGAGAAGTTCGGAATCGGAGATAGACCCGTTGATCCGGTTCGGTGATGCGCAACTCGCGCGCGTCACCCCGCTGGGGATCACACTTGAAATTCCGATTGTGGTAGCCCCGGTTCAGCAAAAAGGCCGTGTCGATTTCCTGATTTTTGAAGACATGGTTGTAAATGATATCCCCGTCGAGATCGACGAATATCACCGCACTTTCGATTTGCCGAATAAGGAGGAACTGACCTTGCGCGAGCCAGTGAGGTTCTATATCTACCTTCCCAGCGCGGTGCTGGCGGCGATTGATGAGTGGAGCGACTCGAAAGAAAAATGGCTCGTGACCGGTCGGGTATATGTATTCGGGAACTTCAAGAAGAGTATCTTGAGTTTCAAACGCTGCATTCCAGTTGAGTTGACCATCACTATGCGGAACCCGCTTAGGGAGTAGATTTCAGACTAGGACACCACCTTTTTTCTGGGCGCCTTGACAGCCCCGCCTTGTGGCGCGTAGGGTTTCAGGCTCCGAGGGCCCCTGGCAGATTGGGGATCTGAGATCTGGAAATCTCAGGATGGAGGTGAATCTGTTCTGGTGAACGGCGCGGTCTTCAAAACCGTTAGTGAGACCGTGAAAGCGGGCTCAGGTAGGTTCGATTCCTACACGCCTCCGCCAGAATGCAGAGGCTAAACCCGGAGTGGTAATTGGCAAGCAAGGAACTTCGATCTTTTGATTGATGAACGCTCGCAAGACGAAGCTCAGAAGGAAATCCTCACATGATTAGAGATTGGGTTGAGCTCAATATGACACCGGGCATCGGACCTCGCGCCGCTGCCAAGCTTCTGGAACGTTTTGGCTCCGCCGAGGCCGTATATAGCGCAACACGGGCCGAGCTGGAGCACTTGCGCCTGATACCCGAGGCGATCGATACCATCATCGCCCGCGACCTGCAGGCTACCGCCGAAGCTGAGATTCGCGCGGTCAGAAAACTCGGCGGAGATATCCTCTTACTGGACGACGGCGTTTATCCTTCGTCCCTACGTGAGATTTACGACCCGCCTATCGTTCTCTACGTAAAAGGCGCGTGGTCTGAATGTTTGGATCGGCCCTGCATTGCCGTTGTTGGCTCGCGTCGGTGTTCGACGTATGGTCAGAACTCGGCATTGATGTTGGCGCGCGATCTTGCCCAGCGAGGTGTGACCGTAGTCTCAGGTTTCGCTCGTGGCATTGACGCAGCAGCGCATCGCGGCGCACTCGAGGCAGGCGGCCGCACGGTAGCCGTCTTAGGTACGGGGATCGATGAGTATTATCCGCGCGATCATAAAAAGCTTGCCGAGGAGATATTAGGTAACGGCGGCGCAATGGTTACCCAGTTTCCCCTGGGCACACCGCCGGTCTCGGAAAACTTTCCGTATCGAAATCGCATCATTAGCGGGCTGAGTCTGGGAATTGTGGTCGTCGAAGCTGCTGAGAATTCTGGTTCATTGATAACGGCGCGATTGGCAATCGAACAGAACCGGGAAGTGTTTGCCGTGCCAGGAAACATCACTTCGCGAAATTCTTTCGGCACTAACTATCTGATCAAAGGCGCCGGCGCAAAGCTGGTCCAGCAATGGCAGGACATTGCGACAGAGTTACCTCCGCAGGTTGCGGCGAAGCTATTACCGCCGCCGTTTGGCGAGATGAACAAAGAGAAGTCGCTCGCGGATCGACTGGCGTTTGTGCCCGAGGGTCTTAGCGGAAATGAGACATCGGTATTCAAGTTGTTGACGGCCGATGACCCGGCGCACATTGATTCGCTCATTGATAAAAGCAAGCTGCCAATATCGGATTTGACGGCAGCACTATTAAAGCTCGAGATGCGAGAGTTGGTGCGGGCCCTCCCGGGAAAATGTTTTGTGAGAAAGCTGTAACAAAAAAGAAGATGGCAAAAAATTTAGTCATAGTTGAGTCGCCTGCAAAGGCCAAGACAATTAATAAATACCTGGGTAAGGACTATCTGGTTAAGGCGTCGATAGGTCATATTAAAGATCTGCCTTCTAAAGGACTGGGAGTTGATGTTGACGACGATTTCAAACCTACCTATGAAGTAATTCCCGATACTCGAAAGCGTAATAATAAGAAGATCGTCGCCGAGCTGAAGAAGGCTGCCAAAGAGGCAGACGCTATCTATCTCGCAGCTGACCCTGACCGCGAAGGCGAAGCAATCTGCCAGCATCTGGCCGAAGAGATTGTGCCGAAGCGACCCGCCAAGCCCACTTTTCGAGTGATGTTCAATGAGATCACGAAGCGAGCGGTTAACGAGGCATTCGATCATCCAAGGCAGATAGACGGGAACCTGGTTGATGCCCAACAAGCGCGTCGCGTGCTCGATCGTTTAGTGGGTTACAAGGTTTCTCCGCTCCTTTGTCGAACCATTGGCGGTCGCTTGAGTGCAGGGCGAGTACAGTCGGTAGCACTGCGCATGGTGGTCGAGCGCGAGCGGGAAATCGAGAGCTTCCTCAAGACAGAGTACTGGACGATCCTTGCTAACCTGGGAGCAAAACTCCCTCCCGCTTTTGATGCCCGGCTTTTCAAGGTCGGCGAGCAAACGGTCAAGACTGGTGGCTTCGATCAGGAGACCAGGAAGAATGAGATCCTGATCAATGAAGAAGCTAAGGCAACAGATATTGTTGCTGAGGCGGAGAAGCAGACATTTGTCGTCAGTGAAGTGACGACAAAAGAACGGAAACGCAATCCTGTCCCTCCGTTCATTACGTCAAAGCTCCAACAGGAAGCATCGCGCAAACTCGGCTTCGCCGTGAAGAAAACGATGATGCTTGCGCAGAAGCTATATGAAGGCGTTGAACTCGGTGCTGAAGGCTCAGTTGGGTTGATCACCTACATGCGCACCGATTCAACTCGCGTTTCGGAAGCTGCATTGAGCGAAGTACGCGATTTCATCGGCAAGCAATACGGTCCTGATTATCTTCCCGAAAAAGCTGTTCATTACCGCTCGAAGAAGGATGCACAGGACGCGCACGAAGCGATACGGCCAACTGAGATTGGACGGACTCCAGATTCGCTCGCCAGTTTCCTCAACAAAGACGAACTAAAACTCTACCGCTTAATCTGGCAGAGATCTGTTGCTTCGCAAATGACGCCGGCGATTTTTGACCAAACCACGATCGACATTCAGGCAGGACGTTTCCTTTTCCGGGCGACAGGTTCAGTGCAAAAATTTGATGGCTTCCTAAAGGTCTATCAGGAAGGTCGCGACGAGAAAACCGAAGAAGATGAAGAAGCAGAGCGCACCTTGCCCCGTGTGGAGAAAGGGGAGACTCTTGACCTGAACAAGATTACGCCTGAGCAGCACTTTACCGAGCCCCCGCCCCGTTACACGGAAGCCACTCTCGTCAAAGCGCTTGAAGAACAGGGGATTGGGCGGCCTTCCACCTACGCTGCGATCATGTCGACTATCCAGGAGCGAGAGTACGTCGAAAAACTCGAGGGACGTTTTCATCCAACAGTGTTGGGAAAAACAGTTAACGATCTGCTAATCGAAGGTGGGTTTGATGATCTTTTCAACGTGACCTACACAGCCCGCATGGAGGAGCAACTCGATAACGTTGAAGATGGCAAGCTTAAGTGGACTGACGCGCTGCACGATTTCTATGGAAAGTTTCAGGGAGATCTCGACAAGTTTAAGAAGTATACCGACGAAGTAAAGAACAAGGATATTCCAACTGAAGAAGTTTGCGTCAAGTGCGGCACTCCTGGAATGGTGCAGAAGTTCGGACGGTTTGGTCAGTACTTGAAATGTTTGAATTGCAATGCCACTCGTGATGCCGGTCCTGTAGCTGGGGCCAACGGGGGTTCAACCTCGACGGAGTCGTCCGCCGCTAGTGGGGAAACACCGGAGCCTGAAGTCTGTGAGCTCTGCGGCAAGCCAATGCAGATGAAACGAGGACGCTTTGGACAGTTTCTCGGCTGCACGGGCTATCCGGAGTGTCGCAACATTCGAAAGGTAGCAAAGAGTGGGGTGCCCGCGCCCGCCCCCGTCCCACTCGATGAGAAATGTCCGGTGGATGGCGCACATCTTGTAAGACGTTTCGGCCGGTTCGGAGAATTCATCTCCTGTTCGAATTACCCCAAATGTAAATACATAAAGCAGGAGACCACGGGCGTATTGTGTCCGCGACCAGGGTGTGGCGGCGAACTCGTCGTGAAAAAATCCAAACGCGGGAAGATCTTTTATGGGTGTTCCCAGTATCCAAAATGTGACTCAGTCTACTGGGACAAACCCGTCAGCGAAGTCTGTCCGAATTGCAACGCTCCATTTCTGCTGGAGAAGACAACTAAGAAGCAGGGCACCTTTCGTTACTGTGCAAGAGAAGAGTGCGGGTATAGCTCGAATCAGTCAGCCACAACAGGCGCCGAACAAACAAAAAAATCCGCGGATCGTCCCGCCGCTCGCTGAAGCTCTCATTCATACTGCGGGCTTTCGAGACTGTGTGAAAACTCAGATACCACCGGCTTCAGCTGCGTGGTATCTTAGTTTCAACCTAGAGAGCAAAAGAGCAGAGATTCTTAGATACCACCGACTTCAGTCGCGTGGCGGTTCAGCTTTAACCTAGATGTGCTGCGCGTGTAGTAATGTTTTGGATACCACTGACTTTAGTCATGTGGTGTTTCAGTTTCGGCCTTCTTCGACGGTGCAAAGGTAGGCAGAAACTGAACCTCCACGCGACTAAAGTCGGTGGTATCCAGGAATCTCTGCCGGTTTGCTCTCTAGGTTCAAGCTGAGATACCACCGGCTAAAGCCCGGTGGTATATGCGTTTTCAAGCAGTCCCTTTTTGGCCCGGTGGAAGAGTTGGGCCACCTGCTGTCGCTAATCGTTTAAGGGTTTGGAGTGCGACGAATAGGCTGTGGCTGCGAAAGAAAAACCGTTGAAACGGTTGAGGGTCTACGAAGTTCGCTTCGACACCGGGCTAAAGCCCCGGTGTGAATGAGACTGGAAGGGAAACTCACCTGCCTGCTCCGGCTGCTGCTCGTGTCACTAGCTTTATGGTATAAATTTGCTTTTAAATTCCGTTTTGCTTTGGTAAAAGATCAGCGGTCAAAACCTAAAATCCGGGAGAATAGCCATGATGCTACGACGCCATCTTGCAGTCGTCCTGCTAATAGTCTTTTCCGTTTCGCCATGTATGGTCCTTGGGCAGCAACCTTCGCAGACCACCTCCGCTCCAGCCGCAGCACAGCCGCAACAACCCGGTCAACAGCCGTCACCGACGCCTGATCCGAATGATCCCATCGTGCGTATCAAAGACGAAGGCATGAACCGCTCACAAGTGATGCAGACTTTGAGTTATCTCAGCGACGTTATCGGCCCGAGGTTGACTGCATCGCCGGGAATGAAACGATCAAATGATTGGACGCGTGATCAACTGACCAAGTGGGGATTGCAGAATGCACATCTGGAAGCCTGGGGCCCATTTGGTCGTGGTTGGTCATTGAAACGCTTTTCGGCTCAGGTATCAGAGCCGTTGGATATTCCTCTTATTGCTTATCCAAAGGCCTGGTCCCCGAGTACAGAAGGTCCGGTCACCGCCGATGTGATTTATGTTGATGCCAAAAACGAGACAGAACTTGAAAAGTTTAAAGGGCAGCTAAAAGGCAAGATCGTACTGACGGCCCCAATGCGCGACGTAGCCGCGCATTTCGAACCGCTCGGCACACGGCGCGATGAAAAGAATCTCCTGGCTTTGGCCGATGCGCCCGACCCGCGGACAAATCCCGCGCGAAACTTCGGTAGCGGTGGAGGTGGCGGCGGTCGCGGGGCGGCAGTGCTATTTGCTTCCAAGAAAATTCAGTTTTTCCAGCAGGAGGGAGCCGCAATCCTGGTTGATGCGAGCCGCGGCGACGGCGGGACACTCTTTGTTCAACAGGCAATTGTACCTCCTCCGGTCGCGACGGACGCAGCAGCTCCGCCTCCTCGGGCGCTGCCTGCCTACGATAAGAACGCGCCTAAGATTGCGCCACAACTTGTTCTGGCTGTTGAGCACTATAACCGGATCGCCAGAATGTTATCAGCCGG
>WNFR01006610.1_pt1 | contig 12167 bp, 11 predicted proteins | sample 5400221 | NCBI WGS metagenome assembly WNFR01 (sample SAMN13153357, study PRJNA577476) | soil metagenome | isolation source: 40 cm soil under Madrone tree | place: USA:California | collected 2016-06-14 | reverse complement strand
CGCCCGTTGAGGCCCGGATTCGGGAGGGTCTGGTACTTCCAATTGACCGCAGGGTCCGCGAACGTTCGTCCGTAGCCGATCGGTGTCCTTATCCAGAATCGCCGGTCCGTGCCGCCCGCCTCGAGGACCAACACCCGGTCGCGTCCGCCCGCCGACAAGCGGTCGGCGAGGACGCACCCGGCGGTGCCGGCGCCGACGATTATGTAGTCGAAGTTTTCCACCGTCAGAGAGCTTAGTCTTTCACCAGAGCTTAGTCCTTCACCGGGATCGCGCCGTGCCATTTCCCGATTCACCCCTGTAGTCGAAGTTTTCCACCTTGTCATTTTCGAACCCTTCAGCCCCGTCGCGCAACGCCGTCGAACCCTGTATGGTGATGCTCACGTCAAGGACCGAGGTTGCACAGCTTGAGCACCGCCGCAATTGACCTACCGCAGACCCGGGCGCCGTCCTCGATCGAGCGCTGGTACGTTCTCATCCTGACGTGCTTGATTTACGCGATCAATATCGCCGACCGCTACGTCGTATCCACGGTTCTCGAGCCCATCCGCCTGGAATTGAAGTTGGACGATGCCGGCGTGGCATTTCTGACCGGCGCTCCCCTCGCGGCTTTTTATGTCTCGTTCGGAATTCTGATCTCGTGGTTTGCCGACCGTTCGAACCGCCGCAACATCCTCGCGGCGTCGCTCATCATTTGGTCCGGGTTCACCGCGCTGTGCGGGCTGTCGCGAAATTACCTCGAGTTTCTGCTCGGACGCATCGGAGTGGGCGTCGGCGAAGCGGGCGGCACGCCGCCGTCCACGGCCATCGTCTCGGACTGTTTCCCGCCGGACCGGCGGCCCATGGCGATGACCGTGCTGGCGCTGGGCGCGCCCATCGGCGCGTGGTTGGGCGCCAATATGGCGGGGGCCGTTGCGCAGGCTTACACCTGGCGAGCCGCGTTCATCGCGCTCGGCATTCCCGGTCTGGTCGTCGGAACGATCGTGTATTTGACGGTACGCGAACCGTCGCGCGGGCGCTTGGATGCCATCGTCGATGAGATCAAGCCTTCGTTATGGGATTCCCTGCGATTCATGTGGCGCCAAAAGGCCGCCTTTCACGTCATCATGGGCGGCGGTCTGTGCGCGCTTTGGGGCTGGGGTCTCATTTACTGGACACCCACCTTCCTGCAGCGGGCATATAACCTCAATGTGGGCCAGGCCGGCGCGGTGACGGGCGACATCCATCTCTGGGGCGGTTCGATCGCGACCGTCGGAACGGCGTGGTTGTTGTCGCGACGCTTCATGGCGGACCCGCGCCGCGTCGTGTGGTTGCTCGCCGCGGGTATCGGTTTGGCCACGATCCCTTCCCTGATCGCCTATTGGACCCACTCTTTGTGGGTGTGCAAGCTGATGTTTTGCATCTTCATCCCCGCGATTTATTTCTACATCGGCCCCTGTTTCGGATTGCTCAACAATCTCGCGCCCTGCCACATGCGCAACATGTTCATCGCGGTGTCGCTGCTGGTCGCGAATATATTCAATCTCATGGTGGCGCCATGGGTGGTCGGGATCTTGAGCGACTGGTTCGCCGGTGCGCACATGACGGACGCCGCTTCGTTGCGATCGGCGTTGCTGGTTCTGGCGCCCACCGGGTTTTGGGCGGCGTATCATCTGTATCTGGCGTCCAAGACCATCATTGCCGATCAGAAGCGCGCCATCGGATACACGAAGAGCTGGGCTCCTTGAGGCCATGGGCAAGACCACCGTCGATCGCCGCCGGCTGGCGCTGAACGCATTGCGCGCCTTCGAAGGCGTTGCCAGGAATATGGAGATGTCATGAAGAGCCACGCGCAAGTTGTGGTCATCGGCGGCGGCGTGGTCGGCGTCAGCGTGCTGTATCACCTGACCAAGGCCGGATGGAAGGACGTTCTGCTGATCGAGCGCGCGGAGCTCACGTCGGGTTCCACGTGGCATGCGGCGGGGGGCATGCACACCGTCAACGGCGATCCCAACGTGGCCAAATTGCAGCAGTACACCATCGAGCTCTACCGGGCGATCGAGCGGATCTCCGGGCAATCCTGCGGAGTCCACATCACCGGCGGGATCATGCTGGCCGGAACCCGAGAGCGGCTCGACTGGTTGAAGATGGCCAAGGCGCGCGGCCGCTATCTCGGCATGGACCTGGAAATCATTTCCGTCGACGAGGCGGCGAAGCTGTTTCCGCTCATGGACAAGAGTCATTTCACGGGGGCGATGTACGACCCCATCGAGGGGCACGTCGATCCGTACGGCGTAACCCACGCCTACGCGAAGTCGGCCCAAATCGGCGGCGCCGACATCGTGCGCCATACCCGGGTCACGGATCTCGAGGCCCGCGCCGACGGTTCCTGGGATGTGATCACCGATCACGGCAATGTGCATGCCGAGCACGTGGTGAACGCGGCGGGGCTTTGGGCGCGCGAGGTTGGCCGCATGGTTGGCATCGAGCTGCCCATCCTGGCGATGGAACATCAATATCTCATCACCGGGGATATGCCGGAATTGGCGGGCAAGAAGGAGCAGCTGCACGCCATCGATTTCGAGGGCGAAATCTATATTCGCCAGGAGCGCGGCGGCATGCTCATGGGCACCTACGAACGCGCCGGCGTCGCGTGGTCCGAAGCGACGACGCCCTGGGACTTTGGACAAGACTTGCTGCCGAACGATCTGGAGCGCATCGCCCCGAGCCTCGAAGTCGGATTCGCGCATTTCCCGGCGCTCGAAGCCGCGGGCATCCGGAAAGTGGTGAACGGACCGTTCACGTTCGCGCCCGACGGCAATCCCCTGGTGGGGCCGATACGGGGGTTGAAGAACTTCTGGGTGGCCTGCGGCGTGATGGCGGGCTTCAGCCAGGGTGGGGGCGTCGGCTTGGCGCTGTCGCGATGGATGGTCGACGGCGATCCCGGCGCCGACATCTGGGGCATGGACGTGGCGCGCTACGGCGACTGGACGACGCTGGCCTACACCAACGCCAAGGTCCGCGAGAATTATTCGCGCCGCTTCAGCATTCGTTTTCCGAACGAGGAGCTGCCGGCCGCGCGGCCCTTGCGCACCACGCCGATCTACGAAAAGCTCCGGGCGGAGCACGCGGTATTCGGCGACTACTGCGGACTGGAACATCCGCTGTGGTTCGCGCCGTCGGCGCGCGAAGCAGAAGATGTCATCAGCTTCCGCCGCTCCAACGCCCATCCGCACGTCGCGGCGGAATGCAAGGCCGTGCAAAATTCCGTCGGGCTTCTGGAGATATCGAACTACGGGAAATTCGACATACGCGGGCCCGGCACGGCGGACTGGCTGTCGCTCGTGATGGCGAACCGCGTTCCCGCGGTCGGACGCATCACCCTCACGCCGATGCTGAATGAGCGCGGCAAGCTGATCGGCGACTTCACGATGTGCCGGATTGCCGCCGATCACGTCTTCCTGGTGGGCACCTATGCCGCCGAGACCTACTACATGCGCTGGTTCGAGCGGCACATGCCGGCGTCGGGAGTCACGGTGCGTCCGTGCGCGATGGAGTACGCCGGACTGTCGGTGGCGGGGCCGAATTCCCGGGCGCTGTTGCAGAGCCTGGTGCGCGACGACTTGTCCAGCGCGGCCTTTCCCTTCATGTCGTTCCGGCGGATGGAGATCGGCATGGTCCCGGGTTATGTCGGGCGGGTGTCCTTCACCGGTGAATTAGGGTTCGAGATCTGGGCGACCACCGACTATCAACGCGCGCTCTACGATCTTCTGATCAAGGCCGGCCGCGAGCATGGACTCAAACTGTTCGGCGGGCGGGCCCTCAATGCCATGCGCATCGAGAAGAGCTTCGGCAGCTGGGCGCGCGAATTCCGGCCCATCTACGGACCCTTCGAAGCCGGTCTCGATCGGTTCGTCGATTTCAAGAAGGGCGAGTTCATCGGCCGATCAGCGGCCGCGGAGGAGAGGGAGAGCGGCGGCGCATTGCGCCTGGTGACATTCAGGGTCGAGGCCACCGATGCCGATGCCCTCGGCGACGAGCCGATCTGGCACGACGGCAACACCGTGGGGTGGGTCACCTCCGGTGCGTTCGGACATCGCGTCAACCATTCCCTGGCGCTCGGCTATGTGCCGGCCGCGCTGGCCAAGGCCGATTCAGGATTCGAAATCGAAATCATCGGCGAACGCCACAAGGCTCACCGGCTGACGGGAGCCGCGTTCGATGCGAGCGGCAAGCTCATGCGCGTTTGATGCGCAAGTGCGGCTGCGTCAAATTCCCGTCATCCGGGCCCCCGGCAGGCCGATTTCGGCTGTAATCTGCCTGAAATAGGCGTTTTTGTGACCTGCAGCATGATTCATTTCGACCTGGATATCTAAAATTCCGTCCCAATAAAGGATGTGGGCAGCCGGGAAGGCCGGCGGCCGATGATTCAGTAAATCAGGAGATGGAATATGCTTGGAATTGTAGCCCGGTGGGGCCACAACACACTATTGATCGGCTCGGCGCTGATGACGGGCGCGATTTTCTTCGCCTTGCTCAAATAGCGACCACGGGTCACGCGGCGCAGCGCGTGCGCCCTCAATCACGGTGCAGCGGCGGGGGAGGCTGCCTCAAAAGGACTTGAAGCCAACCGTGATCGGCAAACCCTCTCTCGGGCGAACCCTCGCTCGATTGAAAAGCACAAATTTCTGAGGGTACCAATCAAGCAATAGGATATTTCCAGGGCCACGGCTGGAGGGGCACGGCTAGGCTTGCGGTAGGACAACCCCTACACGCTGTGTCGCAGCGGCCCGACTGCCCGCAGGCCGGATCGCGGGTATCGTCGGTTCGCGGTCAGGCTCGAGGGAGACAATAATGCCATCAGGGACACAGTCGTTGAGGCGGATTTTCATTGCAGTGCCCGCGATCATTTTCGCGAGTTGTCTGGCAACAGCCTCGGCCGATCCCTCGAGTGCGCGAGCTTTCACCAGCGTCAATAGCCCGTCCAACTTCGACTACTTGGTGCTCGCGAGCATCGCCGACTCGCCGCAATTGCTGGCGATGTCGGGATACCGTTCTGCCGGGGAGCAGCGCAGCGACCCGAAGCTGCATCCCGCGGATTATTTGTGGGCGACTCACCGCTTGAACATGGCCGCACAACGACCCGTCCGCGTCCTTGCAAGCACCTGGTAGGGGCCTAGGCCGCCACTCCATAGGATATCGATATCGGATACTAGAAGTATCCATGCAGCTCGACGAAGTACAGCCGCCCGTGCTCGGCATTGTCCTGTGGAATGCCATCGTTGCGGCGAAATCCTGCTCGTATTTGCACGAACTGCATGGGCGTGAGCTCGTACACCAAGCTCCAGCGCGTTTGCTCGCCGTTCGGGACCGCGCGGTTCGGATTGGAAAACTCGTTCGTGATCTTCAAGTTGTTGCCGCGAGCAATGAGCCAATTGGCCTCCAGCAGCGTGGCGAGCTGCTTGCCCTGTTTACTGGCGATGCTCTGGTCATCGGTTATCTCCGCCTGACCCAGCCATGAGATGGGGCCGGTTCTGAGTCCGCCGAAGATCCCGTAGGCACTCTTCGCGCCGATGGACTGGGCGTTGTAGTTGGCCGCGAGACCCGCCCGCCACACGGATTCCACGTAACCCACCTGTGCGCTGCTCTGTTTCCCGTTGCTGTTGACGGCACCGCCGGCGGTGCCGTTGGTGAGGGCGAACTGAGCGTCCCAGTGACCGTGCTCCCAACCGAATTCCACGCCGTGATCCGGCGTGGTCATGTTGATCCCGGTGGTGGTAAGGATGAAGGCGGTCTGGTCTTGAAGGCGCAGCCCGAACGGCAGGTACATCTGGCCCGCTTTGAAATACCAGTCGTGCGTCGCAGACCAATACACGAGATATGCCTCCCGGTTGAGAGCGCCTCCAGGGGCCACCTGCTCGTCGACATAGGCGAGCAGTCGGTTGGGAATGAGATCCGCCTCTGCGTAGAGCCGCGTCTGCTGGAGCGCGAACTGGTCGACGGAGCGGGTGTGCGGCGCCTGCGTCAGCGCGGCGTCGAATCGCAGGTCGCCGCCGGCTCGCAGATACTGACCGAGCTGGCCCGTCCAGTTGTCGAGCGGGGAATCCAGGTGCTGGGCGGGCAGCACGGTTTGCGAAAATATGTCGCCGAACGTCGTGCGCAAACCGCCGCCCGTGGGATTGACATGGCACTGCCCGCATTTGAGCCCCTGCTGAACGGCGAGATAGGGCTCGGCGCGTGCACCGAACGCCGCGAAGCACAGCATCACGAACAGGCAGCACAGTCCAAATCGAGAATGTCGGCCGATCATTGAGCGGGCTCCACGGTGAACTCGAACGAGGTGTCCGCACCGAGGGTCGCGGCATTCATATTGGCCAATGCGCCGCCGCCCGTCCCGCGCACCGTGACGCGATAGGTGCCGGGCTCGAGCTGAGTGCCGGGGGTAATCAAGAGAACGGCAGGATTCATCGGAGCGAGTCTCGCGGCCACCGGCATCGTCTTTGCGACGCCCATCGGAGCGGCGGCGGAATCGCCCATCGGAGCAGTGGCGGAATCCATCCGCTCGAGCGATGCCGTCGTGCCGTTGACGAGCGATGCATCGACCTCTTGCGTGAAGGCGACGATGATTTGCGGCGGCGGAGCCTTCACGGTCGCCTTGTCGACAGGAGCGGTGGTCTGCACGGCAAACACCTGCGCGCCGGCCACTGCCGATGCGGGCGCGTTCGGCGCGCCGTTCGTGATCCACTGGCGTATGGCGTCGATGGTTGCCTGCGGAAGAGGCGTTTCGCCGAGGGGCATTTGGCCTCCGGTGATACCGGGCAGGCCTTCGATCTTGTGCACCATGTAGCTCGAGTCCGGATCGCCGGGTTTCACCCGCAGCAGGGTGGGCTGTTCGGCGCTGGGCACGCCGACCAGGAGATTGTAGCTGTGAGCGGCATCGAGCTGCAGTCCTTGCGGCGCGCTTCCGCCAATGTGGCATTTGGAACAGATCGGCGTGAATACGTTGTTCTGGATCGACTGGAAATCGGCGGTGACGGGTCCGCCGGAGCCGCCGGCGGAGATGGGCTGTCCGTTCTGATCGAGTCCTTGTCCACTGCCGGCGCAGCCCGCCGTGCACCCCAGCAGCAACAGCGCGGCCCACGTTCCGTATCGGTCGATGTGCATGCATGAACTCAGGTGATGCTGACGGGGAGTAAGTACCCGATGGTCGATCCCAGGTTTAGATATCCGCCTGAAAGGGTTAACCTGTGGAGTCGGCTCGGATGGGGGTTTCGAATCCTGTGCACCACAGAAATCTGCCGGTTGTGACCTAGTGCGGCTGCTCGCGGGCGCCGTCGTCTTGTCGCTGGGTCTGTTGATCGAGCCGCCGCGCTGTATGGGCGCCGATCGTTGGGGCGGCTCTCTCGGCGTCACGAGCGACTACATCGTCCGCGGCATATCGCGAAGCGACGCTCAGCCCGCGCCGCAGTTCGATCTGCATTATCTGAACAGCAGCGGTTTCGTTGCCGGGATGTTTGCCTCCAGGACGCGAATCGATCCCGACCAACCGAGCGATGTCGAACTGAGTTCGTTCGTGGGTTTCGCCTGGCCCGCGGGCAGCGACTGGCACGGGAAAATTCTGGCCAGTCACTATGCCTATCCCTGGAACCGGGTGGGTTCCGGATATGATTATGACGAATTGGACCTCGATTTGACCTACCAGGAATGGCTGGGCGTCAACCTCGTTTATTCGCCGAACGCGCCGCGCTATCTGAGGTCGCGGGGCCTTTTCGGCGTGACTTCCGAGTCGGCGGAACTCAACGTGCAGCGGCCCGTCGTCGGCCGATTGTCCGCCACGGCGGGAATCGGCTGCTCGCACTTCGATGGTCCCGATGCGCGGGGTTTCGCCTATTGGAGCGTCGGTGCCGCCTACACCATCGCGCCCGTCTCGCTGGCGGTGTCCTATGTCGACACTACGGCGGGAGCCAGGGCGTTGTTTTATGATAGTGCGGCAAACGGCCGCTGGACCGGGACGGTGATTTGGCGCTTCTAGCGTCCATACCTTGGGACCGCAACTATTCGCGCCGCCGCCGGTACTTACGGGGCATGGGTCGACATACGTGAGGACGTCCCCCGACGATGACCGCACCGGCTAAATTCTCGGCGAAAGAGCACGACAACGATCTCCTCGTCGCCGTCGCCGCGGGAAATCGCCAGGCGCTGGAAGAGCTGTACTTGAGCTATCACCGGCGTCTGGCGCGATTCTTGTCGCGATTCACGCCGCGATACGAAAATGTCGAGGAAATCATCAACGATACGTTCATGGTCGTCTGGCAGAGCGCCAAGAACTTTCGCCACGCCTCCCAGGTTTCCACTTGGATCATCGGCATCGCCTACCGGACGGCGCTGAAGTCCCTGCGGCGGCAGAAGAACCACGCTGCCGCGCGAAGCTTGGACGAGTATCCGGAACAGACCGTCGATCCCACGGTCGAGACGGAGCTTCAAGATTGGCTGAAGCACGGTCTGAGTCAGCTGCCCGTCGAACAGCGGCTGACCCTCGAACTCGCTTATCACATGGGCCATTCGCTGGAGGAAATCGCGGCGATCACCGAGTGTCCGGTGGGAACGGTCAAGGCACGCATGTTTCACGCGCGCGAGAAATTGCGCCGGTACCTTCCGCCATTGAGCGGCGGGACATCAGGATTATCAGCGAGAAGCGAATGACTCACATGCATCGAACCCCCGCCGCGCGAGAACACGAAGACATTTCCGCGCTCCTGCCTTGGTACGTCAATGGCACCGTCGGTGACCAAGATCGGCAGCGCGTAGACGCCCACCTCTTCCTGTGCTCCGGCTGCCGGGACGACCTGGCTCGAGAGCGGCGCATTTACCAGGGCATGACCGCCGACACCCCGGTTGAACACATGCCTGCCGCGTCGCTGAAGCGCCTGCAGGCGCGGCTCGATGACATCGCCGGCGCCGAATCCCCGGATCTGCAACCGGCCCTGCGGACGGCCGGGCGCACGCACGAGCCTGCCGTCCGGAAGAGGCGGATCCGCGGCCCGTTGTCCTGGCACGGCTTGACGGCGGCCTCGGTTGCCGTGATGGCGGTGGCGATCAGTCTGCTGGCGGCCGATCGATGGATGCAGTTCCGCGCGGGCGCGGCGGCGCCCGACTATTACACGGTCACGACCTCCGCTGCGCGCGCGCAGGGCGAGGTGATTCGCGCCGTGTTTTCACCGGCCATCACCTTGGTGGAATTGCAGGCCATACTCGATGAAGCTCAGCTCCGAATCGTTTCCGGGCCGACCGAGGCAGGCGTGTATTCATTGGCGGCCAATTCCGGCCGGCCGGTGAGTGCTTCGCTGGCGTCGTTGCGCCGGGACGAAAAGGTGCGTTTCGCCGAAATCACTCAGCCGAACCTGGGACCGGGCGATACTCGATGAGACCGTGGGCGCCGCTGTTTCTGGTTCTCGCGGCGTCCGCTTGCAGCAATATGCCCGTCCGGATCGAATCGCGCGCGCTGGCCGATCAGATCTCCCGGTCGCCCGACCACTTCATCATAGCGGCGGTCGACAACGACCCCGATGTTTTCATGGCTCGTGCCGGCGGCACGCCGCGCGGCTACGACACTATCGGGACCTACGGGCCGAGCCCGGCGGCGCGCCAGACGATGCGCGCCCTGGAGAACCACTACGGACTGCGCGAAGTCAGCGCCTGGCCCATCGACCCCTTGCACATGCATTGTGCCGTGCTCGAAGTTCCCGAGGGCACGGACCGAAGCACGGTGCTGGCGGCGATGATGCACGATCGGCGCATCAGGCTGGCGGAGCCGCTGCAGAGTTTCGCGACGCGCACCGAAATCTACAATGACCCCTATGTGGGATTGCAGCGCGGCTTCCAGCTGATGGATGTCGCGGGCGCTCATCCCTGGTCGCGAGGCGAGGGCATCAGAGTGGCGATCATCGACACGGGTGCGGATACGGAGCACCCGGACCTTCGCGGCAACATCGCGGCCGCGGCCAATTTCGTCGATTCCGACGACCGGCAATTCCGGCTGGATCGTCACGGCACCGAAATCGCCGGGGTCATCGGGGCGGTTGCCAACAATCGCGAAGGCATCGTGGGGATCGCGCCCGCCGCGCGCCTCCTGCTGTTCAAGGCATGCTGGCAGGCGAGGTCGGATGCGGACGCCGCGCGGTGCAATTCCTTCACGCTTGCCCGCGCACTGGTTGCGGCATTCGACGCTCACGCTCAGATCGTCAATCTGAGTCTCGCGGGTCCCGCCGATCCCTTGCTGACCGATCTTATTCGCGAAGGTCTTCGGCGCGGTGTGTTGTTCGTCGGCGCCGCGGGCGACATGCCGGAGAGCCTCTTGCATCAACCCGGCGTCATCGAAGTCGCGAGTGACGGGAGAAAGTCACCGCTCGACTCTGCGCTGTATGCGCCGGGCCGGGAGATCCTGACTCTGTTGCCCGGAGGCCACTACGACTTTGCGTCCGGGGACTCGATCGCGACCGCCGAGATCAGCGGAGTCGTGGCCTTGCTGCTCGCCAAGAAGGCAGGCCTATCGGCCGCCGATGCCTACCGCTTGTTGAAGGACACGAGCACGCATCCCGGCGGCGCCGGCGATGGAATCTCCGTCGATGCCTGTGCTGCGGTGGTATCGCTGGTCGGACGCGGATATTGCAATCCGACGACCGACAACGGGCGCAGAATGGCCGACGAACCCGAGCAGCGCGTCGCCCGGCATTGACGTTCCCCGGGGCGGAGGACCGGCGGGACGCAGGACGAACACTAATGCGCCTGCGGCCGCTTGAGCAGATCCACCCGGTCGACCGAGCGCACGACCAGGTGCAGGCGCGTTCCGCCGCGAATCGCGGTCAACGGCACTCCCGTGCCCGCCGGTCCCACGGCCCAGAGGCGGCGATAGAAGTCGGGAAGGGTGCAGACATCATGTTCCGCCACGCGCATGATCAAATCGCCCTCGCGAATATCGGCCAATTGTGCCGGGCTACCCTCGGCGACGCCGGTCACATACACCTTGCCGGTCATTTCCGCGGCGTACACGCCCAGCCACGGGCGCGACTGGCGAGACGCACGGCCGCGGGTGGTCAATTCCCCGAGAATGGGTTTCAGCAAGTCGATCGGCACGAACATGTTGGCGTTGATCTCTGCGCCTTCGGTCAGTTCGCGCACGAGCAGCGACCCCAGGCCGACCAGATTGCCGCGGCCGTCGATCAATGCGGAGCCGGACCAATGAGGATGCGCGGGGGTCGCGAATATCGCGTCCTCCAGCAGATATTCCCATGCACCCGCAAACTCGCGGCGCGCGAATATCTGCACGGGTTGCGGCTCGGCGAACTCCTGAGAGCTCACGACGTAGGCGCCATCGCCCGACTTGAGTTCGGCCGACGACCCGAGAGGAATCGGGGCGATGTCGGTCTTCTGCAGCGGCAAGACCAATCCGAATCCGGTGACCTGATCGTACGCCAGCGGGTGGCCCGCAAGCTCCCGTCCATCCGCGGTGGTCAGCCACACGTCGGTGGCCTCGGTCACCAAGTAGCCGATGGTGAGGATCAACCCGTTGGAATCGATGACGATGCCGTTGCCCGTGCGCTGCGATCCCAATATCCCGGCCGTAAACGCATCTTCGGGTACGTCAGCGCGCAGCTTGACGACCGATCTACCGATGCGTTCCAGATCGAGCTCCGACATGACAGTTACGGTAGCGTGAACGGGCTTGGGTGTCACGCCCGGTTTAGGATGATAGTGATAATCGTTCGCGCTCGCGCGGAACTATTAATATTTATTTATGATCAATCGGCCGGGAAAAGCGGGAAAATGAGCTTCAGTGTCCCAACACAGGATGACTACCCATGAAAAGTAAGATTTCACGTCGAGCAATGGTCAGAGACGGACTGATCGCCGGCGCATTCATTCCCGCTCTGGGCCTACTGGCCGATTCCGCGACTGCGGCGGGCCTTCCCGCGCTGGATCCGAAGGATCCTACGGCGCAGGCCCTGGGCTTCGTCACCGATGCCGGCAAGGTCGATGCCAAGGCCAATCCCACATTCAAACCGACGCAGAAATGCAGCACCTGTGCGCAATACCAGGGAAAGGCGACGGATGCCACCGCAGGCTGCAATATCTTCGCAGGCAAGAGCGTACCGGCAGGCGGCTGGTGCAAGGTCTGGGCGCAGAAGCCCGGC